>Ga0075012_10006776_pt1 | contig 10346 bp, 6 predicted proteins | sample All_14_2_FD_71474 | JGI IMG/M metagenome (GOLD analysis project Ga0075012, IMG submission 71474) | Freshwater microbial communities in response to fracking from Pennsylvania, USA - Allegheny Zone_MetaG_DW_15 | ecosystem: Environmental > Aquatic > Deep subsurface > Groundwater > Drilled... | reverse complement strand
CTCCAGCTGAGGCAGCGCCTTCAAAAGCTCTTCCTCCGACAGGGGCTCCAGCGACACCTCGGTAAGACCACCGGCAAAATGGCTGTCCCAAAGCTGCGCGAACTTGACGCGAAGCATGGTTTCGTCTTCCGTGATCACTGGCGCCAACTCATGCATGAGAGCGCTTAGCGGCTCGAGCACGCGTTCGGCACGCAACATACAATCGGCGAGGATCAAGAAGATCTCGTGATCGATCTGGTTGGAGCTTTCCGGTCCGATGCCGTAACCACCGCTCTGAGCCATAGTCATGCCGAGGTATGGGTTATCATTTGTGCGGCCGACCGAGATCGTACCGAGGTTGCTCATGCCGAAGCGAGTCACCATTTGCTTGGCTATGTCATAAGCCCTATCGATGTCGTTTTGCGCGCCAGTCGAACGCGTGCCAAGGAACATCTGCTCAGCACGAGTAGCAGCGAGCAGGGTGGTAATCCGACCGCGCAACTGTTCACGCGTCTGGCAGAACGGATCCTCCTCTCCCTGGAAGGCGGTGTAACCGCCCGCGCCACCAGCACCGATAATCGTGATCTTCTGAACCGGATCATGCCAGAGCGTGGACCAGTCGGAGCTCAAACGGTAGAGATACTCACCGACGAGCGCATGCCCGAGTTCGTGATACGCGAGCAGTCGTTTCACATTCGCGCTCAGACGCTTGGACTTGCCTTCGTTAGCCTGACCACCCATGAAGATCTGAGAGATACCAACATCCAGGTCTTCGCGCGCGACAAACTCCGCTTTCTTAGTGCGACCGAAGAGCTTGCGCGTCCTCTTAATAGCAGCCAGTGGCGCGTGAACCTTAACGACGTCAGCGATGTCAGAGCCGACCATGCCTGCCATAGCACCGGCAAGTTCCCAAAGGTCGATGCTGGGGTCCAGTTTTACATTGCGAGCATGGACCTTGATGATACCGAGACGTCCCTGACGATCGGGTTCGGAAACGATAATTTGCGTGCCAAAGCGGCCGCCACGCTTGATAGCGGGGTCGAGAACATCGGGACGGTTGGTCATACCGAAGGCCACCAGACCATCGGAGCTATCGAAACCGTCGATCTCCGTCATCAGCTGCATGAGCGTCTGTTGACGTTCATCGTTGCCGCCACCAACACCGGTACCACGATGCTGACCGACCGCATCGAGTTCGTCCACCGCCAAAATGCAAGGCAGATTTTTTCGAATCTCAGCGAACAAGTCACGCACGCGCGCCGCACCGACGCCGACGAACATCTCCACGAATTCAGGCGCGTTGACGTAGAAGAAAGGAACATTCGCTTCACCAGCAACGGCTTTAGCCAGCAAAGTTTTACCGGTCCCTGGTTTGCCGACCAGAAGAAGACCTTTGGAAAGTTTGCCGCCCAGCTCGCGAAGCTCCGTCGGATCCTTGAGGAACTCGACGACCATTTGCAGCTGTTCCTTAGCCTCGTCGACACCCTCCACATCGGCGAAGGTAACTTTCGGGCCATTGTCCGGCTCGAATTTTCTATGCTTTGACTTGGCGAACTCGCCGGCGCCGCCGCCTTGCTGCATGTTACGCATGGAGCGGAACATCCAGATGAGACCTACTATCGGCAGAGCAAACATGATGAACATCATGAATGTGCCAAGAAGGCGCTCAACACCGGACGCATTTCCGCCTTCGGACGGACCTTGTGTATATTCTTGCTGTACGTCTTTGCCAGCCATCGGCAGCGACTGTTTCTTGACGCCCAGTTTCTCTGCTTCGCCTGTAATAATGTTGTAGTCGAATTCGCCGGGAATGTCGGCAACAACATTGCTTGATTCGCCGACTCCGTCGACGATCACCTTGTCTGGAAACTGCCTCAGACCTTTTACGAAAACCAGCTTTTCGATTGATGCCGGTTCGTTTTTGACGCGTTCGAGCGCCACGCTGAAGTCGATGCGTTTGGCATGCGCATAGTCAGCGGCAGGAATATAAGGACGTTCCATTGATGAAGTACCGAGCCAAACGGCAACGAACAGCATGCCGAAGCCAGCCCAGAGGAGCCATTTGGGGGGTTCTTTAAAAGAGTTCATAGTGCACCCTCGTGTCATTGCGCAAGGATTTTCTATCTGCGCAGTGATAACGGCAGAGGATTTGAATCTTGAGATGGGGCGAGCCGATCACCACGCATGATTCTTACCTTCTATACCGTTCGGAAAACCTCAACTGAGGTCGGTTTGATCGTCGAGTGAGTTTCGAAAGTTCTCCAGAGCAGACGTGCACGATTGCTCCGCAACTAGAAGGTTTGCAGAGGAAATTTTTTCGATCGGGCAGACGCTTTGTAGATGTTTGCGACTCTTTCACTTCCGAAGGGCTATCGACGAATGCCTGCAACCTATCAATCGCCGACGGTTATCGCAACAAAATTTTCCGTTTTCGCGGGTCAGTTCAAACCGAAATGGATGGCTTGAAAAACGGCACTCCAGGCGGCGCAAGGGATTTTGATGATTGTTTCACATGCGAGTAAATTGACGAACATGGGCCGCAAATCTAAAATCGCGTGGGACACTGCGATATTCTCGCGGTCCGACTGAACAACGTTTTCATTTTGTCACAGTGTTGCGATTGCTAACGAAAGATGCTTGGAAAGCCAACCTTCTTCGCGCAAGCGGAAAGTGTCTCATCTGTTTTCCCACAAACCGGCCTGCACCTGACACATATCACCGCATGCATTAGAATAAATTGCCTGCCAGGGTCGGCAAAATGAGTCTCGCGATCAATCTTGAATATCAACCATATGTTCCACTCTTTCGGAGGCTTTCGGACGCCCTGAGAAGAGCGATCCTGGAAGGACGATTGCGCAACGGCGACGCTTTGCCGTCCACTCGCGAGCTGTCTACGACAATGAAAATCTCAAGGGCAACGGTTCTCAAGGCTTTCGACGATCTTGAAACACAGGGGTTGGTTCGATCCAGACCGGGAAAGGGCCTGTTTGTAAGCTACGAACCTTCTGTCGAAATTACCTTTGAGGAACGTTTGCCTGTTCAAAAAACAGTGCAGTTTTCTGCCTACGCTCAGCGCGTAATAGCTCTTAGAGATTACAAATCAATTGTGCATTTACCGGCAACAAACTTCGGCGGACCACCTGCCGATCTGAGTCCGCTTCATGAGTGGCGGCAGTTGTTATTTCGCTACTGCCGCCGCTCATTTCTCTCAGAGTCCAGCGAGTTGTCGCAAATTTCCGACGAGATGGAACCGTTTGGATTTGAACCGCTCAGGCAAGCCCTGGCTGCCTATCTTCATAGGGCTAGAGCGGTTCGATCCACAGCCGATCAGATCGCCGTCTTCTCGACCAAACAAGCTAGACTTGAGTTAATTGCGCGAATTCTGCTTGATGAAGGCGATCTCGTTGCGTTCGAGGAACCGGGATATCCGGAAGCGCGCCACCTTTTCTCGTCGCATGGTGCAAGGGTTCTGAACGTACCAGTCGAAGCCGATGGTATAGACGTCGATTGGCTCATGGAAAAACAGCTGCCCATAAAGTTCGTCTATGTCACGCCGTCTCATCAGGATCCGACCGGCATCACAATGTCGATGGAAAAACGGCTAAAACTTCTCGACTGGGCGCGCTCTAACGGCGCTTATATTATCGAAGACGATTACGATTGCGAGTACAACTACGGGAAACAATCAATGCCGTCTCTAATGGGTCTGGACCGGCACGATAGCGTAATTTATCTGGCTTCACTGTGGAAGGTTTTATATCAAGTCAATCGCTTCGGCATCGTCGTCCTGCCCCAATCATTGACACCAGCTGCGGTGCAAGCCAAATTGCATATGGAACGACACCTGCCACTCTTGGAGCAGCTGGTGCTGACCGATTTCATAAACGAGGGTTTGCTTGAGCGCCACATTCGGCGGACACAGCAGCGTCTGGCAAAGAGGCGGCAGATTATCATTCATGCCCTGAGTAAGCACATGCAAACATTTTTGACTGTTCCAAAAGAAGCAGCCGGAATGCACCTTATCGTCAAGTTTTTCGAAGGGGTATCTGAAACCGATATCGAAAGTTCCGCTCATGAATGCGGAGTCACTCTCACGGGAACCTCTGCGTATTACGCTCTGGAGAACCGCTGTCACCGGGAATACATGCTTCCGTTTGCCGGAATCGATGAGGCAGCGACAGAGGAAGCTATCTCAAATTGGGCGGTTCGACTCAAGGGTCTGCAACGATGACAATGCATCCAACCACACCCAGCGCAATGAAAATCGAGCGCGCTCTGATCCGACTTGATAGAAGCGGTGGAGCAACTAGACAGCGACAATTAACTGACCAATTAAGGCGGGCAATCATCGACGGCGCGATCGAGCCTGGAGCTAGATTGCCTTCCGTCCGTGAGATTTCTGCTGGACTGGATGTCTCGCGATCTACAGTAGTGCGCTGTTTCGAGGAGCTCGCCAGTCAAGGCTACATAGTTACTTCAATCGGTTCGGGCACTAGTGTCTGCAACAAGCTTCCCGGAGAGATTTCTGCTCACGAAGTCGCACCGCATACGATATCATACGAGAGGGCTATGACAAGCAGAGTCTCACTCTCACGATATGCCTCACGAATCCTGAATGTTGCAGATGTAGGCTCACCGAAAACAACCAAATCGCTGAACCCAGGGGGACCGCCATCTGACGCCGCGCCGATTCGAAAGTGGCGCGAACTCCTGGAGAGGCATTGCCGACACAACCTCGACCAGGCGGAATGCGGAATCGACCCCTTCGGACTACCACCGTTGCGCGAGGCTTATGCTGCATACTTGATGCGCAAGCGCGCCTTGCAATGCACTTCCAGACAAGTGGTTGTGTTCAGCGCCCGTGAGTTGCGATTGGATCTAATCTCTCGTATTCTCCTTCAGGACGGGGATGCCGTGGCTGTCGAAAATCCTGGTTATCCGGGAGTCCGGCAACGCCTGATCGCAAACGGTGCTCGTGTAGTGCCTGTGCCAGTGGATCATCAGGGTCTGAATGTCGACTATCTCGATTCGATTCAAGAGCGCTTGAGATTCGTCTACGTCACGCCCTCGCATCACGAGCCGACGGGTGCGGTGATGCCACTTTCGCGAAGGCGCAAACTGATTGAATGGGCAAGGAAAAACTCCGCGTTCATCGTAGAAGACGATTACGACTCGGAGTTTCGATACGACGGTCGACCGATTCCCTCGCTGCAAGGACTGGACGATACGGATTCAGTAATCCACCTGTCTTGCCTCTGGAAAATTCTATCGCCAGTTTCCAAAATAGGGTTTCTAACAATTCCTAACTGTTTGATCGATGTGTTTCAAGCGGCAAAATCAATGATCGAAAGGGATTTGCCACTAATCGACCAGTTTGTGCTTGCTGACTTTATCAACGAAGGACATCTCGAACGCCAGATTGCTGTAAACCGCAAAATATATGCCGCCAGACGCAAACTTCTGGTAGATGCGCTTCGAAAGCACGTCGGAGACCTCTCAATGGCTAGCGAGAGTGCCGGCATGGACCTCTTCGTCAAGTTTCACACCAATGTGGATGAGTCCGTGCTGGTCGCAATGGCGGACGAAGCGGGTTTCAGGCTTATTCCGGTAAAGCCGTACTACATCGCAGGCGGGGAACGAAATGAGTTTGTAATTCCCTTCTCGCATCTGGACGAGAAGTCGATAGAATCTCTGATTCGTAAGTTCAGCTCGTTAATAAACGGTCTCTGAAACTCCGTTTGTCTACCAGAGAGCGACGGATTTTCCGAAATGCGTCATCACATGATAGACACGCGCCACTCCTCAAATTAGCGGGAAGGTCCGAGACTCCCGCCCTCGTTATGATTCCTGTCTTTGATATTAACCATCTCATATAGTAGCAAGTCGGGGAAGGACAGAGGAGCCGCATGGATGGCGGCTCCTCGTCTAAAGCGAAGCTTTTAGCTCGCGACCTGCAAGCGGTTCGCGTTGTCGCCTTCCCAGCGCAGATACTGCTTGCGACCTTGCCAGATCTTGAGACCGTGGCTGCGCAGCATCGCCTGTTCCATCTCGGCGATCGCCTCAGCTTGACGGCAGAGCGCGTGAATCTGATACTGGCAAGCGCCGAAGCGCCAGCTCATCGCATCAGCATACTCACGAAGCTCCTTATCTTCCGGATTGGCTCTCGCCTTATCACCAAGGGCGACCGCGGCACTCAGGGCATGGTTGATTTCCATATCCCAAATCGCATGCTCAGCCTTGCGCCGAGCGTCGAACCAGTCGGAAAGCGCTTCGCCGACGTCGCTGTCGTGCATGGCGTCGATGAACGCCTGGCTGCGGTTGGCATCATCACTGGTGGCAGTCTTCGGCAGTGCCTCAGCCAGAGCCAGCATGCGAAGGAACGCCGCACTCTGCTTTTTGGCAGCCACGTCCAGGGTTTCCGCCTGGCGCAGAAAACCGACGGCGACGGTGACGCTCTTGAACTCGGCCAGAATGTTTGCGAACGTGCGGTCGAACAGAGCGACCTGCATGTTGTACAGCGAACGCATGCGCTGCTGATGTTGTTTGACGTTCATGGCAATTACTCCTGTGCCTGGCCGACGAAGTTGTACGTGCCGTCAGCATCGAACCAGAACTGGATCGAATTTGAGTCGAGAAGCGCACTGAGCGTGTGGTCGAGGGCTTCGGCCTGGCGCAGCAGAGCGGTGAATTCGAAGGACATCGACCGATCGCGGATCGTCAGAGACGAGGGGTGGTATGCCTCGACCTGAGCGCGCCCGACGGCACGATCGTCATCCCAGGACTCAATAGCGCGAGTAAGCTTCTTGCGCATCTGGTCGCGGCTGCGCGCCAGCTCTTCGCCTTCCCTGGAGCCCAGAAATGCGATCAGCTTTGCCTCTTCCATCTTCTCCGGGTCATTGCCGACCCGTTCACACATGGTTGCCACCGCCGATGATGCCGTTTCGACGGTCTCCAGAATCGTCGAGACCGCACCAGCAGAGATGAGCGGATGAACAGCCTTGTTGAGCTGCTTCTTGAGCGTTTCGGCAAGCGATCGGACAATCCGCATCGCGGCGCGCTGCTCAGTCTGCAACTGCTTGATCCGTTTCTTGACGGAGATGATACTCTCCTGCGGATACAGCTTCTCGCTGGAGGAGACGAGAACGCCGTCCTCCCAGGTGTAGTTGCCCTCGCCGACGAGCGTTTCAACGCCGTCTACTACGAGGAAAACCTTGGCGACGCCGGTCTTGTTGGGCGTGCCAAAGCTGAAGCGGGGCGGGCTGCCGGCCAGAAAGCCATAGCTGACCAGCTCGACATCGTTGTACGTGACCCGCACAGTACCCGCTTTGTCGCGGGGCTCGAATAGCTCTACGAGCATTCTTGAATTCCTTCTGCTTGTTTCCAATTCCAGCACCCGCTCATGCGGACACCGGTACGCAGTGGCTCAAAGAAGAGGAGGGATAGGCGACTACACGCCGCCTATCCCCCGTTGTGTCCCGAGCCAGGACACGAAAGCGCGGTGGTTAGCGCTTCGGCATCCGCACGGGCAGCCAGGTGCGACCCTTCCAGGGCACCTCACCGACCAGCGTAGCCGCGCCAAAGGCGAGCGAGAACGTCACCAGCGCCGCACCGATCCCGCTCGTGACCGAGAGCGAGCCAATCAGCAGCGACGCCAGTCCGACGCCCAGCCACGAGCCCAGAATGAAGCACAAATACTGAACGACGCGTCCGGTCTGCATGAGACCGAGAACCGCGCGCAGAGCGATCGTGACGCCGAGACCGAAGAACATGCCCGTGACGCCGATGATGGCGGCAGCCATGGCACCGGACAGCAAGCTGCCCGCCGACACGCCGACGCCGAGGAGCAGCGTGATGGCAGCACCCGCGATGAAGTAGCCGTTCATCAGGAGGAAGTGTCGGCTCTTGAATGCGTGACCCATTGGGTTTCCTTAGTTGTTGAAGGTTGCTCAGGCTGGCGGAGCCGTCAAATTGACTCCGTTGAGAGACACAGCCTTGGCAACAAATTCACCGATTCGCTGACGAATGGTATCGTCCGCGATGGCACCGCCTTGAAAAGCGGTCCTGTCCGCATAAACAAAACGTGGAATGACGAGGCAACGAAAGTCCAACATCAGACTGTTTGCGAGCCCCATCACAGACATGTAACTGGACCGACCGCCGGCAGCGCAGAGAAAACCAACCGTCTTTTCCGTCCAGCCTTCGCCGGTCAGTTCGACAAGGTTTTTCGCCGCAGCGCCGACGTCGTAGTTATAAATCGGCACGGCAAGCAGGATGCACGAAGCTTTCCTGACTTTATCCGTGACCTTTTTGACGTTAGACCGACTGTACGCGGAAGCGCCGTCGCACAGGGGAAGTTTGACCTTTCGCAGGTCGAGAAACTCCACTTTCTCGCCGGCGGCAACAAGCTGCGCTTCGGTCTCACGGGCAAGCAGATAGCTCTTGCTATCGGGATTGAGGCTAGTGCTGATTACCAGATAGGACATTTCGCTGTTTTCCTTTCCGCTCTCACTCTGTGTCTTAAACGCGTCGGGGGCGGTTCACATCTCAGATTACCCGAAGGCAATCAAAGATTTTCAGAAACTAGATGAGCGGAGATTTTTGGTCTTGAGACACAAAGAAATAAGAGCGTAAGAACTGTGCGACTTTAGACCAACAGAGACCTACGATTCCCACTTGAAAAGCCGTTTGGTTCAAAACCGTTCACGCCGGCCGTCATGCCCGGAAACAAGGTCTTTGTTTCTGTTTGAGGCGCTCTGCGCGAATTAGCGCTAGGAATATTACGCTCGATTAACTCGGAAGCAACTGGCCTCGCTAGCGGACGTCTTCTCAAGGCTATGAAACTTGCTAGATTAACCTGCGCTAACCTCGCAAAGCATTTCCGCGCGGAATTAATCTGTTCTTCGCATGTTCAGAAACTAAATCTGCAGAGGCTAAACCTCGAAAGCTTTCTTGGGCGCTCTATCAGTAGGTGTTTCGGGCGCGTGGTTCTTTTATTAAACGCATTTGATTTTTGATACTTGAGACCCCTAGGTTCAAAAGTATCATCGCGTTTAAAATTCACTCAGGAATTTCCAAACCAACCCACACACGTAACTTTAAGCCTGGTTTCGAGCTACTCGAATTGCGCAATCTGCGTAAACCAGCATGTTCGTCCGTGAGTTGCATGGCTGTTTCTGCGTGAAACGATGTTCGTTCGGCTGGATGGGTCCTGTCGCACGTCGCCTCTCGAAGTCGTTTCGATTGGCGGTTCTTACCCATTGCGCGTGAAACCGGTTGCTTCAGCTTCCGGGAGATTCGCGTGCGTTTTTTAACCCGTGGACGCAATCGCGCCACACAAACACAAAGGTGATTACCATGGCTATGACTCGCACTCTCGACGGTTTCGTTCCGGCTTACCTGCTCCAGCAGGCCGCCCTCCTCAACCCCAACAACACCTCGCTGATCGACTCGATCGGCATCACCCAGCGCCTCTCCATCGCTGGTCGCGCTCCCCTGCATCCGGCTCTGCGCTTCGCCGTTCTGGCTCCCGGCCAGGGCGACCGCCGCATCTTCGACTGCAAGGGCCTGGAGCGTCTCCCGGGCGACAAGGCTCGTCACGAGGGCGACGGCGAATACGCCGCTTTCCCGCTCGTCAACGACGCCTACCAGTTCCACGGTGACGTTCGCCGCTTCCTGCTCGAGGTCCTCAAGCGCAACTCGCTCGACGGCAAGGGTCTCGACCTGATCGGCAGCTGCAACTACGGCAAGGGCTACAACAACGCGTTCTTCAACCAGCGCCAGATGGTCTACGGCAACGGTGACGGCGTCATCTTCGCCAAGTTCATCATCCGCTCGGTCATCGGCCACGAGATGGCGCACGGCGTGACGCACCACACCTCCGGCCTGGAATACCAGGACGAGAGCGGTGCGCTCAACGAGCACTTCTCGGACGTGATCGGCGTTCTCGTGGACCAGTTCTGCGACAACGTCACCTCGGCTGCTCACCACTGGCTGGTCGGCCCGGGCCTCTTCACCGACCAGGTGAAGGGCAAGGCGCTGCGCAGCATGATCGAGCCGGGCACCGCCTACGACGATCCGAAGCTCGGCAAGGACCGTCAGCCGGCGCACATGAAGGACAAGTTCACGGGCTGGGCCGATAACGGCGGCGTGCACATCAACAGCGGCATCCCGAACCGCGCCTTCGCGCTGTTCGCCAAGGCCGTCGGCGGCTATGCTTTCGAGCGCCCGCTCGCGATCTGGTACGCCACCAACTGCGGTGAAGACCGCGTCGGCGCCAACGCTTCCTTCCAGGACTTCGCGGACAAGACCATGGTGCACTGCGCCACGATCGCTCCCCGCCAGAAGAACAACCTGAAGGACGCCTGGGG
>Ga0075012_10006774_pt1 | contig 10347 bp, 11 predicted proteins | sample All_14_2_FD_71474 | JGI IMG/M metagenome (GOLD analysis project Ga0075012, IMG submission 71474) | Freshwater microbial communities in response to fracking from Pennsylvania, USA - Allegheny Zone_MetaG_DW_15 | ecosystem: Environmental > Aquatic > Deep subsurface > Groundwater > Drilled... | reverse complement strand
CTCTACGGGCGCGACCCGCACCACATCACCGAGGCCGAGTACAAGGCCGTCGCCCGCGCGCTGCGCCAGGCCGTCGAGTACGACCCGCGGGTCACCGGGGTCCCGTCCACGAAGGGCACCCTGTAACCGTGGGCGCTGCGAAAAAGGTTGTGGTGCTGGACTACGGGTCCGGCAACCTGCGCTCGGCGCAGCGCGCCCTGCAGCGCACCGGCGCCGATGTCGAGGTCACCGCCGACGCGTCCGCGGCGTTCGAGGCCGACGGTCTGGTGGTGCCCGGTGTCGGCGCCTACGAGGCCTGTATGACGGGGCTGCGCGATATCGGCGGTGAGCAGATCATCGCCAAACGCCTCGCCGCCGGGCGCCCGGTGCTCGGCGTCTGCGTCGGGATGCAGATCCTGTTCGCCCGCGGGGTCGAATTCGGGGTGCAAACCGAGGGCTGTGCGCAGTGGCCGGGCGCGGTGACCCGCCTCGATGCCCCGGTGATCCCGCACATGGGCTGGAACGTCGTGGACGCCGCGGCGGACAGCACCCTGTTCCGCGGCCTCGACGCCGACACCCGCTTCTACTTCGTGCACTCCTACGCGGCGCAGACCTGGGAGGGCAACAGCGACGCGAAGCTGACCTGGGCGACGCATCAGGTGCCGTTCCTGGCGGCGGTGGAGGACGGGCCACTGTCGGCCACCCAGTTCCATCCCGAGAAGAGCGGTGACGCCGGTGCGACACTGCTGCGCAATTGGGTCGAGAGCCTCGGCTGACGAGGCAAGTAAGGTAACCGCACGTGTCGCTAATTCTTCTCCCCGCCGTCGACGTCGTCGAGGGCCGCGCAGTCCGCCTGGTGCAGGGTGTCGCCGGCAGTGAAACCGAGTACGGTTCGGCGCTGGACGCCGCGCTGGGCTGGCAGCGTGACGGTGCCGAATGGATCCATCTGGTCGACCTGGACGCCGCCTTCGGGCGCGGCTCCAACCGCGATCTGCTCGCCGATGTGGTCGGCAGGCTCGATGTCGCGGTCGAACTGTCCGGCGGTATCCGCGACGACGAGTCGCTGCGGGCCGCACTGGCCACCGGCTGCCGGCGGGTCAACCTGGGCACCGCGGCGCTGGAGAATCCGCAGTGGTGTGCCGCGGCGATCGCCGAGCACGGCGACAAGGTGGCAGTCGGGCTGGATGTGAAGTTGGAGAACGGGGACTACCGGCTGCGCGGCCGCGGCTGGGAAACCGACGGCGGCGACCTCTGGCCGGTCCTGGACCGCCTTGTCGGGGAAGGCTGCTCACGTTTCGTGGTCACCGACGTCACCAAGGACGGCACCCTCAACGGGCCGAACCTGGAGTTGCTCACCGCCGTCACCGAGCGCACCGACGCGCCGGTGATCGCCTCCGGCGGGGTGTCCAGCCTGGACGACCTGCGGGCCATCGCCACCCTGACCGACCGCGGCGTCGAGGGCGCCATCGTCGGGAAGGCGCTGTACGCCGGGCGGTTCACCTTGCCCGAAGCGCTCAGCGCGGTCAGCGGCTGATGGTCGAACCCGGAAAGCTCGCGGCGCTGCTCGCGACCGCCACCGACGTACTCGACGATGTGTCGGAGGCGTTCGTCGACGGGCACCGGGCCGACTCCGCAGTGCGCAAACACGGCAACGACTTTGCCACCGAAGTGGATCTCGCCATCGAACGGCAGGTGGTGGCGGCGCTCACCGAGCAGACCGGCATCGGGGTGCACGGCGAGGAATTCGGCGGCGCGCCGATCGATTCCGAACTGGTGTGGGTGCTCGACCCGATCGACGGCACCTTCAACTACGCCGCCGGCTCACCGATGGCCGCGATCCTGCTCGGCCTGCTCGCCGACGGTGAGCCGGTCGCCGGCCTGACCTGGTTGCCCTTCGTCGGCAACCGCTACACCGCGCTGGCGGGTGGGCCGGTGCGGGACAACGGAACCGAGCTTCCCCCGCTGGAGCACACCACCCTCGCCGATTCGATCATCGGCATCCAGACCTTCAACATCGACTCGCGGGGGCGCTTTCCCGGCCGCTACCGCGCCGAGGTGCTGGCGAACCTGAGCCGGGTGTCCTCGCGGGTCCGCATGCACGGCGCCACCGGTGTCGACCTGGCCTACGTCGCGGCCGGAATCCTCGGCGGCGCGATCAGTTTCGGTCATCACATCTGGGATCACGCGGCCGGAGTGGCCCTGGTGCGGGCCGCCGGTGGCATCGTCACCGACCTGGCCGGGCAGCACTGGACCGCCGAGTCGAAGTCGGCACTGGCGGCGGCCCCGGGGATCCATGAGCAGATTCTCGCGCTGGTGGCCGCCGCAGGATCTCCGGAGGACTACTGAGATGGCTGTCGCGGTTCGGGTGATCCCGTGTCTGGATGTCGACGACGGCCGGGTGGTCAAGGGTATCAACTTCGAGAACCTCAGGGATGCAGGCGATCCCGTCGAGCTGGCGGCCGCCTATGACGCCGCGGGCGCCGATGAGCTGACCTTTCTGGATGTCACCGCATCCTCGGCGGGACGGTCCACCATGCTCGAGGTGGTGCGCCGCACCGCCGAGCAGGTGTTCATTCCGCTCACCGTCGGTGGCGGGGTGCGTTCGGTCGCCGATGTGGACACCCTGCTGCGCGCCGGGGCCGACAAGGTGTCGGTGAACACCGCCGCGATCGCCCGCCCGGAGCTGCTGGCCGAGCTGTCGCGCCAGTTCGGTTCGCAGTGCATCGTGTTGAGCGTGGATGCCCGCACCGTGCCCGAAGGTGGCACCCCGACCCCGTCGGGCTGGGAGGTCACCACGCACGGCGGGCGGCAGGGGACCGGCATCGACGCGGTCGAATGGGCCCGGCGCGGAGCCGAACTCGGGGTGGGTGAGATCCTGCTGAACTCGATGGACGCCGACGGCACCAAGGCGGGTTTCGATCTGCCGATGCTGCACGCGGTGCGCGAGGCGGTCACCGTGCCGGTGATCGCCAGCGGGGGTGCCGGTGCGGCGGCCGATTTCGCGCCGGCCGTGCAGGCGGGTGCCGATGCGGTGCTGGCCGCCAGCGTGTTCCACTTCGGTGAACTCACCATCGGTGAGGTGAAGGCCGCCATGGCTGCCGCGGGGATCACCGTTCGATGAGCCTGGATCCCTCGATCGCCGCCCGCCTCAAACGCAACGAGGCCGGCCTGTTCACCGCGGTGGTGCAGCAACACGGCACCGGTGATGTGCTGATGGTCGCCTGGATGGACGATGACGCGCTGGCCCGCACCCTGCAGACCCGCGAGGCCACCTACTTCTCGCGCTCGCGCGGCGAGCAGTGGATCAAGGGCGCCACCTCCGGGCACACCCAGTACGTGCGCTCGGTGCGACTGGACTGCGACGGGGACAGCGTGCTGCTGGAGGTCGACCAGGTCGGCGGGGCCTGCCACACCGGGGATCACAGCTGCTTCGACGCGGACCTGCTGCTCGGCGACGCTTGACGGTATTTGTCGGTGGCATCCGTGACAATGGCCCGGTGACCGAAGACAGCGCCGCCACCCGCAAGGCCCGCGGTGCGTTCTTCACCCCACCGCAGATCACCCGGTACCTGGCCGAGTGGGCGGTGCGCGCACCCGATGACGCGGTGTTCGAGCCGTCGGCCGGTGATGCCGCCTTCCTGGTGGCGGCCGCCGAGCGGTTACGTCGGCTCGGTGTCGAACGCCCGCGACTCGACGGGGTGGAAATTCATCCGGCCAGCGTCGCGACCGCCCGGCGCCGGGTTGCCGAGGCCGGGGCCACCGCGCGGATCCGCACTGCGGACTTCTTCGATATCGCACCGACGCCGCGGTATGCGGCCGTGCTGGGTAACCCGCCCTATATCCGCTACCAGGACTTCCGCGGTACGCAACGGGCGCAGTCCCGGCGCGCGGCGCTGGCCGCCGGTGTCACGCTGTCGGCGTTGGCGTCCAGTTGGGCCGCGTTCACCGTGCATGCCGCGCTGTTCCTGCGCCCCGGCGGGCGGATGGCGCTGGTGCTGCCCGCCGAGCTGCTCAGCGTCAACTACGCCGCCGCGGTGCGCAAATTCCTGTTCGACCGATTCTCCAGCGTCGAGTTGGTGATGTTCGATGAGCAGGTCTTCCCGGGCGCCGAGGCCGATGTGGTGCTGTTGCTGGCCGACGGTTTCGGCGCCGGGCCATCCGGGCATGCCGTCATCCACCGTGCCCGCAATGCCGAATCGCTGACTTCGGAACTGGTGCAACGGCATTGGTCACCGGCAGATCCCGCCGACAAATGGGTCAGCGGACTCATCGGCAACCGGCCCGTGGAGGTTCTGCAGGGGCTGCACCACGATGCCCGGTTCGCTACCCTCGAGCAGTGGGGTGACACCACGCTGGGCATGGTCACCGGCAACAACGGTTTCTTCGCGCTGTCCCCGGCGCGGGTGGCCGAACTCGGGCTCCGGCCCACCGATCTGCTGACCCTGTCCCCGCCGGGAAGCGGCCACCTGCGCGGGCTGACGCTGTCCGCGCAGCACCTCGCGCTGCTGGGCGCAGATGGCAAGGCGGTGCACCTGTTCCGGCCCGCCGGGCGACTCTCGGCGCCGGCGCAGCGCTATGTCGAGGCGGGGCACGCCGCCGGGGTGCATCTGGCCTACAAGTGCCGGGTCCGCACGCCGTGGTATCGGGTGCCCCTGGTGCCACCCGCCGACCTGCTGTTGACCTGCATGAATGCCGACACACCGCGGCTGGTCACCAACCGGGCCGCCGCCCATCACCTGAACTCCGTGCACGGGGTGTACCTGCGCGACGAGGTCGCCGCACTGGGCCGGGATCTGTTGCCGCTGGCCGCACTGAACTCGGTCACCGTGCTGCACGCGGAGATGGTGGGCCGCGCCTACGGCGGCGGAGTGTTGAAAATCGAACCGCGCGAGGCCGATCGCTGGTTGGTGCCCGCCCCGGAGCTGATCGCGGCCCGCGCCGCCGAACTGCATGCCGCCCGCCGCGCGGTGGCGGCGCTGCTGGGTCGCGGCAGGCTGCTCGAGGCGGTCGGTCTCGTCGATGCCGCGCTCGACCTGGACGCCGACCTGGAATCGGTTCGGGCCGCACGTCATTCATTGGCGACGAGGCGGGCGGTAAGGTCGCGGCGTGCCCGCTGAGCCCTCCACGAAAGCCACCGCGTGGGCGATCTTCGACCGGATCGTCGCCGATGCCGCGCCCGCCGGGGTGCACACCAACCCGTGGCTGCGGACCGTGGACCGGCTGACCTACCGCCCCGACTTTAAGGTGCTGCGCAAGCTGCTGGGCGTGCCGCTGTACCTGGATGCGCCGTCGACCACCGGGGTGCCCGCGCTGGCCCTGGACGTGTGGATGTCCTACGAGCTGCGCCGTGCCGGATTCGACCCGGATGCGGTCTGGCCGCGACCCACCGACCCGCGCATCATGCCGGGCGCCATCTCCAGCCTGCTCGACGGCCTGCCGCAGCGGGAACGTCAACTCATCGAGGCGCGGCTGGGGCGCTCGATGAAGGGGGTGGCCGGTTCGAGCGCCAGCGTGCTGGGCAAGCACTACATGAAGCAGGTCGATGTCGTCATGTCGGACTGGGACACCGGGCCGGAGCTGCTCATCAGCACCAAGCGGATGGACTCCAGCTTCGGCAAGAACGCCGCGAACCGGGTCGAGGAAAGCTACGGCGACGCCAAGAACCTCCGGCTGCGCCACCCGCTGGCCGCGCTCGGTTTCGTCTACGGGCTGCGCTCGACGATCCTGAGCACCGAACCCGACAAGGCCGAATGGCTGATCGACCTGCTGGGCAAACTGGGCACCGAGGACGACGCCTATCACGCCACCGCGCTGATCATGATCGACTACCAGGCCGACGGTGTGGAGTCACCAGAAGACGAGGTGGACAGCATCGAGAAGGCGGATGCTGAAACGCTTTTCGAGATCATCGATGTCGCCACCGCGCGGGTTGACGAGGCGCTGGCGGCGCTGCCCGACATCGCCATCCGCCACGATGTGGTGCCACCGCAACTGCAGCCGGCCCGATTCCTGGCAATCATGGCCAACCGCGTCATCGACACCGCGCCGGTGACCCGGCACCGCGAGGCGCGTCGGCGTCGTGAGCAGGCGCCGGTCGGTTAGAGCACCCTCGAGCTGGCCCTCGCCCGTGCGCTCCACCGGCCGTCGGTGAACCCCACCGTCACCGGATGGCGGAATGCGGTGCTGACGTGTTCGGTGGTCACCGTGTCCTCGGCCGGGCCCATCGCGACGGTGCGGCCCGCACCGATGAGCAGCGCGTGGGTGGTGCTGGTGGGCAGTTCCTCCAGGTGATGGGTCACCAGGATCGACGCCATCTCCGGATGCGTGGCATCGAGGCTGTCGATGGTTTCCAGCAGTTGTTCGCGGGCCGCCACGTCCAGGCCGGTGCTGGGTTCGTCGAGCAGCAGCAGCCGCGGTTCGCCGATCAGGGCGCGCGCGATCAGGGTCCGCCCGCGCTCGCCGTGGGACAGCGTCGGCCACACCGCATCGGTGCGCGCGGACAGACCCACCGTGTCGATCAGCGCGTCGGCCCGGCGCAGCTGCTCGGCGCTCGGCGTCCAGCGTGCGGCGGTATCGATGGTCGCGGTGAAACCCGTGAGCACCACCTCGCGCACCGTCAACGGGTACTGCAGGCGGTGCCGGGGGTTGACATGCCCGATGGACCGGCGCAGCACGGACAGATCGGTGCGCCCCATCTGCCCGCCGAGGATGCGCACCGTGCCGCTGCTCGGAAACGTCACTGCCGCACAGAATCCGAGCAGCGTGCTTTTGCCGGCGCCATTGGGGCCCAGCAGAGCCCAGTGCTCGCCGGCCCGCACGGTCAGCGAGATGCCGTCGATGATCTGCTTGCCGTCCCGGCGGAAGGTGACCTCGGTGAGCTCCAGAACCGGTGTCACCGTCACCGCGCCCGCAGCACCTCGAGCGCCTTGTCGGCGTGGGCATCCATGCTGAACTCGCTGGAAATCACCTCGAGCACCGTGCGGTCGGTGTCGATCACGAAGGTGGTGCGTTTGACCGGCATGAACTTGCCGAGCAGGCCGCGCTTGACCCCGAACGCGGTGGCGACGGTGCCGTCGGCATCGGAGAGCAGTGGGTAGTCGAAGCGTTGCTGCTCGGCGAACTCGGCCTGCTTGGCCACCGCATCGGTGCTGATGCCGACCCGGGAGGCGCCGGCGGCGGCGAACTCGGCGGCCAGGTCACGGAAGTGGCAGGCCTCCTTGGTGCAGCCGGGGGTCATGGCCGCCGGGTAGAAGAACAACACCACCGGGCCGCCGGCGAGCAGCGAGGTCAGGCTGCGGTTGGTGCCGGTCTGGTCGGGCAATTCGAACTCGGCCACTCGGTCACCGGTCTTGATAAGCGTCACGGTCGCCCACGCTACGCCCACCACCGGGTGGCCGTCTGGGAGGATTGTCGGCGTGCAACACGCTTCCGCGGCCGCCACGCTGGCCGTCACCACCCCACGTGAGGATTTCCGGGAACTCGCCGCCGGGCACCGGGTGGTCCCGGTGACCCGCAAGGTGCTCGCCGACAGTGAGACACCGCTGTCGGCCTACCGCAAGCTGGCCGCCAACCGGCCCGGCACGTTCCTGCTGGAATCGGCGGAGAACGGGCGCTCCTGGTCGCGGTGGTCGTTCATCGGCGCGGGCGCGCCGTCGGCGTTGACGGTGCGTGGCGGCGCGGCGGTCTGGCTGGGTGTCACACCGCAGGACGCGCCGTCCGGCGGTGACCCGCTCGCGGCGCTGCGCAGCACGTTGGAACTGCTGGCCACCGCCGCGGTGCCCGGCCTGCCGCCGTTGTCCTCGGGTTTGGTGGGCTACTTCGCCTACGACATGGTGCGCCGGCTCGAACGGCTCCCGGAGATCACCGTCGACGATCTCGGGCTGCCCGACATGCTGCTGCTGCTGGCCACCGATATCGCCGCGGTGGACCACCACGAGGGCACCATCACCCTGATCGCCAACGCGGTGAACTGGAATGGCACCGACGAGCGGGTCGACGAGGCCTATGACGATGCGGTGGCCCGGCTCGATGTGATGACCGCGGCGCTCGGCGAGCCGCTGCATTCCAGCGTCGCCACCTTCAGCCGGCCGCAGCCGCAGTTCCGTGCGCAGCGCACCGTGCAGGAGTACAGCGCCATCGTGGACAAGCTGGTCGGCGACATCGAGGCCGGCGAGGCGTTCCAGGTGGTGCCCTCACAGCGTTTCGAGATGACCACCACCGCAGACCCACTCGACGTCTACCGGATGCTGCGCGCGACCAACCCGAGCCCGTACATGTACCTGCTCAACGTGCCGAATGCCGAAGGGGGACTCGACTTCTCGGTGGTCGGCTCCAGCCCGGAGGCGCTGGTGACCGTCACGGACGGCAAGGCGACGACACACCCGATCGCGGGGACCCGGTGGCGGGGGGACACCGAGGAGGAGGACGTGCTGCTGGAGAAGGAACTGCTGGCCGACGACAAGGAGCGCGCCGAGCACCTGATGCTGGTCGATCTGGGCCGCAACGACCTGGGCAGGGTGTGCGAACCGGGCACGGTGCGGGTGGAGGATTACAGCCACATCGAGCGCTACAGCCACGTCATGCATCTGGTGTCGACGGTGACCGGGCACCTCGCCGAGGGCAAGACCGCCCTGGACGCCGTCACGGCCTGCTTCCCGGCGGGCACCCTGTCGGGGGCGCCGAAGGTGCGCGCCATGGAGCTCATCGAGGAGGTCGAGCTGACCCGGCGCGGTCTGTACGGCGGTGTGCTCGGCTATCTGGACTTCGCCGGTAACGCCGATTTCGCGATCGCGATCCGCACGGCCCTGATGCGCGCGGGCACCGCCTACGTGCAGGCCGGCGGGGGAGTCGTCGCCGACTCCAACGGGCCCTATGAGTACAACGAGTCGGCGAACAAGGCCAGGGCGGTGCTGAACGCGATCGCCGCGGCCGAGACGCTCACCGATCCGCAGACGCCGGCGCCATGATCAGGCTCGCGCAGGCTCTGCTGGTCCTCGGCGCGCTGGCGCTGTGGGGAGCCTCGCGGCTGCCGTGGGTGCAGGTGAGCACCTTCGACGGACTCGGCCAACCCAAGACCTCCACCCTCTCGGGCGCGGACTGGTCGACGGCGCTGGTCCCATTGGCGCTGGTGTTGCTGGCCGCCGCGGTCGCGGCGCTGGCGGTACGCGGTCTGCTGCTGCGCGCGGTCGCGGTACTGGTGGCGGTGTCCGGCGCCGGAGTCGCCTACCTGGGCATCAGTCAGTGGGTGGTCCACGACGTCGCGGTGCGCGGTGCGGAGCTGGCCGAGGTGCCGGTGTCGGCGCTGGTGGGATCCCAGCGCTTCTACGCAGGCGCCGCCGTGGCGGTCGTCGCAGCGGTGATTGCGCTGGTCGCGGCCGGATTGCTGATGCGCTCGGCGGCGCGGACACCGACCGCGTCGGCCCGGTACGCCGCGCCGGCGGCGCGCCGCGATGCGGTGCACTCGGAAACGGTGGACGGCTCCGGGACGCAGGGAATGTCTGAGCGGATGATGTGGGACGCGTTGGACGAGGGCAGCGATCCCACCGGCGAGCCGAACCCGCAGGATCCGGACAACAAGGGTCGGTGACAGAACGTGTGGCCCCGGCGACTAACCTTTCAGAAAACAACGGTGTCCACGACAACGACTGGGTCGACGCAGACCATTCCGGGGGGATCCCGGCCGACGGAAAAGGACGATGGCCAATGAGTTCGGCGACCGTGCTCGACTCCATTATCGAAGGAGTCCGCGCCGACGTTGCCACCCGTGAAGCCGCGGTGAGCTTCGCCGATATCAAGCAACGCGCGAAGGACGCCCGGCCCCCGCTGGATGTGGTGGCCGCGCTGCAGGCACCCGGCATCGCTGTCATCGCCGAGGTCAAGCGCGCCAGCCCGTCGCGTGGTGAGTTGGCCTCGATCGCCGACCCCGCGCAGCTGGCCAAGGCCTACGAGGACGGCGGCGCGCGCATCATCAGCGTGCTGACCGAGGAACGCCGCTTCCACGGGTCCCTCGACGATCTCGACAGTGTGCGGGCGGCCGTCTCGATTCCGGTGCTGCGCAAGGACTTTATCGTCGGGCCCTATCAGATCCATGAAGCGCGTGCGCACGGTGCGGACATGTTGCTGCTGATCGTGGCGGCGCTGGAGCAGAAGGCCCTGGAGTCGATGCTCGACCGCACCGAATCGCTCGGCATGACCGCCCTGGTGGAGGTGCACACCGAGGATGAGGCCGACCGCGCGCTGCAGGCCGGCGCGCGTGTCATCGGCGTCAACGCCCGCAACCTCAAGACCCTCGAGGTCGATCGGGACTGCTTCGCGCGGATCGCGCCGGGGCTGCCGTCAAAGGTCATCCGCGTCGCCGAATCCGGTATC
>Ga0075012_10006769_pt1 | contig 10350 bp, 10 predicted proteins | sample All_14_2_FD_71474 | JGI IMG/M metagenome (GOLD analysis project Ga0075012, IMG submission 71474) | Freshwater microbial communities in response to fracking from Pennsylvania, USA - Allegheny Zone_MetaG_DW_15 | ecosystem: Environmental > Aquatic > Deep subsurface > Groundwater > Drilled... | reverse complement strand
GGCGGTGACAGTGCCGGTCCGATAGCCGAGGGGCGTGATTTCGCCCGCCGTGGTGCAGCCGGCAATGGGCGTGCCTGGATATTCATCTTCGAAACCGGCAGCGACGCCGGCAAGACTGTGGCTCGGCGAGCAGAACAGCAGCAGCAGGGCAATGGGGGCGCGGCCCAGGCCGGCGACGATTTCGGCGACCGCCGTATCGATATCCGTCGACTCGCTGGTGGCGCGGCGGATGCTGGTCGCCTGATCCTGTTTGCTCATGTCTCCCCGCTTCGGCCGGTGGCCTCCGGCACTTTTCCGATGGTGCGATCATGGCGCCAGGATTTCCAGCCCGTCTACTGATCGAAAGTGCAATTGGCGGGGCGGGGGTGTCCCCGTAGCGTCGCCCTCGAATAACGGGAGGAAGCCGACGTGTCTGCCAGATTTGCCATCGCCGGAATTCTGTTCGCGAGCCTTGCCGCCAGCCTGCCGGCCGCAGCCGAGGATCTGGCGGCGGGCGAAAAGGCCTTCAAGAAATGCATGTCCTGCCATAGCGTGAAGGATGGCGAGAACAAGGTCGGCCCCCATCTGTTCGGCATCGTCGAACGGCCGGTCGCCTCTGTCGGCGGCTTCAAATATTCGGAGGCGATGAAGGCGAAGGGCGGCACCTGGACGCGGGAAGCGCTGGACACTTACCTGACCAATCCCCGCGCCGACCTGCCCGGTACCAACATGAGTTTCATGGGCCTGAAAAAGCCCGAGGAACGGGCGGCCCTGATCGATTACCTGGCCGCGCAGAAATAGGCGCCGGCCATGGGCGAGATCGTCAGCTGGCCGCACCGGACCCCTGCGCGGGAGGGTGAGATGGTGCTGAAGGTCGCCGGGGTCTCGCGCCATTACGGCGGGCGCCGGGCGCTGGACGGGGTGGACCTCGCGGTCGGCCCGGGCGAAGTGGTCGCCCTGCTGGGGCCGAATGGTGCCGGCAAGACCACGCTGTTCCGCATCATCGAAGCCCTGATTCCGGCCGATGGCGGCACGGTGGCGGTGGCGGGCCTCGATGTGGTGCAGCAGCCCGCGCGGGCGCTGGCCGCCCTTGGCATCGTCTTTCAGGAAACGACCCTCGACCTCGACCTGACGGTGGCCGAGAACCTGCATTATTATGCGGCCCTCCGCGGCCTGCCCCGGCGGGGACGGGCAGCGGCGGTGCAGCAGGCCCTGGCGCGCCTGGGGCTCGAGGACCGGGCGGCGTCGCGGGCGCGGGAATTGTCCGGCGGCCTGCGGCGGCGGGTCGAACTGGCGCGGGCCCTGATCGGGGCGCCGGCCCTGCTCCTCCTCGACGAGCCGAGCGATGCCCTCGATCCGGCCAGCCGCATCGCCCTTCGCGCGGAAATCGACCGCCTGCGCCGCCTGACCGGTTGCGGTGTGCTCTGGGCCACCCATCTGGTCGAGGAGGTGAGCAATGCCGACCGGGTGGTGATCCTCGACCGGGGGCGGGTGATCGCGGCCGGGCCGCCTGCGGCCATCATTGCGGCGGCCGGCGGGGCCAGCCTGACCGACGCCTTCCTGGCCTTGACCGGCAAGCGCGGCTGAGCCGATGGCGGAGGGGGAGGAGACATGAGGCTCGGACATGCCCTGGGGGCAGCAGGGGCGATCATGCGGCGGGAATTGCGCCGCTTCGTCGAACAGCGCAGCCGCCTCGCCTCGGCGCTGGTGCGGCCCGTGCTGTGGCTGATGGTTTTTGCTGCCGGGTTCCAGAATGTCTTCGGCGTTTCGATCATTCCGCCGTACCAGACCTATATCACCTATCAGGTCTATGTCCTGCCGGGGCTGGCGGCCATGGTGCTGCTGTTCAATGGCATGCAATCCTCGCTCTCCCTCGTCTATGACCGGGAGATGGGCATGATGCGCCTGCTGCTGACGGCGCCGCTGCCGCGCTGGTGGCTGCTGCTGGCGAAACTGGCGGCCGGGGTGATGCTGTCGCTGGTGCAGGTCTATGCCTTTCTCGGCATTGCCGCCCTGTTCGATGTCCGTTTGCCGCTGGCCGGTTACATTGCGGTGCTGCCCGCCCTGCTGCTGGCCGCCCTGATGCTTGGCGCCATCGGCCTGTTGCTGTCCGCGACCATCCGGCAGCTCGAGAATTTCGCCGGGGCGATGAATTTCGTCATCTTCCCGATGTTCTTCCTTTCCAGCGCGCTCTATCCCCTGTGGAAGATCGGCGAGGCGGCGTCGGCGCTGGTCTATTACCTCTGCCTGATCAATCCCTTCACCTATGCGGTCGAATTGATCCGCTTTGCCGCCTATGGCCGGTTGGAGCCTTTGTCGCTGGCGGTGGTCGGCGGGGTGACCCTTAACGCCTTTGCGGCGGCGCTGCTTGCCTATGACCCGCAGCGCGGCCTGCTCGGCCGGGCCAGGCCGCAGCCGGCATGATGCGGCCGATCCCCCGCCGCGCCGTGCTTGGACGCGCCGTGCTGGCCGGGGCGGCGGCACTGCTCGCGGCCGGCGGGGCGCGCGCGGCCCAGATTGCCCCCAAGGTCGCCCCCCGCATCGCCGTTATCGGCGGCGGCGTGGCGGGAACAACCGCCGCCCGGCACCTGCGCCGCCTGCTGCCCGCAGCCGAGATCACGGTGTTCGAGCCACTGGCCACCTATCACGCTTGCTATGGCTCCAACCAGGTGATCGGCGGCTGGCTGGACGATGCCAGGCTGCGCTTCCGCCACGATCAATTGGCCCGGCTCGGCATCCGGCGGGTGGCGGCCGCAGTCGAGCGGATCGACCTGCAGGGGCCGATGCCCCGGATCGCCGGTACCGCCTATGATCACCTGGTGCTGGCCGCCGGCGTCGCCATGGCGGCACCGGATTACGACGGTTACGACCCTATCGCCACCCCGCCCTATTGGACGGCGGGGGAGGAAATCCCCGGCCTCTGCGACCGGATCGATGCCATGCCCGATGGCGGCACGGTGGTGATGCTGGTGCCCGGCGCGCCCTATCGCTGCCCGCCCGCTCCTTACGAACGGGCCACGGCCATCGCCGCCCGCCTCCAGGCCCAGGGCCGCAAGGGGCGGGTGGTGATCCTGGATGCCAAGGGCAGCTTCCCGAAACAGGCGCTGTTCGAGGATGCCTGGCGCCGTCTCTACCCCGGCCGGGTGGAATGGCTGCCGCTCGATGTGATCGGCAAGGTCCGGGCCATCGCGGGGCGCGAGGTCCGCACCGATACCGATCGTTTCGCCTTCGATCTTCTCCATGTCATCCCGCCCCAGACGGCGGCCCGGGTCGCCCTCGACAGCGGGCTTGGCGATGAGACGGGCTGGATCCCGGTCAATGGCCCCGCCTTCCTGCATCCGGCCCTGCCCCGGGTCAGTGCCATCGGCGATGGCTGCATTGCCGGCGACATGCCGAAATCCGCCTTTGCCGCCAATGCCCAGGCGCAATTGCTGGCGGCGACACTGGCTGCCGGCTTCCTGGACCTTCCGCCGCCGGAACCCGCCCTGTTCAACACCTGCTACAGCCGGCTGGCGGCGGCGGAGACCGTGCTGGTCGGCGGCCCCTTCGGCTTTGTCGACGGGCGGATCAAGGCCAGGGGCGGCTTCATCAGCAAGCCGGGCGAAAGTGCCGCGCAGCGCCAGGCCCAGACCGAGGAAGCCGTTGCCTGGATCGATATGTTTTCTGCCGCGATTTTCGGGGAAGAGGGGTGAGATGCGACGGATTGCCCTGCTCGCCATGGTCCTGTGCGGCCTTACCGCCACGGCGGCGGCCGCGCCGCTGAACCTCGAGATCCTTCACGTTACCCGGGACGAGGAAGCGCCGATCCCCTTCTCCTTCATGGAGCCGGTGCCGGAGGGCGAAGGGGTCGACGGGGCCCGCCTCGGCCTTGCCGATAATAATGCGACCGGGCGCTTTACCGGGGCGAGCGGAACCCTTCGCGAAGTGGTGGTGCCGAGGGATGCCGCCGTGCAGGATACGCCGGACCTTGCCGGCCTGCTGGCCGCCGGTCCGCAGGTCGTGGTGGCGGATCTGGCGCTGGCCGATCTCCAGGCTCTGCTGGCCCTGCCGGGGACGGCGGATGATATCATCGTGAACGCCCGGGCCACCGATGACGTCCTGCGCCGCGAGGGGTGCCAGGCCAATCTGTTCCATACCGCCGTCTCGAGGGCGATGAAGGCGGACGGGCTGGCGCAATATCTGGTGCTCATGGGCTGGAAACGCTGGTTCCTGCTGGTCGGCCCATCCCCGGCGGACGAGGGTTTCGCGGCCGCGATCCGGCACAGCGCCACCCGTTTCGGCGCCCGGGTGACGGTGGAGAAGCGCTGGACCTATGAAGTCGGCAACCGCCGCACCGACAGCGGCGTCACCAATGCCCGGGAAGAGATCCGCCCCCTGACCAAGGTCGAGGACCATGATGTCCTGGTGGTCGCCGACGAGGCGGATGATTTCGGCGAATATCTGCCCTATCGGACCGCGCTGCCCCGGCCGGTGGCCGGCACTCACGGACTGGTGGCCACGGGCTGGAGCCGGGCCAACGAGCAATGGGGCGGCACCCAGTTGCAGCGCCGCTTCGAGAAGCAGGCCGGGCGTTTCATGACCGCGCGGGATTACGCCAATTGGCTGGCGGTGCGCGCCCTGGGCGAAGCCCTGACCAAGGCGGGCAGCAGCAATGTCGCGGTTTTGCGCGCCGCCCTGCTGGCGCCGGATTTCGCGGTCGCCGGCTTCAAGGGGGCGCCGCTCTCCTTCCGGCCCTGGGACCGGCAGATGCGCCAGCCGATCCTGCTCGCCACCACCCGCAGCCTGGTCGCGGTGGCACCCGAGGCGGGCTTCCTGCACCGGGTAACCCCGCTGGATACGCTCGGTGACGACGAGCCGGAAAGCGCCTGCAGGCAGAGAGGCTGATCAGAGGCCGGCAAGGAAACGGGCGATCAGCTCGATATACCAGATGCCGCCCCGGCCATGGTGGCCGACATGGCCGCCGCCCGGGGTGAAAGCCGGGATCAGGCCCGGCACCGCCGCCCAATCGACCTCGCGATAGGGGGCGAAAGGCACCACCGGATCATCCATGGCCGCGACCACCAGGGCGGGCACGCGGATGGCGGGGACGAAGTAACGCGCGCTGTTCTCCCGGTAGAAGGTTTCGGCGTCGGGCACATTGTTGCGCGGCGCGGTCACGGTCGCGTCGAATTCGACGAAGCTGCGGGCGGCGGCGACGGCGGCACGCAAGCGGTCACTCAATTCCGCGCCCGGCGCGACATATTCCGCCTTGAAGCCGGTCATCAGGTATTTCTGGAAGAAGCGGTTGGCCGGCAGGTTCAGGCTGCGCGAGGTGGCGCCAAGGTCGATGGGCGGGCAGATCGCGGCAACGGCCTTCACCGGCCCGCCGGCCCCCTGTTCTCCGGCCAGTTTCAGCACCGTATTGCCGCCGAGCGAAAAGCCGATGGCCACCACCCCCCGGGCCGTCAGGCCCGGCGGCAGGCCGGCCAGGGCATCCCGAAGATCGCCGGAACGCCCGGCGTGATAGTGCCGGCGGCAATCCGGCCGGCTGGGCCCCGCGCCGCGCAGGTTCAGGCGCAGTACCCGATAGCCGAGGGGCAGCAGCCGGGCGGCGGTTTCCAGCATGTAATAGCTGTCGGCACTGCCGGACAGGCCATGGGCCAGCAGCACCAGGGGGGCATCGCTGCGGATCGTGGCCGGCAGGTCCAGGGTCGCATGCAGTATATCGCCAGTGCCGTCGCTGACCGGCAGGCGCAGGCTGTTCGATGCCGCCGCCGGACGCGCCGGTTGCGGTTTCACCAGGGCATTGCGCACGGTCTGCAAGCGCCCGCCCCACCAGGGGAAGCGTGGGCGGAAGGGCGGCAGGACGAAGGTGCCGTCAGTCATGATCGGAAACGCAACCTCCTGCCGCCTGTCATTCATACCTTAGAAAATGGCATAACCGCCGTCGAGGACAAGGCAGTCGCCGGTGTGGAAACTGCTGGCGTCGGAGGCCAGATAGACGGCGATACCGGCGAAATCGCGCGGGTTACCCCAGCGCCGCACCGGCACCCGGGGCAGCACCTTGTCCTTGAAGCGGGGCACGGCGAAAATCCCTTCGGTCATGTCGGTCTCGATCCAGCCGGGCAGGATGGCATTGCAACGGATGCCATCCCGGCCCAGTTCCGAGGCGATGGCGCGCATCATGGCGATCACGCCGCCCTTGGTGGCGCCGTAATGCTCGTTCCGCGCGGCCCCCTCGATCCCGGCCAGGGAAGCGGTAACGACCAGCGAGCCGCCGCCGCCCCGGGCCGTCATGTGACGGGAGGCTTCGCGAAGGGTGAGGAAGGCGCCGTCGAGATTGACCGCCATCACCCGCCGCCATTCATCGAGCCCCAGTTCCATGAAGGAGGGCGCCATGCCGCCGATGCCGGCATTGGCAAAGCAACTGTCGACCCGGCCGAATGTCGCGACCGTCCGGGCGAAGCCGTCGATCACCGCCGCTTCCTCGGCGACGGAAACCTCGAAGGCCGCGACTTTCGTGCCATGGGCCTTCAGCTTTTCGACCGCCGCCGCATTCTTTTTTGCATTGGTGCCCCAGATGGCGATATCGGCGCCGGCCTCGGCACAGCCTTCGGCAAAGCCAAGGCCGATCCCTGAATTGCCGCCGGTAACCAGCACCACCTTGCCGGTCAGGTCGAAGGGTTTGAAACTCATCTCCTAGGCTCCCATTCTTGCTTGTTGTTATGCGGAAGACTGTTCTTCTTCGGGTGTCCCCTCAATCCAGCGGGCGGCCGTCCAGCCAGCGCGCCATCATCACCCGTTTCTGTTCGCCGTAGCCGGCGGCTTCATAAAAGGCGCGGACCCGGTCGTTTTCCGGCCGGATCAGCAGATGCATCTTCTCCATGCCCCGGCCGGCGGCCCAGGTCTCGGCCGCACGCACCAGGTGAAGGCCGAGACCCCGGCCCTGCAGGGCGGGATCGACGGCGACATAATACATCCACGCGCGATGCCCCTCGTGTCCCACCATCACGCTGCCGACGAGGCGGCCAGCCTCGCCGATCGCGACGATGATCTCCGCCTCGCGGGAATTGCGGGCCTTGGCGATATCGGCACCGGCATCATTCCACGGCCGGGTCAGGCCGCAAGCCTGCCAAAGCGAGATCAGGGCCGGCACATCACCATCGGCAACGGAACGCAGGGACACAGAGGGGATCATGGTTCAGGCAGGTCTCGCGATATAACCCTGGGAGATCAGCCAGTCGGCGCAATCGGCAACCATTTCCGCCAGGGGACGGGGCTGATAGCCGAGATCGACCTGGGCGCGCAGGCTGGGGCAGGGGTTGGTCTTGCCCGCCATGGCGGCGGTTTCCGGGGTCACCGGCGGCTCCCGCCCGGTCAGCGTCGCCTTGAAGGCATAGACCCAGGCCATGACCGACATGACCGGCAGCGGCACCACCGGGGGCACACGCGGCTTGCCCAGGCGGCCGCAGATCTCGGTGACGAAATCGCGCATCGAGGCATCGGTACCGCCCAGAATGTAATTCGCCCCGGTGCGGCCCTTGTCGACGGCGGCGACATGGGCCTTCACCACCTCGCGGACATGGGCGAAGGACAGGGCGCCGGGCGGAATTCCGGGCAATTCATCCTGGGCCACCATCAGGAACAGGCGGGCCCAGGTGTGGCTGTCCTGCGCACCGACAATGGCGCCAGGATTCATGATCACGGCGTCGAGGCCGCCTTCGATCGCTTTCCGCACTTCCTGTTCGGCCAGAAATTTGGATTTCTGGTAGTTGATCCAGGATTGCCCGCCCTTCATGGGCGTTTCTTCCGTGATCGGCCCGTCGACCAGGCCCCAGGCGGAAATGGTCGACGTGTGGATGAAGCGCCCCGCGCCCTTTTCCAGGGCCACCGTGCACATGTTGCGGGTGCCGGTGACATTGTTCATGGTCTGGCGGTCATTGTTGCGCGACCACATATTGGTGTCGCCCGCGACATGGAAAACCGCATCCGGCCGGTCCGGCATGGCTTTCCTGAGCGAATCGAGATCGGTGATCGAACCGGTGACGACCTTCGCCGCCCGTTTTGCCAGATAGCGCGTGTTCGAGCCGGCGCGGACCAGACAGGTGACCTGCCAGTCCTGGTCAAGCAATTCATCGACAAGGTTGATGCCGACAAAGCCGGTCGCCCCCGTCACAAATGCCAATGGCATGTTAGCCCCTCCCCAGATTTATAATTTGACCACTTTGCCCGGGTTCATCAGCCCCTTGGGGTCCAGCGCCATCTTGATGCGGCGCTTGAGGTCAAGTTCGACCTGATCGTGATAGCGGGTGATTTCCTCCACCTTCAACCGGCCAAGCCCGTGTTCGGCCGAAATCGAACCGTCATGGGCGTGAACGATATCGTGCACAAGCTGGGCGAATTCTGCCGTTCGGGCAAGAAAATCCGACGGCTTCAATCCCACAGGCTGGCTGATGTTGAAGTGAAGATTGCCGTCGCCCAGATGTCCGAAGCAGACGATGCGGGCCGCGGGCTCCAGCGTTTGCACCGCCTTGAAAGCCGCCGCGACGAAATCGGCCAGACGCGGCACCGGGATCGAGACATCGTGTTTCAGGCTGGCGCCTTCCGGGCGCTGGGCATCCGACATGTCTTCCCGGAGCGCCCAGAGCGCTTCGGCCTGGGCATGGGAGGCGGCAATGGCCGCATCCTGCACCAGGCCATCCTCCATCGCCCGGCCAAGGGCGGATTCCAGGATCGCCTGCTGGTCGTTGCCCTGGGACGCGATCTCGGTCAGGACATACCAGGGCGAGGGGGCGGCCAGGGGGCGCTGGCGCCCCGGCATGTGGCGCAGCACGAAGGAAAGCCCGATGTCGGGCATCAGTTCGAAGGCGGTCAGGGCTTCCCCCGCCGCATCGCGCAGCCGGCCGAGCAGGGCAATGGCCGAAGGCACATCGGCAACGGCGCAGAAGGCGACGGCCCGCCCGCGCGGCCGGGGCCAGAGTTTCAGGCAGGCGGCGGTGATGATCCCGAGCGTGCCCTCCGCCCCGATGAAGAGGTGCTTCAGGTCATAGCCCGTATTGTCTTTCCGAAGCGCCCGCAGCCCGTGCCAGATCCTGCCGTCCGGCAGCACGACTTCGAGCCCCAGCACCTGTTCCCGCGTATTGCCATAGCGCAGGACATTGATGCCGCCGGCATTGGTCGAAAGATTGCCGCCGATGGTGCAACTGCCTTCCGAGGCAAGCGAAACCGCGTAATGCCGGTCCGCCGCCTCGGCCGCCGCCTGAACCTCCGCCAGGATGCAGCCGGCTTCGACCGTGATCGTATCGCCTGCCGGATCGACCTCGCGGATGCGGCGCAGGCGGTCGGTCAGGATCAGCACCTCCTGCCCGCCGGCATCCGGCGTCGCCCCGCCGACCAGGCCGGTATTGCCGCCCTGGGGCACCATGGCGAGGCCGGCGTCATAGAGAAGCGCCATGGCGGCGGATAATTCCGCGACCGTGGCCGGGCGTACGGCCAGGGGGGTGGCGCCCTGATAGCGCCCGCGATGATCGCGGAGGCGCGGGGCCAGGCTGTCCGGATCGGCGATCAGGCCCTGGGGGCCGAGCAGGACCGCTAGCTTGTCGAACAGGGGGGCCGGGATCATGGCGCTAGCCCCGGGGGGCGGCGGCCCGGGCCAGCCGGTCGCGGATGGCTTCGCCCAGACCGTCGCCCGGGATGGGCATCACGGCGATGGCGCGGGCGCCGCTGCTGTCGAGCTGGCGCAGCATGGCGAAGAGATTGGCCGCCGCCTCCGCCAGATCGCGGCGCGGGGAAAGGTTCAGCATCGCCTTTGCCCCGGCAAGCGGCGGACCGAAGGCAAGCAGCGCCTCGTCCGGGGCGACCGTCTCGGCATCGAGGCGGACCGGCAGGCCGGGGGCGTAATGGGACAGCAGGCGGCCCGGGCTTTGCGGTGCCGCTGCATCGTCCCCGGCGTCCCGCAGGGGGCCGGTGATGGCCTCGATCTCGGCGCGGGGCAGGCCGCCGGGGCGGAGCATGACCGCGCCCTCGGGAAAGAGGCCGACGATGGTCGATTCGACACCGACCGGGGCCGCGCCCCCGTCGATCACCAGGGCGAGCGCATCGGCGGGAAAGGCATCGGCGACATCGCGGGCCGAAGTCGGGCTCAGCCGGCCGGAAGGATTGGCGCTGGGGGCGGCCAGGGGCCGGCCGGCAGCGCGGATCACGGCGCGCGCCACGTCATGAGCCGGGCAGCGCAACGCCAGCGTGTCAAGCCCGGCCGAGGCCAGCAGGGAAATCGGGCCATTCGCAAGGCGGGGCAGCACAAGGGTCAGCGGGCCGGGCCAGAAACGGTCCATCAGGCGCCTTGCCAGGGGGGAGACCTCGGCGAATGCTGCCGCATCGGCCGGGTCGGCG
>Ga0075012_10006767_pt1 | contig 10351 bp, 8 predicted proteins | sample All_14_2_FD_71474 | JGI IMG/M metagenome (GOLD analysis project Ga0075012, IMG submission 71474) | Freshwater microbial communities in response to fracking from Pennsylvania, USA - Allegheny Zone_MetaG_DW_15 | ecosystem: Environmental > Aquatic > Deep subsurface > Groundwater > Drilled... | reverse complement strand
AGTCAACACAATTCTGCAATTAAAAAGCCGTGAAATGCCGACAACATCGGCCTTTCGGGCAAAATAAAAGACCCGCAAAGCGGGCCTTTTACGGATCAGGAGCTGGGTCCGGTCTATGTCGCGTAGGGGATCAACTGCGCGATAATGAGCCGGATTTCTCTCAGCTCCGTTTCCTGTGCATTAAATTTGATGGTCATGTCGGCCATCCGCTGCAGCAACCGGCCAATCAGGGTGGTGACGCAATCGACCTCGAATGTGTCGCCAATGCCCGGAAGCTGGTGGTTCCGCTTGAAAGCGTCCACGCCCGCGGCACAGCCCGGCCCGTACCGGCCATCAGCCGTGGTGTCCACGCCAGTTTTCGGGTTGGTCAGCTTGTAGCCAAGCGCCAGAAGAGCCGCTTGTACGGCCTTGACGCGAGGGTTGCTGCTGGTCGGTGTTTCTTGGCCATCGCCACGTTTGCAGTACATTTCTTCGTCCTCCACATCAATCAGCCCGTAGGCGATTGCGATTACCTCGGCTTCGGCCTCGGCCAAAAGCTCGAGATTGCTGTCGATCATGAGCCAGGCAGATTCGTCAGGGTTGGTGTGAAAACCATGCTCGAGCAGCAGAGCCGACCGGCAGTTGTTTCGGATGGCCGACCGGAGCACCCCATACCAATCCTGGCCGGGATGGGTGGTGCTTTCACGATGCTCGATGCCCCGGACGTAGCTGTCCATGGTCCGGGCAATCGCGGCCCCCAAGGCCTCTGCCAGCGGCTGGTTGGGCTTCTCGAAAGAATCGTAGATCGATACGCCATGGACCGCCGTCAGCTTGATGGAGCCGGGCGCGTTGGAATGCAGCGAGAGGAACAGGTCAAAGTCCTTGGCCATCAGCCCGCGATCCCACAGGCCCGGATTGTCGGACACAACCTTGCGGGTTACCACCAGCGCCTCAACACCGCTATAGCGCTCGAGCTCGGCCTTCAGCTTGTAGGCAAACTTAAACATTTGGGTACCTTCAAAGTACCCGGGGGCATAGCCAGGGTTATTAAATTGGCCGTGGCCGGGATCCAGACAAATCTTCATCCGTCTTCCTCCGCTGCGAGCTTGGCCTCTTTCTTGGCCACGTCGCTCTTTTTGAAGGTTACCTCATACGTGCCCATGGCCGAGGTGGCCGCGGTGAAGCCGTTGATCAAGGCGATCAGGTGTGTCGGCCAATCGCCCGCGTTGGTGAAGATGGCAAAGATCTGCGTGAACAGAATTGCCAGAATCAGCACCATCAGGCGGGTGTCAACCTTCGGCAGCATGGGCTTGACATACTGCACGATTACCAGGGTTGCGGCAGCGGCTCCAACCGTTGTGCCAAGGGTAGCCAAAGTTTGCAGGTCTTCCATTGTGATCCTCCTTCTTAATCGGTAATCTTGAGGGAATGCTCAAGGGCTGATACGTTCTGTTGGTAGAAAAGCTCTACCGGGCCGTTGATCTTAAGACCTTGGTGTGCCGCAATCTCGCGCATGGCCGCTATGCTGGCAACCTGACCGCCACACAGGGTGCGCCAGCGAAGAAGATCCTCTTTGTGCCGGCTTTCTTGCTTTTCAGTCAGCTCGTCAAACATTTTCTCGATCTTGTTGAATCGGGTGTTCATGTCATCGCAGGTTTTGCAGACCGTGGCCAGCGTGTCCCGGAGAGCTTTGCGTCGCTCGTAAAACTTCCGGACTGGCGTGTAGACAAACCGCCAGATGATGAGCAAGGATCCGATAATGCCGGCAATAAGGCCCAGGTGTTTTCCGGCTTCTTCTAGTGTGCTGACGTTCATGATGTATTCCCTCCGACTATTAGATTTCATGATCAGATCCCTCATTTCGCCGTTTCCGTTCTACTTCCCAGCATATCAGATTCATAATGGAAATCCAGCTGGAGCAGGCCGGCATCCTGCTCATAGGTATCATCAACCGCATCCGTTGCATTCCTGAATACCCTGCAGATCATCATCGAGCTTATGCCTTCCTGTGAAGCCGATGGCGTGATGTCGGTTAAAGGTGTGAGATAATGCCTCCCGGCCACCACGTCCGCATCTGCGGGCGTGTGGGTCTTGCCGTAGACTATTTGCGTGTTGCCAAAGTCCCCGCCAATATCAATCCAAGTATACTCCAATCCCCACTCAACCGTCTGGCTGGCCGGATCGCCGTCAGCCGTTGCCGCGGGCGTCCAATGGACATGGGGCTTGATGGCGGTACCGACCCAGCTGTGGGGCATCTGGACCGCGAAGTATAGCTCTTCTTCGGCTGAAGCGTCAAACCAGTAAAGGAAAACACCCTGGCTGCCGGATCCGTTCGTCTTGAAAACCGAGAAGCCCGGGATTTTTGATGTTCCAGGCTTGCCGGACAAGGCCGGAAGCTGAAGGTCATTCCAAACCTCGAGGCCAACCTCCGCTTGATAATATCCGGACGCGTCAAATTGGTCGCCAACCAGATTCAAATGAGGAAGGTTGCCCTCGGACCATTGCGTGTTGTAGTCGGTTCCGTCCACCTTGGTCAGAAGGTTGCCGGCGCTGCCGCCAGCAGCTATGCCCGGCCCCGGTACGGTGCTGTCCTCGCCTTGCGGGCCGGGATCGCCCTTGTCGCCCTTGGACGTGTTGTCCCGGGCTAGAATGAAGTCCAACAGTCGGCGCTTCCGGTTGGCCCCACCGAGCTTGCCCTTATAGCGGGTGGCCACGGTGAGCGGGTTGTCCGGATTGCTGATGGTTCCTCCGGAGGTGACGGTAAACTCAGTGAAGTAGCCCTGCCGGCCAAACCGATGCGAAACATCGGTTATGATACCGACGATCCGAGCGCCTTCGCCGGTGATGGTGCAAACATCGCCGGGCTGCAGCCAGGGCCGGAAAGGCGAGGAGAAAACCTCCACGATGCCGGTATATTGCAGCTCTTCGATAAGCAGGTCGCGGATGGACTCCATCTCGCCTTGTGTGGTGGTTTCAGGGACGTCCTGATAAAAGGTGCGATGTGCGGCCAGGTTCCAACCGTCAAAGTACGGAATATCACCATAGACCCGCAGGACCGGATCCGGAGTCTTCCGGCGAACACAGACCCGGCTATAAACACCGCTAAGACTGCGGTCAACCTTCCGCGTGAAGATTTCCGATCCCCGGACAAAACTGTGAATTCCGGTCGCGGCCACATTGGTTTTCACATAGCTCTCGCTGCCCACCACGATCTTGCCGGTTGGCTGATCATCCATGTACCAGTTAATGTGTTCGACAAAACGCTGCAGGCCGTCAAAGTAGCTATCTTGATCCTCGAAGGTGAAGGTTGTCTCCACAGCGCTGGTCTCGATCTGGAAAAGGGTCGCGGGCACTCCCGCGTCCTCGAGGATGGCCTGAATGATGGCCGTCCGTGTGCCGGTATAGGTAACCGTATCGTCAAAGGTCTGGCCGGCCAGGAAGAAGCCCACAGCGTTCCGGCCCCTGAAGGCGAAGCTCGTGGCTATGTCAGCAAATGGCGAGGTCTCGATGTAGAAAGCGCCTATGGTGTAAAACTCGCTGTCGCCCGCGGTGAACCTATAAAGGATCAGGTTCCCCGGGGCAAACAGGGTGAAGGTGGAATCTTCAAACAAATTCTTGTCGCCATTCATAATGACCGCGGTGCCTGTCTTGATGGCATTATCAGGCTGGACCAGCCAATAGCCATCTTCGAGCCATTCGGTAAGGTCGGCCATATATTCGTACATCAGGAAAACAACGTCAGCTGAATGCTGTGCCGATCCGTAAATGGCACCGTTGAAATGATGCTCGATATCCAGGATCCCATAGCCCGCTTCGCTCACGGTAATTTCAGTTTCTCGCGTGATGTCCTGCCATTGACCCTGAACCAGCTCCGCGATTTGCGTACGAATGTACCCGTCGTCTATATAAAGCGACTGGCACATTTCATCATAGAAGCTGGTCGTATTTCCGGGTGTGGCCGAGGCATCAAGCTCTCGAGCGAAATCCCATGTCAGTGCTGGCATGCTCTACCTCCTTACGGAACGTACTCGGCAAGTGTAAATTCTATGGTCAGGTCGAAAATATGATTTACGTCTTTTGGAATAACTTTAGTTTTGTAGTCTGCTGTAATAACAGCCCCGACAGCCGGTGGTGATGCAAACCGGATGTTCTTGAAGTTGTTCGCTTCAGCAGAGGTAAATGATCTACACCACCATGACTGACCGTACCGAACACCTTTCCAGTACCTTTTATGCTGATGTTCGCTCGGAATAGCAGTTTGAGCAGCCGATGTGCTGGCCCTTGATGCTGCTAATGTCCAGTTAACATTATCGTCGCTCGTATATAGGTATCCAGCTAAATAAACAGAATCTATGCCGAAAGTTTGGTAAAACGGATTTTCCCAGTAACCGTCATAGTATGGGCCTGCATACGAAGAAAAAGCTAAATTGGGTAAACATGTATAGGGATGAGTTTCAACACATTCCATGTAGTGGGATATGTCCCGCTGATTGGGACAGTTATCCATTATGGTTACAGAAACAGGTGTCCCATTGACCTTAACCACGGCGTCTGATTGGATAAACGGGAATTTTGTAGTAAAGTCAGTTGTTGTTCCATCGCCTGTGGCAATTGCCTCTCCAATCACTTCAAACAGCCCACCATGCCAGTCTCCAGAAATGCCAGACGGTTTCATATAGATGACTTGTCCACCAAGTTCATAAAGCGACACAGATCCAAACCCGGTAACTACGTTGCCAGTATTAGCCGGTAACCTACCGTACCATATAATCTTCTTGTTTGGGATGTTGTAGGTTTGTGATATATATGCCGAACCCAACGATACTCCAGTATAGCCGTCTGTCGGTATGCGCTGATGCCAAGGATAGAAATCATAAGTACCAGTATTAAACGCCGTTGCTTCACCAAGAAGCCGTCTAATTGTCTGTGGTATGGTAGTTATCTGTTTTACCTGGAATACAACCGACCCATTGTACCACCCAGCCTCAGGGAACACCAAGTACACCGTTGCGTAAATGGTAATAATGTCGGTGTCTTTCTTTAGCAAACTTACTGGGTTACCGTTCATATCCCGCAAAACTGCATGTGTATAAATGGTAGTAGACCCAGCAGACAAGCCGACTTCAGTTAGCGTCTGACCAACATGCTCATTTTCAAGCAAGACAATGCTCGTTCTTCGTGAAATATGCGTTGGTGTTAATGTGTAGACAGACGCCGACCCTGCTTTGAACCCAAGATATGAAAACATCGTGGATCGTGAGGCTGAAAGAGTTCCAGCCCCTGTTCCGTAATTTATATGTGTACCATAAGCGTTAGAAAGTGCAGCTATAAGCCTCGCCCACAGGCCATCAAGAATGATGTTCTCGGCATAAGCTACTTGTTTCTCCTCGCCTGTAATCACATTTTTGACAAACACGTCATAACGATTGTGCAATTTAAGATCAGCCTTGTATTTCATGTTTACCTCCTATGTTTCCAGGTCATTGATGTGGATCAATGCCGTGGTAATCACTGGTGTTATGCTCATCCGCTCATTTCCTGCCTGATACTCCTCGTAGTATATACGCTTGAGCAGTGCTGTTATTGTAGGCGTGATGCTCATTCTCTCGGCATCATTTGGGTTAAAGGTCGGAGTTATGTTTGCCGGCGTGAAAGTCATGGTGAATGGGGCGACAGCCGATCCACCAGCACCAGACATCGATCCGGTAAAATTTACCGTGACCAGCCCTTGGGGATGTTTGAGTCTGCCAGCATCCGTCAGCGAGATTTTTATTCTGGATGGATCGACAGCATTTACCACATACCACGACATAACCATTAGTTCTGGTGTTACAGTTGTGTCTGATGTGGTCATCTCAACTTTGATCCACAATTTTGCACTCGATACATTCTGCTCGTTTGTCAAGTTTGGTATCGGCTGCCCCGAAATAGTTGCGACAAATTCTTCACTGGCTGGTGTCGTGGAGTCGTTTCTCACAGCAGTCTTTACCGACAGAGTTGTGCCATTAGGTATGGTTGCCGTCCACGATATGTCTGAATCAACATGAAGTTCGGCACTAGACAAATCATATGGACCGTATAAGGCAGATCCACTCTCGTTGTAATTACCACCCAAAAGCCCAACAGCAACGACCTCGCAAGGGCTGGACGCTATGGGGATGAACGTTCTTGATGTAGCTTGACCAGATCCCAAATCGAGAAAGCTTGCTTGGCGTGGCTGAATTGAAGTATCGGGGATCGAGTATCTGATTAGATCCGCCGGGGATGTCGTCCAGTAACCATACGGGGCAGCGGTTGCCCATAAGGGAGCCGAACAAGTCCAGATAAGTTTCTCTCCGCTAACTTTGTTTGGGACGCTTATGCTTGATACCGCTGTCGGACTCGTAGCTTTAAGCCCGGCAACATACTCAAATCCACCTATGTTGCCAATAGAAAGTAAGTTGATATATATTCTTGCCGATGATGCTTGAGTCACGGTTAACGACAGTGAACCGCCTGATGTTGCTTTTTTGCATATCAGTGAGATACGTTGGTTATTCGACGACTCAAACGCAGCCCCCTCATATAAAACAGTCCACCCAGATGAAAATGTTGTAGCACTTCTTGTAGTAATCGATGCCAAGACCCAATCATCAGCATTTACATTAACAGACCCTGATAACGACAATGCACTTGTTGTCTCGTAATATTTAGCATCGGTTACCGCTGGGATACCGCCTGATTGGTATAATTTCAATCCCACCTATTACACCACCAATCCGTCAAAAGTTCCGCTATTAAGAGCAACCGATCCGTTTGCCTCTGAGGGATCGTCATGGGCAATCAAGTTATTGACGTAGTTGGTGGCAATGAGCGCACCCTCTGGCGACATGCTAGGTTCATACCCAGAAACAGCGAATCCAGACTGGGAATTTATGCTAGCAATCGGTAAATCAAATTTAACTATGATGTTCTTGTTGTCAATATTCCAGATACTAACCGGCACTGGCGCTGGGATAAAAGTTGGCACAAGCTCAGTTGCCGTGAACTCGACGGACGTCTCTGTCAGCATCGTCAACCCATTCCACAAATTGCCAGCCAGGGCGACTGCCGTGACATCATTCCCTGCGTTGTTGAAATCAGTGAATGTCACCGTCACAAACCGACTGTGGTAGTCCTGCTGGACCGACTGCCCATACCAGACATTGTTGTAAGCATCCACCAGTTTGAAGTCAGCAGGGTAGGCGACAGCATTCATGATGCACTCGTCAAACTCAAAGACCACTCGGTAACCGTAGTCATCGTAATAAGTGCCAGGATTCTCAGGATCTTCGGTCGATGTGGCAATATTCCACGCCCGGAGCAGGGTCGGTGAATATGTTGCCATGTTCCAGGCGTCGATACCAACATCCACACTGATATTCTCAGTGTTCTGGTATTCAGAGTAGAACACCTCGATCAATGCCGTGGCGATTGTTATGTCGGTGATCTGGATGAAGTCAGTACCATTCCAGCCGCTGGCTTCCATCTTCGTGAAAATCTCATACAAGGCGCCGGTATTGTCCATCACCTGAAGAACGATCCGCCAGTCAAACACTCGTTCGGCTTTGATACTGACTGAGTTGGCCGGAGCCAGCGTGACCTGTTCTTGCCCTGTCCACACGCCAGCGATTAGCTGGTTGTAATAAACGTCGCCACCGATAATATAAAAAAGCAGCAAGCCTTGATCGAGGTCCTTGTATTTGCTGGCTACACCTCTTATCGCATCGAGGGCCATCACATTGGAGGCAACCAAGGTGTCGTAGGTTTCACCGAGGATTCCGCCTTTAAGAGCGCCAGCCGAAGTGACGTAAAACAGCCAGGGTAGCTCGTCGGTCAGGTAGTTAATATTCTTGCTGACCAGATTGGCAAAATGTCCGTCAAAATCAATGGCGCAGGCGGTGCAGTCCGCGATGGTTTCAACCGTGATCCAGATAAGCCGTGAAATGGCCGTGTTGAGCTCTGCATATTTGACTACCAAGGACCCGGCATCCGTGACATAGGCCACGTAAGCCCGGGTAGGCTTATCCACCATCCTGCGAACAGCTACGCTGGTGCAGATGGCCGTGGCCCCCGCGGTGACAATTGATTCCTGCCAAAAACCGGCCCGGGTGATTGGTGTCCTGGGCCGGGATACTGTCACATCCATCTTTGGTTCAGCATTGTTATAAAGGGTCTGCTGGGCCAGCTGAATGCGAGCTTTTAGTGTTGCGTCAATGGCCCTCATTGATCGGCCTCCGCAGATACGAGCACCTGAAACTGCATCCGTTCAGCCAGGTCGGCCCGGTCCCGGGAATGCCGGGTCCATTGGATCGCACTGCTGACAGTCCCGGTATAGATGCGGCTTTTCCAATAAACCAGAATTACTCCGGCTTCGTCGGCCAGAGCTTCGAGAAGAAGGCGGGTGGCATGGCTGCCATAATAATCGACGGCCAGCCTGCGCGGGTGTGTTCCGATGGTTTGCACATTGAAGGATCCGTTGAGGAATTGGGTCTCGATGGTCCGGATCTGCTTGGAATCGGTGACAAAAGACAACACCCCACCATAGCTGGTTCCGCTTTCATTGGCGATGTAATTGCTCATCAGATCACCTCAGTCCCGCTTGCATATGCTCAACCTGCAGCCGGTCAATTACCACATCAATTACTGCCTCGAGCTGATCCTTGTTGTTTATACCCTCGACTCTGATTGTACCACTATGCACAACCTTTGAGGAAGAGGATCTGGGTGAGGCCTCCGCGGCCATAGAAGCTGCGCGACGTGTGGTTGGATCCGTACCGCTTATCGCAACAAGAGCGTCCTGTGAGAGGTCCCGGGCGGCCCGGACAGGCAAATCCGACCGGGTCTCCATACCCAAGGTCAAACCGTCAGCCATGGCCCGGCCAAAGGCCGTGGTCACTTTAGATGGTGATCCCGGCTGGATGACATTTCTCATCACTTCCAGCGTATCTTTGGCCATGTCCTTGGCCTGCTTCTTCAAAGCAGGCAGCTGCTGCCTTAAGCCGGCCTGCAGACCCATGGTAATGGTTAAACCGAGATTTTGAGCCTGCGCGTAAATCTCATCTGTTTCACCAAGCTCGTCCCCGACCTCCTGCACCACACCAGCCACTTCGGCAGGAAGCTCGCCCAATTCATCAATGGCCGAGTCCCGGGCCAGAGCGCCACGCTCGTTCCAGGTATCCTCAAAGCTCTGCCGGTCCTCCGGTGTCATTTTGTTAAGGTCTTTTATTAACGTGCGGTATTCCGGGCCTAGCTCCCGGAGCTCTTCCAACAGCTCGTCCGAAAGGTTGGTGGTTCCTAGCTTCTCAATTTCATCCTGCCAGCGCTTATAATCAAGGATCTGCTCGTCATAGTTTTTCTTGACATCCTTGGCCCGGATTTTGTTCCGCTTAATGTGCTCATCTTCCATACCGCCCATTTGGTCGAGGTGCTCTTCTGTCTCATCCTCGATGGCCTGCTGGTGGTCCTCGATGGCTTGGAGCTGTTCCTTGGTATAGCGGACTAGCTCATCGGTGCTTTCGCCTACGGCCCCCACAGCGGCCTTGTATTTGTCGCCAAGGTCGGTCTGAAGGTCACCGTTCTCTACCAGCTTTCCGTTCAGGGCCTGCAGCTCTTCATTAAGCCGAGCCTGCTTCTGGTAATCGTCCTCTTCCCAGCCCCAGACCAGCTTATAAGGCCGGGCGGCAATCTCCGCGTCTATGGCGTTGATCTCGGCTTTCTTGGAGACAATCTTCTCCTCCAAGGCAATCTGGTCCTTCAGCGATTGGTTCAGCTTCTCTTCATAGATCCCCTGCAGGAGGTCTTCCTTCTTGGCGGCAATGACGTCCTTCAGAGCTTTCGTGTTGCCTTTCAGCTTTCCTGTGACCGAATCAATCTCAAGGCCCAAGTCAGGGTAGAGCTTGGCCAGCTGGCCAACCACCTGCTTCAGCTCGAGCTTTTCGGTCGAGGTCAACGATGTCTTTTTCTGCAGCTCCTCGAGCTTAACAATCAGCCGAGAAGCCGCCTCAGCGTCGGCATTAACCGCATCGACGGACTCAGTATATTGCTTATTGGATTCGGCAATGGAGTCCGTCAGCTTTTGCACTTCCGGATCCGCTTTGCTGGCTCCGATGCCAAACTCCTTTAAAAGCGGAATGGCCAAGGCGATCAGACCGCCGATCAGGGCCAGAGGCCCCAAGGCCATCTGCACAGCCGCGCCGAAGGTGAGCGTTGGAGGTGTGGCCACGCCTGCCGCGATACCGGCCCCTGTGACGCCCACAGCGGCCCCAGCGGTCGAGACACCCAATGCAGCCTCCGCGGATGCTGCCTGCGCTGCAGAGACAGCCAGGGTGGTCTGGGCGACCGCTGTCTTGGC
>Ga0075012_10006766_pt1 | contig 10351 bp, 6 predicted proteins | sample All_14_2_FD_71474 | JGI IMG/M metagenome (GOLD analysis project Ga0075012, IMG submission 71474) | Freshwater microbial communities in response to fracking from Pennsylvania, USA - Allegheny Zone_MetaG_DW_15 | ecosystem: Environmental > Aquatic > Deep subsurface > Groundwater > Drilled... | reverse complement strand
CCGCATGACCGAGCTGTACCTGGAACTCAACGCGGCGTATTTCGAGGCGCTCAAGGGCCGGATGGAGGTTTGGTTTTTCGGCAACGATTTCGGTAGTCAGGAGGCGCTGCTCTTCAGCGCCGAGATGTGGGGCGATTTCTTCTGCGAGGACATCCGCCGCCTGACCGCGCTGGCGCACGCCCACGGGCTCAAGGTGATGATGCACTCGTGCGGTGCGGTAGCCCCCCTGATCCCGCTGCTGATCGAGGCGGGCGTCGATATTCTTGACCCGATCCAAGTCACCGCCAAGGGCATGGTCCCCGCCGACCTTAAGGCTCGGTTCGGCCAGCGCCTCGTGTTTCACGGCGGCATCGACACCCAGCGCGTGCTGCCCTTTGGAAGCCGCGAGGAGGTTGCCGGCCATGTCCGCGCGACGACCGCCGCGCTGGGCCGCGACGGCGGCTACATCTTCGCCCCCAGCCAGATTCTGGGGCCGGATATACCTACCGATAACATCCTCGCCATGTACGGGCTTCTGACATGAGACGACTGTTCTATTATTGCCGATGGCTCACTTACTTGGTTTTCTTTACGCTCAGCGGGACGGCTCCGGCTGCAGATCTATCTGTGGATGTTAGGAACTTTGGCGCGACGGGCGACGGTGTTACGGATGATGTAGTCGCCATTCAGGCTGCGCTCGATGCGTGTCCGCAGGGCGGTATGGTAAATTTGCCACAGGGACGTTGGCTTGTTAGGCTCGATACGCTCCGTCTCCGCTCTGGAGTCCATCTGCGCGGCGAGGGCAAAGAGAGTGTCATCGTCAAAGCGCGAGGTCTGGAAGTCGCTCTTCAGGCCGTGAATGCCTGTAATGTCGTGGTCAGCGGGATTCGCTTTGTGGTCGAGCCGACAACACCGGCCGAAATGAAGGGCCGTCTAGCCCATTTTCGGCATTGCCGAGACGTTCGCGTGCATGACTGCGCGTTCGACGGAACGGTTGCCAACGGTCTCCCCTCGCAATTTTCGCTCTGCCAGTTCGAGTGCTGCAACGCGGTCAAGTGCCTTGACAACCGGTTCATGAATGCCGCCGGCTCGGCTACGGGTGTCACGGGTGCCCACTGGGAGCCACAATGGGGATGCGGCTCGGAGTTTGCCCGCAACATCATCGAAGACTATTGTGATACGGGCATCGGCTTGTGGACGGGCGCGCGCGATGCGCACGTACATCACAACCGCCTGAGCGGGCGTGCCGCGAAGTTCACATCCTATCCGGTCGGCATTGATGTGGATGGCGGCACACATTCATTGATTGAGCACAACGATATTGCCGGCGGTCACATCGCCATTCGACTCCACGATTGCCACAACGGCGACTATCCCATCGAAGCGATGGTGGTGCGGGACAACTTACTCCATGACCAACGCACGTACGACGCGACGCACCCGGCTTGGGCCGTCAAGCCGCAGAACACGAGCCCGAAAGCACGGCTTGAGGTTCGGTTCGAACGAAACCGCATTGTCCAGACCGACAAGCATTCCTGTGCGTTTATGGGCGGCGATATCGGTCAAACGGTGCTGCACATAGACGATAATGAATGCATCGGAGCCGTTTTTTGGTATTTCGGCTTCTACAAAGACGGCGCGTTGGAACTTTTATCCGGAGGACAAAAAGTAGACTGGCGCACCGGTATAGGAAACAACTCGGTTCGAGAGCGATGATGTGACTCGAACACCAACAGGGAACACGAAGCACGTCATAATAACCTTTTATGATATATCAAAAATCGAGTTTTTATCAGTTTTTATTAGTCTTACTTATTGACAGTCGTTATACGGTATTTCAAACTCTGAACTCTGAACTCTGAACTCTGAACTCTGAACTCTGAACTGTTTTGGATCATACAAGTAAACGATGAAGCCTGAAGTGACAGCATGGGCCGCCGGAAGACAGACGGGAAAGCGGGTTTCCAAAGAAACCCTGAACAACCGTGCCCTGCTTGAGACCGTGAGCGGACTGGATGTGTACCGGCACACCGCCGAGGCCTACCGCCGTGCCTACGAGGCGCTGGGCATCGACATAGTAAACAGAGTCCCTACCGAAAACGCGCCTGCGCCGACACCTGAAGGAACCGTGCGCCAGCACCCGGAACATCCTGATTACGACCTCGCGCCGCTCGGCGTTTTCGATACCGCGTGCCGTCGACGCTACGCCTGCCGCGACGTTGACGAAGTCTGGGCTTTCGATATCTCCAGCTTGCGCTATGCTGATCTGTTCACGCCCGTGCCGCATCCCTGCGACGCGCGGGACATCGCTTCCCGCGAACAGGCTCTTGGTGATGTCGGGCTCTACTATCCCATGCTCTACACCACGCTCTTCATGTGGCCGGTCGAGGTCTTCGGGTGGGAGGTCTTCATGACTGCCGCGATGGAGGACCCCGACCGCTTCCATGAACAGATCCTGCTGCCCTTCGCCCGCCTCTCCCGCGACCTCGTGACCGAGATCGTGCGCGGCTCGGAGAGCCCGTTGGTCTTTGTCCACGACGACCTCTGCGACGCCCGCGGCCCGGTCTTCCCGCCCGACTGGTACGAGCGCCACATCTTCCCGCATTACGCCGACATTCTCGCCCCGGCTCGCGCCGCTGGCCGACGCGTCGTGCTGGTGGCCGACGGCAACCTGACCCTGTTCCTGCCGCGCCTGCGCGATCTGGGGTTCGACGGTCTGATGTTCGAGAGCCCGGCCACGCCGCTGGAAGCCGCCCTGTCCGTCTTCGACCGGCCCGACCACCTGCTCATCGGCGGCATCGAGACCCTGACGCTGACCTGCGGTACGCCTGACGCGGTTAAGGACATGGTGCGCCGCGCCGCTGCCTTGACCGCCGACCGCCCCGGTTTCGCACTGGCTTCCGGCGGCGGACTGCACGGCAACATCCCTTTCGAAAATCTCGAAGCCTATTTCGACGCCCGCGCCGAATACGGCTTCACGCCGCCGGACTGGCGAACCCGCTGCCGTGCCGGACACGTTGCGTAGCTCTGCCCCAAACCTTTCATCATCACAAGCCCCGCAAAGCAAGGAGTCAACATGCACAACTGGCTACATTCGGCCCTCGTGGCCCTCGCGCTCGTCTCCCCCTGCTGGTCCAAAACCGTGGCCCTCTGGCCGATCGACAACCGGCCGGCCGGCGAAATCAACGTGCGCTGCCTCGTGGACGGAGCCAACAACCTGAGCGGTCCTAACGGTCATGCCCCCACCAACGCGCAGTTCGCGGCCACCATCCCCAACCCGGACGCCTCGCCGTGGCTCCTGGACAACCCGACCAACAACTACGGCAGCACCCGCATGCAGAACCGCTACCTAATCAACAACGGCTTCGGCTGGCAGGTTGACCTGACCAACAGCTTCACGATCGAAGGCTGGTACCAGATCAGCGGCCTGCCCGCCGTCCAGCCCGACTTCGACTACCTGGTCGGCCCGCGCGGTTCCAATATCGGCGGCTGGATGCTCGATTACCGCCTCTGGGACGGCAGCCTGCGCTACAACCTGTATGTCCGCAACGGACTGGGTGCGCAAACCGTGCTGGCCAACACCTACTTCACGAGCGTGGACCTCACCGAAGCCACAAACGCGTGGCACCACGTCGCGCTGAGCTACGCGCATAACGAGTCGCTGGGCGTCTGGCGGCTTTACCATAACTCCGTTCTGGCTGGCACCGTGACCAACAGCGCCGCAGCCGCTACCCAGAACCACGGCAACTTCTATCTCGGCGGTCGCAACGGCAACAATATGGACGGCTTTCTGGATTATTGGCGCGTCTCCGACACCGTGCTGGCGCCCGAGGGTTTCCTCAACTACCCGGCTGTCATCCCGCCCGCGCCAGCCACACCCAAGACTCTGGCCTACTGGCGGCTCGACAACCGCGACGGCACACCCGACCTCAAGAGCTTCGTCAACACCGCCTACAACCTGACGGCCCAAGGAACCGCACCGTTCGCGACCAACGCGCACTTTGCCGCCACCCTGCCGAACAGCGACAAGTCAGCCGACTTCCTCGGCAACTCACGCACCAACTACGGTGCCGTGGGCTACAATTCTTCCGCCAGCGGACGCTACCTGCGCTCCGCAAACCTCGGCTTGAAGGTCGACTTCACCAATTCCTTCACGGTCGAAGGGTGGATGCTGCGTACGGCCAATCCCGCCGTCGTCCCCGCCTTCTATTTCGTGGCCGGCGCACGCGACACCTCGACCGGCTGGATGCTCAGCCTGCGCAGCGACGGCGGTATCAAATATAACCTCTATGTCAGCAGCTCCTCGGTTCTTGTCAATGGCTACTTCCCCGTCAGCAGCGGCATCAGCGGCGTCGGCGCGTGGCAGCACGTCGCGCTCACCTACGACCACACCCTCGCTAGCAAAGGCGTCTGGCAACTCTTCCTCGACGGCGTCTCGGCCGGCGCACTGACCAACGCCTCGCTGCCGACAGCCTCGCACGCTTACTCCGCTCTCAACCTGGCCGGACGTCCGAACGGCGACAACACCTTCATCGGGCTGCTGGACTGCTGGCGCGTAACCGACTCGGTTCTCGCGCCCGCGCAGTTCCTCAACGCTGACGTCGACCAGCCGCTTGTGCCGCGCACCCTCGGCTACTGGAAACTCGACGCGCCCGGCGGGGTCCTCGACCTCACCTCCTCGGTCGACGCGCGTTTCGGTCTCATCCCCGCCAACGGCGGCCCGACCGCCACCAACATCCAGGCGCGGCTCCGCATTCCCAACCCGGACGCCTCGCCGGACTTCATCGGCAACCCCACCAACCACACCGGCTCGGTCTTCTTCCGCGCGCCCGGCGAGGCGCCGAACGCGCGCAGCGCCTACGCCAGCTACCTCGGCCTGCGGCTCGACCCAGTCAACAGCTTCACGGCTGAAGGCTGGCTCCGGCTCTACGGCGAGCCGGCCGAAACCACCAACCTCTTCTTTGTCGCCGGCAACCGCCGCGGCGCACAAGGCTGGATGCTGACTTTACGGCGCGACGTCGCAGACGAAAAGACCCTGTTCCACCTGTTCACGGAGAACCCAGACGGCCTCTACATCAGCCGCTTTTTCGAGCATGCCAATGTCACCGGCTATCGCGACTGGATGCACGTGGCGCTCGTCCGCGACCGGTTCGCCGCGGATCTCGGCACATGGGAACTTTTCATCAACGGTGCCTCCAAAGGCGTGCTCACCAACAACGTTTTCGCCCGCACCACCTATCCCAACTTCGACTTCCAGCTTGGCGCTCGCGTCAGCGGCGGCATCGGTAACGACTCCACACAAGCCTGCTTTGACTCGTGGCGCGTGGTCGACCAACCTCTGCTCCCCGTCCAATTCCTCAACTACGGCTATCCCGGCGGCACCATCATCCGCGTCAAATAGCGGGCCCGGTTAGGCGCAACGCCTCCTCGGCCCAAAGGAAAAGTCTTCATGCGAGCCACATGCCTCACGCTGACAGCCTTCATGCTTCTTAAAGGCCTCTCCTCCGCCGCGACGGTCGGCGACCTCGCCGCCGCCGACCCGCGCAACATCCGTAACGGAGTACAGATCCCCGCCAAGAACTACTGTGACCAGCCCTACGTGGTGGTCACCACCAACGGCGAGTGGGTCGTGGTGTTGACCACCGGAGTCGGCGAGGAGGGGAGCGTGGGCCAGCAGGTCGTCTCCGCCCGCAGCACCGATCAGGGCCAGACCTGGTCGGCCTTGGTCGATATCGAGCCGCCGACCGGCCCCGAAGCCTCGTGGGCTGTCCCGCTGCTCACGCCCTACGGACGGCTCTACGCCTTCTACACCTATAACGGCGACTCGATTTCCACCCTGCCGGGAAGCACCAACCGCATTCGGGCTGACATGCTCGGGTGGTACTGCTTCAAGTACTCGGACGACAACGGCCAGACCTGGTCCGCGCAGCGGTATCGGATTCCGGTTCCCGTTACGGCGTGTGACCGAACCAACCAGTGGGGGGGCGCGGTTCAGATCTTCTGGGGGATCGACAAGCCCAAAGTCCAGAACGGCGTCGTCCGCTTCGCCTTCACCAAACTCGGTCGCTACATGCTCGATCAGGGCGAGGGGTGGATCGTCTCCTCCGACAACCTGCTAACGGAGCGCGACCCCGACAAGCTGCGCTTCACCCTTCGGCCGGCCGGCGAGCACGGAATCCGGAACCCCGCGTACGGTTCGGTGCAGGAAGAGCACAACCTCGTGCCGCTCGCAGGCGACTCTCTCTTCTGCGCCTACCGCCTCAACGAACAGACGCCTGCGCAAAGCTACAGCTGTGACGGCGGACACACCTGGTCATTGCCGGAGCGCATGAACTACGGTCCCGGCCAGCGCACCCTGAAGCAGCCGCGTGCCTGCCCCAAACTTTTCCGTACCGCCGATGGGCGCTTCCTCTTCTGGTACCACAACCATAGCGGCAAGAGCTTCGAGAGCCGCAACCCCGTCTTTCTCACCGGCGGCATCCTGCACGCCGACGGCTTCATCCGCTGGTCAGAGCCGGAAATCGTGCTGTTCGACCCGGACGTCAACATCCGCATGAGCTACCCCGACCTGATCGAGCAGGACGGCCGCTACTGGCTGACGGAGACCCAGAAAACCGTGGCGCGCTTGCATGAGATCGACCCGGCACTGCTGCACGGACTATGGGATCAGGCCACCAACCGCTCCGTCTGCACCGCCGGCCTGCTTGACCCGTCCAACGCTGGCGCGTTCGGCAGCCTGGCCGGCCGCGGCCTTTCGGTGGAGCTGCTGTTCTGCCTTGAAGCTGATACGCCAAACCAGGTGCTCTTCCGCAAAACCGACGCAACTGGCAAAGGCGTGACGATCAGCACCAGCCTCTCCGCCGACGGTTCGCCGGCCCTGACAATCACCCTCTCGGACGGTACGCGCAGCGTCGCTTGGGATACCGACCCCGGCCGCGTCCGCAAGGGCTGGACGCACCACGCCGTCTTCCTCTGCGATTTCTCCGCCCGCCTCATCGGCGTGGTGCTGGACGGACGCTATGCCGACGGCGCGCTGCGCCGCCAGTACGGCTGGGGCCGCATACGCGCCGATCTGGAAGCCGTGGCCGTGTCTGAAGCCCCCGTGACCGACAAAATCGTGCAGACCTGCCGCCTCTACTCCCGGGCGCTGACAACTTCCGAGGCGCTCGGCAACTACCGCTCGTTCGCCCTGCCCGCGCCGCCCGAAGATGAGTCTGCCCCCCGCACGGTCGCCTGCTGGCCGCTCGACGCGCAAGGCGGCGCTCCCGCCCTCGCCAGCGCCGTGAACGCCGCCTACACGTTCACGCCGCAGCGCCACACGCCCGCCGCCACCAACGCGCAGGCCGTGGCGCACGTGCCGAACCCCGACGCCACGTGCGGCTTCGTCGGCGACCCGCGAGCTAACGCGGGCGCGATCCTCTTCGACGCCAGCCGGCTCGGTTATCTCATCGCCTCCAATGTCGGCGCGCGCGTTGAGCACACGGTGCCCTTCACGGTCGAGGGCTGGCTTTGCCGCACCGCCGATCCCGGTGCCGACCTCTGGTACGTCTGCGGCGCGCGGGAGATCGGCTTGGGCTGGATGCTGACCCTGCGCCGCGACGGCGACCGGATCGGCTACCACCTCTACATGCACAACAACAACGTCTCCGGCTTCTTCCCGGGCGGCTGGGTCACGGAGAACCCCGGCTGGCACCATGTGGCGCTCGTCTACGATCCCGGCCGCGGCGCGCTCGGAGTCTGGGAACTGTTCGTCAACGGCGTCTCGGCAGGCGTGCTCGCCAACACCCAGGCCCCGAGCACCCACGGCGTCGCCGCCTTCAACCTCGGCGGCCGCGCCTACAGCACGGCCAACACCTTCCGCGGCCTCTTCGATTTGTGGCGCGTCTCGTCCGGCGCACGTTCACCTTCCACGTTTCTCTGCGTGCCGCCCGACCCCGGTACGCAACTGCGCGTTCTGATGCGCCAATCCGGTCTCGCTCAACGAAAGGATCCCCGTGGCTAACACCAAGCAGAAGCTGAAGAACAACGAAGCCGCCCTCGGCGGCTGGATGTTGATCCCGCACCCCGCCATCGCGGAGCTCATGGCGGGCGAAGGATTCGACTGGATCGCGGTCGACATGGAGCATGCCGCCGTTGAGCTCGCGCAGATCGAGCAGATCGAACGGGCGGTGCGGCCTTCGGGCTGCGACCTCTTCGTGCGCCTCGACGGCGTCAACCCCGTGCTGGCCAAGCACGTGCTCGACGCGGGCGCCAAGGGCGTGATCGTGCCGAGCGTCATGTGCCCCGAAGACGTCGAGGCCATGGCCGCCGCCGTGCGCTACCCGCCGCAGGGCAACCGCGGCACCTCGCTTTCCCGCGCCCTCGATTACGGCCGCGACTTCGCCGACTATATCCGCCGCCACAACGACGAGGTTTTTGTGGCCGTGATGTTGGAACACCACCTCGCGGCCGAGCGCGCCGACGCGATTCTCTCTCGCCCCGGTATCGACGCGGCCTTCATCGGCCCCTACGACCTTTCGGCCTCGCTGGGCATCGCGGGCCAGCTCGACCATCCGGACGTGCTCGCCGCCGAGCAGAAGATCCTCGCCGCCTGCCGCCGTCAGAACATCGCGCCCGGCTACCACGTCGTGCCGCCTGAACGGCAGCGCATCGACGAACGCATCGCCGCGGGGTACCGCTTCATCGGCTGCAGCCTCGACACGCACTTCATCATGCACGGCTGCCGCGCGTTGTTGAAGAGGTAGATAGGCTGTAGGCTGTTAGACTATTAGGCGAGACACCTTCCCCTAAAAGTCTAACAGCCATCTGCCTAAACACCTTCGCCCTGACAGTCTAACAGCCTTCAGCCTAAACACCCTCTTATGAACACACCCATCCTCGTCACCCAAGCCGAATTCGACAAAGCCTCTTCCGTCTTCACTTCTGCGCCGGGGCTCGACTGCCGGCCCGCTCCGGCGGACGAGGCCGCCCTCGCCGCTCTCGTCCGCGACACCGGCTGCCGCATCGTCGTGCTCGGCGTGGCCCCTTACCGCGACGCCCTCTACGATGCCCTGGCGCACAACGCCTCCGGGCAGGGCGCGCTCATGGTCCGTTTCGGGTTCGGCACCGACGGCATCAACAAGCCGCTTGCCAAAGAGAAGGGCCTTGCGCTGGTCAACACGCCGGTCGACATCCAGACCAGCGTCGCGGAGCTGACGCTCTTCCTGATCGGCGCACTCATGCGCCGCATCCCGCGCCTCGACGCGACGGTCCGCGGCGGCGGCTTCGCGCCGGTCCGCGGCCGCGAGCTCTGTGGCCAGACCGCGCTGATCATCGGCGGCGGCAAGATCGGCCTCAAGGTTTCCCGCATGCTCCACCTCGGCTTCGGCGTCCGCACGCTGATCTGCGACACCGCGACGGAGTCCGACTGGCTCGCGCGCTCGGGCCAGACGCGCGACGCGCTGCGCGAGACCTTCGGCATCGAGGCGTACGCGCAGGACCTCGACGCCCTGCTGCCGCAGGCCGACCTTGTCACGATCCACCTGCCGCTGACGCCCGAGACCCGGGACCTGATCGGCGCCCGCCGCCTCGCGCTCATGAAGCCTGGCAGCGCGCTCGTCAACGTCGGCCGCGGCGGCATCGTGGATGAGGCCGCGCTCTACGACGCGCTCGCCTCGGGGCATCTCGGCGGCGCGGCGACGGACGTGTTCGTGAACGAGCCCTATGTGCCTGTCGCGCCGGGCAAGGATTTGCGCGCGCTTTCGAACATCGTCTTCACGCCGCACTGCGGCTCGGACACCTGTGAGGCCAACGCCCGCATGGCCGCCTCCGCCGTTGCGCAGGCCGCGGCTTTTCTCTCCGGCAACCGGGCCGGACTCTGCCTCGTGCCGTGACGGGCTCCTCAGAACGGCCACGCGCTCCCGTTTTCGCGTTTGACTTGCGATAACGCACCGGCTATTTTGTCGCAAGAAGATGGTGAGGGGAATGCGGAACAGTTTCAGGAGGTGACCATGAACACGACGCGGAAGCATTTTTGCGGAGCATTGGCAGCGGGGACGGTGGGGGCGGCGGTTTGCCCCGCGCGGCTGTTCGGCCAGACGGCCTCCGGAGCGGGCGACGGCAGCGGTTTGGTCAAGCCCACGCCGCAGCACCTGGCTTGGCACGACATGGAGCTGGGCATGTTCTTTCATTTCGACATCCCGGTTTATCAGCAGGAATGGAAGTGGCGGAGCTTCAGCGATTTTCCTTCTCCGGACCTCTATCAGCCGAAGAAGCTCGACACCGACCAGTGGATGGAGGCCGCCCAGGCGATGGGCGCCAAGTACGCCATCTTCGTCGCCAAGCACTGCAGCGGCTTTCTCCAATGGCAATCCGACCTCTATCCCTACGGCGT
>Ga0075012_10006765_pt1 | contig 10353 bp, 10 predicted proteins | sample All_14_2_FD_71474 | JGI IMG/M metagenome (GOLD analysis project Ga0075012, IMG submission 71474) | Freshwater microbial communities in response to fracking from Pennsylvania, USA - Allegheny Zone_MetaG_DW_15 | ecosystem: Environmental > Aquatic > Deep subsurface > Groundwater > Drilled... | reverse complement strand
CGCATCTGGTTGACCGCATTGAAGCTTTGCGATCCGCCTGACACCTGCATTACCGCCAGCGTCTTTCCTTGGGTTGGCCGCACGGCACCTTCGGACAGGGGGATCCAGTCGATTTGCGTCTTCATCAGCCCGGTCATCGCGCCGTGTCGTTCCGGCGAAGACCAGACCATGCCTTCACACCAGGCCACCAGATCGCGCAACTCGCGCACCTTCGAGTGGGTCGCGTCCACGCCATCATCAACCAGCGGCAGGCCCGATGGGTGAAAGAACCGCACCTCGGCCCCAAGCCGCGTGAGGATGCGTCCGGCCTCTTCGCCCGACAAGCGGCTGAAGCTGCGCGGCCGGAGCGAGCCGTACAGGATCAGGATGCGCAGCGCATGGGTCTTGTGGGGCGGGGCAAGAAGAGCCGCATCGTCAATACCGGGAAACAGCGCATCGTCGATGTTGGGCGTGTCAGACAAGGCGATTTCCTTCCGCGTCGATGATCAACTGGCCGTCTTCCTTTGCAAACGGTCCCGGTGGTAAGCGCTTCAGCAGGTCCAGCACGGTTTCCGACGGGCGGCACAGCCGCACGCCTTTCGGAGAGCAAACAATCGGACGGTTGACGAGGATCGGGTGGCTGATCATCGCGTCCAGCACTTGATCGTCGCTCACGTCCGGTGCCGTCAGCCCCATCTCCTCGGCAGGCGACCGCACGACGCGCAGTGCCTGTTGCGGCGTCAAATTGGCGGCGGCGAACAGCGCCAGCAGATGCGGACGCGTCCAGCCTGACGTGAGATATTCGATCACCACGGGTGCATACCCCGCCGCCCGGATGATCCCAAGAACGTTGCGTGATGTGCCGCAGTCGGGGTTGTGATGGATGACAACCGGGAACGTCATGTCGGAAAGCGCCCTCTCGTCCGGTTGGCGAAGGCGACCAGCGTCAGCATCACCGGCACCTCGACCAACACGCCCACGACCGTGGCCAGGGCGGCACCCGAGTTCAGGCCGAACAGGCCAATGGCGACCGCGACTGCAAGTTCGAAGAAGTTCGACGTGCCGATCAGCGCGCAAGGGGCCGCCACCCTGTGCGGCAGTTTCCAAGCCCAGGCCCAAGCATAGCCAAGCGCGAAAATGCCGTAGGATTGCAGGATGATCGGAACTGCCAACAGCGCAATCAGCAAGGGCTGTGACAGGATCACCTGCCCCTGAAAGCCGAACAGGAGGACGACCGTCAGCAGCAGGCCTAGGATCGACGCAGGTTTGATCTGGCTGGTGAAGGCGGTCACCGCCGCCTCGCCGCCGCGTGACAGCAAGGCTTGCCGGGTCAGCGCTCCGGCGATCAGCGGGATCACGATGTAAAGGACGACCGACAGGATCAGCGTCTCCCACGGCACGGCGATGTCGGTCACGCCCAGCAGGAAGGCCACGATGGGCGCAAAGGCCACAACCATGATCAGGTCATTCACCGAAACTTGCACCAGCGTGTAATTCGCATCGCCCTTGGTCAGTTGCGACCAGACGAACACCATCGCCGTGCAGGGCGCTGCCCCAAGCAGGATCAGCCCCGCGATGTATTCGGGCGCCTTGGCCGGGTCGATCAGGCCCGCGAAGAGGTGGTTGAAGAACAGCACCGCCAGTGCTGCCATGGTGAAAGGTTTGATCAGCCAGTTGATGACCAGCGTGATGATCAATCCCTTTGGCGCTTTGCCCACCTCACGCAAGGACCCGAAGTCGATGGCGATCATCATCGGATAGACCATCGCCCAGATCAGCACCGCGACGACGAGGTTGACCGAGGCATACTCCATGCCGGCCAAGACATTGAACAACCCGGGCACGACATTGCCCAACAAGAGCCCGGCAAGGATGCACAGGGCGACCCAGAGGGAAAGCCAGCGTTCAAACAGACTCATGTGATTTCCCTGTGGCTGGGAATGCAGCAGGCTCCTTTGGGTGGTGGGGTCAGGCCCATGATCAGTTCGGCAAGCGGCGCGAGTGCGGCCGGGTTCAGCGCGTAGCAGACCCGCGGTCTGTCAATCTCACCGGTGATCACGCCCGCACCCTTCAGGATACGCAGATGCTCTGACACCGTCGATTGCGCCAGACCAACCGCCCCGACGATCTCGCCGCCAATACATCCGGGCGTCGCCTGAAGCAGGCGGAGGATCCGGATACGTGCCGGATGCGCAAGCGCTTTCGCCAAAGCGGCGGTGGTCGTTTCGTCTGTTGCCATCTGGACGCTTTCCAAGCCGATCCGTTTCCGTATATCGTCGATTTACGATTTCACGCGCCATAGGACAAGCTTGTTCAAGGATGCAGGACATCGAAGTTGGTGCGAGGGGAGACGCGCCGCGAGGAGGACAGAGATGCAGAGCACACGCCGTGCGGTGCTTTTTGGTGCGGCCGCCCTGGCCGCGCCTTTCGTTGGAACAAGAGGCTGGGCTCAAGGCCCCGCGCCCTTCAAGTTTGCCCTTACGCCAGTCTTCCTCGACAATGACGCCGCAGTCATCGATGCCCTCCGGCTGGCTTTATCGCAAGGCATGGGACAAGAGATCGAACTCGTCCAGCGCCGAACCTATCAGGAAATTTCTGGCGCCCTGCTCGACGGCTCCGTCGATGCCGCCTGGACCTGCGGTTTTCCTTATCTTCAACATCGGACCGAACTCTCGCTGCTCGGCGTACCGGTCTGGAGAGGAAAGCCGCTCTATCAATCCTACCTGATCGTCGGCAAGGACGACGCGGCAACGACCTTGTCAGATCTGCGTGGTGCTGCGCACGCCTTCTCAGATCCTGACAGCAATTCCGGTTTTCTCGTCACGGCTTCCGACCTCGCCCGCTACCACCAAACGCCTGAGGAGTTCTTTTCCAGGGTGATCTTCACTTATGGCCACCGCAACGTGGTTCGCTCAGTCGCCGGAGGCCTGACGCGATCCGGCAGCGTGGACGGCTATGTGTGGGAAGCCCTTAGTGTAACAGAGCCCGAGCTGACGGCCCAAACCAAAGTCATTGCCCGTTCGGAATGGCTGGGTTTCCCCCCAATGGTCGCGCGGAAGGATCGCATGGACGAGCCGTCAGTTCAGGCGTGCCGGACTGCCCTTCAGGCTCTCTCGGACAATACACTCGGCAAGCAGGCGCTGAAGCTTCTGAGCCTTGACGGGATTATTCCGGGAGAAGATGCGCTGTTCGACGGGATCGCTGCCCGCATGGCAATCCTGGCGAACGGATGACAGTCGTGCCCCGCTTTCGCGATCTGCCCGTAACTTTGCGCGTGCCACTTGTGATGGCCGGCCTGATGGTCCTGTTGGGTTTTCTTGCGAGCCAAAGCGTCCTTTCGGCCTTGGGCCGCGTTCAGGATGCGCGTCTATCAGAGACCGCGCGGCTGCATGTCGAAGGCTTGTCCGTGGCCCTTGGGCCCTCCGTTTTGCGGCAGGATGTCTGGGAGATATATGACATTCTGGACCGGGCCCGCTCGGCCTATGACAGTCAACGCTTGCTGCTGTCGATCGTGGCGGACGAGCGCGGGCGCATCCTTGCTGCAACCGATCCGCGCCGTGCGCCAGTGGGGGATGAGGTCGCGAGTTTCGAGGTGAATGCCGTTCCACCGGACGCCATCCGGATGACCGGTGACTCCACGCTTCGGGTCATGGCACCGCTCCTCTTTCAGGGACGCCAGATCGGTCAGATCGTGACCGAGCTTGATGTGACCGACCTGCTGACCGAGCGTCGCAATGTCTCGATGTGGCTCTTGTTCGGAAACGCGGCGGCAACGGCCGTTCTGGCATTCGGCGGCTGGCTGGCAGTTGCCCGTATCCTGCGACCTGTCGGCACGTTGGTGCTGGCGATGGACGATTCCAAAGGCGCGCCCCGCCCGATTTCTGAAGCGGATATTCCCCGCGGCGACCCAGGCCTGTCGCGTCTGATCCTCACGTATAATCGGATGACCACGGCTGTCGAAAGCCGCGCCGAGGCCGAGCGTCGCCTGGCCGAGCGTGAACGCTTCGTCAGCCTCGGGCGCCTTTCGTCTTCGCTGGCGCATGAGGTGAACAACCCGCTCGGTGGTCTCCTCAATGCAGCCGACACGATCCGCACCTATTCTGACCGTCCAGAGGTTGTGCGCCAATCCGCAGAGCTGATGCTACGTGGGTTGTCGCATTTGCGAGACGTCACCCGCGCGATTCTTGATGAGAACCGACTAGACCGCATTGGCCAGGCGCTTCGCCGCGAAGACCTGGAAGACCTCAGGCTTCTCTTTGAGCCGGAAGTATCCAGCCGCGCGCAATCTCTGAACTGGAAAGTCGGAGCGGGACTGGATGAGTTGGCAAGGTTTCCGGCCGCACCCGTACGTCAGGTGGTGCTGAACCTCCTTCTCAACGCGGGCGCCGCGGCGGGACAGAATGGCATTGTGGGTCTATCCGTAGCTGCGGAACAGGACCGTCTTGCCATTGAGGTTACAGACAGTGGTCCTGGCTTGGGTCAGGCCGATCTTGACCGATTGCTGGCATCAGGCCCCCTGCCGCCGGGCGGCGGCGTGGGTCTGCGCCTCGTGCACGATCTGGTGCGCGGGCTTGGGGGGGAAATCCAGCACGAGCGCAAAGACGCCCGGACACACGTCCGCGTCAACCTACCTATGAAGGACATTAGCTATGCTTGAAGGCAGACGCATTGTCCTGGTCGAGGACGACGAAATCATGGGCGCATCGCTCGTGCAGCGTCTGGAGCTGGAGGGCGCCGAGGTTCACTGGCACCGCCATATCCTGCGCGCCCTGCCCGCGATCCGCACGCCCAGAAAGCCGGTCGATGCCGTTATCTGCGATATCCGGCTGCCAGATGGCACGGGCGAGGACCTCTACGAGACCCTGACAAGGACTGGGCACCCACCGCCGTTCCTGTTCATCACGGGTCAGGGGTCAATTGATCAAGCGGTGCGTCTGATCCGCTCCGGCGCGTTGGATTACATCGCCAAGCCCTTCGACATCGGCCGGTTCCTGACCCGCTTGACCCAAGTGATGCTGCCGCGCGCCGATCAGGAGATGCCCCCCGAAACCGGTGTTTCCGACGCAGCCCGAGCAGTCGACCGGCAAGTGAGCGATGCGGCAGGCCGCGCTTCACCTGTTCTTCTGCGGGGTGGCCCTGGGCTTGGTAAACTCCGGCTTGCCCGGCGCATTCACGATCATTCCGACCGACGCGCGGCCCCTGCAATCGTCCTCGACGCTTTGGCCGGGCCAGTTGAAATTGAGACGCTCGCCAGGGCCATCGTCGATGTCGGTGAGGGAAGCCTGATCATTGTCGGCATTGGTCGCCTCCCTTCGGATTGCCAGGACTTGCTGCTGGCCAGTCTCAGAGAAAGAGACTTCCGGGTCATCGCTACAGCCGGGTTGCGGCTTGAGGAAAAGGGGGCTGATCATTTTCGGTCCGACCTTCAGTCGCTCCTGACCTCTCATGAAATTGTCATCTCGGCTCTGGCCGAGCGGCCGGAAGATGCCGTGTGGCTTGCGGCCCGGCTTTTTCCCGCGATGAATGCCCGCAGGGCAAGTCCGCTGACCGGGATTGCCGCTTCCGCCGAAGAGGCAATTCGAGCACATGACTGGCCGGGCAATGGACGCGAGCTGCGCGCTAGATTGCTGCGCGCTGTCGAGGCTGCAGTTGGTGATCTTGTGCTGACATCGGACCTGTTTCCAGAGCGCGCCGGAGATGCAGGGCTACGATCCCTTGCCGAGGTGCGAGATGCGGCCGAGCGGTCGCAAATCACGGCTGCACTGGAGAGAACCGGGGGCCAGGTCGGCGAGGCGGCAAAGCTTCTGCGGGTATCCCGGACCACGCTGTGGGAGAAGATGCAGAAGCTTGGTCTTTGAATGGGCAAGCGCCTGACTTCTGGTCATAGGCATGTTCGGAAACCCGAACATCTGAAAATAAGCTATGTTTTTGAGCGGTTTGCAAACGGGTACGCAAGACATTCAGCCGACCAGACCGAAGCTGTCCCCTGCTACCTTTGGACAAGGGAGCCAAGGGAGGAATAGCTACCATGAAATGCAACCGGTTGGTCGATGTCGGCCGCCGTCAGTTCCTGCGCGGGGGTGTTCTCGGCGTTGCAGGGGCTGCGGCGGCAACGGTCATGCCTGCAGGGCAGGCTCAAGCGCAGACGGCGCGCGCAATGCTGGACTACCCGTCCACCAAACTGGCGAACCTCGCCGATCTCAAGGTGAATGAGCCGCTGGACATCGGCTATCCCGATTCCGACAGCCCCGGCGTCCTGCTGAAACTAGGCACCGCAGTCGAAGGCGGTGCCGGGCCCGATGGCGATGTCGTCGCCTATTCGGTGCTGTGCCCGCACAAGGGGTTTGTCATGTCCTACCACGGGGCCGACAAGACGCTGAATTGCCCTGGCCACTTTTCGCGCTTCGATTGCGAAAAGGGCGGCCAGCAGGTCTGGGGCCATGCCACGCAAAATTTGCCTCAGTTCGCGCTGCGCGTGGACGACAAGGGCGACATTTATGCCGAAGGCGCAGACGAGCTGATCTACGGCCGTCTGTCCAACGTGCTGCAAGGGTAAGGGGGCGATCATGGCTTACAAACGCAACATCGACCGCCTGCCGATCATTCCCGCAGGCGCAAAGGAACACAACGTCACCTGCCATTACTGCATCGTCGGATGCGGCTACAAAGCCTACACGTGGCCTTTGAAAAAGCAGGGCACGACCGATAGCAACTGGATGGGCGAAGATCTGTCCAAGCAACAGGGCGCGGAAACCGAAGCCTGGTATGCACCGTCGATGTATAACGTCGTCAAGCAGAACGGCGCCGACGTGCATTTGGTGATCAAGCCCGATGTGAATTGCCAGGTGAACTCTGGGCTTGGCTCCATCCGCGGCGCGCGGATGGCCGAAAACCGTCGGTCGGATGTAACCGGCACACAGAAGCAGCGTCTGACCGAACCAATGGTCTGGCGCTATGGCACCTGGCAGCCGACGTCATGGGACGATGCGCTGGATTTGGTTGCCCGGGTTACTGCAAAGGTCATCGACAAAGACAACGAGAACGATCTTTACGTCTCGATGTTCGACCATGGCGGCTCGGCTGGCGGGTATGAAAACACCTGGGGCACCGGCAAGCTTTACTTCGAGTCAATGAAGGTCAGGCACTGCCGCATCCACAACCGCCCGGCTTATATGTCCGAGGTGCATTCCAGCCGAGACATGGGTGTGGACGAGCTCAACTACAACTACGCCGACTATGAAGTCACCGACACCATCTTCCTTGTCGGCACCAACCCGATGGAATGCCAGACCAACCTCTTCCTGAACCACATGGTCAAGGGCATGCAGAACGGGGCGAAGGTCGTCATCTCGGACCCGCGCCGCACCGTGACGGTTGACAGCTGCGAACAGGTGGCAGGCCCTGAAAACGTGCTGCACCTGCCGATCACGACCGGTTCGGACGTAGCGCTGCACAACACGCTCTTCACATACATCGCGGATCAAGGCTGGGTCGATGCAGACTTCATCGCCAAGTCTACCTTCCAGGGCGATGTGGCAGTGGCGGCTGACTCGGCCTATCCGGCCTCCCTTGGTTCGTTCGAGGCAGCCCGCGTCGCCTGCAAAATGAGCTTGGCCGATGGCGCCGCAGCAACCGGCCTGACCGAGGCGCAGATCATCCAGGCGGCGGAATGGATCGCCAAACCGAAGGAAGACGGGAGCCGCCGCAAATGTGTGACCGGCTACGAGAAAGGCATCATCTGGGGCAACGACAACTATCGTGCCATCGGAAGTCTGCTGAACATCGGGTTGGCAACAGGCAATGTCGGTCGTGAAGGCGGCGGTGTCTGCCGTCTTGGCGGACACCAGGAAGGCTACTACCGCCCGTCCGATGCCCATGTCGGCCGCCCTGCCCCTTACATCGACCAGCTGATCATCGCGGGCGGCGGCAAGGTCCACCACATCTGGGCCAACGACCACTTCAAGACCACGCTGAACGCCTCTGAGTTCAAGCGCGTCTACAACCGGCGTTCAAACATGGTGAAGGAAGCCATGGACGCACGCGCCGGGGCGACGCGCGAAGAGATGGTCGATGCCATTGTCGGCGCGATCAACGCAGGTGGGTTGTTCGTAGTGGATGTGGACATCATCCATAGCCAGATCGGCCAGGCGGCCCATGTCATCCTTCCGGCGGTGGAATCCGGCGAGATGAACCTGACGTCGATGAACGGCGAACGTCGTCTGCGTCTGACCGAAAAGTATATGGATGCCCCCGGATCGGCCAAACCAGACTGCATGATTGCCGCCGGATTGGCCCAAGCGCTGGAGCGTGTTCTGCGCGCAGAAGGCCGGGCCGAGTATGCCGACCAGTTCAAAGGCTATGACTGGGCATCCGAGGAAGACGCCTTCATGGACGGCTACAACAAGGGCAACCCCGAGGTCACCTATGAACGCCTCCGCGCCATGGGCAACGACGGGGTGCTGGAGCCGGTGACCGGTTTTGCCGATGGCAAACTGGTCGGGACCAACCGTCTTTATGAAGATGGCGTGTTTAAGCGGCATGGCCGCGAAGACGGCAAGGCCCTATTCTGCATGGGTGAGTGGCGTGGTTGGCAAGCGGCTGGCAAGGCGCAGCAACAGGCGAACCATAGGTTCTTCATCAACAACGGTCGCGCCAACATGAACTGGCAGAACTGGTTCCTGGATCAGGGCAACGAGTTCGTCATGGACCGCTTCCCCGTTCCGTTCATTCAGATCAACCCCGACGACATGGCCGAACTGGGCATCAAGGCGGGTGACATGGTCGAGGTGTTCAACGACGTTGGTGCAACGCAAGCTTTGGCATACCCCGAGCCGACGGCCAAACGCAACGAGACCTTTATGGTCTTTGGTGCCCCGAATGGTGCGCAGGGCAATATCGTAAACGCGGGTGTCAACGAGCTGATCCTGCCGAACTACAAGGCGACTTGGGCCAATATCCGGAAGATCTCCGATGCCACCCCGGCCTCGGCAGCCGTTTCCTACAAATCGTGGGAAGTGGAACTCTAGCAGCGAAGTTATGCGCCGCCGGATCGTTACCGGCGGCGCATTGTGTATTCCATCGCGAAGGAGAGGCTGCCGTGCGACTTGCTTATGTGACACTTCAGGGTCGTGGGCGGACCGATGCACTCATCGCAGCCGTCGCCCAACAGCTGCATACGGACGGACTGCGCCTTTCCGGAACGGTGCAGTCGAATATCGAACGCCCAGATCGGCGCAAATGCGACATGGATCTGATGATCCTTCCTCAGGGTCCCGTCGTTCGGATCAGTGAGGATCGCGGCGACCTCGCAAGAGGCTGCACACTCGACTCTGGCGCACTTGAGCAATCGGTCGCCGAGGTTCAGCAGCGCCTATCCGGCTCTGACATGCTCATTGTGAACAAGTTCGGCAAGCGTGAGGCAGAAGGCAAAGGTCTGGTCCCCGTCATAGGCGATGCAGTCGATCTGGGTATTCCAATTCTTGTGGGTGTTAACGGCCTCAACCTCGCGGCGTTTTTGGCCTTTGCTGGCGAGGAGGCATTGGCCTTGCCAACAGATGTCGCAAGTGTCGTCCAGTGGTGCAGACAATCCATTTTCGCGGAGACGGTGTGATCTCTCTGGACGATAAAGCAATCAGCACCGATCTCTAGCGAGGCTCGCATCGCAACTTCGAAACCAGTTAGGATCTTTGGTCAGACTGACCTTGGAACAAGTAGGATGATTGCCGCACCGAGAAGGCAAATTGCGCCCCCAGTCACATCCCAAACATCGGGGCGCTGCTTCTCAACGGCCCAAAGCCAAATGAGCGACGCCGCGATATAGACGCCTCCATATGCCGCATAAGACCGCCCTGCAAAATCTGAGGGAGCAAGGGTCAGGAGCCAGGCAAAAATGGCAAGACTCACTAGACCGGGCGCCAACCACAATACGCTCGCGCCCTGACGCATCCAGGCCCAGACCGCGAAGCAGCCAACGATTTCGGCCAAGGCTGCCCCGGCATAGATGAGGATGGTCGTCATGTTGAGGCAGCTCCCGGCAAATGGAAATCATCGAAAATGGCGCAGGCTCCCGGGTTCCCGCCACGGCAGCCTTCATCGCAACGGACAAGGATCGCAGCGAGAGCGGCCTCCAGCGCCTTGAGCTCCGCACGTTTGGCTCGCAGCGCGCGAATGTGTTCCTCGACGACCGGGCGCGCCATGACGCAGGCCGTTGCGGGAGCCTGAGCTGCAGCCAGCAGATCGCGGACCTGCGGTATGCCCAATCCGAAATCGCGAGCTCGCCGAATGAAGGCAAGCCGCGCCACTTCCTTCGAGCCGTAGGCCCTGCGGCCCGCGTCGCTGCGCGGCGTCGGTGGCAAGAGGCCGATGCTTTCGTAG
>Ga0075012_10006763_pt1 | contig 10356 bp, 6 predicted proteins | sample All_14_2_FD_71474 | JGI IMG/M metagenome (GOLD analysis project Ga0075012, IMG submission 71474) | Freshwater microbial communities in response to fracking from Pennsylvania, USA - Allegheny Zone_MetaG_DW_15 | ecosystem: Environmental > Aquatic > Deep subsurface > Groundwater > Drilled... | reverse complement strand
GGCTTAACTCGTTCGGCTCCGTCTCTCGACGCAGCTTCTCGTCGGTTTCGACGAGGAGGATCCCATGAGTCGGAGATGGAGCAGGCTTGCCTTGATCACGCTGCTCGCGGGCGGCGGCTCTTCCTCGTAGGTCTCCGAGCCACACGCGGGGCCGCCCGCGAGCAGCGTGATCAAGGCAAGCCTGCTCCATCTCCGACTCATGGGATCCTCCTCGTCGAAACCGACGAGAAGCTGCGTCGAGAGACGGAGCCGAACGAGTTAAGCCCGGTAAAACGGCGAAGTTCGAGAGCTCAGCGCACGGGGGCCAGGAGCGGCTCCGCGCGGATCGTGAACCCGAGGCCTGTCCCGTTCTGGCCGAAGCTGTTGGCTCCCCAACACCACACGGCACCGCCGTCGGCCCGCACGCACGCATGCCCACCGCCCGTGCTGACCTCGTACGCCATGCCCGCCCACCGACGCGTGACCTGCAAGGCGCGATGCGACGAGAGGATCGTCTCGGAGTCTTGCGCGAGCTCGGCCGAACCGTTCGTTCCCCAACACCACACCGTGCCGTCGAAGCGGACCGCGCACGAGTGGCGGTCGCCCACGTCGAGGTACGTGACGCCGGCCAACGGTGTGACTCCGTCCGCGAGGAACACCCGCTGCGGCGTGGTGACGCCGCGGATGCACGCGCCCGCGTGGCAGGTTTCGTCGCTCGCACACGCGGGAGCGCACGTGCTCGGCGCGCCACCCGCCTGACCGGAGGAGTTGCGGCCGAGACACCACACGACGCCGCCTTCGTCGGGGCCGTCGCCGGTCGTGACGAAGCACGTGTGACCACTGCCCGTCGCGATGTTGCGGACCTCACGGTCGCCGGGCTCGGACGCGAACACGAGGCGCGGCTCGAGGAAGAGCGTGCCGACGTCCGCCGGTCCGAGCTGCCCGTAGTCGTTCGCTCCCCAGCACCACAGCCCCTCGCCGTTGGCGGCGCACGCGTGGTTCGAGCCGACGTCGATCCGCGTCGCGAGCAACGTCTCGCTCAAGCGCTCGGGGAGCAGAACGAGCCCTGCGCGCGATGGACGTGCGACGCCGTACTCGTTCCCGCCCCAGCAGTAGATGGTGTCGGTCGCGACGGGTCCCGCGCCGATCACACGGCCGCACGTGGTGTCGCCTCCGACCGCGAGCTCGCTGAAGCGCAACGCGGTGGCCACGCGAACCGGCGCGTTGCGGCGCGTGGTCGTGTTGTCTCCGAGGTTGCCGTAGTTGTTGAGGCCCCAGCACCACGCTTCGTTCCCGGTGCGCAGGACGCATGCGTGGGGGCCGCCGGCCTGCACGGTGATCGCGTCGTCGATGCCGACCACGGTCTGCGGTCGCTCGAACGAGGAAGGTTCGTCGATGCCCGCGCCGACCTCGCGGCCCCAGCAGTACACGCGGCCCCCGGAGCGCGCGCAATTCGGGTAGCCACCGAGCTCGATCTCGTCCCAGCCGACGCACGCCGAATCGCGACAGAGCTGGCCGTTCGGACAGGCGAGGTTGCAGCCGCTGCAATGGCTCGCGTCGACCGCGGTGTCGATGCACGCGGTCCCACCCGCCACGTCGCAGAGCGCTTGCCCCACCGGACAAGCCGTCGCGACGCACAAACCGCCGACGCACACGCGATCGGTCGACGCGCACTCCGCGATCGCCTGCTGCTCGTCGACGCGTCCGTCGCAGTCTTGGTCGACGGAGTCGCAGCGTTCGGCCGCCGCGGGGCTCACGTATGCGTTCCGCGGCTCGCAGTCGCCCGCCACGAGCACGTAGTTGCCGGGCGGTGCGCAGGACGAGATGCCGACGTCCGAGCCGAAGCCGTCGCGGTCTTCGTCGAGGTACCACATCACGTCCGACACCGATTCGTCGACGCGGCCGTCGCAGTCGTCGTCGCGCCCGTTGCAGAGCTCGAGGGCGCCAGGCCCGGTGCGCACGCTTCCGTCGTCGCAGTCGACGAGCTCGCCGCCGCAGCGCGCGTCCGGGATGCCGTCTCCGTCGCGGTCTTCGAGCAGCCCGTCGAACACCGCGACGCCGTCGCAGTCGTCGTCGCGTCCGTTGCACTGCTCCTCCGCGCGTGGATTCACCGTGCTGCGCGTGTCGTCGCAGTCGAACGCGTTGAGCACGTGGCCTTCGGGTCGACCGCAGCTCACGACCGCGGTCGCGCTCGCGTCGCCGAAGCCGTCGCCGTCGCCGTCCGGGTACCAGGGCACCGCGCGCGCCTGCTCGTCCGCGCGTCCGTCGCAGTCGTTGTCGAGCCCGTCGCAGACCTCGACCTGCGCGGGGCTGCGTGCGGGATCGTCGTCGTCGCAGTCGTCGGCGACGGTGGAGAAGCGTGGGCTGCCTGGGCAGGCGAGCGCGTCCGTCGTCGGATCGCCGCGGCCGTCCGAGTCGGCGTCGACGAAGCCGACCACCGACACGTCCTCGTCGACCGATCCGTCGCAGTCGTCGTCGCGTCGGTTGCAGACCTCGCTCGCGTCGGGCCGGATCGCGTCGTCGGAGTCGTCGCAGTCGGTGCCGCAGAGATCGCCGTTGCAGCAGCGCGCGTCGACGAAGCCGTCGTCGTCGTCGTCGCGTTCGCCGAAGGTGCCGGGGTTGCAGTCTTCGTCGAAACCTTCCGGATCGCAGATCTCGGATGCGTCGGGGCTCACGTCCTCGTCGCCGTCGTCGCAATCGTCCCCGCCGCACGCGATCGCCGCGTAGCCGTCGCCGTCCGCGTCCGGCTCCGTGCACGACACGCACTCGTTCGCGGGCTCGTCGCAGCCGTCCTCGCACGGGCTCGTCCCCGCGACACAACCGCGCGCGTCGGCGCCGCTCGCGCTCGGCGTGCAGCGCTCGGCGCCGTTGCAGAACGTGCCGTCGTCGCAGTCGTCGTCGACGTCGCACACGCCGTCGGCCGCGTCGCGTTCGCCCGCGTCACCCGCGTCGATCGTCGGATTCACGTCGTCGTCGCCGCACGCGAGCGCGCACGACAAGCCCACCAGAAGAAAGAACCGCCCCACCGACCGAGGATGGCACGATCCGTCGGATTCGCACGGGGTCGTGCGCCGACGTCCGGGCAAGCATGACGATCGTCATGTCGTGACGTTCGGACGGTCGCAGTTCCGCCCCCGTGAAGCACACGACGATCCACGGGACGTGCTCCCGCCGCATCGGCCCCTCAGCCGCGTCCGCAACCGGCGCGAAGGACACGCGGCGCGTAAGATGAACGACTCGTCGTCGTCCTCCGAGGCAGAGGACCGCATGAACACGAACACCCAGAACACGCTCACGCCGAATGGCCCGCAGGGATCGGGGGGCGCGCAGATGCCGCCGATGGAGCTCTCCGTCGAGGGCATGACCTGCGCGGCCTGCGTGGGGCACGTGGAGCGCGCGCTGAAGAAGGTGCCCGGCGTCGCGGGCGCCGAGGTGAACCTCGTCACGAAAAAGGCGGTCGTGCAGCTCCAGCGCGCGGTGGAGCGTACGGCGCTCGCGGCGGCGGTGGAGAAGGCCGGATACGAGGTGGTGCCGCCGCGCGTGGACGAGGTGGTGCTCTCGGTGCGCGGCATGACGTGCGCGTCGTGCGTCGGGCGCGTCGAGAAGGCGCTGCGCGCGGTGCCCGGCGTGAACGAAGCGACGGTGAACCTCGCGAGCGAGCGCGCGACGGTGCGGGCGGAGGGCGTGTCGACCGCGAGCTTGATCCGCGCGGTGGAGGACGCGGGCTACGAGGCATCGGTTCAGGACGCGTCGCGCACGTCGCGCACGGACGAGCTCGCGGAGGCGGAGGCGCGCGAAGATCGCACGAACCGCCGCGACCTCGCGCTCGCCGCGACCCTCACCGTGCCCCTGCTCGTGATCGCGATGAGCCACGGCGCGATCCCCGGCACCGACGGGCCGGCCGCGCGCTGGGCCCAGCTCGCGCTCGCGACGCCCGTGATCTTCGTCGCCGGTCGTCGTTTCTTCACCGGCGCGTGGGCCGCGCTGCGACACCGCACCGCGAACATGAGCACGCTCGTCGCGCTCGGATCGTTCGCGGCCTTCGCGTACTCGCTCGTCGCGCTCGCGTTCCCCACGGCGTTCCCGCACGGAGAGCACGTCGCGCCCCACCTCTACTTCGAAGCGGGCGCGGCGATCGTCACGTTCGTGCTGCTCGGCAAGCTGCTCGAGTCGCGCGCGCGGCGGCGGCTCTCGGACGCGGTGCGTGGGCTCGTCGCGCTCACGCCGCCGATCGCGCATCGGCTGCGCAGCCGCGAGCTCGAGGCCGACGCGGAGATCGAGGACGTCGCGGTCGAGTCGCTCGCACCGGGCGATCTCGTGCTCGTGCGCCCCGGCGAGCATGTGCCGGCGGACGGCGTGGTGGTCGAAGGCACGAGCGCGGTCGACGAGTCGATGCTCACCGGCGAGAGCCTCCCGGTCGACAAGGCGGCGGGCGATCCCGTGTACGGCGGCACGCTCGGCGCGAGCGGCGCGCTCACGATCCGCGTCACCGGCGTTGGCGAGGACACCGCGCTCTCGCGCATCGCGAAGGCGGTCGAGCGCGCGCAAGGATCGCGCGCGCCGATCGCGCGTCTCGCGGACGTCGTGAGCGGTGTGTTCGTGCCGATCGTGGTGGGGATCGCGCTGCTCACCTTCGTGGGCTGGATGATCGCGGATCCGACGGACCTCGCGACCGCGATCGAGCGCTTCGTCGCCGTGCTCGTGATCGCGTGCCCGTGCGCGCTCGGGCTCGCCACGCCCGCCGCGGTCGCGGTCGGTACCGGACGCGGCGCGGAGCTCGGCGTGCTCTTCAAGGGCGGCGTCGCGCTGGAGACGACGAGCCGCGTGAGCACGGTGCTGCTCGACAAGACGGGCACGCTCACGACCGGAAGGCCGGAGCTCACCGACGTGGTGACGCTGAACGACGGGGTCGCTCTCGCGCACGCCTCGGAAGACGTCGCTTCGAGCGACGCCTCGAACGACGTTGCGTCGACGACGCTCGATCGCGCGACGCTCCTCTCGTACGTCGCCGCGATCGAAGCGCGCAGCGAGCACCCCATCGCGGACGCGATCGTGCGTGGCGCGACGGAGCAGAACGTGCCGCGGCGCGAGGCGCGTCAGGTCGAGGCGGCGATCGGCGGAGGCCTCCAGGGCACGGTCGACGAACGTCGCGTGCTCGTCGGCACCGCGCGTTTCCTCGCCACGCACGGGGTCGACGCGTCGGCGCTCGAAGCGGAGGCCGACGCGCTCGCGCTCCGCGGTCGCACGCCCTCGTTCGTCGCGATCGACGGCGCGCTCGTGGGGCTGGTCGCGGTCGCGGATCGTCCGAAGCCGGAGGCGCGTGAGGTGGTCGCGCAGCTCCACGCGCTCGGCGTCGAGGTCGCGATGGTGAGCGGCGATCGACGCGCGACCGCGGAAGCGATCGCGAAGGAGCTCGGCATCGAGCGCGTGCACGCGGAGGTGTTGCCGGAGGGCAAAGCCGCGGTGGTGCGCGAGGAGCGCGCGCGCGGTCGGGTGGTCGCGATGGTCGGCGACGGCTTGAACGACGCGCCCGCGCTCGCCGAAGCGCACGTGGGCGTGGCGGTCGGCAGCGCGACCGACGTGGCGGCCGCGGCGTCCGACGTGGCGTTGCTCCGCGGCGGCATCGCAGGCCTCCCGAGCGCGCTCCGCCTCGGGCGTCGCACCCTCTCGGTGATCCGCCAGAACCTCTTCTGGGCCTTCGTCTACAACGCGATCGGTCTCCCGCTCGCGGCCGGCCTGCTCTACCCGTGGACCGGCTGGCAGCTCTCGCCCCTCTTCGCGAGCGCCGCGATGAGCTTGTCGAGCGTCAGCGTTCTGCTCAGCTCGCTGCGCCTGCGGCGCTTCGAGCGGGTCGCCGAAGTCCGAGTCTGAGCCAGGGCATCACGAGCTTCGCCCGCCGTTCGGCGGGGACGTGGTGTTGTGCCTGCCGGAAAAGAACGTGATTTCGGGCGTCTTCGAAGGATCCACCATTCTCTCCCGTGTGCGCACGGCAGGGACTCCGCTCGCGAGGTCGCCCCGTCGTCTCGGGCTCGTGGATCGACGGGCGGTACGCGCGGCGCCGAAACGCGTTTCCTTTCGGTCGTTTAGCGAATGAGAGCCTCCGCGGGCACCCTCCGGATCCGTGAGCGCCCGCAAAGAGTTGGAAGTCGCACTCTCGACTTTTGACATCATCCCGGTAGGGTGCCGGCGGTGGTCACGCGGCGCGATTGGGTGCGCCTGTCTGCGCTGGGTGGCGTAGGCGGCGCGGTGCTGGGGTGTGGGTCGAGCGGGGGGAGCCTCCTGCCACCGCCCGGGCCCGAGCACGCCTCGATCCTGCGGGGCACCCGCGAAGAGCTCGACGACGCGTCGCTCGAGGTGGTGGCCGGGCACGTGCCGCGCGACATGCTCGGCTTCGTCTTCGTGGTCGGCGGGGTGCCCTACGGCGACGGCACTCCGCTCTTCACCGGAGACGCGATGGTGCTGCGGCTGCGCTTCGAGGGCGGCGACGCGCGCGCGAAGACGCGGCTGCTGCGCACGGACGACTTCCTCCTCGACCAGGCGGCGACGGGCGAGCTCGCGTACCGCAACCTCGGCATGGTCCGTCTCTCGACCCACCTCGGCGCGCGCGACTTCGTGAACACTGCGCTCGTGCCCTCGCCGAGCGGTCGCCTGCTCGCGACCTACGACGCCGGCCGTCCGTGGGAGATCGATCCGGAGACCCTCGACGCGATCACGCCGGTCGGGCTCGTCGACACCTGGCGGCCGATGTTCACGGGCCTCGGGCCCGGCTTCGACCTGCTGCCGATCCACATGTCGAGCGCGCACCCGGTCTGGGATCCCGTCGAGGATCGCGCGTACCTCGTGAACTGGGCGCCGCCGATCGAGGGCCTCTCGTCGGAGCCCTTCCTGCGCGTGCTGACGTGGAGCGGCGACGACGAGCCGGTCGCGACGGAGATCGTCGACGGCGAAGGAAACCTCGCGCGCATCGCGCAGTCGCTGCACCAGCTCCAGGTCACCGAGCGCTACCTGCTCCTGAACGACGGCGCCTTCGCGATCGAGCCCGAGCAGATGACGGGCCGCGACGTCACGCGTCCCCAGCGATCGAGCACCGTGATCTGGGTGGTGCCGAAAGACCAATTGACCGGGGGTCGCGCGACCGCGGTGCGGGTGGAGATTCCGGGAGAGAGCGCGCACTTCCTGGTCGAACGAGCCGACGTGGACGATCGATTGACGATCGCCCTGATGCACCAACACTCGGCCGATCCGAGCGAGTGGGTGCGCGCGGGGGACGTCCGCTACCACGACGGCGCGCCGGTGCCGGCGAGCAAGGTCGGCATGATGGTCTCGCCCGCGGATCTCACGCCGCACGGGCGCTACGTGGTCGACGCGCGTACGGGGGCGGTGCTGGAGAGCCGGCTCCTCGACGACGAGCGGCTGCAGGGGGTGACCTTGTGGAGCCGCGACGAGCGGAACGCCGCACAGCCGCTCGCGGAGTCGCTCTGGGTCACCCTCGGCTTCGATCCGGATCTGATGACGACCCGGATCACCGACGCCTACCGCGATCACCCCCACCGCATCGTGCCCCTCGACGAGATGCCGACGGTGGCCACGCCGGGGCGCATGATGCGCCTCGATCACGCCGGGCTCTCGGTGCTCGACGACCTCGAGCTGCCGTTCGGCTGGCTGCCGATGTCGCCCACCTTCGTGCCTCGTCGCAACGGCGGCACGAGCAGCGGCGGCACGAGCTCCGGGGGATTGGGCGACGGCTACCTCGTCACGATCGTGCTCGGTCCCGACGGTGACGAAGTCTGGATCCTCGACGCCGGCGATCTCGCGCGCGGTCCGATCGCGCGCCTGCGCCACCCGCGGCTCGACGTCGGCTTCTCGTTGCACACGTGCTGGCTGCCGGATCTGGCGCCGCCCGGCGAGTACCGCGTCGATCGGCAGGTCGACTACGGCAGCAAGCTCGGCGCCCTCCGCGAGGACGCGCGCGCCCTCGTGCGGACCGTGCTCGGCGTGAGCTGAGCGCGGACCACGTCACTCGAATCACGCGGCCCGGATCACTCGGCGTTTCGTTCCTCGACATTCGGCTCTCGGATCGTTCGTTCTTTATCTTTTCTCCCGCTCCTGGGAGATCGATCGACGGGGTATCACATGAAGAAGCTTGCATTTCTCGGTCTCCTCCTCGCGGCGTGTGGTGACGACGGCGGGCGCACGACTCCCACCGACTCCGGCACGGGGCCCACGGTCGACGCGGGCACCAGCCCGACGACCGACTCCGGCACCACCCCGATCCCTACGGAGGACGCCGCTCTGCCCATGCCGCCCGAAGGTCGCACCACCGTCGCGCCCGCGGCGGCGATCGAGCGCCTCGTGGGCACGTGGGCCATGGAGAGCCGCTTCGCGACGATCCAGACGGTGCCTTTCCTCGGCGACCAGCGCAGCGTCTCGCGCGCCTGGGGCCTCGTGGAGATCGCTCAGGTCGGCGACTCACTTCAGATGACGGAGCGCGGATGCCGCGTGCAGATCGAGGGGGGCTCGACGATGACCGCGATCGACGACGCGGTGCCGCGCTCGATCGACCCGCAGGTCTCGACGCTGGAGTTCGTGACCGAGGGCGGCGCGATCTCGTGGATCCGTCCGGAGAGCGCGACCGCGGTCGGCTTCCGCGCCGCGAGCCCCACCGACGCGCTCCCGATGGCGTCGACCGATCCGCGCGTCTTCGATCAGGACGGCGACGGTCAGCCCGGCGTGACGGTCAGCGTGAGCGGCCTCGCGAGCGGCGACGTGTACGTGGTGCAGTGGCAGCGCAGTTGGTACCAGGGCGCGCTCGGCACGAGCGGACCGGTGCTCGGCGAGAACCACTCGGACGCGTCCACTCAGCGCACGATCGGCGCGAGCACCTCGCTGCTCGAGATGGACATCCCGTCGCGCGCGGACACCAACCGCGCCGACTCGACGGTGCGCTTCGTGCCGCTCACGGGCGAGTACGACTGCGACCGCCTCGTGAGTGAATCCAGCACCGTCTTCGGAGGCTGAGATGCGGCGCTGGCTCGTGCTCTCGGCGCTCGGTGTCGCGCTCGCGTGTGGTGATTCGGCGGTCGAGTACCCGGACGATTGTTCGGGGCTCGCGCCGCAGGACGCACTGGCCTGTGGCGAGGCGCGGTTCTGGGCTGCGCACACGGAGGACTACGCGCGCCGTCCCGAGGTGTACGAGCTGCTCGGGCGACTGCTCGAGGAGATCCCTGAGGGGATCGACGACGCCGCGCTCGGCGAGCTGCACTTTCGTCGCGCTGCGCTGGGCATCGAGCTCGTGCTCGAGCACGGCATCGACCGCACGGCGGACATCGTGCCGCACTTGGAAGAGTCGATTCGACTGGCTCCGGAGAACCCGAAGTTCCCGCCGTGGCTCGACTCGATGGAGCTCGTGATCGCGTTCGCGCGCGGTGACGAAGTGGCCTTCGCGCAGGTGTCCGACCGGATCGATGCGAACGTCGCGCCGTACCCGGTCGGCAACGTGCTCAGCATCACGGGGACGATGAGCGGCTTCCCGCTCGCGAGCGGGCTCCCGCAACGCGCGGTCGCGATGCTGGAGGCATGGGAGTGCACCGAGGACTGGTGTGCTCGCAACACCGACCGCGCTCCGTACTCGCAGCCGGGCCTCCAGGTGCACTTCGCGGACGCCTACGCTCGCGTGGGGAACCGCGCGAAGGCGCGGGAACATCTGGAGGCGGCGCTGCTCGCGGAGGGTGCGGACGCGTGGCCGTACCGCGACTGGGTGGAGACGCGCCTCGCCGACCTCGACGGGTACTTGGCGCCCTTCGAGGCCGTCGGAGAGGACGGGTCGGCGTTGGCTCTCGTGTACGCGAACTCGTCCACCGGATGCACGCTCTGCCACGGTCGCACGCGCCTCGAGTGATCGAAGCGCAACGATTCATCGGCTCCGCGCTCACGCGCGGCCCGATAGTTTCGCGGAATCGTTCAGCTTCGCGGACTGCGTCCGCTTCGCCTCGAACGATTCCGCTTCAACTGCGCCGTGCGCGCGTCGCATTTCTGTTCAAGTTTCGTCTACATCAGTGGCGGAAAACAAACGCGACAAATGCCTACTCTTCGTCGGCGTGCCTGATACGCTGAGCTCCGGTTGGGCATGAACGTCGACAGTCTCTTGGAGCGCTTGTGCGCACGCCTCGGCTCGCCGAGCGCGTCGGATGCAGGCGCGGTGTTGGTCAGCGTGCTGGCCGCGCTCTCGCCGCTCGTGCCCTGGCCGTCGCTGAATCGGCTCGGGCGTGAGCTGCCGCCGGAGTGGATGTCGGCGCTCCGCAGCGAACGCTTCGCCGACGACGGCGGGCGTCGCCTGTTCGAGGCGCGCTTGCGGGCGGTCGCGGTGAAGGACGACGA
>Ga0075012_10006760_pt1 | contig 10367 bp, 4 predicted proteins | sample All_14_2_FD_71474 | JGI IMG/M metagenome (GOLD analysis project Ga0075012, IMG submission 71474) | Freshwater microbial communities in response to fracking from Pennsylvania, USA - Allegheny Zone_MetaG_DW_15 | ecosystem: Environmental > Aquatic > Deep subsurface > Groundwater > Drilled... | reverse complement strand
TTAAAATTCACTCGACATGAAAAAGCAAATCAAATTAATCGTCGCAATGCTGCTGTTCGGCGTGGTAGCAAGTTTTGCCAACCAAATGCCCGACAATGAAAATCGTTTGGTAGTCCACATCGAAAAAGCGGTGGGGAATGCCACCTCGCTCGACCTGCGATTGGTCAACCTGCAAAAGAAAGGAACCCTGATTCTGTTGCAGGATGTGAACGGTAACAACTGGTATTCCCAGTACGTCTGGCGGAAAGTTGGCTACGCCAAACGCCTGAACCTGAAAGGGATGCCCGAAGGCGTTTACACGCTCACGGTGAAACACGAGGATGCAACGGTGGTGCAGGTGTTGCGTCTTTCCAAGGGTGGCTTGGAAATGTCCAAGCAAAAGCAGATTGAAATGCCGGAGGAGCCGGGTCGTGACCTGGTGCGCAAGGATTGAGTTGTAAGGGTAACGTCTAGTTTTTGGCGTCTTACTTCCGATTTCCCCGACCAAAGCCAGCGAAAAGGGAAATCCTTGCGGCCTCCAAAGAATTTAGTTTTATACAATCTTGGGCAGGACGGGCGGAAAGCCTGTCTTGCTTTTTCGATACAATTACCCCTGACCCCTAAAGGGGAACCGACACCTGTACTACCGTGGGTTCCCCTTCAGGGGTCAGGGGTCAATTTCAAGGTAAACCCGGCTTATGAAAAAATTAATCACCCACCTGTTCCTCCTGCTCCTGTTGCCAATCAACGGCAGTTTTGCGCAGCAAGCCACCCCGCCGCCGGGCCGCCTCGACGGCTTGGACTTGGAGGTTTTTGAACTGCCAAACGGCGATGCGGGCAACCACGTGCAGGCCATCGTGCAGGACAAGTACGGCTTCCTGTGGTTCGGCTCGCAGTACGGCCTGCACCGCTGGGACGGCAACCAGTTCAAGACCTACCTGCACGACCCCTCGAACCCCAACAGCATTTCCAGTGACTACGTCGAGTGCATCTACGTGGCCAAGGACGGCACGCTCTGGATTGGCACCTGGGGCAATGGCCTGAACCACTACGACCCGAAAACCGACCGATTTACCCGCTACCGCCAAGGCAAATACGACGGGCTGAGCGACAATTTCGTGAACGCCATCGCCGAGGACCGCAGCGGCAATATCTGGGTGGGCACGCTGAACGGCCTCGACCGCCTCGACCCACGCACGGGCAGTTTCACCCATTACAGGCACATCAACGGCGACGCCCGCAGCCTCAGTTGCAACCAAGTGCGGGCACTGCTGGTGGACAGCAAGGGAACGCTATGGGTCGGCACGGGCTTTTTCTTCGACGGCTCCGATGCGGGCGGCCTGAACCGCTACCGCCCGGAAACCAATGATTTCGACCGTTTTTTATCGAAAAAAAATGACCCCACCAGCCTCAGCGGCAACGAGGTGCGCACTATTTACGAAGATACCCAGGGCAATTTTTGGGTCGGCACCAACGGCGACGGCCTGCACCTGATGGACCGCAAGGCGGGCACTTTCGAGCGATTCCAGGACCACGGCACAGACGACAAAGCCTTCAGCATGCCCCGTGGCTACAGCCGCAGCGCTTCGCAAATGACGTTCATGCTGGAAGACCATGCGCACCGCTTCTGGCTCGGCAACTGGAACGGCGGCATTAAATGCTACGACCCGCTCAGCGACGATGCACGACTGTTCAACGTGAGTGGCAAAAAGGGCAGCCGCTTGGAGGAAAACAACGCCTGGACGGGCTACCAGTCGAAGGACGGTGTGCTCTGGTTCAGCACGGCTGGCGATGGCGGCGCCAAGGTTTACCGCACCGCTGGCCGCAAAGGGCTTTTCAACGCCGTTTACCTGCCTTCCAAGACCGATTTCGTGAAAAGTTTTGCCGAAGGCAAGGACAAAAACCTCTACTTCTCCTCCGACCAAAACCTCGTGGGCAAGCTCAACCTCGCCCCCGACGAGGCCAAGTGTACCGAGTACCTGACCGGAGAAACCGCCTTGGCGGGCAGCGAGAAAATCGTCACGGACGCCAAAGGTCAGCTCTGGGGCATGAAGGCCGCCGGGAGCCTCGTCTGCTACGACCCCAACAAGCAGACGGCCAAGCAGTTCGTTCCGAAAAAATCGGTGCCGAACAGCCTGCCCGCTGTGCCCCTGCGGGATATTTTGCCGGATAAAAAGGGGAACCTCTGGCTCACGACCTACGGCGCTGGCTTGGTTTTTTTCGATAAAAATTTGGAACAGTTCAAAACGTACCGTCATCAGGCAGGTGACGAAAACAGCCTCCCTCACGACTACACGGGCAAGCTTTTCCTCGACAAGGAAGGCTACGTCTGGGTAACGGGCGGCGGTAAGAACCCGGCGCAGGCCCCGTTCTTCATCGCCCGTTTTGCGCCAGCGACGCAGACTTTTACCCGGTATAAAGTCAACGATTTACCCAAAAACAGCAATATCTGGCAAAGTCCTCCCGCACAGGACAAGCAGGGCAATATCTGGGTCTGCCTCGATGCTGGTATCCTGAAGCTGAACCCCGAAACAGGCGAATGCAGCTTCTACGACCAGGCCCGCCTAGGCAAAAAGGGCAGCGAACTTCGGGGCATGGTCATGGACGATGACGGGCGGCTTTGGATCATGTCCGACAAGTTGCTGGCCTTCGACCCCGTGAAGGAAACCGTGTTCTCCTACGGCAGCAGCAGTGGCCTGAAGGCGTTCCCCTTCGGGCAGGACGCCATCTACAAGACGACGAGCGGCGAGATTTACCTCGCTGGCAGCAACGGCATCCACTTCTTCGACCCACGCCAGCTCGACAGCCTCAACGCTACCCCACCCGACGTGCGCATCACGGGCTTCGAACTGCTGGACGCCGACGGCCCCGAAAACCGCTACGACGCCTCGGTGATGCAGGGCCACCCCATCGAACTGAAGCACGAGGAGAACGTGTTCACCCTCAGCTTCGCAACCCTCGACTACAACGACCCCGCTGCCAACCGCCTTGAATTTAAGCTGGAAGGCTTCGACGACGACTGGCGGGTGGCGGGTCAGGATTTCAAGGTCACTTACGTGAAAGTGCCGCCCGGCACCTACCAGTTCCGGGTGCGTGGGGCGAACAGCTACGGCGTTTGGGGCCGGGAGACATCGTTGGTCTTGACCGTCCACCAGCCGTGGTGGAATACCTGGTTGGCTTGGGCATTTTATGCTTTCATGGTTGCTGGCGCAATATTCATGGCTTACCGCTTCCTGCTCAACCGCCGTATGGAGCGGCAGGAGACGCTGCGCCTGAAGGAATTGGACAATGCGAAGAACCGCTTGTTTGCGAATATCACGCACGAGTTTCGGACGCCGCTGACGATAATCCTTGGAATGGCGGAGAACGGGCGGGCGGAAATTGAGAAATTAAAAAAATTGGAAATTGAGCACGGGGCTAAGGCCGAAGACAGAACCCCAATTTCCAATTTCCTAATTTCCAATTTCCAATTAATTGAGCGCAATGGCACGAACCTCCTCGGCCTTGTGAACCAGATGCTGGAATTGGCCAAAATGGAGGACGGCGCTGCCCGCTTGAACCTCCAGCAGGGCGATGTGGTGAGCTATTTGAAATATGTCACCAATAATTTCCACTCGATGGCCACAGACAAACAGCTTGGCCTGCACTTCCTTTCCGACCTCGACGAATTGGTGATGGATTACGACGCTGAAAAGCTGCAACGGGTGCTGTCGAACCTGCTGTCCAATGCCGTGAAATTTACTCCGGCTGGCGGAAATGTCTATGTGACGGTGAACGCAACGAGAGATTTGACAAATTTTGAAAATTTGTCAAATCTGACCATCAAGGTTCGTGATACTGGCCCCGGCATCCCGTCGGATAAGTTGCCGCATATTTTCGACCGCTTTTTCCAAGCTACCGAGTCGGCGCAGTACCAAGGCAGCGGCATCGGACTGGCACTGACGAAGGAGTTCGTGAAGCTGATGGGCGGGGAAATTTCGGCCCGCAGCAGGAGTGGCGAGGGGGCAGAGTTTGTGGTAACGATACCGGTTGGGGATTTACGATTTACGAATGACCCTGTCCGGCAGGCAGGCGGGGATTTACGATTGGGGGCACTGGGTTCGGCTCCTGACAGCATTGAACCAAAAGAGGAAGTTGCGAAGAAAGAAATTGCCGAACAGGATTTAGAAGCTGCCCTTTCTTCTTTTACAATTTTATCCAGTTGGGAAAATTCTGACGGAGTAGAAACGACAAGTAGCGACGATGACCATAACAAGCCTTTGCTGCTGCTTATCGAGGACAATCCCGACGTGATGACCTACCTAAAGACCTGTCTTTCAAGCAATTACCGGGTGGTGAGCGCCGTGAACGGGCAGGAGGGCGTGGAATTGGCCACACAGCAAATCCCTGACCTCGTGGTGACGGACGTGATGATGCCCGTGATGAACGGCTACGAGGTTTGCCGATTTTTGAAAAACGATGAACGCACCAGCCACGTCCCGGTTATCATGCTCACGGCGAAGGTGGGTGTCGAGAGTCGCTTGGAGGGGCTGGAACAGGGCGCAGATGCCTATTTGGCGAAGCCATTCCACCGGGAAGAACTGCTGCTGCAAATCCGCAACCTGCTGGAGACCCGACGCCGCTTGCAGCGCCACTACCGCAGCGTGGCGGGCATCGGCGGGGAGCATTTTCCATTGAAACTGACCAAACCTGTCACCCCTGAAATGAAGGAATCTGAAGACTATTTTGTGCGAAAAGTGCGCCGTGCCGTGGAGGCCCATTTGGACGATGCCGAGTTCAACGTGGAGGGGCTTTGCAAGGAAATCGGCATGAGCCACTCGCACCTGCACCGCAAGCTGTCGGCGCTGACGGGCTGCTCGGCCACGAAGTTTATCCGCAATATCCGGCTGGCAAAGGCCAAGGAACTGCTCGAAAACCCGAACCTGACCATCACTTCCGTGGCTTTCGACTCCGGCTTCAACGACCCAGGGTATTTCGGCCGGGTGTTCAAGCAGGAGTTCGGGATGACGCCCGTGGAGTGGCGGGAACGATTGGCGGGGGTAGAGAATTAAAACACTAACAACAAATGTTTTTTATTAAACACATAGTCACATAGCGCACATAGTTTTCCACATAATTTGCCTTCAGCGAATCCCATCTATGCTTTCTATGTGTCTATGTGTTTAAAAAATAGAAAACGCCAAAGGCGTTAAATCAAAGCAAAAATCACCTAAAAAAGACTGTCATGTTATCCACCCGACTCGCCGCAGCCCTGCTGCTCGGCCTTAATTTCCTTTGCCTTTCCTCCTCGTTTGCGCAAGCGCAAATAAGCGGGAAAGTGACCGACGACAAAAACGGGGCGCTGCCCGGCGCTTCCGTTTTATTATTAAATGCAGCTGATTCCAGCCTCGCCAAGGGCAACGTCACCAACGACGACGGGACTTTCAGCCTAGATGAAATCAGCGGCGGGGACTACCTGCTACGGGTGACGATGGTCGGTTTCAGCGAGTACCTTTCCGCTGTTCTTTCGATGGAAAACACAGGGCGCAAGTCCTTGGAAACCATTGTGTTGCAGGAGGAGGCTTCGCAATTGCAGGAGGTGCAAGTAGTGGCGAAGAAGCCGTTTTTTGAACAGAAGATTGACCGAATGAACATCAACGTGGCGGCCAGCAGCGTGAACGCCGGGGGGAATGCCTTGCAGGTGCTCCAGCGCTCGCCGGGTGTGCTCGTGAACAAGCAATCGAACAGCATCAGCATGAGTGGAAAGAACGGGGTCATCATCATGATAAACGGGAAAATCAGCCCGATGCCGCCGGATGCCATCATCTCGCTGCTGGAAGGGACCTTGGCCGACAATATCGAGCGGATTGAACTCATCCACACGCCGCCCGCCAGTTTCGATGCGCAGGGCAGCGCCGGGGTCATCAATATCGTGCTGAAAAAAACGGCGGATGCGGGCCTGAATGGCAGCTATTCCGTGAACGGCGGCTACGGCCGGGCGGAGAAATACGGTGCTGGCCTGAACCTGAACTTCCGCAGGGGAAAACTCAACCTATTCGGCAATTATTCCATGCAGTTCGACCACAACCCGCAGGTGTTCACCAATTACCGGGGCATCAACCGGGATGGCGATTTCATCGAAACGGATGGCCGCAGCAAGCGGGCACCCGACCTCTGGACGCAGAACGCCCGCTTCGGCATGGACGTGGACGTGAGCAAAAAGACGACCATCGGGGTGCTGGGCGGCTTCTTCGACCGCTACTGGGACATGACCGCAGAGAGCAATATCCTGCACCGCACCAACAGCGCTTTGGACAGCACGACCCTTATGTTCACCAATGAAATAAACCACTGGAAATCATTGGCTGGGAACTTTAATGTGCAGCATAAATTCAATGATAAACAGACGCTAAGTTTCGACGCCGATTATATTGATTATTATATTGACAACCCCAGTGATTACAGGTATTTCACCGAGTTTAATAATGGGGAAACGGGCAATGAGCAGGAGCTGCAAGTGACCAAGCAGACGCCCATTAATATTGCGGTAGCAAAGGCCGATTATACACAGACTTTTAAGAAGGAAACACAGTTCGAGGCGGGCGTGAAGGTGGCACAGTCCCGGTTTGACAACGATATTCGGGTGGAGAACCTTGTGCAGGACAATTGGGTGGCTGATAGCCTGCTCACTTCCCGATTTAAGCTCATGGAAGATATTGCGGCAGCATACAGCACTATATCTTTTAAAATAAATGCAAAAACCGACGCCAAAATCGGCTTGCGATACGAATATACGAACACCAACCTTGGCTCGAAAACCCAGCCGGACGTGGTGGACAGGCAATATGGCTCGTGGTTTCCGAGCGTTTACTTAATGCGGAATATCAACGAAAACCAAAGTATTAATTTATCGTATAGCCGCCGCATATTCCGGCCTGGGTTCACGCAATTGGCGCCCGTTTTCATTTTTTACGACCCCTCCACGATTCAGGGCGGGAACCCGTCCTTGCAGCCCGCCTTCGTCCATGCCATCCGGGCGGACTACCGCTACAAGTTCATCAACCTGACCGTGGAATATAACAAGGAAACCGAGAGCATGAGGGACATCCCCGACGTGGACGTGGTGAACAACTCGCATATCACCTACCCCGTGAACAACGGCTCGACGCAAACGGCTTACGCCATGGTCAATTTTGCGCTGCAACCCGCCAAGTGGTACGAGACGCAGAACAACGTCTTTGTGGCCTGGCAGGGCTTTCTGGTGGAACTCGAAGGCGTGGACTACGAGTACGATGCTTACCTGATGGGCTTCAACTCGAACCACAGTTTCCGCCTGCCCCACCAATTCACGATTGACCTATCGGCATTTTTCATCACCGCCAACCGCTACGGCGTGACCAAGTTCAGCCCGAACGGCAACCTGAACCTCGGTGTCTCCAAGGATTTTGGGGAGAAATGGGGCAAGCTGGCCCTGAATTGCAACGATATTTTCATGACGAACAATTACCGGGGCACCTCCCGTGAAGACAGCCAAAACCTTTACGTGAAAGCGGGCTACCTCCAGGCCGAGCGGGTGTTCATGCTGACGTGGAGCGGGAAGTTTGGAAACCGGAAACTGCGGGATGCACGGCAGCGGGATGGTGGGGCGAGCGAGGAAAGGCGGCGGTTGTAAGCTGGCCTGCCATCGAAAAAGAATGCATAGGAAATTTGAATAACTGCTAATTTTGGGCTTTCATTCAATCATTAAAACGATGAGACCAGCAATGTTTAAAATCCTGAGCGCCATCTTATTGGCAACCACACTGCTTGCCTGCAACGGCAATACACCGAAAGCGGAGGAAGTTGCCGCTGAGGCCACTACGCCTGATACTGCCGCAGCAGCACCAGCTTCCACTCCTGCCTCGGCACCGATTGCCTTGGGGGATGTCCAATCCTTGAACGCTAAGTTCGTGGAGTTCACGTTGGGCGATGCCGAGCACTACAGCTTCGAAGACAAAACCGGAAAAACCTATGATTTCGGCGGCTGCTTAGATAAAAGCGTGGAATTTGGAGTACAGGTTCCAGAAAAAGAAGCCAACGAAACCAACCAAGGCTGGGCTTCCAACAAGGCCCTCCAAGGCAAATGGTTCGACCTGAAGTACATTGTCCGCAAGCAGCCCCTCTATCAGGACGGGCCGGAAGGCGATGTGATGGTGATTGTGAATGCAAAGATGGTGCAGTGAGGTTAAAGCATCTGACAACTGTCGGGGCAGACTGTGTGTCGTCCCGACAGTTGCCTATTGGCTCATAGCAGCGATTCAATCCGTTTTACGACCTGCGTCCAAGCTTCATCCCGGTTGTTCCATTTCTCGACGGGAACGCCCTTTTCAGGCAGGGCATTCAACTTCCCGAAAGGCGCTTTTTCCCACGCACATGAGCGGATGATGACGGGTATGACCGTAGCCTCTCCCCTATCATTTCGTTCCATCGCTTCCTTCATTTCCACGTCCCAGATATAATCCGTATTGATTAGGTCGGCGCTGATTAAGAGCACGATAATATCGGCAGCAGCCAGCTCCCGCTTGATGACTTTATCCCATTCTTCGCCCGGGCCAATTTTACTGTCGTCCCAGATTTCCACGAGGTTTTGCCTCCTATAAGGGGAAAGCTGCTTTTTGAAGTCTTCCAAATGCGCTTTGTCCGATTTGGAATAGGAGATGAATAGCTTCTTCATATTTTCTTGAAAGTTTTTTGCGAAAATACCATCCAACAAGCCCACCACCGACACATCATCATAGCTCAAATCACACTCCACCGTGCGCTTGCCATCTATCCGTCGCCGTTGGAGTTTTTCATGGTCATAAAAATGCGGCTCGGCGGTCTTGGTACATTTCGGGCAATTGCAAGGTATCATCTTCCGCACCTTTAAGCCTTCCAGGCGCTCGTGCATCTTGTCAAAATCCTCGCTGAGCAGGGTGAGCAGTTCCTTGGCATTGGCACCACGGGCACGGATGCGGATATTGCGGCTGCCCCATGCCTCCGTCACCAAAGCCTTTGCGCCTGCCCGCTCGAAGACGGCGCCGCTTTTCCAAGCCAGTTCCGTCTGCCGGATATAGCGGTGGTTGCGCACGATATGCTGCGAGAGCAGGCCCTTGGGCATGAACTCGTATTCGTAGCGGATTTGGAGATTGTCGGTATCATCCCAATTCAGTGCCTCTGGCTGCAGCACAGAAAGCAACTGAGGGGCCAGCCAAGTATCCGACCGCTCATCGGGCAGCTTGTAGCATAGCTCGAATTTTTCCATCAGCGCCAGCAGTTCGGCGTGCTGGTCGGCGTAGCGGTCATCAGCCCAGATGCGGCCAAGGGTACTGCGAGTGAAGCGCCCAAAATTGCCCTTTACCTCCTCGCAATCCAGCACTTTATACACCGCATCTGTGGCCCATTGGTTATTGAGCACAAGCGTCTTGCGCAACAGCGGGTGGTCTTGGAAATGCAGGAAGGCCCCAAAATCATGCAGGTAGCCGCTTAAGAAAAGTGCCCTCTCTCGTTCTGGTATATCATGCTGGACGCAGATGCGGTAGTATTCTTCGAGAGGGATATGGTCACGTCCTTCCTCCCGTGCCAGCCGCTCCAGATCCCGACGGATGTCGAGCCAAGCTTTGGGTTGCTCCTCGCCGATATGAGGCAATTGCTTGAGATAGTATTCGATGGCCGTCCAGACCTCATCCAAGCCCCGACAGGTGAGCAGGTTGGTAGCTTTGGAATCTTTCACGAAACCAAATCGCCCTTGCATGCCCCGCAGGTCGAGTTGCTTGCTGCGGTCGCCTTTTTCGTTTTGGACGATGAGGAGTGGGCTATTGCCGCCGTAGAGTTGTGCCATCTGCAGCCAGTAATTGAAACTGGGGTCATTGACGGTTTTTTCGTCTTTGCGAGTATCGTCAAGTAGAATATAAAGTGAGCGCTTGGTGAGGAAAAACTGGTGGGTAGCGTGGTAAATTTCTTGGCCGCCGAAATCCCAAATATTGAGGCGAAAGTCAGTGCCGTCTGGAAGTTTGAGGTCATGGGGATAGACATCAATGCCTTTGGTGGTGGCTTGTTCTTTGGGGAGTTCGTTTTCGATGTTTAGGAGTTTTTTGGCGAGGGAGGTTTTGCCTGCGCCACCTTCACCGAGGATGAGGCATTTGGCTTCGGAGAGACGGATGGTTTCTCCTTTTTTGTTGGCTAATTCAAGTTCTTCAAAATATAAAAGTATTTTGGCGTTGCCTCGCTTTACAATTTCAGGAGGTGGTGTTTCAAGTGGACAATCATAAAAGCCAAATTCATTTTCTTCTGCTATTTTATCCCACACTACTTTAATCCCTTTTTGTAAAAACGATAAAACTGGAGATAAATCTTTTATTCTAGTAAATCTGCACTCAAGTGTAGATAAT
>Ga0075012_10006758_pt1 | contig 10372 bp, 5 predicted proteins | sample All_14_2_FD_71474 | JGI IMG/M metagenome (GOLD analysis project Ga0075012, IMG submission 71474) | Freshwater microbial communities in response to fracking from Pennsylvania, USA - Allegheny Zone_MetaG_DW_15 | ecosystem: Environmental > Aquatic > Deep subsurface > Groundwater > Drilled... | reverse complement strand
GGACGGGTCTTCAAAGCCGTCTGCATGAACTCGGTAAAGATGGGGACCGGACCCGTCGCCCCCGTCTCACCCGACCCCAGCGGGCGGTTGTCGTCGAAGCCGATGAAGACGCCCACGACGATGTCGGTGGTGAAACCGACGAACCAGGCCGAGCGATACTCGTTGGTCGTTCCGGTCTTGCCTCCGACCCAGCGGCCCAGGCCGCGGGCGCTGGCCGCCGTGCCGCGCTGGACCACGCCTTCCAGCATCGAACTGACCTGATAGGCGGTGATCGGGTCGATCACCTGTTTTCCGGGAAGGTCCAGTCGGGGCGAGGCCTGGCCCGAGAAGGCCCGGCCACAGACACGACAGTCCCGCTCGTCTGCGCGATAGACGACCTCGCCGTTCCGATCCTGAACCATGTCGATGAAATAGGGCTCGATCCGGCGGCCACCGTTGACGAAGGCGGCATAGGCGGCCGTCAGGCGGTAAGGGGTCGTCTCCCCCGCCCCCAGCGACACCGACAGGTTCGGTGCCATGTCGTCAGCCACGCCCATCTGTTCGGACAGATCGACGATCTTTCTCATGCCCACGTCCTGGGCCAGCCGCACCGTCATGACATTGCGCGACAACTCCAGCCCGCGACGCAGGCTTTGCGGCCCATAGTATTCGCGGCTGTAGTTTTCGGGCGTCCAGCGCTCGCCGTTGGCACCCCCTGCGAAACTGATCGGGGCGTCCAGCACGATGGAGGCGGGCGTGTAGTTCCCTTCCAGCGCCGCCGCATAGACGAAAGGCTTGAAGGCGGAACCCGGCTGGCGCTGGGCCTGGGTCGCCCGGTTGAAGCTGGACAGGGCATAGGAATAGCCGCCGACCATGGCCAGGACGCGGCCCGTCTGGGGGTCGATGGCGACCAGGGCCCCGTTGACGGCAGGCACCTGTTTCAGGGCGAAGCTGGAGCCGGTTTCGCTGGTCGGCTCGACGAAGATCAGATCGCCGCGCCGCAGTTGACGGTTGGCATTGGCCCAGGCCGCGTCTGCGGTGATTAAGGTACCCGTGCGGTCGTCGCGCGCCGTGCGAATTCGCACCGTATTGCCGCTGACGCTCTCGACGGCGGCGGCCTGCCAGGCCCTGCGCTCGGGCGGGGTGGTCTTCTTCGCCGCCTCGGCCTGCCAGCCCTCTGCGAAGTCGGTGGTGCCCCAGGGACCGCGCCAGCCATGGCGGCGGTCGTAGTTCTCAAGCCCCTTCATCAGCGCGTCGCGGGCCGCAGACTGAAGCGCTGGATCAAGGGTCGTGCGGACATACAGCCCTCCGCCCTGGACGACCTCGCGGCCGAAACGGTTGATGGTCTGGCGCCGGGCTTCCTCGACGAAGAAGTCGGCGTCCTGATAGGCTGCACGGCGCGGGGCGTCCTGGGTGACCAGGGGCCGGGCCCGTGCGGCGTCCCTCTGCTCGTCGGTCAGCCAGCCGTTCTCGGCCATCTCGCCCAGCACCCAGTCGCGGCGGCCCTTGGCCGCGCCCGGGAAGCGTTTGGGATGGTAATTCGTCGGGCCCTTGGGCAGGGCCGCCAGAAAGGCTGCCTCATCGGCCGTCAACTGGCCCAGCGACTTGCCGAAATAATTATAGGCGGCCGACGCCACCCCATAGGAGCGATAGCCCAGGTAGATTTCGTTCAGATACAGCTCGAGGATCTGTTCCTTGGACAGGGTCGCTTCCAGGCGGCTGGAGAGAATGGCCTCCTTCAGCTTGCGGTTCACGCTGGATTCGCTGGTCAGAAGGATGTTCTTGGCGACCTGCTGGGTGATGGTCGATCCGCCCTCCAGCCGGCGGCCCGACACGACGTTGAACAGGTTCTTGAACATCGCCCGGCCCAGGCCCGCGACATCGATGCCCCCATGGCGGAAAAAGTTGCGATCCTCGGCGGCCAGAAACGCCTGGACCACCGTGGCGGGCAGTTGATCATAGGTGACATACAGTCGGCGCTCGTCCGAGAACTCGCCGATCAGGGTGCCGTCACCGGCATAGACCCGCGTGGCCGTGGGCGGCCGGTAATCCGCCAGTTCGCCAGCATCGGGCAGGTCGTGGAACAGCCACGCCGCATAGATCGCGACGATCACCCCCGCCAGGGCGATCGCCCCCAGCAGGCCGATCCCGGCCATCACGAACCAACGCTCGGCTATCTTCACCACGAACTCCGACGGACACCCAGAACCGGGTTTAGCCCGCGTCGGTCACCGCGCAAAGGGTTTGAGCCCATCAAGTTCGATACGCCGGTCTGGATCGGAGATTCGCCGGCGGTTCATGAAACGATCAGCCATTCATCACCCCGATCTCATGTCCTGCCGACGCCTCCCAGGCATCTTCCAGCCACAGACAGCAATGGAGACGAGTCATGACGACCGCCAACCTGGCCCAACGACTGTGGTACTGGCTTCGCCCTCTGGGCTGGCTGGCCGTCGCCGTCGCGATGATCGCCCCTGCCGTGGCGATGAATTTCACGGATGAAGTCATGTGGACCACCACCGATTTCCTTTTCGCCGGTGTCGTGCTGATCGGCGGGGCCTGCCTGTGCGAGGTCTTTGCCTGGCGTGTGCGAGAGCCGGTGGCGCGGCTGTCTTTCGGTTTTGCCGTTGCCATGCTCATTGTCGCGGTATGGGCCTGGGCCGTAAGCTGATACGGTCAACGCCTGGACCTTGAGCCGGACCTCCATGACCGCGGATCACCGCCTTTATCGCTTCGGGGCGTTCGAACTCGACCCGCGCAATCGCAGACTGACCCGCGAGGGCCGGGCCGTCGAGGTCAGCAACCGTTGTCTTGACGTGCTGATCCTGATGGTTGCGGAGGCGGGACAGCTGATTCCCAAGTCGCGCTTCATCGAAGAAGTCTGGGACGGTCTGGCGGTGACGGACGAGGTGCTGACCCAGTCCATCAAATCCCTGCGCCGTCACCTGGATGATTCCGCCGGCCAACCGCGCTTCATCGAGACGGTCCACAAGCATGGCTATCGCTTCATTGCTGCGGTTTCGGTGGCACCGCCGGTTCCTCATGCGCTTATTGAAACGGCAGCGGCGGATCCCGTCCTGAAGACCGGCACTATCGTCGTCGAGCCTTGGGCCGATGTGCTGTCGATTGGGCGAGCGGGTGCGTGGGGCGGCGGTCTGGCGGGCACCCTGGGTGGCCTTCTGTACGGCCTGATCGGGATCACTGATCCTCTGGACCGGACCGGCGGGGCGGTGTCCACCCTGGTCGTGCTCGTGTGCGTAACCCTGGCGGTCGGTGCGCTGGGCGGTGGCGGCGTCGGGCTAGGCCTGGGGCTAGTCTGGCGGTTGAGAGGCAGGGGCCTGATCTGGACGATCGCCGGCGGCGCGATCGGCGGGCTGGTCGTGGGGGCCGTGGTTCGCCTTTTTGCGACCGACACCCTGATCCTGGTCATGGGTCATGCGCCGACGCGGATGACCGGTGCCGTCGAGGGCCTGATCCTCGGGGCGATGCTGGGGCTCAGCATTGCTGTCGCCACGCGGCTGGCCCCGCGCCATAGTCAAGGCAACACCCTGGCCCTGGCTGCCGGGATCGGTGCCCTCACTGGCCTTGCGATCGTGGCCGGTGGCGGCCAGATGATGGCTGGAAGTCTCGCGGGCCTGGCCGACACCTTCGCCGATACCCGGCTGAACCCTGATCAACTGGGTCGTTTGACGGGTGAAGCCCATTTCGGGCACCTGAGCCGCATGACGACGGCAGCGCTGGAAGGTGGCTTGTTCTTCGTGTGGGTCGCGGGCTTCATCCTGAAGGCGCGGCAAGTATTTCCACCCCGCTGAGTCACCCGACCACTCTGGCTATTGCAAACCGCCCACCGCGGGCTGGCCCGCCATCATGACGGCGGCGTCCAGGTCGCGGAAATAAAGGTCGATGCCCGAAACGACCGCCCGCATCAGTCGGCGGCGATAGCGCTCGTCGGTCAGGGCGCGCTCGTCCTCGGGATTGGTGATGAAACCCATCTCCAGCAGAACCGCCGGAACGTCGGGGGCCAGCAGAACGGCCAGGCCCGCATCGCGGTGGCTGCGTCGCAGCAGCGGATGCTGGGCACCCTCGATCTGGCCGATCAGCGTTCGGGCGAATTTGGCCGAGCGGTTCTGTGTGTCGCGCTGTGTCATGTCCAGCAGGATGCGGTCGACGGACGGGTCGCGACCCGGCAGATGCAGTTCGCGGTGCCAGTCGTTGCGGCCGGTGAACTCGCGGCGTGCGCGGCCAGCACCCTGTTCCGACAGGGTATAGACACTGGCCCCCCGCACGGCCGGATCGGCCCCGGCATCGGCGTGCAGAGATATGAACAGGTCGGCATCGGCGGCGCGGGCGATCTGCACCCGACGTTCCAGGCCGACATAGACGTCCGTCTCCCGCGTCAGGCGAACGCGATAGCGACCGGTGCGCTCCAGCTCGGCCTTCAGGGTCAGGGCGGCGGCCAGGGTGATCTGGCTTTCGCGCGAACGGGCACCCAGGGCTCCGGGATCGCGGCCCCCGTGCCCGGCATCGATGACGATCAGGGGTCGCTCTGCGGCCCGGCGCGCGGGCGGGCGAGCGGGGGTCGGATCGGGGCGTCGGGCAACCGGTCCACCCGTCGCCTTCAGGTCCACGACATAGCGATAATGAGCCACGCCGTCGCCGGGCGGCAGCAGGAAGCGACGCTCGATCTCGGCGGCCGAGGACAGGTCCAGCTCGATCCGGGCCGCCCCGCGCGCCGAGGACACGCGATAGCCCCGGACCAAGCCCGAGCCCTGTCCCGAGACACCCTGGCCCGCCGCGACGTCGGACAGGCCGATCACGACACGCCCGCCCTCGCCCGCCTCGACCACGGCCCCGCGCGTGGTGGCTTCCAGGTCGATGACGACGCGGGTCCGCTCCGCGTCGCCGCCGAAACGCAGGCGCAGGATAGAGCCGGAATTTCCCGACGCCAGGCCCTGCCCCGCCGCAAACACGGCCAGGCAGAAGGCGACGAAGGCCACGGCCGTCATCGCCCATTCGCGCGCACGCCAGGTTTTGATACGAAGAAGACCGTGCATTCTGAACGGACACCCACCACTTTGGTCCACAGCAGCTTGCCACACGGTGCTGTCGATTGGGTTAAGGCCGCGCTCCGGACTGGCCGCTTTCAATTCCCCCACGGCGTGACTATGCTTCTATCCGCTCGCGAACGATCGCGTCCCCTGATCCCTCAGGCCGGACGCGCCCTCCTCGCCTGTGATGACTTCCACCGATCCGATGATCGTTAAGGGGCTGGCCCCGCGATTTGACGACCCGGGCCGGGATGCCGCCGTTTCCGGCGCGTCCGGTCCCAGGACCGAACTGAACCCATGGGCCTTACCGCCTGCGCTCCCTCCCGGTCTGAAATGACCGATCTCGTATCCGGCGACCTGCCGGGCGACGGAATGACGCGCGCGACGGCCCCCCATCCCATTCGGCGAGCCGCCACGGTCCATAGCGACCCCGGCAGAGCGCGCCAGAGAGAGACTATCGATGTCAAAGACCATGTTGATCGACGCGGCCCATGCGGAAGAAACCCGCGTCGCCATCGTCGAGGGCCGTCAGGTCGAGGAATTCGACTTTGAATCCAAGACGCGGCGCCAGCTGCGCGGCAATATCTATCTGGCCAAGGTCACGCGGGTAGAGCCCAGCCTTCAGGCCGCCTTCGTGGAATACGGCGGCAACCGCCACGGCTTCCTGGCCTTCAACGAAATCCATCCCGACTATTACCAGATCCCGTCCGCCGACCGTGAGGCCATCATGGCCGAGGCGGCGTCGGACGACGATCACGACGACGACCTGGGCCGCGAAAGCTCGGACGACGATCACGATTCCGAAGGCAAGCTGGCCGACGAAGAGCGTCTGAAGCGGCGCCTGATGCGCCGTTACAAGATCCAGGACGTCATCCGTCGCCGTCAGATCCTGCTGGTGCAGGTCGTCAAGGACGAGCGCGGCGGAAAGGGTGCGGCCCTGACCACCTGGCTGTCGCTGGCCGGGCGCTATTGCGTGCTGATGCCCAACACCGGCAAGGGCGGCGGCATTTCGCGCAAGATCACCCAGGCCACGGACCGCAAGCGCCTGAAGGCCGCCGCCGCCGCCCTGGACGTGCCGCACGGCATGGGCCTGATCATCCGCACGGCGGGTGCCAAGCGGACCAAGGCCGAGATCAGCCGCGACTATGAGTATCTGCTGCGCCTGTGGGAGACGATCCGCGAGACGACGCTGAGTTCCAACGCGCCGTCGCTGATCTATGAGGAAGAAAACCTGGTCCGGCGCGCGGTGCGCGATATGTTCGACAAGGATTTCGACGGCATCCAGGTGGAGGGCGTCGAGGGCTTCAAGGAAGCCCGCGACTTCATGCGGGTGCTCATGCCCTCGCAATCCAAGAAGGTGCATCTGTACCAGGGGTCCAAGCCCCTGTTCGCCGCCAACGGCATCGAGGAGCTGCTGACGCAGATCCATCAGCCGGTCGTACCGCTGAAATCCGGTGGCTATCTGGTGATCAACCAGACCGAGGCCCTGGTCGCCATCGACGTCAACTCGGGCAAGTCAACCAAGGAACGCAACGTCGAATCCACGGCGTTCAAGACGAACATGGAAGCGGCGGTCGAGGCGGCACGGCAGTTGCGCCTGCGCGACCTGGCCGGACTGATCGTGATCGACTTCATCGACATGGACGAGTCCAAGAACAATCGGGCCGTCGAGAAGGTGTTGAAGGACGCCCTGGCCAAGGACCGGGCCCGCATCCAGATGGGCAAGATCTCGGGCTTCGGCCTGATGGAAATCAGCCGGCAGCGGCGCCGCCTGGGCGTGATCGAAGGCGCGACCGAGGTCTGTGCCCACTGCCAGGGCGCGGGACGAATTCGCTCGGCGGAATCGGCGGCGCTGATGACGCTGCGGGCCGTCGACATCGAGGCGGGCCGGAACGGGGCCGGGGTCATCAACCTGCGCGTCTCGACCGCCATCGCCCTTTATATCCTGAACCACAAGCGCGACTATCTGCAGTGGCTGGCCAAGGCCCGCGGCCTGAAGGTGGTCGTGCTGATCGACGACAGCCTGGGCCAGGGCGATCACGCGATCGAGCGGATCGAGACCAATGAGGACTTCGTGCCGGAAGAGGTCGCGGTGCCCGCGATCGACCTGGACGACGACTTCGACGACTCCGCCTATGCCGACGAAGACGAGGCCGACGACGACGACGACGACGAGTTCGGCGACGACGAGGAAGACGAGGTCCAGCTGGACCGCGAGGACAGCGACGACGACGAGCCGCGAGAGCGGGCCGAACGGGCCGAGGGCGAAGGCGAGTCGGGCGGACGCCGCCGTCGCCGTCGCCGGGGCGGTCGCCGCGACGACGAGGCCTCTGACAGCACGGTCGCGTCGGTCGCGGCCCTGGCCGAGGACGACGACAGCGAGGCCGCACGTCGCCGCAGGCGTGGCCGCCGAGGCGGGCGCCGGGTCCGCGAGGACGGCGATCGCGACGGCTTCACCTGGGTGCGCGGCCGCACGCCGTCGCTGGAAGACCCCTATGTCTGGTTCGACCCGATCAATCCGATGGGCGACCGTGACCAGGCCCCGGAACGGGCCGAGACGGTGGTGGCGAGCGATGTCGAGGAGATGATCGGCGAACGTCCCGACGGGGAACGCGGCGAGCGCGAAGGCCGTGGACGTCGGCGTCGGCGCGGTCGTGGTCGCGGTGCGGATCGCGCCCTGAGCCACGAGGACAAGGTCGAGGCCCGCGCCACCGGGGAAGGTATGCCGATCGAAGGCGATCCCGCCCATCCGATCGCCGTCGCCGCGACGCAGGACGACGGCCCGGCCTCGGACGACGTGGCCCCGGAGACGGTGGCGGAGCCCAAGCGTCGCCGCGTACGCCGCAAGGTCGCCTCTGCCGACGCCCTGGCCGATACGGCCCCCGAGCCGGTGGAACTGGACGTCACCCCGGTCGAAGCCGCGATCGAGGTCACCGAGCCCGTCGAAACCGAGGAGCCCGAGGTGGTCGAGGCCCCCGTTCCGGTCGAGCCGGAGCCGGTCGCGCCGGAACCGGAGGTCGAGGCCGAACCCGAACCGGCTCGCGTCGTCGATGTTCAGGCCCTGATCGCCGAGGATCCGGCCCAGATCACCACCCCGGCCGAAAAGCCCAAGCGTGGGTGGTGGCGTCGCTGATCAAGGCGTCCTAGATTGAGAGGGTTCAGGCGGGGGCGTCTGTCGCTTAGGAGTTTGCCATGACCTGGCTGTCCCGCGCCGCCGCCCGCCTGGCCGCTCCCGTCACCGGGGCGTTTGCCGGGGCCTTTGCCCTGTTGGCCATGGGCACGCCCGCCTCGGCCCAGAGCCTGATCCGGGACACCGAGATCGAGGGGATCATCCGCGAATGGGCCGATCCGGTCTTCGTGGCCATGGGGCTGGAGCCGGACGAGGTCGAGGTCCTGCTGGTCAATGATCCGACGCTGAACGCCTTTGCCACCCGCGGGCGGATCATGGGCTTGAACACCGGCCTGATCCTGCAGACCAAGTCGCCGAACCAGCTTCTGGGCGTCATCGCCCACGAGGCGGGCCACATCAAGAACCGCCACACCCTGCGCGACGGGGCCCAGGATGCGGGGATGCAGCCCTTCCTGATGACCATGGCCCTTGGGGCGCTGGCCATCGCCGCCGGCGCACCCGACGCCGGGGCCGTTCTTCTGGGCAACAGCCAGTATTTCGGCACGCTGAGCGCCCTTCGCTATATGCAGGGCCAGGAAGGCGAGGCCGACATCACGGGTCTGCGCGCCCTGGAGCGCGCCGGAGAATCCGGTCGGGGCCTGATCGAATTCTTCGAAAATTTCCGCTCGCAGGAGGTCTTCTCCGACGAGCGCCGCTTCCCCTATTTCCGCAGCCACCCCCTGTCTTCTCAGCGGATCGAACAGCTGCGCCGGCCGGTCGAGCAGGCCTCGAACTATGGGCGGGTCGACAGCCCCGAGCGCATGGCCCAGCACGCCCTGGTGATCGCCAAGATCAGGGCCTTCATGGAGCCGCCGACCCAGACCCTGTGGACCTATCCCGAGACCGACACCTCCATCGCCGCCCGCTATGCCCGCGCGATCGCTTGGTATCGCGACGGCCAGACCGACCGCGCCCTGGCGGCTGTCGATGCCATGCTGGCCGACGATCCGGAGAACCCCTTCTACTGGGAGCTCAAGGGTCAGATCCTGTTCGAGGAAGGTCGGCCGGTCCTGGCGGTGGAGGCCCACCGTCGCTCGGTCGAGCTGCTGCCCACCGCCCCCCTGCTGAGGATCAACCTGGCCCACGCCCTGATCGAAACCAACGATCGTGCCAATCTGGACGAGGCGGTGGATCAGCTGAAGCGCGCCACGGCCCTGGAGGGCGACAATCCCCTGGCCTGGCGTCTGCTGGCCCAGGCCTATGCCAGCCAGGGCAAGGAGGGAGAGGCGCGACTGGCCTCGGCCGAATATCATTTCGCCATCGGCCAGCAGCAGCAGGCCACCCAGTTCGCTCTTCGCGCCCGTGATATGCTGGAAATGGGATCGATCGAATGGCGCCGCGCCATGGACATCGTCCTGGCTTCAGGCGCGACCATGGACGACGTCAACGAACTGGACGAACGCAACCGCCGCCGCAGGACGCCCGGCGTCGTGGCCCCCACACCCAACTGATCCCGCCCGCCACTGGATACCGCATGACCGACGACGCCCCCACGCCGCCAGAGCCGACCGCACGCACGGACTGGACCCGCCACCCTCGCCTGCCGTTGGCCGCACTGGTGGTCGGGGTGCTGGCCCTGGGGACGGCCGTCGCGCCGTATCTGTCGGGCCAGGATTTCGACGGGCGGGTGCGGGCCTATCTGCTGGCCAATCCGCAGGTCTTGCAGGAGGTCAGCCTGGCCCTGCAGAATCAGGAGAACACCAACCGCATCACCGCCCTGAACGATGCCGTCGCGGCCAATCCGTCCGTCCTGGCCGTGACCGAGGGCGAGCCCGCTTTCGGCCCGGCGGATGCCAAGGTCACGGTGGTGCAGTTCTTTGACTATCAGTGCCCCTACTGCAAGACGGTGGCCCCGGCCTATCTGGCGCTGATCCAGGCCAATCCGGACGTGCGGTTCGTGTTCAAGGAACTGCCGATCCTGGACCGGGGCGACGAGATCACCTCGCAATATGCGGCGCGCGCCGCCCTGGCCGCCCAGGCCCAGGGGCGGTACCTGCCGGTGCATGAGGCGCTGATGGCCGAGGCGGCGCTGAGCGTCGAGGCGGTGGACCGCATCCTGGCCGCGAATGGCGTCGATCCCGCTGCGGCGCGGGCGGTCATCGAGGGGCCGCAGACGTCGCGCATTCTGGCCGATGTCTATGCGGGGGCCGGCTCGGTCGGGCTGAACGGCACGCCG
>Ga0075012_10006755_pt1 | contig 10373 bp, 9 predicted proteins | sample All_14_2_FD_71474 | JGI IMG/M metagenome (GOLD analysis project Ga0075012, IMG submission 71474) | Freshwater microbial communities in response to fracking from Pennsylvania, USA - Allegheny Zone_MetaG_DW_15 | ecosystem: Environmental > Aquatic > Deep subsurface > Groundwater > Drilled... | reverse complement strand
AAAAAACGGGAAACTACTGCTCCATGGAACAGCCGCTATCCCTTAAGTATTTTAAGGCAAAATCTGTATGGCGCGATGTCGCCGACGCCGCCCGCACCACGATCCGCATGGACGAGGGCTTGAAAGAGCCCGGAAGCGCTTGGAAACGGCGCATCCTGCTCTCAGAGCACTCGCCGATCCGCCAGATGATCTTCAAGTGGAAGTGGGTCAACCTTAAATACTGGGTCAGCGTGCACTTCGTGCGCCACAAAATCGGCATCGAGCACTTTGTCAGCACCCAGCGAACCGACCGCACCGGCGTGAACCGTGACGAGATGCCGCAGTCCGCCCTCGTCAACCACGAGTGTTTCGCGAACGCGCAGTCCCTGATCTTCATTTCCCGGAAGCGCCTCTGCCGCCAAGCCTCGCCGGAGACCACCGCCGCGTGGAAACTCGTGCTGGCTGAGGTGGGAAAGTGCGAGCCCGAGCTTTTCAGTGTCTGCGTGCCCGAGTGTGTCTACCGCGGGTTCTGCCCGGAATTCAAATCGTGTGGCTACACCGACACCGCCGCCTTCACTAAAGCGCTCGCAGCCTACCGCGCCGTCCCCCAGAAATAACCCTGCGTTCTATTGAAAGCAGCCCGCCGGTTTGGTACGATAAAAACTTGTTTTTTTGGGAGCCTTCTACTCATGGAATACTTGCTTCTGATCGTCAGCGCCATTTTGGTGAACAATTTCGTCTTGAGCCGTTTTCTCGGCATCTGCCCTTTCTTGGGCGTTTCCAAGAAAATCCATACGGCACTCGGCATGTCCGGCGCCGTGATCTTCGTCATCGCCATCGCCTCGGCGGTGACTTGGTGCCTGCAGAAATATCTTCTGGAACCCCTCGGACTCGAAAAATTCCTCCAGACGCTTTCTTTCATCCTCGTGATTGCCGCACTCGTGCAACTCATCGACATCGTGATGAAGCGCTTCGCCCCGCCTCTGCACGCCGCGCTCGGCATCTTCCTCCCCCTGATCACCACCAACTGCGCCGTTCTGGGCGTGGCCGTGCTGAACATGAAAGAGGGGTACGGCTTTATCAAGTCTGTCCTCTTCGGGACCTCCGCTGCTGTCGGGTTCGCTTTTGCCCTGCTCATTTTCACCGGCCTGCGCGAAAAGATCGAGCACGCTGATCCGCCTCGCTGTTTCCGTGGCGTCGCCATTTCGCTCGTCACCGCCGGCCTCCTCAGTCTCGCCTTTATGGGTTTCAGCGGCCTCGTCAAATAAGACCGCTACGCCTGTTCCAGCAAAACAACACGTCCGTCTTTTATTACAACCTGTTCACTTCAACGCGCAACCTGTAACCCCCCTTTTTCCATGGATCCAATCATCCTCAACTCAACTCTCTGGATCGGCGGCATCGGCCTCGTCAGTGCCGCAGCCTTGGCCGTCGCCGAAAAATACCTCAGCGTCCCACAGGATCCGCGCATCGGCAAAGTGTCGGAGCTGCTGCCCGGCGCAAATTGCGGCGGCTGCGGGTTCGCGGGGTGTGCAGACTATGCCCGCGCCATCGTCATGGACAACGCCGAGTGCAACCTCTGCGCGCCTGGAGGCTCGGACTGCGCCAACGCCATCGCCGCTTTCCTTGGCCGTGCCTCCAGCGCCCTGGAGAAACGCACCGCCCTCGTGCTCTGCTGCGGCGATGACTCCGAAGCCGCCCGCCGCGCGGCATACAACGGCATCAATGACTGCGCAGCAGCCCAGGCCACCGCCGGCGGCGACAAGGGGTGCACCTACGGATGCCTTGGGTATGGTTCCTGCGCTCGCATCTGTCCGGTCAACGCCATCGCCGTCGTCAACGGCCTTGCGAAAGTCAACAAAGCTAAATGTATCGCCTGCGGCAAATGCCTCGCCGCCTGCCCCCGCAAGCTCATCAAGTTCGTTCCTTCCGCTGCCGGAATCCACGTGCTTTGCAACTCCAAGGACAAAGGCCCGGCCGTCAAGAAAGTCTGCGGCACCGGGTGCATCGCCTGCCGCATCTGCACCAAACTCGCGGAGGGGTCGATCAACATGGACGGCTTCCTCGCCGTGGTCGATTACGCAAAGCCCCTGACCAACGAAGACGTCGTCGCGAAATGTCCGGCCCACTGTATCCGGAAAGACACACCTCCAGCCTGAACCCCGAACACTGAACCCTTCCCCATGCAAACCACTCCCTCACCTTTTACTTTCTGTGGCGGCATCCACCCTTCCTACAACAAAGAGCTCTCCTCGGGGTCGCCCATTCGCGAACTGCCCCTGCCGGCGCGCCTGGTCGTGCCGCTCTCGCAGCATCTCGGCGCACCCGCCAAGCCGGTAGTCAAAGTCGGCGACACCGTCACGGCCGGCCAGCTTATCGCCGAACAAAACGGCTTCATCTCGGCCCCCGTCCACGCTCCCGCCTGCGGCAAAGTGTCTGCCATCGACGAGACGCTCACCGCTTCCGGGCGGCCCTGCGCAGCCATCACCATCGAAACGGACGGCTCGCAAGAGTGGCACTTGCTGCCGACCTTCCCGGACTGGCAGAACGCCGACCGAAAAGAGTTGATCGCCCACATCGGCGCGGCGGGAATCGTCGGAATGGGCGGAGCGGGCTTTCCCACGCGCGTCAAACTCTCCCCTCCCGCCGACAAGCCGATCGACACGGTGATCCTCAACGGCGCCGAGTGCGAGCCCTACCTCACCTCTGACCACCGCATGATGCTCGAATTCGCCCATGAGATCCGCACGGGAGCGGAGATCATCCGGCACATCCTCGGGGCCAAGACGATGCGCATCGCCATCGAAGACAACAAGCCGGACGCCATCAGCGCCATGGAAAAGGCTTTCGCCAGCATCGGCGGAGATGTGGCCGTCACCGTATTGCACACCAGCTATCCGCAAGGCTCCGAGAAACAGCAGATCTACTCAGTCACCGGACGCGAGGTGCCTCGCGGCGGCCTGCCCATGGATGTCGGCTGCGTGGTTGAAAACGTGAGCACCGCTTTCGCCGTCTGCGACGCTGTCGTCCACGGGCGCCCGCTCGTGCGCCGCGTGATCGCCGTCACCGGCGACGCGATCCAACAGCCTTCAAATCTGCTTGCGCCGTGCGGCACGCTTTACAGCGACCTCGTGGCGGCCTGCGGCGGCCTGCGCGGCAAAGTCGCCAAAGTCATCTCCGGCGGCCCGATGATGGGCTTTGCGGTCGGGTCCCTCGCCATCCCGACCGGCAAGACGGCCTCCGGCCTGCTCCTGCTCTCAACCGGCAAGGTCTCGTGTTACACCTCACAGGCCTGCATCTCCTGCGGCCGCTGCGTCGATGCGTGCCCGATGCGGCTGTCCCCTTCAGAACTTAGCCAATGTATTGAGGCCGACGACATCGAGAGCGCCTCTCAGATCGCCCTCATGGACTGCATCGAATGCGGCTCTTGCGCCTTCGTCTGCCCCGCCCGCCGTCCACTCGTTCACCATATGCGCCGCGGCAAGGCCATCGTCATGGCGCAACGCTCAGCCGCAAAGAAATAGGGCCCGCCCACGAACAAAGAACCCATAACCCATATCGAGTAACCCGCAACGCTCATCCACCCTCATGAAACCCGAATCCCCCTCAGACCTTTACATTGTCAGCTCCTCGCCACACACCCACTCCGGCGAATCGGTGGAGCGCATCATGCTGGACGTGGTGATCGCGCTCGTCCCTGCGTTTCTCGCCGCCTGCTGGTTCTTCCGGTTAGATGCCCTGCGCCTGACCGTCGCCTGCGTGGTCACCTGCCTGCTCACCGAGTGGCTCTGCCGCAAGGCCATGAAGCGGGCCTCCTCCCTCTCGGACTTGAGTGCCGTCGTCACCGGCCTGTTGCTGGCCTTCAACCTGCCGCCCGCCCTCCCCCTGTGGATGGCGGTCGCCGGCTCGGTCTTCGCCATCGCCATCGCCAAACAGGTTTTCGGCGGCCTCGGCTATAACCCTTTCAACCCCGCGCTCGCCGGACGAGCCTTCATGCTCATCTCCTTCACAGGCGCTATGACCACATGGAGCCAATCGGCATGGATGAGGAAACTGGCCGGGACTGCCACGGAGGCGCTGACGACTGCCACCCCGCTCGGTTATGCGAAAGAAGCGCTGAAAGCGGGCCAACCCATGCCCGTTTTTGAAACGGGGCTGATCTCCGACTTCTTCCTAGGAAACATGAATGGCTGCATCGGCGAAACCTCCGCCCTGGCCCTGTTGATCGGCGCAGCCTACCTGCTCTACCGTAAGGTCATCTCGTGGCATATTCCCGTGGCCTACCTCCTCTCGGTCGCTGTCTACGCCGCAGTCCTGCACATCGTTTCCCCTGCCACTTCGATCCCGCCGCTTTTCCACGTGCTCTCCGGCGGCCTGATCCTCGGCGCGTTCTTTATGGCCACAGATATGGTGACCTCGCCCGTAACAAAGCGAGGCATGCTGGTCTTCGGTGTCGGTTGCGGCGTCATCACCATGCTCATCCGCACCGTCAAAACCGGCGCTTATCCGGAAGGCGTCAGCTTTGCCATCCTCATCATGAACGCCTTTACCCCGCTCATCAACCGCGCCACCCGCAACCGCGTTTTCGGTTCCAAGAAGAAAGCGTAGAACGCTCCAAAACCCGTCCTGCCATGAAAGAAACTCTCAGACTCATTCTCGTTCTCACGGTCATCTGTGCGGTCAGCTCCGCCCTGCTGGCAGCTGTCTACAGCAAAACCAAGGACCCCATCGGGGCGGCCCTTGAACTCCGCACCGCCAATGCCGCCGCCAAGGTTCTGCCAGAAGGGCTTTCCACGCCGGAGAAAAAGGAGATCGGTGGCGTCACCTTTTTCGTCGCCAAGAAGGAGGGCGCGTTCGCGGCCGCGGCGCTCGAAGGCCGTTCCAAGAACGGGTATGGCGGAGAAATCGTCCTGATGGTCGGACTCAGCGCTGACGGCAAACTGGTCAATTATCAAAAACTCGTCGCCAGCGAAACTCCTGGCCTCGGCACCAAAATGGAGTCGGACTCTTTCCGCAAGCCGCTATTGGGGCGCCCCCTCAAAGCGGATTGGCGCGTGAAGAAAGACGGCGGCGAGGTGGATGCCATCACCGCAGCCACAATCTCATCGCGTGCCGTGCTGGAATGCCTCCGCGACGCCATCGCCAAATACGAGAAGGCCTCTGCCGAGCTGGCCGCCGCCAAATAGAAACAAGGAATGCACGCACCGAAGAAGATGACAAGTCCCCACGCCAAAGCGGTTCTCTTCGTGTGTGAATACCTGACAGGATCAGGCCACACGGTTATCTCGGCAAACACTGACGAACAGTATGATCCGCAGATTTTCTCCCAGTCGGAAACAGGCGAACTCGCCTTTTACTTCGTCCGGGAAAACCAGCCGGCCCCGACCCCCGCCGACCGCGACCGCTTTCTCGCGCTGACCGCCAAACATGACGTTGCAGCCTATTATGCGGCCGTCAAACAGGGCAACCCGGCTCCATCCGTGACCGTATCGTCCCTGTAACAGGAACGCCTCCTGCGGGTCTAACCGAACATCTGCCGCGCATTCCAGTATGTCCGTTCGGAAATCCGGGCAACCGTTGTCGAGCGCACCTCCGCCAGACACGTGGCCACATGCGCCACAAAGGCAGGCTCGTTGCGCTGGCCGCGCACCGGCACCGGAGCAAGGAATGGAGTGTCGGTCTCGATCAGCAACCGGTCGTCGGGCACATAGGCCGCGCTCGCACGCAACATATCCGCGTTGCGGAACGTCACGATCCCGCTGAAGCTGATGGCCAGCTGGCGGTCGAGCAGTTGCCTCGCAAACACCGTGTCGCCGGTGAAGCAGTGGACCACGCCTCGCAGTCCCTCGCAGCGCCAAGGCGTCTCGTCCAGCACGCGCAGCGTCGCCTCGTCGGCCTCGCGCGTGTGGATGATCACCGGCAATCGCCATTCGTCCGCCAGCCTCAGCTGCGCGGCGAACAGCGCACATTGCTCGTCGCCGGTCTCGGGGTGGTAATGAAAATCCAGCCCCGTCTCTCCCACCGCTGCCAAGGACGCGTGCCCGGCAAGTTGCCGCACTGTCTCGATGAACACGTCCGGCTCTGCCGAGGTCGCCTGGTCGCGGTCAAAACCCAAAGCCAACCGCACATTTTCAGGGTATGCCTGAGCGGAGGCGAGCGCCCCCGCATTCAAGCCCGCACTGCCACCGACAGCGACGATGCGGTTCACGCCCGCCGAGAATGCCCGCTCCATCAGAGCGACCGTTCCGGCAGGAGACCCTTCAAAATGCGCGTGCGTATCGTAGAAAAACATGTCTGCCATTTCACCTCCCTACCGCCATGACTCTACCTGAAGCTCATGCGTATTGAGCCGCGCTTCAGGCATGCGGTGTCACGCGGTCATCGTGCCGGAAAAACAAACCGCCGCTCAAAAGGGAAGGCATTGTCCAGATGCCGGATCACCGGCTCCCCCTCCTCCGGCTGCCCCAGCACCTCGACCACATCGAAACGGTAAAACAGATCGGGGAACTTCGCCTTTCGCAGATAGGCCGCCGCGGCACGGTTCAAGGCATGACGCTTCGCCTTGTCGACAGCCCGCACGGGCCGTCCGAACTCCTCGCGCCGGCGCGCCTTGACCTCGACGAAGACAAGCGTCGCGCCGGTCCGGGCAACGATATCAATCTCGTCGCGCCGGTTGGGCCGCACATTGCGTCCCAAGATGCTGTAGCCCTTTGCCCCGAGATAAGCGGCCGCCTGCTCCTCGCCCCACGCGCCGACAACTGCCGAACGCGGCCGCAAAGACTCCTCGCGCCTGAGAGTCAGACGCCGCCACAACGCTCTGAAGCCTGACACGCGTTCCCCTTTCTGCGGCACCGTTACCGAATCCACAACTGCGTCCCGGCCGGGGGCGGCGGCTCAAACACGGTGAGCCGCAAGTCGTCCACAATGACCGCTCCGTTCGTGACCGAGGGTTTTCCGACCGTGTCCGTTGTGAAAACCACCTCTGTGCGCACCCCTGTCGCGTTGGCGGGAACCACACCCGAGACGACATGCGGCATGTACTCGTTTTTCTGATACGTCGGCAGCAACGGATTCGTGTCGATCGTGCTGCCGATCTTCGTCGTGCCATTCAGCCAAAACAACTGGAACTCGACTTTCTGGCTCGTGTTGGTCACAAGAGGCTCATCGCTGTTGTGCCGCGCATAACCACTGAACGTCACCAGTTTGCCCACAAGGCTGGCGTCGTTGATGTCCTGACAGATCCTGATCGTGTTGCTCGGATTGGCGGACTGGTCGCCATTGACTGACATCCGGTAAGCGTACCCGCCTGTACGAACGGCCCCGTTCGTCCGCAACCCCAGAAAACCGTTGGCCTCCAAGATCCAATTGGACACCGTCACTCCCGCACCCGCCTCGAACCCGCTGTTCACCAGATAATTGGCCGTAACGGGTATTTCGCCCGACAGCACGGCGCGGTAGTTGGCGTTCGCCGGATTTGACGCGCCCCAACGCACCCCTCTTGCTCCAAACGGATACTGCATCGAGTCGATGTTGACCCGGATAACGGCGTAATCGCCCGGTTTCGCACCGTTGCTATTCTCGCCTGTGCGATAGAGCCCGTTGAGCCATTTCTTGAACACCTGCTCTTGCTCACCCGTAGGGCTCCAAACCGTTCCGACCGCAATCGTCTGCCCCGACGTCACAACGTTGTCCGCAATTTTAAGAGGCTGCCGCCCGTTGAGGAGAAGACGGGGATCAACGTTATTGGTGCAGAACCAGGCCAAATTCAGCGTGGGCTCCGACACATATCCCAAGCCCCACACATCGATGTTGGCACCCGACAGCGCTCCATTGAACTCCGCAACCGCAAGCGCAAGTTTTGCCGAAGTCACCGGCTGTTCGGGCAGGGTAAAGAACGCCACACCGTTATAGTCAATGCCCGTTCCGGCCACCCCGCAGATCAGATCATTCGCCTGACTCGTGCCGTAATAGAAAAGCGTCCCGTCCTTCACATGGCTATAATGCTTATACTGACCAGCGTACACGGACGCGCCTGTCAGTGTGACCGTCAGTTTCGGGCGATACGCCGCATTCGCATGACTCGATGCGGCAAACCGGATGTTTCTGGGGTCCGTTGTAGCCATCACCGCGTCCGGGTTGGTGCGGATGACGACATAATCGCCAGGCTGAGCGCCTCGCGCATACAACCCGGCGATATAAGCGGTCAGGTTGGTGCGCTGCGCTTCATTCAGTTGAAACACGTTTCCGTTGTTTGCGGCCTGATTCAAGGGCACGAGGTTGTCGGCGATCTTGGTCGGCGGAAAGCCATTGAGGAGATTCCGCGAATCGGTGTCCGCCTGCAGAAGCCAAGACGCGGTCATCGCAGGCGCGCTCAAGTACCCCAGCGCCCACACATCGATGTTGGCGTTGGTCAATGTTCCCGCCGAAGAAACCGTCAACACCAGGTTCGCGTCCGATATAACAATGTTCGGCAACTGGAAGAACGCGATGCCGTTGTAAAAGGTCGTGCCGGCGACACCGTTGATCAGATCCTGCGTGGGGAACACCCCCGACGACCCATAAATGCTTCCGTCGGCGGAGTGACTGGGGAGGTCGATTGTTTCGGGATATTCGTCTAAAGTCACGACCGTTCCGGCGGACGGGAGCGAGATGCCGAATTTATTGGTGTACGCGGCGCTCATAGCCAACCCCAGACGGGTCAGTTCCGCGCTTGTCACATGCCACATGTCGGCACGGGTGTACCCCCGCGTGTCCACATAGGCGAACTGCGTTTGAGCGCCTTGGGCGGTCTGGTAGGCGCGCAGATAATCGATGTCCGCACGGGTCCGCCCGCCAGAGTTGGCCGGGTCATCGTAATACGGATCCGGGTTGCCATCGATGACGGCATACGTCAAACGGATGTCATTCGTCAGGCCAAGATCCATCTTGATACGCGCCAACATCCCGCCCACCCGGTTCGTGTAGGCGTCCATCGACGCGTAACTTCCCGTGTCCGTTTCGCCCTGGAACCAGAAAATCCCTTGGAAGACGGCCACATCACCCGCATTGGTGATCGCGCGGATCTGCGACTGCAGCGCTCCCGTGCCGGAGGCGTTCCAGAAGTCGTTGGTGTAATTGTCTTGCGGCGTGGTCGTGAACCAACTTGAGAGCCCCGCACCCGGATGGGTCTTACTGACCATCACAAGGGTCGAGCCGTACCCCGTCTGCAAGCCGCCGGCAATCGCAGAGGCCCATTCGGCCTTCGCGTTCGACTGCCCCCCCGCGAAGAAAACATTCACGGTCTTCGCGCCGGCCCACGAGGCCATCCATGCCAACACCACACATAGACACAGTTTATTTGTTTTCATTTTCACACCTCCTCGGTCCGCACACACACCATATTTCAATCTAAAGATAACAAGAGGTGGAGAAACAGGCAAGACGGAAAGGCCCACGCGCGATCATCTGGAGCCGTCTTGCCCCCTCTCCGTGGCAGCCACAACGGCCTTCAGATAGCCGTTCGCGAAGAGCCTGCCAAGCGTTCCGTATCCCGGAACAAAACCCGGCTCCTCACCTTCGCCTTCCATCGCGGGCACGTGGTCGCAACGGAACGGGACGTCCACACCCAACTCGCGATAGGTGCGGAACAGCGCAAACTGGTCGGTCCCGCCCTCGTCGTGGAAAAGCTCGACGAAATCTTCCGCTGTCCCCTGCACGTCGCGCACATGAACAAAGGCGATGCGCGACCCGAAGTGACGCGCCGCCGCGTCGAGGTCCACACCCATGAGTTTGAAGTTGGCCTGACAGAAGGTCACGCCGTTCTCGCGGCAGGGCATCAGCGCGTAGGCGCGATCATACGCCTCGACAGACCCGAAGACCCGCGCCATTCCGCCCAACGCAGGCAACGGCGGATCGTCCGGGTGTAACCCCATGCGGATGCCGTGCCGCCGCGCCTCAGGCATCACGGCTTTCAGAAAATAGGCGTAGTTCTCCCACACCTGCTCCGCGCCCAATAGCGGCCCCGGCATAACCTTCTGGTTCTCGGACAGCCGGAAGTAGGTCGCCTTCGCCCCACCCCGCCCTTCGCGCTCGCCGGTGCGGTGCCAACCGGTGCCGACCATGAAGTTGTAGCAGAGCAACCCGATGCCCAATTCGGCCATGTTTCCGAGCAACATCCGGTAGTGCTCCAGAGTCTCATCGCGGCCGGGAAGGCCTAGTTTCACGCGCGACATGTCGAAAGGGTCGCCTTCCAGCGCCACCACGCTTAACCCGGCCTTCGCGAGGTCCCCGACCACCCCCGCCAAAGCGTCGCGCTGCCACGGTTCCGCACGCCCAGTCAACTCCGGCGCGGCTTTCACGACCACCTCGTTGATGCCCATCTGGCGACACAGCGGCCACAGCCGATGCGGCCGCGG
>Ga0075012_10006752_pt1 | contig 10377 bp, 3 predicted proteins | sample All_14_2_FD_71474 | JGI IMG/M metagenome (GOLD analysis project Ga0075012, IMG submission 71474) | Freshwater microbial communities in response to fracking from Pennsylvania, USA - Allegheny Zone_MetaG_DW_15 | ecosystem: Environmental > Aquatic > Deep subsurface > Groundwater > Drilled... | reverse complement strand
TGTATTTTCACAATCGGCAAAAGTAAAATTTCAAAACAACAGGTTTTCTAACATCAAAGTCCGGCCGGTTAACCTTATAAATGCTAATGAGTTTTACTCGGATTTTTTAATTGACGAAGCTCTGCAAAATTCATTGAGCAAGGTATTTACATCATCCGACCTTGATTATATTATTGAATCAGCCCATGAAACAGCTCTGCCTGCGGCATTAAATTCCTTCGAAAAGAGGAACCAGAACAGAGAAAAAATGAAGTATTTAAGCCTCTACAGGTTGTGTACATTCAAAAGTGGAGATACTGAAATTAGTATACTTATTGCACCCGTTTCCGAAAATTTGAAGGCAAAACCAGTTGATATGATAGGTGATAATGATATGATTTTATTTTTTAACTCATCAGCTGTTATTGATGCGCCTGTCAAAGAAACGCCCAACAAACCCATTAGTAAACAGGGCTATTCCTGTGAAGATTATTCGGAGGCGATAGTTATGGTTTTCAATTCCGGAATAAAGATTTCTATGCCGGCGGATTCCATTCCTCTGCTTCTGCCAGAAGCTGAATTTCAGGGTTCCAGCTTTGATTTTAAAGAAGAGTATCTAATTACGGGTGGTGAAAAAGGACTCAAAGAGGTGACTTTAGTATGCGATAAAGATGGAGATAAACCCCTCTATGAGGTAATCTTTGAATTTGAGAATGCGGATTCTACCCAGAAGTTAGCTGAATTGATGTTTGGCGCGCCCAATCACCCAACTCTAGATAATTACTGGGTTATCAGTGTTGTAGCAAAAGAGATGGTATTCCTGGCCTGGACCTTCAATAATAAACTGGTTTTGGCATGTAACCTTGCTGGAACGGAGTTCGAAGATTTCGAAGACTTTATGCTTTCGGATGAGTTTATTGCAAAATTTAATGGCACCGAAAATACAGAAGAAACTTCAAATTCCACTAACAGTGAAACCGATGATAATGAGGCTACATCATTGGCTATAAACAATTTACTAACAGCAGCAGTTAATGATTTCGATGCCTTCAAAACAGAGCTGATGCCCTATAAAACTGAAGAATATAATGCCGCCGCCTATGTAGCATTGGGACAGGAACAAGCTGTTGTCCGTAAAAATGCAGCCGGTAACTGGCGGCTCGAAGTGCGTTTTACTCCCTACGCCACAAGCGAAGAAGCTAAACAGGTTCTGGATAATACCGTAACCTTTTATCAAACGCTGGAAGGACTGGAATACCGGTTGGTAAAAAAATCGGACCTGAGCACTGCTAACGGCCGTACCTATATCTGGGATATTCAAACCATGGACGACCAGTCAACAGGCATAATTCTGAAATGGCAATCGTACCCTGCAATTCACGGAAAGTTTGGTTTAAAAATGGAACTTGGCAAATTGTGATCTGGCTGGTTGAAACACCACTGGTCTTAAAATTACCAAAACCTTTTCAGGCTTCATTTTGCCTGATGGATTTTGAAAAAACGCTCACTAAATCACAATTTGTATAAATTAAACTGAAAAGTCTCGTACCAATGAAAGCACAAATTTCAAAATATTACCTGTCGGTTTTCCTGCTAGCCTTTGCTTTTTTTACAAAGTTAATGGCTCAATCGCCTGAATTGCGTGTGCCGGCAACGCACGAGGCAAGTCATTTTGTGTTTTCGAAGGACGATAAGTTGTTTGCCTCCCTGGGCGAGAGTGAACTTAAAATATGGCAAACAGAGGGTACATACCTTTTAAAATCTCTGCCAATGCCGGGAAGTGATACTTTATACGATACCGATCTTCATTTTACAACCGATAATTCGAGGCTTGTACTTATTCAAAATGGCCGGGTTAGTATGCTAAATCTGCAAACATTCGTCTGGGAAAAAGCGGTTTGGAAAATTGAATTTTCAGGTGGTACCGGATTGAGTGGCGATGGCCGGTTTTTATATTATTTCGCATCCGACTATAGCAAAAATGAAGGCAAACTACTTAAACTGGATCTTACAACCGGAAAATCGGCCAAACTACTCAGCTTCAAAGTTGAAGAAGGAGCTTCTTATGGAGGGAAATTATCATTTAATGCTGACGAATCGCTGCTGCTGGCATCAGGACTGATTGATGATGGTGGGGTTTTAATTGACCTCAAAAACCTGAAAGTGGTCCGACAGTTTAAGGCTCCATACTGGCCTCTTTTTATTAACCCGGCGGGGAATCTGATTGTTAACAGCAAGGTATTAACTGGAAATTCGGATCAGGATACGTATGGCACAAATAAAAAATTTAAGGTTGAAGAAATTGATCCCGGCACTATGAAAGTGCTTCGTACTATGACTATTGCTACCAAATCCGATGATATCCCGGACTATAATGGTATTTTGTGGATAAGTGATAATGGCCGCGATAAAATTTTATACGAAATGAACGAGCGGTTTTATATTGCCAATACCAACAATTTTACCCAAAGCAAAAGGAATCAGCCGAAATTTAACATCGAAAGCGGTTCAACTAATTCAGCATCCTTATCAACCGGAGGGAAATTCGTTTTTTGGTCGGGATATATGACGGCTTTTAAAACCGATAATGTAAAAACGCCCTACCAGTTCGGTATTTCACCTTACCAGCCTTTTATGCTTAGCGATGTAAGCCAGGGCAAGGATGTAAAAATATTAGCCGGAAACCGTCTGGTAAACTTTGATGCCCGGGGTTTGTCGTTTACTCATTTGCCTAAAGCTGCCTATTTCGATTTTCATTCGTCGTACCGCTACCTGCCCAGCCAGAAGCGGCTTTTTATGGAAGGTGTTGAGTTTAACTTCGGCGATGGCTATGGCTCGGGATTTACTTACGATTTAGGTAACGACCTTAGCCAGTTTACACCCATAACCATGTCGAACGACATCAGTTACGATGTTCTGGCCATGCGCGAATACGATTCGCTACACACAATTATTTTGCTTTGCAGCGACCGCTTCTTCACCATGGATACCCGCACCCTGAAAGTGAAACAGCAGGTAATGTACGGCAATGATTATTCGGTGAGTGTTAATTTGGGTCAAACTAACGACGACCACGGTTGTGCTTTATCACCCGATCTGAGCAAAGTAATTGTTGTTCTGCAAAATGAGGGTAGCAATCAGGAAAATCGCAGCATTGTTTGTTATAACCTGATCAACAAAAAGCAACTCTGGAACTATGTGTCCAAAACCATGATTTCCAACCCGGTATATTCTGATAACGGTAAAACCATCCGGTTTTTTAATGAGGCAAAAGCATGCGTGACTCTTGATGCACTGAACGGGAAAGTTCTTTCATCAGCAAGCCTCATACCTCAGGCAGATTATACCAGCCAGTTTTCGCCAACACAGAAATTCGTGCTCACCAAATCGTTCAAAAACGAGCTTTTTTATGGCGGGATTTCCAATTACGATGTGTATGATGCAGCAACGAAAAAACAAGTCATCTCATTACCACAGCAACGTATAGCCTATAAAGGAGCCATTTTTGTTTCGGACGACCGTTTCCTGCTTACCCAGGACGAAGACCTGAAACTTTGGGACCTCGCGAGTGGAAAACTTATTGCCCGGATTATACTTTTCCAGAACAGCAACGACTGGATTCTGATAACACCCGATGGCCGGTTCGATGGTTCGGATGGTGGATTAAACCAGTTGTATTACGTAAAAGGACGAGATATTATTCCCCTCGAACAACTTTACGAAGGTTTTTACACTCCCGGGCTTACCATGCAGGTGCTGGCCGGTGTTCCTGCCGAAAACAAACAGGATATTGCAACTATTAGCTCGCCACCTACTGTAAAACTTACTTATGCTCCTTCAAAAAATGCGAAGGAACTGCTTTTGGATGGACAAATACTTGAAGTAAATGTGGATGAGAAAACCATTCAGGTAACAGCTGAAGCCACATGCAGCGAAGGCGTTGTGGCCGAAATACGTTTATTTCACAACGGAAAACTGGTTGGCAACACCCAGAGGAATCTGACGGTTGAAAACGAAAACAGCAAAACTGATAGTAAGGTATTCAATATTGAACTGATTGAAGGTGAAAACCAACTGAAAGCAGTTGCCATTAACAGCCAGCGCACCGAATCGAAGCCCGACGAAATTGTATTTACTTACAAACCTAAGGCTTCGCAGGTAACACCTGCCAATGCGAGCCAGATTACACTGCACATGATTGTGATAGGCATAAACAAATATAAAAACCCAAAATACAATCTTAACTATGCAATTGCTGATGCATCCGCTTTTAAGGAAACTTTCGAGAGGGGAATTTCATCCATTTTCGCCAAAAGCAATATTGTTTTTCTTACCGATGAGAGGGCTACTAAAGAAGGCATTTCGGCAGAGCTTGATAAAGTGAAAGCTACGGCCACCGCGAAAGATATATTTGTTTTTTACTATGCCGGCCATGGGGTTTTGAATGATAAAAAGGACTTTTTCCTTGTTCCGCACGATGTTACACAACTTTATGGCAACGACGATGCCCTTGCTCAGAAAGGATTGAGCGCCAACCAACTGCAGCAGTATTCGAAAGATATAAAAGCGCAAAAGCAACTCTTTATTTTAGATGCCTGCCAGTCGGCCGGAGCGCTCGACCAGGTAATGGCAAGCCGCGGTGTAGCCGAAGAAAAAGCCATTGCCCAGCTTGCCCGTGCAACGGGAACACACTGGCTGACGGCTTCGGGCAGCGAGCAGTTTGCTTCGGAGTTTTCGCAGCTGGGGCATGGAACATTTACCTATGTTTTGCTCGAAGCACTGAGTGGAAAAGCCGATACCGGCGATAAAAAAATTACCGTTAACGAAATTGATGCCTATTTGCAGGAACAGGTTCCTGAAGTTACAACCAGGTTTAAAGGAACGCCCCAATATCCGGCCAGCTATGGGTTTGGAAATGATTTCCCGTTGATAATACTTAAATAAACAGCGTACCGGCAAACATCGTCTTATGAAAAGCTTACTAATCACTTTTGTTTTTATAGTATTGATATACAGCGCATCAGCACAAAAAACAACGCTGGTTGTTCCCCAGGGCAACGCATCCAATATTGATCAGATGACCACTTCTGCTGACGGAAATCTGATTGCAACTGCTGCCTATAAATCAATTGTTATCTGGGATGCTGCTCTGGAAAAGCAACTGTATACTATTGAGATGAAAATCAGCAGCAGAGAAAATAAAAACATCAGCCTCCAATTTTCGTCCGATAATAAAAATGTGCTTATCGGAACTTCAAATGGTGCATTCTACTACAATATTCAAACCGGCAATCTGATTTGTGAACTATCAGTTTACTACCCTGTTACGCTCTCTCCCGACAATCAGCAAATTGTAAGTATCGAGAATAACAACCTGAATATTTATAATGCTCTTACAGGTAAATATATCAGGCAAATAGCCAATGTAGGAACTCAAATTGATTACGGAGACCCAAAGATTTACTGGGTTGAACCCGATCGGATTATAACACTTAACAGGTTCAACTGGTGTATTGTCAATACCGAAACAGGTAAAAGTGTGCAGTATAAAAAGGAGGATACCAGAGCAATCAGTACATTTTATGATCACGCTTCGGGTAGAATTGTCATTGCATCTGAAAATGACCTCGATTTATATGATGCCCTGAATGGGAATCTGATAAAGAGCAAAACTTTTACAACCAATTTACAGTTTGTTATTCCTTCAGGCAAAGGAGTTTTTGTTTTTGAGAATGATTATGAAAAAATGACTAACGTAGTCGGTTTGTATTCATTAAGCGATTTGTCTCTGATCAAAAAAACTATTGATCCGCCGTTTTTTGGTGAAACGAGTATCTATTGGGCCAACTCAGCAACAGGTTTGCCCTCCGGCAGAGTTGCCTACAATGACTTTAAAATTCTTAAAGTGTATGATCCCGCGTTAAATAGCACCCGGACCGGATTTACCAACAGAATCGCTGATTTTAAATCCTTTTACTATGCCAGCATGGTAAACCAGCATCCATTGCCTGACTCTGTATTCAACATCGGCACCGAAGATGACTTTTCGAGAAGTTTTAATCCGGAAACCTACCGACCTCAAAAAATCATTCCAATTGAAGGACTTCCGATTTATAGCCCCGACGGAAAAAGGATAGCCGGCATCGGAAAGCAGATTACAGTGGCTGATTACACTACAGGCAAAATAATCAAAAAAATACCTCTGCCGCCCGATATCGAATCGCATTATTATTTCTTTTTCGATAAGTCCGGAACAAAAATCTTTATTGAAAACGGCATGTCGAAATACCTCGGCGTATTGGATATTGCTTCCGGAGCCTTCACAAAGTACCTTAATACACCGGAGTCTTTTGTCAAGGGAAAATCCGCCAGCAGCGATGGTAAATATTTTGCCTGCATTATACCCACCGAAAACGGAACATTCCGCTGTGTGTATGACATGGATACCAAAAAGCAATTGGTTCAGCAAGCCGGTGAAAACGGCAATGCCACAGTGCATTTTTTAGGTCAGAGCCATTATTACCTGATTACCAGTGTCGATAAGAATGAATTCAGGATTTACAGCGCAACAGATTTAACTTTTGAGCGGAAAATTGCAACGACATTTCCATTGAAATACCTAGGCTATAACCATGCAAAAGGCATAATTGCCATGGGTCGTGAAGTAATATATCAGGTAGCCTCATACGATATTTCTCTCTACGATATTGAAGGCAAAAAAAATCGGGAAATTACTTCGCTGAACAACGAGTATTTTATGAGTGCTCAATTTGCTGACGATGGAAAAATCATGTACACCCCCACTACCCAAAAAGGAGTACAGGTATGGAAAACTGATTCCGGAGAACTTCTGGGTACTTATTACTTTATTGAGAAAACCAATGAATTTGTTTTTGTTTCACCGGAGAGCCTCTTTGATGGAAGCGCAAACGGAATGGCGGAATTATACTTTGTAAATAACAACAATGTAATTACACTTGATCGGTTTTTCGAGCGGTTTTACACCCCTGATTTATTACGAAGGAAAATCAACGGGGAAAGGTTTGATCCGCCCCAAATTGATGGACTGATTAAAATGGTAAATGTTAAAATTCTTTATACCGAAAAACAACGCAATACGAATGATAATGCTCAATACAGCAATTCAACCGGATTGGCTGAACTCACCGTAGTTGCAACAGCTCCCGACGATATGGTGGACGAAATCAGGCTTTTTCATAATGGCAAAGCCGTGAATCTGGCTACCCGGGGTCTTTTTGTTACAGAAAATGATGGTTCCGATTCAAAAAAATATACCATCAACCTGTTGCCCGGTGTAAATAGTTTCCGGGCTGTTGCCATCAACAGTCAGCGCACCGAAAGTAAGCCCGATGAAATTACAGTTACCTTTAATTCAGGCAACCAGCCTTCACCTGTCAACCCGCCTGTGCCTGGAAATTCTATCATTGATCCCGTTGACAGAAACGCGACCCTTCATCTTATTGTTGTTGGCATTAATAAGTACCAGAATCCTTCCATGAGCCTGAATTATGCTTTGGCCGATGCCACTGCATTTAAACAGGAACTGGAAAAAGATGCAAAAACCATACTCACCAACATTTCAACACATTTTGTAACGGATGATATGGCTACCCGAAAAGGAATTCAGGATGCTTTTCAAAATGTGAAACAATCGGCAAAACCGCAGGATGTATTTGTTTTTTATTATGCCGGGCATGGCGTAATTGGCAAGGACAAGGAGTTTTACCTGGTTCCCAACGATGTAAGCAATTTAAAAAATGTGCAGGCTGAACTTGAGCAGAAAGGCTTTGCTGCTAAACTCATGCAGCAATATGCCATCGATATTCCGGCGCAGAAACAACTTTTTATCCTCGATGCCTGCCAGAGTGCAGGGGCTTTCGAAGCTATGCTCAGCAACGATGGCGATCAGCAGAAATCCATTGCCATAGTTGCCAGGAGCACCGGTACACACTGGATGGCAGCCAGCGGGGCGCAGCAATATGCCAACGAGTTTTCGCAACTTGGGCATGGCGCCTTTACCTACGTTTTGCTCGAAGCACTGAAAGGATCGGCTGTCAATGATAAAATGATCACCGTAAACGGATTAAAAAACTACCTTCAACAGGGAGTTCCCGAACTGATGAAAAAATACAGCGGAACGCTTCAATATCCTGCCAGTTATGGGTTTGGGAATGATTTTCCGGTGGAGGTGATGAAGTAAAAGCTGCCAAAACCGGACTTTTATTTTTGTCGCAGAATAAATGTATCCTGCAATTTAAATCAGTGTATCTTAATACTCTGATAAGATTTGATTTGTACTCATTCGGCTAATTTGAAATGTATTTTACAATCGCGCAGACAAATTCCTGCTCAGTGATTCAGAATATAACCCATCCGCTTCTATGCTAATCTTTACAGTGAACCTCATTCTGATGGCTTGACGGCCAATATATTCACTTTTGTGAATAAATAAACCAACATTTCACTCTCATTCATATTTATTTGTAATTTAGGTTTTCTTATCCGGCTCATTTTATTTGTGCCGGGATCAGAAATTAATTTTGTATTCCGTTCATTTAAAACATAGTGTCTTGTACAGGATTGAATCAAAAATCAACATCCATTCGCCCGAATACCTTGCCAACCTCGAAACTTACGGGCAAATCATGCAACAATACCGCAGCACATTGCAGGTAGTGGTCAACGGATCACCACAGTCGATCGTAAGCCGGCACAAAGAAAGAGGTAAACTACTGGCACGCGAACGTATCGATCAGCTTATTGATCCGGGAACACCTTTCCTTGAGCTTTCGACCATGGCAGCTTTCGGAATGTACGATAATGGATTTCCTTCGGCAGGAATTATAACCGGCATTGGTGTGATACATGGCCGCGAAACCATGATTGTTGCCAACGATGCTACGGTAAAAGGTGGCACATATGTTGCCGAAACCATTAAAAAGCATGTAAGAGCACAGGAAATTGCCATGGAAAATCACCTGCCCTGTGTCTATTTAGTCGATTCGGGAGGCGTTTTCCTGCCTGAGCAGGCCAATGTTTTTCCTGATAAATACGATTTCGGACGGTTCTTTTTTAACCAGGCGCGTATGTCGGCCGAAGGAATTCCTCAGATATCAGTAGTAATGGGTTCATGCACTGCCGGCGGGGCTTATGTTCCTGCTATGAGCGATGAGGTAATTATTGTCCGCAACCAGGGAACTATTTTTATTGGCGGACCACCTCTGGTGAAAGCCGCTACTGGCGAAGAAGTTACAGCCGAAGAACTTGGCGGGGCCGAAATTCATACTTCCATTTCAGGTGTTGCCGACCATATTGCCGAAAACGACAGCCATGCGTTGCAGATTTGCCGGAATATTTTTTCGACACTCAAAAAACCACAGAAACAATTTCTTGAACTGGCGCCAATTGAAGAACCGTTTTACAATCCGGCTGAACTTTACGGCATTGCGCCCGTTGATTTACGCAAATCGGTTGATGCACACGAAATCATAGCCCGTATTGTTGATGGAAGCCGTTTTCACGAATTTAAAGCTAAATATGCGCCCACTATCGTAACTGGCTTTGCACATATTATGGGATTGCCGGTTGGGATACTGGCAAGTAACGGCGTGTTGTTTTCTGAAACGGCACTCAAAGGAGCTCATTTTATCGAACTCTGTACTTCGCGCAATGTTCCAATTCTTTTCCTGCAGAATATTACCGGTTTTATTGTTGGTAAGGAATACGAACGCCGCGGTATTGCTCGCGACGGTGCTAAACTGGTGCATGCCGTGGCAAATGCAAGAGTTCCGAAATTTACTGTTGTATTTGGGGGCTCTTTTGGTGCCGGAAATTATGCTATGGCTGGCAGAGCCTACGAACCCAGGTTGCTTTTTATGTGGCCGAATTCGAAAATCAGCGTCATGGGTGGCGAACAGGCTGCCGGGGTGTTGATTACGGTTAAGGAAGAACAACTCAAAGCAAAAGGACTCTCACTTGCTGATGCTGATCGTGAAGAGTTGCGAAACTCAATTCTCAAGAAATACGAAGAAGAAGGTTCTGCTTATTTCAGCACCGCCCGACTATGGGACGATGGAATTATTGATCCTGTTGATACACGAAAGGTTCTGGCAATGGGAATTGCCTCTTCGATGAATAAACACTGGGAAGAGACGAAGTACGGGGTGTTTAGGATGTAGTTGGACGAGGAATTTAGTGAGGGACAAGAAGACAAGGCGAGGGGAGACAAGGCGAGGGGCGACGTGGCTAAATCAGACGTTGAAACCTCTACAGATTTTTCTGATCTTCTTTGCGTAACCTTTGCGTCATTGCGGTAAAAAATTCGTCATTGCGGTAAAAAATTAAGAAACAAAAATACAATGAAAGAATACACAACTA
>Ga0075012_10006749_pt1 | contig 10379 bp, 12 predicted proteins | sample All_14_2_FD_71474 | JGI IMG/M metagenome (GOLD analysis project Ga0075012, IMG submission 71474) | Freshwater microbial communities in response to fracking from Pennsylvania, USA - Allegheny Zone_MetaG_DW_15 | ecosystem: Environmental > Aquatic > Deep subsurface > Groundwater > Drilled... | reverse complement strand
ACCACCGAGTTTTTTATTTTCCGTTCTTCGAGAACGCGATCAACTTCTCTGCCACTTCCGCGCCGACGCGAGCCTGGGCTTCCTTGGTGGCTGCGCCAATATGCGGGGATGCGATGACGTTATCGAGCTTGGCGAGTTTCCAGTCGGTGGGGGGCTCTTCGTTGAAAACGTCCAACGCGGCTCCGGCGACTTTTCCACTGGTTAGCGCTTCGTAGAGTGCATCTTCGTTGACGATTCCACCGCGCGCGCAGTTGACGATGCGGACACCATTCTTCATCTTCGCGAACTGTTCGGTGTTGATCATATTCGCAGATTCTTTGGTCTTGGGCAGGTGCAGGCTGATGTAATCTGCCTGGGCGAGCAATTCATCGAGCGAGACGAGTTTGATGCCAGCCGGAGCTTCTTTCACAAATGGATCGTACGCGACGACGGACATTTCCATGGCGATAGCGCGTTTGGCAACTTCCTTGCCGATGTTGCCGATGCCGATGAGACCGAGAGTCTTGCCGCCGATCTCGTCGCCGTTGAAGGCTTTCTTTTCCCATTTTTCGGCTTTCATGGTGGCAGATGCTGCATAAAGCGAGCGAGCCATCATCAACATATAGCCAATTGCAAGTTCTGCTACCGATTTGGAATTGGCAAGCGGAGTGTTCATAACCGCAATGCCTTTTTCCTTGGCATATTCATGGTCAATGGTGTCAAGCCCGGCGCCGCCGCGGACGATGACCTTGAGGTTGGGGCAGACGTCGATGAGGTCTTTGCGGACCTTGGTGCGTGAGCGGACGACCATGCCATCATAGTTCGGCAGTTCGACCATCAACTGTTCAGGGGTGATGTCGTCTCGGACGTCGACGGTGAGCCCGGCGGCGCGCATCTGTTCGATGTATTCTTTTTCAGTCTTGTCGCAGATAATGATTTTCATTGGATTCTCCTATTTGGAAAGCAGACTTATTGTTTTGTATGGAAAATTAATAACAGGAACCGAACCGGCGAACCGGCTAAGTTCCTGTTTGTGAATTCATGCGCAACACGTCGGTCATTCTAACAATGCGATATGCCTTTGTCAACGATGGAAATCAGCCCATATGGGTGCTTATTGTTCTTGTAGATTTGTCTGACAAACACTATAATGATTTAGATACGTTTGTCTTATTTTGCACTAAAATGTGCCGGTGTAGACAACTGTATGTGAAACAGTATCAAGCCCAAGTCTTGTGATGAGGCGTTTGTCATCCAAAATCAAAAACAGGAGTTTGAATCCATGTCTGAATTAAAGAGAGTCTATAACTTCAATCCCGGTCCGGGTGTGTTGCCGTTGGAAGTTTTGCAAGAGGCGCAGGCTGAACTGCTGAACTTCAAAGGTACTGGCATGTCTGTGATGGAGATCAGCCATCGCTCAAAGGAATTTGAAACGGTCATCCAAACTGCCGAAGCGGATCTGCGCGAACTGTTGGGCATTCCTTCCAATTACAAGGTGATGTTCCTGCAAGGCGGCGCGACCCTTCAATTTGCAATGGTGCCGATGAATTTGCGCCCAGCGGGTGCTTCTGCCGATTACGTTGTGACCGGTTCCTGGAGCAAGACCGCTGTGAAGGAAGCGAAGAAACTTGGCGCGGTTCATGTTGCAGCGACAACTGAATCTGCGAACTTCAACTGCCTGCCCGAAAAATATGACTTCGACCCGAAGGCTGCCTACGTTCATTACACAATGAACGAGACCATTCACGGCGTGGAGTTCTTCAATGAACCTGTCGTGCCCGATGGTGTGCCATTGGTTTGTGATACCTCTTCCAATTTCATCAGCCGCCCGATTGACGTGAGCAAGTATGCTTTGTTATATGCGGGTGCGCAGAAGAATGCCGGACCTTCCGGCGTGACGGTTGTGATCGCACGCGATGACATGATCGCTCGCACTCCCGAGAACCTGCCCGTCATGCTAGATTACAAGACCCTCGCTGAGAGCGGTTCCCTGCACAACACACCGCCTTCGTTCGCCATCTACATGGTGGGGCTGGTCTTCAAATGGGCGAAGAAGATGGGTGGCTTGGCTGCAATGGAAAAACACAATCGCGAGAAGGCTGGTATCGTGTACAAAGCCATTGATGAAAGCGGCGGGTTCTATCGTGGACATACCGTGCCCGAAGCCCGCTCGTTGATGAATATTCCGTTCCGCTTGCCGAGCGAAGAACTCGAAGATACCTTCGCCAAGGAAGCCAAGAAGAATGACTTGATCGGCTTGAAGGGTCATCGTTCTGTTGGCGGTATGCGCGCTTCTGTTTACAATGCGATGAGCATTGAAGGCGCGAAGGAACTCGCGAAGTTCATGGCTGATTTCCAGAAGAAGAACGGGTAAGAGTAAGTTAATGGGGGATGGTGAATAGTAAATAGAAAGACCTTCGATTTCTATGATCGAAGGTCTTTTTTGTTATGGGTTTTGCGTTTTAGTGAGGATGTTGTTCTCTATTTTGAAATATTTCGAAACGCCCAACGAAGGCTGTGTGGTAAATGGCTCACCGGGGTTTCTGTCTGCATAGTTGACGGTGATGATGCCATTCTCCATGCTTGTGCCTTGAGGGGCAATACGATCGCCTAGAAAAATGGCATTTGTGCCTTCAACTCCGTTTGAGGTTTGTATGGCAGCAACTACATAGAAGAAGGTTCCACTTCCGCCAGAGGATTGGGTAAGTAGAAAGGCGATATCGACTTTGCCATCGTTGTTTAGGTCACCGATGGCTTCGTTGCCGAAATAGCGGGTGGTGATCTTGGTTGCTGAACCCGGTGCGGATTCCACTTCAAAAAATCCGTTTGTTAGTGTCACAAACGAACCTTCGATTAGATAAGTGGCATTTTTGTGGTCAGGCAAATTGACAGTTGAAGATTGAGGCGAAGAAGTAGGGGATTGGGTTGATGTGCTGCAAGCAAGAAGCATAACAGACAAAGATAGGATCGAAAGAAAATTCTTCAAAGGGTTTCCTTTTATTTTTCTGAATATTTGATCGATAGTATTGCTGATAGAACAGTCGTAAGAATCACCAGAAGAAAAAGCATGGTTCTCGGGGCATTGCCTTGTTCAGGGTTGGTGAATCCTTCTTGAGCGAGGAAAAGAAGATTGAGAAGCAGATACACGCCCACGGTCCCGAAAGAGGCGAAGGGTTTTATCTTCACTTTTCCAAAGAAGAGCACGGTCAACCAGACCAAGATGACGATATTCGACGTGACGCGCAAAAACTCCAATTGATCGGTAGCGGCATGGATGATGACGTCAAAAATTTGTATCAGTGCAGTGATGAGACCAATAGTCTTTGATGACATTGATTTCATTGTTAACCCTTTTCAACCCACGGACCGACACCTTCGATGCGGGTCACTTGAATCCTTGTGATATAGCCGGGAGGGGGATTATCCATTGGCGGGAATTTCACACCGGGACCCATATACACATAGGCGAGTTTTTGCAGCAACTCCGGCGCGCCTCCTTCTGTGATGCGAGCAGTTCCGTGGACCACGGCATATTCAATCAGCCCATAATTGCTTTTAGTGTCGGATTCCAACGAGAGAATTACGCGACCATCACGCTCAATGTTGCGGACCTTTTGATTGCGCGGCAGGTGAGCGCAAACGATCTCATCGTTCTCGATCCCGATCCACACCACAGTGACATGCGGAGTGCCGTCTTTGTTCATGGTAACGAGATGTGCATGCGCACCAGATTCGATCAACTCTTTAAGAGATTGTGGGATTTGCATGTTGTTACTCCTTATCATCAAATCTTAAAAGCATCTTGCTGGATGTTGTCCCCACGCGGTTGACCACTTCACCGATGACTTGGAAGCCGAATTTTTCATACAGCCTCTTGGCAGGGTTTTCGTTGCGGACGGTGAGCACAATGGCTGGAACCTCATGCTCAACTTGTTCGATCAAAGCCGAAAGAAGAGCAGAGCCGACACCTTTACCTGCCCATTCCGGTTGGACGGCGATTGCCAGTTCAGGCGTTCTGTCGTCATAGTATCCATAATGAGATGGATCGCCTGCGAACAAACGCAGCCATGCAGCACCGAGAGAGGTTGAACTCTCCGCGTTGTAGGCGATCACACCGGTATCGCCATATCGTCCCCATCCCTCTGCATACTTACGAACATGCGGATTATTCCTTGCGGCTTCAGAAGATGTTGCACCTTCTTTCGCCAATTGCCCAGCATGGAAAAGCATATCCCAAAGAAAGGGAACATCCTCTTGCATTACAGATCGAATCAAAATTTGCATGCCCGGTAGTATACGCGGATTTACAACCGAAAGAAAGCATTTCCCTTACCACTCACTATCCACTATTCACTATTCACTACCCACTATCCACTATCTACTACTCACCATCTCCTTCGCTCCTAATGAAACTGTAATCCTCAGCCCCAATCCGTCCAAACCCTAGCGGGTATAATCGCCGCATGGACTTTTTCTTTCCCGAAGATAACCTTACCCGTGCCGTACCTGAAGAGACACACATTACCTCTCTGAGCGCCGAAGCCTACCCCGATGGACGCCGTTTGCGTGTCAACCTCGAAGTCACCCCGTTCCAAAAACGCCCCTACATCGAAGTTGTGCTAAGCAATGCCGATGGCGATGAGATCGCCTCCACCAGCATCGTCGAACCGTTGAGTTGGAAGCTCGAATTTACCATGCACGTCCGCGGCGAATTGCGCAACCCTTACACCCTCAACGCCCGCTTGTATTATCCCGATAACGGACCTTCCGACGAACCGCGTCAGATCTCATTGGATATAAACCCGCCTCAAGACTCCCCCGAGCCTGATTCAAATTAAATAAAATTTTCCATGCTCTGGCATTCCTCCTCCCTTCGTGCGAAGACCCTGCTGCTTGCCTCTCTCAGCCTTTTGCTCTTCGCCTGCACCCAAGACGTTGAAACTCCGCTTCCCATCGAAAACCTCAACGTATCGACAGAGACACCCGTCCCAACTCCTGTAGACCCTGAAAGCGAAGTGGTCTTTCTTTCTATAGAAGAGAACGGCTATGCCCATCTCTTTCTCTTTCGTTCGCTGACCTCTGAATTAATGCGCATCACATTAGGCGCATGGAACGACATCACTCCCGCCCTCAACCCTGAACGCACCCACCTCGCCTTCGCCTCCGACCGTGATGGCGATTGGGACTTGTACGTCATAGAATTGAAATCGGGCGACATCAAACAAGTCACCAATTCCACACAATACGACTCATCTCCATCATGGTCCCCTGATGGTCAGTGGCTTGCCTTTGAGACGTATGAGAATGAAAACCTCGAGATCGCCGTCGTCAACGTGGATACCGGCGAGATCGTCCCACTCACACAACATCCTGCCTCCGACCACTCTCCAGCCTGGGCGCCAGATGGACGCAACGTCGCTTTCATCTCCAACCGTGGCGGCGATAGTGACGTGTGGCTTGCCAACCTAGACCTTGCCGGTGATGAGCGTTACACCAACTTAAGCAACACACCCTTTGCCTCCGAAAACGGACCGCTCTGGAATCGCAATGGCACGCAATTGTTGTGGTCATCCACTTCGCAGACCGTCGGCTTTAGCGGACTCTACATTTGGAATGCCGATGACCCAGACCGCACCGCCTATTGGGTGGGGGATGGTAACGTCGGCACATGGAACGAAGCCGCAAATCAAGTGATGTCTGCGGTGAGCGCGCCGAATGAGACCTATCTTACATCCTACGACCTCAGCGGCAAACTTTTGCTGTCATCCATTCCCCTCAGCGGACGCGTCCGTGGCATGACATGGGGAAGTGTCGATTTGCCAGATCCCTTGCCTGATTCTTTCACTCAAGCCGCATCTGAGCCTTCTGCGCCCTTGTGGTCTCCAGTAATCACTCCCGCTGGCGATGTCCCCAATCAGCGTTGGGCGGTTGTACAGGTTGAGAACATTCAAGCTCCCTTCCCGCAATTGCATGACCTTGTCGATGAGTCGTTTGCGGCGTTGCGTCAACGCGTTTCAAATGAAACCGGTTGGGATGCGCTTGCCAGTTTGGAGAATGCTTTCGTTCCATTAACTACCAGCCTCGAACCCGGCATGGACGAAGATTGGCTCTATACTGGTCGTGCCTTCGCCATCAACTCTCTCATGGCAAATGCCGGTTGGATGGTGACCCTGCGTGAAGATATTGGCGCACAAACCTATTGGCGTGTGTACATTCGCAGTGCTGTGCAAGATGGTTCGATGGGCGAACCCATTCACAACGCGCCGTGGAATTTGAACGCCCGCTATGATCTTGATCCACGCACTTATGAACAAGGCGGTGCGTATGCGCCCGTCCCTGCCGGGTATTGGGTGGACATCACTTCCCTCGCTCAAGCCTATGGCTGGGAACGTCAACCATCCCTGCCGACATGGCGTACTTATTACAAAGGTGCACGCTTCACGACCTTCGCCAACACCGGCGGGCTGACTTGGTACCAAGCCATGCGCGAACTGTACCCGGAACAAGCGCTCGTCACCCCGACCAAGGTTTTGGCTCCAACCATGACACCAACCAGTACGCCGACATTGACTCCCTCGAAGGTTCCCACTCGCACACCGCGCATGACCTTCACGCCTTCATCCACGCCGACCATTACCCTGACCCCATCTGAGACGCCAACTCCGTCCGTGACGCCTACGCCGCCAACGATCATACCTGGCGGGTAGATAATCAGTGCAATGCCATTGCACCCCTTAACCATGAATTTCAAACGCTTTCTTTCCTCTTTCTTTATATTGGTCTTGCTCTCTGCATGCACCTACGAGATAGGTGGAGTCACGCCTACACCGGTGATTCAGTTCGAAGCGGAGAGTCAGCCTGAGGTCCCGTTTGAGGCGTTTGTCACTCCATCGCCGCAACCGTTTCAGTTTAGTCTTCCCACCCCCGGCGCGGAGCCGATCACGAATTGGCGTCCTCCGCTTTACCCTGTGCCGTGGGCAGTGGGACCGAACGATCATTTCTATTTCACCCGCCCCATCGCCGCGGACCAAACCAACTGGCCCATCGCGGATTATCGTTATGGCGGCGTGTTCTTTGGGCGCGGCATTGTGCATACCGGTGTGGACATCCCTTCGCCGGAAGGGACACCCATTATGGCAGCCGGACCCGGCACCGTGGTTTGGGCAGACTGGGGCTTGTTCCTTGAGATTCCCGGCGACGAGACAGACCCATATGGTATGGCTGTGGCGATCCGTCATGATTTTGGATACAACGACCAACAGCTTTATACGATCTATGCCCACATGAGTCAGATGAACGTGATCAAAGGTCAGCATGTGGAAACGGGGGAGGTGATCGGTTTGGTCGGCTCGACCGGGGCAACGACGGGACCACACGTCCATTTTGAGGTGCGCTTCCCGCATAACTCGTTCTTCTACACGTATAACCCCGAGCTGTGGATCGCTCCGCCGCAAGGCTGGGGCGTGCTGGTTGGGCGCATCATGAACGATAAAGGGGAGTTGATTCAACAGATGGAGATTCTGGTTGCGCCAGAACGTGCCTCGCGCACCTTCACCGTGCGGACGTATGGCAAGGAAGGCGCGGTCAATGCCGACCCGTATTATCAGGAGAATTTTGTACTGGGCGATCTGCCTGCTGGAATTTACAAGGTCTCCTTCAAATATGACGATGAGCGTGTGCAGACTTGGGTGGAGATCTTCCCGGGGCAGATCACATATTTCACATACAAAGATAAAGAAGGCTTCAATGTTTCCCGTCCGCCCGCGCCGACGTTGGACTTTGTGCCTGAAGCCTTGCCCGCTACGCCCACTCCAAAACCGTAATTCGTGATCCGTAACCGACCCCTCACACAACCTTGACGTTTAGAACAACTGTGCTATACTCTCGAATACTTAACCCACTTAATCTCTGTTTTGAAACTAACTCTCGTGGTTAAGCTACTAAAGGAGACTAACTCATGGCCAGAAAACGCGCAGCATCTGCCGATGCAGCACCCACCCAAAATATTGATAACGCGAAACGTGCCGTTTTAGATAAAGCAGTCGGCGATATTCTCAAACGCTACGGCGACGGTTCCATTATGCGCCTTGGCGAAGCCCACGGCATGGTGACCGAAGTCATTCCCTCAGGCTCACTTTCGCTCGATATTGCTCTCGGCGTTGGCGGCGTTCCGCGTGGACGTATCACTGAAATCTATGGTCCTGAGTCTTCTGGTAAGACCACCCTTTGTTTACACATCGTAGCCGAAGCCCAAAAGGCAGGCGGTACCGCAGCCTTTGTCGATATGGAACATGCGCTCGACCCCGTCTATGCTGCCCGCCTCGGTGTGGATATTGACAACCTGCTCGTTTCACAGCCCGATACTGGTGAACAGGCGCTCGAAATTACTGAAACCCTCGTCCGCTCTGGCGCTGTGGATGTCGTCATCGTCGACTCGGTTGCCGCTCTCGTACCCCGCAATGAAATCGAAGGTGATATGGGTGATGCCAGCATGGGTATGCAGGCGCGTCTTATGTCTCAAGCGCTCCGCAAGTTGAGCGGTGCCATCAACCAAACCAAGACCTCCGTCATTTTCACAAACCAACTTCGCCAAAAGATCGGCGTTATGTTCGGAAACCCCGAAACCACCACGGGTGGTCAGGCGCTCAAGTTCTACGCCTCGCTCCGTCTCGATGTGCGCCGTATTCAGTCCATCAAATTGGGCGAAGAAGTCATTGGTAACCGCACCCGCGTCAAGATCGTCAAGAACAAAGTGGCGGCTCCGTTCCGCACCGCCGAGTTCGACATCATGTTCAACGAAGGCATCTCCAAGAGTGGTGACGTTCTCGACCTGGCGACCAAGTTCGAGGTCGTTCAGAAGCGCGGCGCGTTCTTCTCCTACGGCGATATCCGCATCGGTCAAGGTCGTGAAAACGCCAAAGACTACCTGCGCAGCAATCCCGACCTCATGGCAGAGATCGAAGGCGTCATCCGCCAGAAATCGATGTCTGGTGAGATCGCCATGCCGCTCGATATGGGCGACGGCGGTGAAGAAGCGCCAGCTGGGAACGAAGAAGAAGCATAAGATCGAAATTGAAGGGATGCGGCTCGCCTGCATCCCTTTTTTATTTGAATAAGTTGCCCGCTGGGTATAATTTTTGATATGACACCCCGCTTCCTTCTCCGCCGCTTGCTGTTTCTATTCCCAATCCTTTCTTTGGCTGTTGCCTGTTCCCCCCAACTCACACCCACACCATTCCGCCCGCCAACCGTCATTCCGCCCACGCAGATCACACCAACCACCACGCCCATCCCCATCACCCCAACCTTTGCGCTCACCACCACCCCCACCGCGGATGCGGGTCCCTGCACGAACGAATTGACCTTCCTCGATGACCTCACCATAGAAGACGGCACAACCTTCGCCCCGGGTGCATCCATTGATAAGCAATGGCTGGTTCAAAATGACGGCACGTGTGATTGGGATGCAACCTATAAATTGAAGTGGGTGAGCGGCTACACCCTTGGAGTGGGCGAGGAACAACCGCTCTTTCCGGCACGTGCTGGAGTACAGGTAACATTGCGGATCGTGTTTACTGCTCCTGCTGAACCCGGCACCTATCAAACCATCTGGCAGGCTGCTGACCCCAATGGGAATTTATTTGGGGAGACGGTGTATATGGAGATCGTTGTGGAGTAGTTCATCTTAATGAAGGAGAGAATGTATGCCCGCACAAAATGAATTCCCGATTGTTTATGAAAGCCTTCGATCCATTCTCAAACCATACGCCAAAAAATTGACCGTCAAGAACGACACAAACGAACTTTATTATCTGGATGCCGCTTTCAGCGAAAAATGGAAGAAGGAACTTTTCTTTGCATCGGCTCAGGTCAAGAAGAATTATGTTTCGTTTTATCTCATGCCTGTTTACATGTACCCTGACTTATTGAAGAATATTTCGCCGGAACTCAAAAAGCACATGCAGGGAAAATCTTGCTTTAATTTTAAAAAGGTCGAAAAATCCCTGTTCGAGGAGTTAGGTCAACTCACGAAACAGGGATTTGAACGAATGATGAAAGAAGAATATGCGTAGGGGCGAAACTAATTCACGCTCATAAACCCAAATAGCTTCCACATGCCCTTCATGAACTTGTGCCCACCATCGGGATTGAGATATTGATTGGGGCAGGAGCCGGGGATGATGGCGATGCCGTTGGCTTTGCATACATCCACTGCGGAAGGGGAGACGCTGGTCATGCTGGCGGCGAGACCGGGTTTGGTGCCCATCATGCAATGCATCCAAACGTGTTTGACGCCAAGGTCCACGCATTGTTGGACGATCTGGTTGGTCACTTTGGGATTGGTAAGGATGAAGACCGCATCCGGTTTGGTGGGCAGAGAGGCTAGGTCGGGGTAGCAG
>Ga0075012_10006747_pt1 | contig 10379 bp, 10 predicted proteins | sample All_14_2_FD_71474 | JGI IMG/M metagenome (GOLD analysis project Ga0075012, IMG submission 71474) | Freshwater microbial communities in response to fracking from Pennsylvania, USA - Allegheny Zone_MetaG_DW_15 | ecosystem: Environmental > Aquatic > Deep subsurface > Groundwater > Drilled... | reverse complement strand
AACCGCGCCAACTACTCGGCGAAGAAGGGCCTCGACCTGCCCATGCCGATGCATACGCCGGTGATGATCTCGACCCTGAACGACCGCCGCGAGGCCGAGGCCGACGAGCGGGCGCGGCTGGCGGCGGCGCTCGAACCGGCGGTCGGCGCGGCCGACTTCGTGATCATCGATACGCCGGGCAGCGACACCCATCTCAGCCGGCTGGCCCACACCTGGGCCGACACGCTGCTGACGCCGCTGAACGACAGTTTCATCGATCTCGATCTGCTGGCCCGGGTCGATCCCGACACGCTGAAGATCGTGCGCCCTTCGATCTACGCGGAAGCCGTCTGGAAGCAGCGCCAGATCCGCGCCATCGAGGGCGGCCGGCCGGTCGACTGGATCGTGATGCGCAACCGCCTGTCGTCCCTGGCGGCGCGCAACAAGCGCGACATGGGCAACGTCATCGAGGCGCTTTCCAAGCGCATCGGGTTCCGGGTCGCCGCGGGCCTCAGCGAGCGCGTCATCTACAAGGAGCTCTTTCTGATGGGGCTCACTCTGCTCGACCTCAAGCGCAGCGGCGGCGCCGGACCGTCCTTGACCTTGAGCCACGTTGCGGCGCGCCAGGAAGTGCGCGACCTCGTGATGTCGCTCAATTTGCCGGGGGTCGCGCCTGCAGAAGCGGACGTGCCCGCGACAGAAGAAGCCATAGAAGCCCCGCCGCCTGCAGAATGAACAGCAGGCCGAACGACCAGGCGTAGCCGTCCGGCGAATAGCCCGTGGCGGTGCGCGGCCACAGATCGACGACCTTTCCGATCGCCCACTGGCCGCCGAAGATCACCGTGAAGACCACGAGGTTGGAACTGGTGCTGACCCGGCCGGCATATTGCGGCGGGAAGGATCGCGCCAGCAGTGGCATGTACTGGATCGGATAGGCGCCGAGAAAGCCGAACAGCAGCCAGGCAACGACGGGATAGAAGGACGGCAGGAAGGCGATCCAGGCACAGACCAGGGTGAAGAGCGCGCTGACGAGATTGGCCGAGGCGAAGTCGCTGACGCCGATCCGGCGGAACGCGCCCGCCAGCACGCCGCTCAGCGCGAATCCCGCCGTCATCACCGCCGTCGTGTAGAGCTGGATGTCGGCGCGGGTCTCGTTGCTCTCGAAGCCGCCGACGTCGCGCAACCAGGGGCCGATCCACAGGGTGATCGCGGCGATGAACGCCATCTGCTGGAAGGTGAGCAGCGGCTGGATGCGCCAGAAGAAGCCGTTGGTCAGCACGATGCCGGTGATGCGGAACTGGTCGCGCAGGCTGCCGGAGGCGGTCAGTGTACCGCGTTCCGGCACGACCGTGAACAGGATGGCGGAGACGACGAGGCAGAGACCGGCCAGCCAGAAGAACAGGCCCTGCCAGCTGATGACCGAGAGCGACCACTGGATCGGCAGGGTCGCGGCCATCGAACCCAGGCCGCCCGCCATCATGTGGAAGCCGGTGATCAGGCCCCAGCGCTCGGGCGGATACCAGAGGGTGATCGCCTTGATCGCGGCCATCAGCCCGCCGGCGAATCCCAGCCCGATCAGTACGCGCGCCACGATCAGCTCGCCGAGCGAGAGGCTCAATCCGAACAGCGCCGAGCCGATCGCCGCCATCGCCAGCAGCACCGCCTGCACGCGGCGCGGTCCGTAGCGATCGAGCATGACGCCGAGGATCGGCTGGCAGCCGGCGAAGAACAGGAAGAAGGCGGAGGTGAGGAGTCCGAGGTCGCCCGCGCTGATCCCAACATCCCGTTCGAGGTACGGGAAGATCACGGCGTTCACGCCGCGGAAGATGTAGGAGAGGAAATACGCCAGCGCGAACGGAACGAAGACCCGCAGCAGCAGCGTGGCGAAGGAGGGGGCGTTTCCGGTCATGCTTCAATGTTGGCGCAGGCGCGCGGCTGCACCATATTGAACACATCGCAGAGGGTCAAAGGACATGGCCGAGGATCGCCGTGGAGCGCGCAACGTTCCGTCCACCGCAGGTGCGAATGCGGTCGATGCGTTCGTGCGCGAAGTCGGCAGGCTGCCCGCCGATCGCCGGCCGGGTGGCCGCGGCCGGCTGCTGTTCGCCATGGACGCCACGGCGAGCCGGGAACCGACCTGGGATCATGCCTGCGCCATCCAGGGCGAAATGTTCGTGGCGGCGGATGCGTTGGGTGGTCTCGACGTGCGGCTGGCCTTCTATCGCGGTTTCGAGGAATTCAAGGTCAGCAAATGGACGTCCGACGGGCGTGAACTCGCACGACTGATGAGCAGCGTGCGCTGCGCAGCCGGCCGCACTCAGATCGCGCGGCTGCTGCGCTACGCCGGCGAGCAGCGGCGCGAGAGTCGGCTCGATGCCGTGATCTTTGTCGGCGACTGCTGCGAAGAGGATGTCGACGCAGTCGGACACGAGGCCGGGCAACTCGGGCTGCTTGGCCTGCCTGTCTTTGTCTTTCAGGAAGGCCAGGATCGCACGGCGTCGCGCCTGTTCCCGCAGATCGCCAAGCTCACCCGCGGGGCCTACTGCAAGTTCGACCGGTCGAGCCCCGACCAGCTCAAGCGCCTGCTCGGCGCTGTCGCCGCCTATGCCGCCGGCGGACACTCTGCCTTGCTCGCATACGGCAAGGACCAGGGTGGCGCCGCTGCCCTTCTCACCAGCCAGATGAAATGACCGAAGACCTGCTGACGTCCGTCGAACGCTTCTTCGACGAGGAAATCCTGCCGCGCCATCGAGAGTGGGCGGCTGATGTCTCCGTCCGCAGGGGCACCCCTGCGTTCATGGCCGATCTGAAGGCGAAGGCGCGGGCCGCTGGCCTGTGGAACCTCGGCCTGCCGGACCGGATGAGCAATCGCGCCTTTGCGCCGATCGCCGAGATCATGGGGCGCCTGCCCTGGGCGCCCGAAGTGTTCAACGCCCAAGCGCCGGACGTGCCCAACATGATCATGCTGCAACATGCGGCCAGCGACGATCAGAAGAAGCGATGGCTGGAGCCGTTGCTCGAGGGGCGGGTGCGTTCGGCATTCGGCATGACGGAGCCCGACGTTGCCTCTTCCGACGCGACCAACATCGCCACAACGCTGCGCCGCGAGGGCGCTGAGTGGGTGGTAAACGGCCGCAAGTGGTACATCACGGGCGGCGCTCATCCCGATTGCGCCTTCGTGATCGTGATGGGCGTCTCGCGGCCGGAGGCGCCGCGCACCGGGCGGCATTCCTGCGTGATCATGCCGATGACGTCGCCGGGCTTGCGGATCGTCCGCGAACTGCGCTTCCTCGGATGGGAGGACAGTATCGCGCCCATCGCCGAACTCGCCTTCGACAACGTGCGCGTGCCGGCAGAGAACCTGCTGGGTGAAGAGGGCGAGGGCTTCGCCGCCGCGCAGGTGCGGCTCGGGCCGGCACGGTTGCATCACTGCATGCGGGCGATCGGCAGCTGTGAGGTTCTCGTCGAGCTCATGATGGCGCGTGCCGCCGAGCGCCGGACGTTCGGCCGTGCGGTGATCGACTACGACTCGACCCAGCAGGCGATCGCGCGCTCCCGCATCGAGATCGAGCAGGCGCGCCTGCTGGTGCTGCGCACGGCGGAGCGGCTGGACAGTAACAGGCACCAGGCGGTGTGGCGCGACGTCTCGATGGTGAAGGTCGCGGTGCCGGAGATGGCCCAGCGCATCGCCGACCGCGCGATGCAGCTGTTCGGCGCCATGGGCGGAAGCGACGACGCGCCGATCCACCGTGCCTTCGCCGTGGCGCGCATGTTGCGCATTGCCGACGGGCCAGACGAAGTGCATCTCCGGCAGATCTTCCGCCAGGAACGGCCGGCCCGCTGGACCGTGTCGGACTCGCCCTATATTACGCCGGGTGATGACTGAGAGCGGCCGCAAGCGGATTTACGCGATCGTATTCGGCCTGATCCTGGCGGGGGTCACACTCGTGGGCCTCGAAGGGCTGGCTTCGCTGGAGGCGCCGTCCTGGCCCGCGCGCGCGCTGCGGTCGACACCGCCGGTCAACGTCCAGTCGACCGATTTCACCGGCCTCGCCGACAAGCCCTGGATCTTCGAGCCGTTCAATTCCTGGGGCATGCGCGACAAGGAGCGCAGCATCGCCAAGCCGGCGGATGGCTTCCGCACCGTCTTCATCGGCGACAGCTATCTCGAGTTCCAGCTGACGCGGCTCACGCTGCCCGGCGAGGTCGAGCGGCGCTTCATCGAGGCCGGACACCCGAAGGCCGAGATGATCAACCTCGGCATCTCCGCCACCGGTCCGCGCAGCTACTACTACCGCCTGCGCGACGTGGCCTTCGCGCTGTCGCCCGACGCGCTGGCGGTGTTCTTCTTCTCGGGCAACGACTTCGTGTTCGACGGCCAGGGATATGGTCAGGGCCTGCTGCCCGATCTCGTCAGCGAAGCGCCGGGTGGCTCGATCCTCGGCACGCACATGCCCAATGCCAACTGGGTGCTGGTCAACCGCCTGCGGCTCTCGGAAATGCTGACGACCAACAAGCCGGTGCCGCAGGAGTTCGACACCTTGGCCCGGATTGCCCGCCTGCCGTCGACCGAGCGCACGCGGGCCCTGGCCGGGCATGTGAAGCGCTACTACTACCCCGACCTCAGCGAGCAGCGGATCGTGGAAATCTTCGGCCGCGACGGCGATGCCTTCTGGCAGGCCTATGCTTCCGGAAAAGCCGACGACGAGGCTTTGCAGGGCTGGCTGCTGAACCTCATGACCAAGGCCGAGGTCGAGACCTCTCCCTATTTCGAAGCGACGAAGCCGGAGCAGGCGGCGCGCCTCGTGAAGGACGGCGACATCCAGGCGACGCTGTCGTGGCTGCTGGCCATGGACCGCGCGGCCCGCGAGCGGGGCGTGCCGCTGGTCCTGTTCATCGTACCGCCGGGCTCCGTCGATCCCGACTATGTCGACTATTGGAAACGCTGGCCGCGCTTCTATGCCTTCAATGTGATCGCCGACTACAGGCAGGACCGGCTGCTGGAAGCCTTGAGCAAGACGTCCCTCCGCTACGTCGACCTGCGCCAGGATTTCGCCGGTGTGCGGGGCGCCTACCGGCGCAGCGACGCGCACTGGACGGACAAGGGCGTCGAGATCGCCGCGAACCGGGTTTTCCGAGAGCTGCGCGGGCTCGAACGCCGCTAGGCGGCGCCGAGCAGCCGTGCCGTCCAGCTGCCGGGGAGGACCGATCCCAGCCAGACGCCGGCCTTGGTGCCGATCGGGAAGGCGATGCGAGGCTTGTTGGCCGCCAGGCCGCGCCGGATGATGCCCGATGCCCGCGCCGAGCTCATCAGGAACGGCATCGGGAAGGGCGCCTCGGCCGTTATGCGGCTGACGACGAAGCCGGGGCAGATGACACTGACGCCGATCCCGTCCTTCTTCAGCACATAGCGGATGCTTTCGCCCCACACCCGCACCGCCGCCTTGCTGGCATTGTAGGACGCGGAATAGGGCAGGCCGATGAAGCCGGCGAGCGAGGAGACGATGCCGATCTGGCCGCGCTTGCGCGTCATCATCGGATGCAGCAGCGGCTCGACCGTGTTCAGCACGCCGTTGATGTTGACGTCGAGCGTCTTGCGGATGATCGAGAAATCGTCGAGCGAGGAGTTGTCCTTGTCGATCGAGATGCCGGCATTGGCGAGCACGAGGTCCACGGGGTGCGCGGCGTCGAATTCGGTCAGCCAGGGCAGGAAGCGCTCGCGATCGGTGACGTCGATCGTGGCCGCAACGACGGTGGCGCCCTTGCCGCGGCAGGCGTCGGCGACGGTCTCCAGTCGCTCGGGATCGCGCCCGGTCAGCGCCAGGGCGACGCCCGGAGCGGCGTAGTCGAGGGCCAGCGCCTCGCCGATGCCACTCGATGCGCCGGTGAGGACGATGCTGGAGAATGTCTTCATGTGCGGGGGCCCTCAATGTTGGGGTTCGAGCGGCAGCCCCGGTTGCCGCGGAGTGAGCGCTTCACCATGACCAACGGCGCCTCATTAGCCGATTGAATCGCACTGCCGATCCACCTAAGGGTTTACGGTGCCCACAAAGAGGGCAGGGGGCAACTTGATCGCAAGTATGACGGGATACGCCCGGGCGCAAGGATCGGATGATCGGCGGCGCTGGGTCTGGGAGGCGCGCAGCGTCAACGGACGGAACCTCGAAATCAGGTGCCGGGTACCGCCCGGCTTCGACCGACTGGAGAATCCGGCCCGCGTCGCCGTCGGTGGAAAGATGAAGCGGGGTAGCGTCTCGCTCACCCTGACCATTGCGAGCGAACGACACGCCAAGCCTCTCGCGATCAATCGCACCCTGCTGGCAGAGTTGGCGACGCTGGTCGACGAAGTACGCAGGACCACCGGGGCGGCGGCTCCCTCTGCCGACGGGTTGCTCCGGGTACGGGGCGTGATCGAGGAAGAGGAGACCGGCGACGAGACCGAGGAGGCACTCGCCCTTCTGGACAAGGAGCTTCAGGCGACCCTCGATGAGACGCTCAAGGCGCTGGTTGCGTCGCGCGCGGCCGAAGGCAAGGCGCTGGCCGGGGTCATCGAAGGTCACGTCGCGGAAATCGAGGGCCTGTGCGCCCGGGCGGCAGAGCGTGCCCTGGCGCAGATCGGCACCGTCCGCTCGCGCTTCGAAGCCCAGCTCGCCGAATTGCTCGGCCGGGTCCCGGCGCTCTCGGAGGAGCGCTTCGCCCAGGAAGTGGCCCTGCTGGTCGGCAAGGCCGACGTGCGGGAGGAACTCGACCGGCTGACCGCCCATATTGCCCAGGCCAGGACCCTGCTCGCAGACGCGCGCTCCGACAATCCGGTGGGCCGGAAGTTCGATTTCCTGTGTCAGGAGTTCAATCGCGAGGCCAACACGCTCTGCTCCAAGTCCGCGGACATCGAGCTGACGCGCATCGGCATCGATCTCAAGGGCGCGGTGGAGCGCATGCGGGAGCAGGTCCAGAATGTCGAATGAGGTGGATGCCGGCCAGATTCAACGGCGCGGCCTGATGCTGGTCCTGTCCTCGCCGTCGGGCGCGGGCAAGACGACCCTGTCCCGCCAGCTGCTCGACAACGACAAGCAGATCCAGCTCAGCGTGTCGGCGACGACGCGCGCGCGCCGCTCCGGCGAGAAGGACGGGGTCGACTATCACTTCGTCGATACCGCCACCTTCAGCAGCATGATCGAGCGCGGTGAGTTCCTCGAGCACGCGCGGGTGTTCGACCATTTCTACGGCACGCCGCGCGCGCCCGTGGAGGCGGCCCTGATGGCCGGCCGCGACGTGCTGTTCGACATCGACTGGCAGGGCACGCAACAGCTGAAGGAGAAGGCCGGGAGCGACCTCGTGACGGTCTTCATCCTGCCGCCCTCGACGCGCGACCTGGAGCGCCGCCTGATCACCCGCGCACAGGACTCGATGGAAGTGGTGCAGAAGCGGATGGCCAAGGCGGCCGACGAGATGAGCCACTGGGCCGAGTACGACTATCAGATCATCAACCGCGACATCGCCACCAGTCTGATGGAGTTGAAGTCCATCTTGACGGCGGAAAGACTGAGGCGCGAGCGGCAGGTCGGCCTGTCGAATTTCGTCAAGGGGTTGCGCGAGGGGCGGTGATCGGCGCGCCAATTCCATTCTGGCCCTGCGAGCGCAGGACGAGCTGACTGCGCCGGTAGGGACGTCCCGTGAACTCGGCGATCAGTCGGTCGGTAGCGGTCTCGATGATGTCCTCGAGCCGATGCATGAAGGTTTCCTTGTCGAGTCCGATCTCGATCGCAGGCAGGAACTCGACCGCCGCGCGCCCGGGCTTCTTGCGCCAGTCTCGGCGATTCCACAGGAGCCCGACCGACGTGGCGACCGGCGTCACCGGCAGACCGAGATCGCGATAGAGATAGTAGATGCCCGAGCGATAGCGTTCGCGTTCGCCCGGCGCCATCAGGTTGCCCTCGGGGTAGATGGCGATGTGCCGGCCGCTCTCGTAGGCGCGGCGAGCGAACTGCGCGAGGTTTTCCCGCTCGCGGCCGCCGCCGCACGTGTCCACACGGATCATCTGCAGGCGATAGAGGATGGCGCCGATCAGCGGATACCGGAACAGCTCCTGCATCGCAACGAAGGCAATGCCGCGGATCTGCGCCGCCAGGAGGATGCCGTCGCTCTCGCTATGATGCTTGTTGGCGAGCAGGGCGGGGCCCTCTGAGGGAAGGTGTTCGAGGCCCCTGAACTCGACCCTCATGCCGCCGATCCAGCGCATCCCCCAGACGACGGACCGGGCCCACTGGAAGAGGAGACCGCGGAGCAGCACTGGGGTGGGAATGGGCACCAACAGGATGCCAACGACCGCCACGAAGAGTGTGCCGACGTAGAAATAGATATTGAAGGCTAGGGACCGGATCATGATCCGAATGTAAGTGAGCGCTCACTTATAGTCAAGGGCGCCCGCCAGCCTGACGAAGTCAGCGACGCTGAGTTCCTCCGCCCGGGCCGTGGGCCGGAGCTCCAGCCCCTCCAGCGTCGCAACGGGGTCGGCGAAGACACCCGCCAGAGCGCCCCGCAGCATCTTGCGACGCTGCCCGAAGGCGGCAGCGGTAACCCGCTCCAGCGGCTTCAAATCGCTCAGCCGGGCCGCCTGGGGGCGGGGCGTGAGCCGCGCCACGGCGGAAGTGACCTTGGGCGGCGGCACGAACGCCGTCGGCGCGACATCGAACAGGCGGCGGACCTCGCAGACGTGCTGGGCGAGCACGGAGAGCCGCCCGTAGTCTTTGGTTCGCGGCTCGGCCACCAACCGGTCCACGACCTCCCGCTGAAACATCAGCACCATGTCGGTGAGGTCGCTCGCCGCATGGAGCCAGCGCACCAGCAGGACCGTGGACACGTTGTAAGGCAGGTTGGCGACGATCCGGCGCGGCGCCGGTCCGAGATCCCTCGGCTCTACCTTCAGGGCATCTGATTCGATCAGGTCGAGACGCCCGCCGGCGGCCGCCTTAAGTTCCAGCAAGGGACCGAAGGCCCGGGCATCGAGCTCAACGGCGACGACGTGACGTGCGCCCTCGAGGAGCAGCGCCCGCGTGAGCCCGCCGGGACCAGGCCCCACCTCGATGACGGTGCCCTCGTCGAGCGGGGCGGCAGCGCGCGCGATGCGGCGCGTGAGGTTCAGGTCGAGCAGGAAGTGCTGGCCGAAGCGTTTCCGGGCATCGAGCCCGTGCGTCGCGATCGTCTCGCGCAGGGGCGCCAGGGCCTCGACGGCGTCCATGCTCAGGCGCCGCGCCGGCGCGCCATGTCGTCCGCCATGTCGAACGCGGCCAGCAAGCTGGCGGGATCGGCGCGGCCGGTTCCGGCGATGTCGAGCGCCGTGCCGTGGTCGGGCGATGTGCGTACGAAGGGCAGGCCGAGCGTGACGTTGACGCCCCCGGAGAAATCGATGGTCTTGATCGGGATCAGCGCCTGGTCGTGATACATGCAGAGCGCGACGTCGTAGGCGGGCCGGGCCGCTGCATGAAACAGCGTGTCGGCCGGGGCGGGTCCCTGCGCGTCGATGCGCTGGCGCCGCAGCGCTTCGATGGCGGGCACGATGATGCGCCGCTCTTCGTCGCCCATCGCACCCTGCTCACCAGCATGCGGATTGAGAGCCGCCACCGCGAGTCGCGGCCGTTCGATCCCGAACAGGTCGTGCAGGCCCATCGCGGCGATTTTGCCTGCGCGCACGATGGCGTCAACGTCCAGTGAGCGGACGGCATCGGCGAGCGACAGGTGGATGGTCACCGGAACCACCCGGAGTTCGGGGCAGGCGAGCATCATCGCAACCTCGACCCCGCCCGCCAGCTCGGCCAGGAATTCGGTGTGGCCGGGGTGACGGAACCCGGCGTCCTGCAGGGTCTTCTTCTGGATCGGATTGGTGACGATGCCGGCCACCGAGCCGGCCATCGCAAAGGCTGCGGCCCGCTCGATGGCTTCGAGTGTGGCGCCGGCATTGGCGACGTCGGGATGACCCGGCCTCGGAGGCACGGCGAGCCGGACCGGGATCACGGGAAGCGCGGCCGGGAAGCGTGGGCCTGCGTCCTCGGGCCGTTCGATCTCGATGATCGGGACGTTCAGGCCCAGGCCGCGAGCGAGGTTCGCCAAACGGCCGGGATCGTCCAGCACGAAAAACGGGCGGGCGGCGGAATGGCGCGCCTGCCAGGCCTTGAGACTGAGTTCGGCGCCGACACCGGCCGGCTCGCCCATCGTCACGGCGAGCGGCGCCGCCGTCGTCATGAGCCGCCCGTCACGTGCGAGCCGTCACGACTTGATGTCGACCGTGGCTTGGCGGCGCAGGTCGCGCATGTAGCGGCGCCCCGCGGAGTCGAGCTTCTGCATCAGTAGCTGCTGCTGGATCGCCTCGCGGGTCGGCATCCCGTCTCCGCCCGTCTTGCCGC
>Ga0075012_10006746_pt1 | contig 10381 bp, 7 predicted proteins | sample All_14_2_FD_71474 | JGI IMG/M metagenome (GOLD analysis project Ga0075012, IMG submission 71474) | Freshwater microbial communities in response to fracking from Pennsylvania, USA - Allegheny Zone_MetaG_DW_15 | ecosystem: Environmental > Aquatic > Deep subsurface > Groundwater > Drilled... | reverse complement strand
ACAGGCGCGTTCCTGACTATGAAATACGGCACCAATTCATCCACCTTTTTATCCGCGACAAGGCCTATAACGTGCGGATCGGTGTTGAATGTGTAGTACATATATAAGCATGTGCCGACAAAATAGAAGAACGTCCATATCACGATGCAAAGTACAAGATTGATCCATGTCGCGCGGCGGGCGTGATGGAGCGATTTGGACGCCATCCACCGCTGCACGACCGTAGGGTCGGTAACTATCGACACAACAGTGCTAAGGCCGACAAGGAGCATTGTGTAGAATGTCGTCGATTTTAAGTCGAACCGCATATCGCCAAACGCTATCTTACCCTGCGCTATGCCTTCGTTCATTACATAAGCAACTCCTTTACCTTCCGGCAGACCAACTATCGCCAGAACGCATACCGTTATACTGCCGCCTACAAGGATGAATGTCTGGATAACATCCGTCCATATTACCGCTTCAAGACCGCCGAAGACGGTGTATATCATCGTCAGTATACCCGTAACGGCCATGATCCAGACTATCGGAAGGCCGGTTATATACGATATCGGTATCGCCATAAGATACAACACAGTACCAAGCCTTATAAGCTGTACGATTATCATCGTTACCGCGCAGTAAAGTCTTGAAACCACCCCGAATCTGTCGCCGATGTAATCAAGCGTCGTTACCGCCCTGGCACGTTTAAAGAATGGGATAAGAAGATATATCGCAAGCAGTGAACCGGGAATGAACCCGATATTGATAACAAGCATTCGCCAATCCTCCACAAACGCGGCGGCGGGAATACCGATAAAGGTAACAGTGCTGATGGATGTCGCGAACATCGAAAGGCCTATCGCCCAGCCGGGCATCGAATTATCGGCGAAGAAATAATCGTCGGTGGTTTTATTCTTTCGGGCAAAATAAACGCCTATCCCGACCATCGCCAAAAGATAGACAATAAGTGTAGCAACATCAAACGAACGTATCGCGCATAGCATATTCATTCCAAAATATCCTGTCATAATTTATTCCTGAAGTAGGGATAGTATTCAACGGCCAACAGCCGATACTATAATGTAACCATAACATGCCTATAGGGTAATCTCATTTTATGTCCAAAATACAATCACTTTGCGAAAGACCGCAAATAAAGCCCGTTCATTGGGTGTTATTTGAACTTCCTGCGGTACTCAACCGGCGACATCTGCATCTCTGCCCGGAAGAATCTGGCCAGATTGTGGTCGCTCGAATAGCCAAGCTGGTAGGCTATCTGCGATATGGTCATATTTGTGTCGCGAAGCAGCGCGGTTATTTCATTTATACGCACTTTTTTAAGCTCATCGCGTATCGTACGGCCTAAAACACTCTGGAACCTGCTCTGCAATATCCGCACACTTATCCCGACCTGATCGGCTATATCCTCAACCTGCAGGATATTCCTGGAGTTTTTCCTTATATAAGCCAGCGCCTTTGCCACATCCTCATCGTCGATCGCCAATATATCCGTTGACTGCCGTGTAACAATATGGGTTGGCTTGACCAGTATTTTCCTGGCGGCAGAGATTTGTCCGTTGAGTATTTCATCGAGATACTCAGCCGCCTCAAAACCGGCCCTTTCGCTGTTGAGCGCGACGCTCGAAAGCGGCGGATCGGCAAACTCGCATACAAACTCATCATTATCGACACCAATGATGGCCACATCCTCCGGTACGTTAAGCCCGGCCTGTTTGCACCCTTCTGCCACGTGCTCAGCGCGGTCGTCATTGCAGGCCATTATCCCCACGGGCCGGTGAAGAGACGAAAGCCACTGAGATATCGCGTGCTGCTCAATATCCCACGACAGATTACTTAGCGATTTGGGCTGCTCATAAGAGGAAACATTGTAGCCGTGTTTGCGAACCTCTTCGCTGAATCCCGCACATCTGGCCTTCGACCAGAACATCTCTTCAAGCCCGCAGAAACCGAAGTTCGTAAACCCGCGTTCCATCAGATGAATAGCCGCCATACGGCCTATCTCGCAGTTGTCAAACTCTATTGTGCCCAATTCGCTGTTATCGTTCTCTGTTTGTATGGCCAGAACAACGGGAATGTTTTTTTGCTGAAATTCGCTTAGTTTGTCGGGATAACGGGTTATAATGCCGTCAACCTGCCAGTTAAGCAGCTTGCTGATGAGTTTGCCGTCTTTATCGCTCTTATTACGATAAAAAGGGTCTAATTTGTCGAGAAAAAACACCCAATCGCCTTTAACACGCGAATATTTGGCAATACCCCGAAGAAGACTTCTCTCGTGCCCTCTTATCGCCTCAATAAGTACGGCAACCTTTTTACGTTTATCCATCATAACAGCCCTTTACAGTCATAAATAGTATTGCACACATTATAGCAGACTGCAAGGCGGAAATCTTGTCAATTTTCGCCCAAAAGCAATCATTTTGCGAATTTTAAAACTGTAATCAGGCTTGCATGTATAATCTTTAAGATATATCATTACCCATATCTGTATCTATGATCAGTGGTATCATAACTGTCGTTCTATCAAATTAATCAATTGCCGGTAATTCTACTTCAACAAATCTCACCTGCCTGCGGTCGCGGTCATACACGAATACAAGCCTGCCGTTTTTGAGCACTATGCCGTTTGGATAGGCAAGTTTGCCGCCATAAATAACATCCTGCTTTGTATACCAGGTTTTCATCTCATCCCTGCTCACCCATATTGAAAGCGGCTCTCGCTGCGGCCCACTCGTATTGTTATGCAAAAGCACTATCCTGCCATCGGGCATTCTTACAAGATTAGCCATAGACGAAGGATTGGGAATATCGGTGCGGCAGCCCGGCGTCCATGTTCGGCCGTTATCCTTACTGTCGGCACGCCACAAAAAACCGTCATACTGCGCACGCATGAGCATCGTTATACTGCCGTCTTTAAGTTGCAGACATGTAGGCTCTAAAAGCCCCATCGGACGGTTTGTTATAGTCGCAACCAATGACATGCCGCGGCCATCTTCATTGGAGGAAATAAACGCCGCACAGCCGTGCAGGTTTTTTGCGAACACATTGCCGTTATTGCCTTTACCCTCAGGCATAGACAACGCCTGCTCTTCGGTTACAGCATTGGAAAGCTCTTTGACCGGAGCAAGCAGCGGCTTTTCTCTCTTGAACATACAGGTACCGGCGAAGAAATATTCACCGTTGGCAAGTCTTAACGGGCGGCCTTCAAACAGCGACGCCCCATCATTTTTGAAAACCCCGAACGGCTCAGGCTGCGACCATGTTATGCAATTGTCGTCTGAATACATCCGGTAATAATGCCAGATGGTATATTTCCCTTCAACAGGCAGTTTTGCCCACAAAGCAACCACCCTGCCGTCGGCAAGCTGATAGATATTACTGCAAACCGTCATCATACCATCGTTTGCAGGCGCCAAAACCCAAGGTTCACTCCAGGTCTTGCCGCTGTCGCACGACTTGGCCATTACTGCACAGTTGTCAGTGGCAGGCTCATTGTCGCTGCCGCTTATCCACAATACTACAAGCTCGCCATTATTAAGCTCGGTAACGATCGCCGCACAGGCAAGCCGGTATGTCATATCTTCGTGCTGCCAGCCTTTAGTGCCATCAAAAACACAATGCTCTGTAACCTGTATTTGATCGGCCATACAGGATGATGCTATGATTATCGATATAACCACAGCAAGCTGTTTAATGATCTCAAGCATATTCTTTCGTTTTCTCATTATCTGCGATCTTACTTCTATTGAAAAAAAACAAAGTTTCTATGATGAGCATTGTATCAAACCGCAAGAAGCAATACAATTCACCAAAACACTTTTTAATAGCACAAAACTACGATTTACCACTTGAATAGCCAACAAAAAACGGATATAATCGGTATGCTTCAATGTTAACCGTTAACATTCAGGGATATAATTATGCCGATAGTAAATCAAAATGTAGACAAAAATGACCTGTCCAAAGGACCTGTGATCAGGCTTGTAGGAAGATTTTTTGAAAAATCCAATGTTGTCGCACATAAGCACGATTTTACTGAAATAATACTTGTTACACAGGGCAACTGTCATGTACAGATCGGCACTAAAACACTCTACGGCAAGCCTGGAGACCTGTTCATAATCCCCCCTGATGTGCCGCATATACAAATAGAAGAAGAGCTTGTCGGAACTTCATACATAGGGTTTCACCATCTGCCTGAGATCTTCGACACATCTTTCAGGATGATATCGCTTCAAAATGAGATATTTCTGATACGCTGGATCGAAGATATTATAGACCTGCACACATTCATATTCAGCAGTAAACCTTATGTCGAAGTTGTCTGCGGACTGCTGAACGCCGTCATATCACGGATAAAACAGATAGAACAGCATCTCAAAGGTAATGTACTAACACATCCCAAACTGCAAAAGGCTATGGACATAATAAATCGCGATATTACGCAGCATATCAGTGTTGAGCAGATCGCATCGGAAGTAGACCTGAGTGAAAGCCATCTGACGGCACTGTTCATAAAGCACAACGGCTGCGGCCTTATAAAATACCAGCAGAAGCAACGTATGCGATTAGCATGCAGATATCTTCTTGACCCTTATGTAACGGTAAGTCAGGCGGCAAAGCAATGCGGCTATGAAGACGTAAACTTTTTCATCCGCGTGTTTCGCAAAAACCACAATTTATCGCCCGGCAAATGGCGTAAGCAATTCAGCACATTAAACGATTAGATGCTTTTACATCGTAAGTTCGTGCCACATATCAAGCATTTCTTGAGACTCGCTTTTATTCTGCGGGAAAACACATGGCCGCAAAACGCACCTTGCACCGGTTTGCTTCACTATCGATGCGATCCGCTTGATATAATCAGGCCACTTCTCACCCTCCAGCTCGGCAAGCTTACCGTAAAATACAGTACTGGTTTGTGCGCATTTTTTCAACAGCCAATTTGTGTCATACATCTCAGGATTGCCTAAATCAATCGCCCTGACAAAATGACAATTCAGGACGGCCTCGTAAAGATATTCGTGTTTTCCGCAATAGTGCACAAATGCCCCGCCAAACGGCATAGCGGCTTTGTGCATATAAGGAATCACAAACTCATCTATCATAGCTGGAGAAAGCAAGGTAGCCGTATCTTCCGAGAGCCGCACACCTGCACTGGGGAAATACAACCCCTGCGGCGTACCGTGGCCGTGTACCATCTGGTTATCAGCTTCACAAATCGAAGCCTTGAGTTTTTTGGAAACATCTATATAGAGTTTGGTTACAATATCAAGCAGTTGATGCGTTATTCCGGCATTTTCCTCATCACTCATCTCATAGAACAAATCGTTGCCTCGAAGAAGATGGAGTACATCAAAAACGCCCTGCGTATCGGCATGATAGGCGAATATATCGCTTCTGCCCTGCGACCGGAATCGATTGTAAAGCTCTAACGCAAGTTTCAGAATTTGTGAATCTTCAATGTTCACATCTTTAACGGCAGCTATCTGCTCCGCTGAGAAATGCTCACCCGGCCAGGGCATCTGGCCTTCGTTTATCATATAATCCTGACCGGCGATAGCGGGAATGAATATCGTGCCAAGATTGGAACGAACTGCCGGCAAGCCATCCGTAGGCCAGTCGATCACCATCTGCGCCTTTTCGAGTTCTGATTCAAGCATTACCGCCGGGTCATAAAACCTGCGTTTGTAATCATTGACATCATATTGAAAGATACCGGCTGCAGGAATAAACAATAAAGACCCGCCGCGACCGTTCCAGAAATCTATGTGCTGTTGTTTTCGTTGTTCTATATTCATAGTATACCCGTTAGTTAAATATCAATGAATTGTATCACAGCAAAAGACAGGATACAATTCACTGATAAACTTTTAAATAGCACAATACAATGATTAATTGAAGCTATTTCAGGTTTAGCCTACAATACATTCACACAAAACAGGAGAATCTGCTTTTTTCATTATATTGCTGTTGGTAAGTATCATCGAGACGATACCTGCCGCGCAGAAGCTCATGTGCGGTATACATATAGGCCCGTCTTTAAGTCTGCCCAATGTCTTCTCAGCCGGATTATAGCATTCAAACACGCCGGGGAAATCGTTAATGGCCTTGATGACGCCATTGAGCACGCTCTTTGCTACATCGAAGCATCCGTAATCGACAAGCCCCTTGTAGGCCATATAATTCATAAACGGCCACACCGAACCAAGAGCATACAGCGACGGGTCGAAACATTCTTCCTTCATAGACACCGATGTCAGGCCGTATTCGGTTAGAAACTCGTCCCGTAAAACTTCGGCCACACGAACCGCCTGCGATTCAGTCAGCACATCAAGGAATAAGCCCGGGTATATATCCGACGTTTTTATTTTTATCTTTTCAAGGTCATAAGTAACGGCATATAAATAGCCGTCCTGCTCATCCCACATATTCTCTATCATAAAATTTCTTGTGTCATCATAACGCTGATACCACTGCCGTGATATATCTTCCCAGCCAAGCGCATTGGCAAGATTCGACATCGCTGTCTCGAACGATACCTTCGCCGAATTAATAGCCACCGAATACGCCGGGCCGTCCTTATATATCGGACAGTTATCCATACCGGATTCAGGCCCGTAATGATAAGGAGCACGCTTGTCGTCTATGCCCCAAAGCGGAATATCAGCCGAGGGCTTGCGCGAACGCTCATACCAGTCGTAATTGCGTTTCAGTTCGCGATATGCCTTCTGCGCGAAGGCAGGGTCTTTTGTCTTTTCGAACACCTTCCACGCTGTATCGGCGACCAAAGGTATCTGCGTTATCTCGTCTTTCCGCTCGCGCCTATCCAAAAAACCCATCAATACGTGCAGCGGCATCATGCCCGTTTCCTTGAGGGAATCGAGCTGCGCACTGACAAGCCCCTGAACAAACATCGGATCAATGTTCAGGTAGGCATTTGCGATGAACGGCGACGTATCCCACACCCAGACCGAAGGAAATCCAAGACCTGTAAGACACCAGTGAATACCCTTACGGCGTACCTCGTTAAAGAACAGGATATACCACGATTTATAATACGCCAGGCATTGCTCGTCATTCTCAAAATCGGGCTTTGGCAGTGCGGCGGCAAACTTATTCCACCTGCCGGTTACATCATTAACCTTGCCGGATGATTTAGCCGTGAACGCAAAAGATATTTCAAAAACCTTGCTCTGACCGGCAGGCACAACCAGCTTCTTTTCAAACTCAAACCCATCGCCTGTAACCTTATTCATACCGTCACGGCAGATGACCTCTGAAACCTTATGAACATCGCAGTTGTCGAAATCAACAAACAGCTCAAGCTTTTCTGTTTCAATGAACCATTCACGCAGCGACGAGAAGTCGACAGTGCCTTCACCGGGCTTGACCAACTTCTTGTTCAGGTCGAACACTACCCTGGCTCCGTCCGCGAACACGTCAACACTTTCGCATTTACGGTCGGTAAGCAGGCTCATCAGCAGCGTTACTTCTTTATCCTCATAGGCCCTGTTGTTCAATTTGTAGCGAACAACGAACGCATCGCCGCCAACGGCAACGCACTCCATATCAAAGCTCATGAACGGACATACAAAATTCTCGAATTTAGCCGATACCTGCCCCGGGCTGTGCATAAAGAACTTGCGCAGGCTCTCGTCGTGCGGCACCTGTACAACCTTGCCGTCTACGGCAAAATTCCGCAGCCCGAACTCTTTTATAAAAGGCCCGCTGAAAAGCGATGAATTTCCTTTAGGCACAAGGTAAAATACCGATTCATAATTTTTAACCGGAGAAGAATTCCAGTATCCTTTTTCTGTTATGTTCATAGTTTGTGTAATTCAAAATTCGATCAGAATATTTATACTTAACCGTCAGCAGATATAAACAAATCAATACAGCCCGCACTCTAAAGCGGTATCAATAAAAATCCTGTAATTTTCTGCGGTTTTATCGCTCAGCGGCACATTTATCGGTGCTGCCGTAGGCATTATAACAAATCTGCCACCCTGTTTTGCGGCAGCCATAGACTTTTTCACTTCAGCGGCAACCTCGCAACCGTCCCCATGCTCTAAAAGCTTCAACTGGATATTGCCGAAGATGCACATTCTATCACCGATCCTCTTTTTAACTTCAGCCAGACCGGCATCCCCATCCGGCGGAGCCTCACAAGGGTCTATCGCATCTGCGCCTGTGGCGGCTATCATATCCATCACTCTGCCTATCTTCCCGTGGCAGTGAACGCGCGCCTTGGCGCCTTTTCCGTGTATCAAATCCACCATATCGCTGACATAGGGAACCACATACTTTTCAAAAAACTGCGGCGGCATATATGGCGGCGCGGCGTATTCAGGCCCGCATATCCTGTACAAATCCACAACTCCAGCTTCAAGCATACGTGAAAGGTTTATCATATTCCTTTCGTGAAGCGTCTTTACCGTCGCGGCAAAGTGATCTTCTTCAAGAGTCGCCCACATCATATATTCCTGAAAGCTCATCAACTCGGCAGCCCACAATAACGCATCGCCAAGCGATGTCATAATTATGCCGTTGCCGCCCACCTCGGCGGATATACGTTGAAAATCGCTGAAATCATAAGTCAGCGGCTCAAACGGCACAGATAACGCCTTGTCAATATCGGCGGAACTCTTGCAGTAATGCTCAACCTGCCAGTTTGTGTTTATATCATCAATACGTTTGACGACCTGCGAAAGCGAGCCTTTTGGTGTAGATATTCTGCTTTCGGTGATAACGGTATTATCAAGCCGGTTGATAATGCTCTCAACCAGCCCGCCGGCGGATTGAATGAATATGTTATCATTCTTCGGCTGCCACATACAGACGCAATCCGTATTACCGCGGATATGATCCATTAGCGGCTTATACGACGGCTGGTTGTTCTCAAACGCCTTGCTGTCAAAGCCGACAAGTTCATAAGTGGATATCGGCACTCTGTCGGGTATCTGCCCGTTAAGAACAGCCGTAAGTCTTTGTCTTGAATTCATATATGTCTGGATATTAAAATGGCCGGTTAATTATTCCATATCTTTCATCCAGTCCGGCCATCTTGCAGGCTCGGCGGATATGTCGAATGTTCTGTGCCATTTAAGACCCCAGAGACTCTTTAATCCTACTTTATTCACTGAACCATCCATAAAGACGATGTTTGATACCCCGTTATGGCGATTGACCGCGTATCTGGCAAGCTCATACTCATAACCGCCTGTCAAGGCCATTTTAGAAGCGTCGAAATCCTCGGTTTCAGGAGCAGGCCCGCCGGCTCTCGGGTTGCCGTTGTGCCATGAGCCGTCTGCCAGCATAGGAATCTTATCAGCTCCCTTGGCGTCATTTCTCCGCCAGTAATTGGCATAAGGATGCCACGACGACTCCCACTCTTTAGGCATATTGTACAGCCAGCCGTTGAAGGCATAGCTGCCGTACTCAACCGCCTTGCCGTAAGGGTCTGCATAAGGCCCCCATGAACCAAACGGATTCTTGCCGCCCTCGGTATATGATTTGGTCGCCGATGGACAAAGACGCAGATCACCCTGGTCTGCGTAATAAGGCCTCAGTGCCCATATCCACGACTTGCCGTCGTTAATTGTTGAGCTGGCGCTGTTGGTTATGCCTATTCTTGCCTTGCTGAAAAAGCTGTTGTTGTCCGTGGTGTAAGTAAAACAGACGATGCCCCACTGCTTGAGGTTTGAACGGCAGATGGTCTGCTTGGCCTGTTCCCTTGCCTTTTTCAACGCCGGCATCATAACCGCCATAAGAACCGCTATTATCGAAATAACAACTAACAGTTCAATAAGCGTAAACGCCTGATTCTTTTTCTTCATATTAAACTCTCTTATGCTCTCAGGAAGAGTGCGCGGGGCAATTGCTGCCCCGCACGCTCTAAATTATACTATTATCTCTCCAACGGCCACAAACCGCTGTCGAGCCAATCCGATGTAAGTATACCAAAATCCGCTATATCGACAATACAATCCTTGTTAAAATCGTAAGCCGGATAGCCTGCAAGACATCTTGCCGGATATAATCTCACTTCATCGACTAAAACGGTACCTGTCGTTGCAGCTCCGGGATTGCTGCCGCTGCCAACACCTATCGTCATGCTTGTAACGGCGGCAAGATTGACCCCTGTGAAATCGGACAACGCGAATCTCTTGATCACCCATGCCGGGTTCTGCACATCCGAAGCGTCTATCGATTGTGTTGCGGTAACAGTACCGTCAGATATCGTAACATAAAGCGGTGATGCTGCGTTCGACGTCTCACCCTTGATCCTGAAATCCAGGGCCGCCACATCCATTCTTGTAAAATCAGCCGCAGGGCTGAATGTATGAACAGCCGCGCTGTAATAAGGTGATGCCGTATT
>Ga0075012_10006745_pt1 | contig 10381 bp, 14 predicted proteins | sample All_14_2_FD_71474 | JGI IMG/M metagenome (GOLD analysis project Ga0075012, IMG submission 71474) | Freshwater microbial communities in response to fracking from Pennsylvania, USA - Allegheny Zone_MetaG_DW_15 | ecosystem: Environmental > Aquatic > Deep subsurface > Groundwater > Drilled... | reverse complement strand
ACCGATTGGATGACCTTTTAGAAAAAATGAAACAGGAGAAGAAAAATGCCCTCGAAAAATAAAGTAACGGTCACCGCCGAACCTGGCAAGCAAGAGCTTTTTATCGTTCGTGAATTCGATGCGCCGCGTGAGTTGGTGTACAAAGCCCACATCGACCCGAAGTTGTATGCGCAGTGGTTGGGTCCGCATGGGTATGAGACGATCCTTGAACTCTTTGAGCCGGTCAACGGCGGGAAGTATCGCTACATTAACAAGGATAAGCAGGGGAATGAATATGGTTTTCATGGGTGTTTCCATGAGGTTTCAGAAGAGCTAATGATACAGACCTTTGAGTTCGAAGGTCTCCCTGAACGCGGACATGTCGTACTGGATACCATGCGCTTGGAAGAATTACCCGACGGGCGCACCCGCATTACCATTCAATCGGTCTATCAGACCGTGGAAGACCGTGATGGCATGGTGCAAAGCGGAATGGAACAGGGCGTCCGCGAAGGATATGAACGGCTCGATGATATTCTGGCTGAGTCGAAAAAGTAAATTCTGTTTCTAATAAGGCAAAACGTAAAATGAGTGATTTAAAAATAGATCAAATTTCATCGGCAAGTTCATTACTGGCAATAGGTATGTCGATTGCAGTTTTAGTCTTGTTAATCAGTTTGCATATCCTTAGCCCGGAATTTAACCCCGCCTGGCGTATGGTGAGCGAATACGCAAATGGAAAATACGCCTGGGTCTTGTCTTTGATGTTCTTTTTGTGGGGGGCAGCATCATGGGCTTTGGCTTACACGCTCTGGCCGCATGTGCAAACTACCGCTGGAAAGATTGGCTTGTTGTTCCTTGTTGCAGCAGGAATTGGAGAGGTAATGGCCTCTGTATTTGATATCAACCATAAACTGCATGGCGTATCTGCGATGATCGGAATTCCAAGCCTGTCGATTGCTGCCATGTTGATCAGTTTTGCCCTTGTTCGAACTGAACCTTGGTCGGTTGCGAGAACCCCACTTTTGTGGACGGCGAATCTGACATGGGTAAGTATTCTGCTGATGGCAATTGCTTTTGCCGTCATGATGGCGACGTATGCTCAGGCAGGTGGTGACATGTCTGCGAATGCCGAAGCTGTGACAACACTGCCAGATGGTGTCATTGCTTTGGTGGGATGGGCAAATCGCTTTTTAATCGTTGTGTATTGTTCCTGGGTGATGATCGTTGCCTGGTTGGCTATAAGATTTAGTAAGTAGTTTATTCCTTATGAATGCGAATGAATTTCTCAAGCGATTAAAGACTCTGCGTTCCGCTTCAGTTGCAAAATCTCATGGTCACCTCGCCTCAGATTCTGATGATGCTATTCTCGGCGTGCGTATGGGACAGGTCTTTGCGCTGGCGAAAGAATTCATGAGCATGGAATTGGATGAGGTCGAAGCGATGTTGGAGAGTCCCATCCATGAGATGCGAGTGGGGGCGGTCAGCATCATGGATTTTCAGGCGCGTTCGAAGAAAACAGCCGATGCTCGCCGAAAAGACCTCTTTGACCTATACATTCGCCGCCATGACCGGATCAACACCTGGGATCTTGTGGACCGGTCCGCGCCGTGGGTGGTGGGGAGTTATCTCATCGATAAGCCACGCAAGATCTTGTACAAACTGGCGAAGTCGAAGATGATGGCGGAACGGCGGACAGCGATTGTCAGTACATTATTCTTTATCGGCAAAGGTGATGTGGAGGATGCGTTCAAACTGGCTGAGTTGATGCTGTTTGATAAGGAAGATCTTATCCATAAAGCAAACGGTTGGGCATTGCGGTTTGCAGGCGATAAAGATAGAAAGCAGTTATTGAAATTCTTGGATAAATATGCCGTTGACATGCCAAGAGTCACATTGCGGTATGCGACTGAAAAGTTCGAAAAGAAACAACGAGAGTATTACTTGAAACTGAAAGATCAGGAATAACTGCATGAATCAATATCTTGTCTTGCTGCGCGGAATTAACGTCGGTGGAAAGAACATTATCAAAATGGCGGATTTGAAAGCCAGTTTTGAGGAAATGGGCTTTTCGAATGTGGTCACCTACATTCAAAGCGGAAATGTCGTGGTTCAGTCTGAAGAAAAAGATAAATCAGCGTTGACGACCAAGATCGAAAAGGGACTTTCCAAACGATTTAATTTTGAGGCGAAAGTGGTAGTGATCGCTCAAAGGGAATTGGCTGCCATTGTTAAGTCTGCGCCGGAGGGATTCGGCAAAGAAGACAAGAAGTTTCGATACGATGTTATTTTCTTGAAAGAGCCGCTCACGCCGAAGGAAGCCATGCAGAGTGTGAAAGTCCGAGAGGGTGTGGATACGGCACATGCAGGGAAACAGGCATTGTATTTTTCACGTCTTATCAGCCGCGCTTCACAGAGCTATCTCACAAAGATCATTGGGATGCCGGTCTATCAGAATATGACCATCCGCAATTGGAATACGACTACGAAATTGTTGGCGCTCATGGAAGGACAAGATGGCTAAGACAAATTTTCAATCCATTGACGAATATATTGCGGCGTGTCCGCCAGAGTCACAGGCGTATTTACAGGAGATCCGCAAACTGATCCGCAGGTTGGTGCCGGATGCGAAGGAGAGGATCAGTTATCAGATCGCGGCGTTTGAACGGAACGGCAAGAACATCATCCATTTTGCGGGGTGGAAAAAGCATGTGTCGCTGTACCCGGTTCCGGCAGGGAGTGAGGCGTTCGAGCGTCAGATCGCAAAGTATGTGGACGGCAAAGGTACGGTCAAGTTTCCGCTGGATGAGCCGCTTCCCATCAAGTTAATTGAAAGAGTCGTCAAATTGCACTTAGAGGCAAATAAGAAGAAAACCAAAGGAGATTGAAATGAATAAGATTGTTCCAAGTTTATGGTTCGATACACAATGTGAAGAGGCAATGAACTATTACGTTGATACGTTCAACGGTGCACCATACAAAAAGGAAGCCTCGAAGATCGTTTCCATTACGCGCTATGAAAAAGGTATGGAAGCGCCCGGCACAGAACAGATGTTAGGCAAGGTTATTACCGGTATTTTTGAGCTGGCTGGTCAGCGTTATATGGCGCTCGATGGCGGACCAACCTTTAACTTCACCGAAGCGATCTCGTTCTATGTGGAATGTGCGGACCAGAAAGAGGTGGATTATTTCTGGGATAAGTTATCTGCTGTTGCTGAAGCTGAACAATGTGGTTGGTGCAAGGATAAGTTCGGCTTGTCTTGGCAGATCGTTCCGAAACAATTAGGTGAATTGATGGGTGACCCAGACCCGGCTAAGTCTATGCGAGTTGTCAATGCCATGCTCAAGATGCACAAGATCATTGTTGCGGATCTGCAAAAGGCGTATGACGGAGCATAGCTCATGCGAAAAGTTGTTGTGCTTGAGCATATTTCTCTGGATGGTGTCATTCAGGCTCCAGGTGGACCTGAGGAAGATACCAGCGGAGGCTTCGGTTATGGCGGTTGGGTATCGCCATATTCCGACGAGATCAGTGGAACACTCCTGAGAAAGCAGATGAACAGTCCGTTCGACTTGTTGTTGGGTCGTAAAACTTTTGATATTTGGGAACCGTACTGGCCGCGGCATGCAGATGCATGGCAAAATGTGAACAAAGCGACCAAGTACGTTGTCTCGAATACTAGAACATCCAGCCAGTGGCAGCCGTCTGTATTTTTGAGTGGAGATATTGCCGATAAAGTTGCCAAGATCAAGCAACAGCAGGGACCGGATCTGCACGTGTGGGGGAGCGGTAATCTCCTGCAGATGCTTATCAAGCATGATCTGGTCGATGTGTTTTGGCTGATGATCTATCCGATCACGTTGGGCAGTGGGAAGCGCTTGTTTGCCGATGGCGCGATCCCTGCGGCGTTCAAGGTGACCGAAAGCACAACCACGTCGAAAGGTGTCATTGTTGTGAATTACGAGCGCGCAGGCGCGATCACAACCAGTTGAAAGTGCTTCGAACTAAAAGGCACAAAGACTCCATATTTTTCGAATCTGAGAGTCTTTGTGCCTTTGTATTTTCTTTTTAGAAGTTACTTGTTAATCTTTTTGAACTTTCTTACGTTCATCGTCCCATAGTTTGGCAAATCGCTCAAAGGCATCGGCAATGATCTCGAGTTCACTTTCTGAAAAGCTTGAGATCAATTCGTCTTGCGCTTTCCTTGCGGACTCAAACCATGACGCGGCTTTTTCTCCGCTCGATGGTGCGGGAGCAATAAGACTTCCGCGGCGGTCATTGGGGTTGGGTCGACGTTCGATCAGTCCAGCTCTTTCGAGTCGGTCGAGCATGGCAGTGGTTGCCCCAGAGGTGAGCCCCGTGGACCTGGAAAGTTCAGAAGGTGTGGCAACGCCTTTGAAGAAGAGGAACCGAAGACATTCCATGTCGGTTACGTTGAGTCCTGCCCATTCGCTCATGGCATTTCGGAACTGTGTCAGATTTACCCCATAGTCTCTCACAGCTATCAAAGCTCGTTTTTTTAGTTCAGTCTTTGTTGAGTTCGTCATAGAAATTTACCCTTGACATTATCTTTATAATAAAGTATCTTTATTATATAACTAAATTGGTTTTGACGCAAGTGTCAAAATGAACCAAGTCAGATAAGGAGATTTTTATGAGCACAAAAACTGAAACAAACAAAAGCACGAAGAAATCTGGTGAAGGATTCACCGCCGACGAAAAAGCCGCAATGAAAGCGCGCGCTCTGGAGTTGAAAGCGGAAGCAAAAGCGAGCAAGAATCGAGAAGAAGGTGAGAAAGCTTTATTGGCAGCGATCGCACAAATGAAGGACGCCAATGATCGTTCGATGGGCAAACGCATTCATGAACTCGTCACCGCTGCGGCACCGGAACTGATGCCGAAGACTTGGTATGGAATGCCTGCCTATGCAGACAAAGACGGCAAAGTAATCTGCTTCTTTCAGGCGGCGAGCAAGTTCGGGGTGCGGTATGCAACTTTCGGCTTCCAGCCTGATGCGAAGCTCGACGATGGCAATATGTGGGCAGCTAGCTTTGCCCTCATCAAGTTGACATCCGCTGAAGAGGCGAAGATCACTGCACTTGTGAAAAAATCGGTGAGCTAGGAATGAATCCTTTCTTGAAGGAAATGACTCCATCCCAAGAGATCGATGCCATCATCAAGAAGGCAGGGGATTGGAAGGGCAAGAAACTTTCTCAACTTCGCGCAGTGATCAAGAAAGCTGACCCTGCCGTCGTTGAAGAAGTAAAATGGAAGAAGCCTTCCAAACCGGAGGGCGTCGCTGTTTGGTCGCACGATGGCATTCTATGCGTCGCTGACATTCTCAAAAATGCAGTGAGGCTGACCTTCCCAAAAGGAGCGCAGATCAAGGACTCGAAAAAAATCTTCAATACCCGGCTGGATAGCAAAACGGTCCGTGCCATTGATTTCTATGAAGATGAGGCATTTGACACAGCAGCGTTAAAAACACTTATACTTAACGCTGTACAGCTAAATACGCAAAAAGCGAGTAAGAAATAGTCAGACACAGTGCTGCATGTGCCCTTGACTAATTAGAATAAATGTTCTAAAATTTAGTTCCTTTGTCTTGGGTGGGCAAAAGCAACTTTGCTTTTACCCACCTATTTTCTTTATACCTGGCAGAGAGTTTAGAGGAGAGCCTATGCCGCAAGAATATATTGAGATTCATGGCGCACGTGAAAACAATCTAAAGAACGTCTCAGTACGCATCCCCAAACGCAAGATCACCATCTTCACAGGCGTGTCCGGTTCTGGAAAATCGTCCATCGTGTTCGACACGATCGCGACCGAATCACAGCGCCTGCTCAACGAAAACTTCAGCATGTTCGTGCGGAATTTCCTGCCGAAGTATTCCCAACCCGAAGCGGACTCCATCGAGAACTTGAGCATGTCCATCGTGGTGGATCAGAAGCGGATGGGCGGCGGCTCACACTCGACCGTGGGCACGGTCACCGATATCAACACGATCCTACGCCTGATGTTTTCCCGCATCGGTCAGCCTCACATCGGACCTTCCAACGTCTTCGGCTTCAACGACCCGAAAGGGATGTGCCCGAACTGCAACGGCTTGGGTCGCAAACTGGACGTGGACCTTGAAAAATTCATGGACACATCCAAATCCCTGAACGAAGGCGCAATTTTGTTTCCAGATTATGCCGTCGAAGGCTGGTACTGGAGTCAACTCATTAGCACGGGTATGTTTGACCCTGATAAGAAGTTGTCCAAATACTCAAAGAAGGAAATGGACGATCTTTTGCACAGCGGACCAATAAAGATCAAGACCAAAGTAGGTGCAAAAGATTTCAATATGACCTTCGAGGGCATTGTCACCCGCTTTACGAATAAGTACATCAAAGGCGACTTGAAGACCAAGTCCGAGCGGACTCAAAAGATGGTCGAGCCTTATATGACGATGGGTCCCTGTACTATGTGTCATGGCATGCGTTTGAGCCAGGAAGTCTTGAAATGCAAGATCAACGGCTACAACATCGGCGACCTGACCAGCATGGAAATCCCTGTCTTGATAGAGACGTTGAAAAAATTCAAAGAGCCTGCCGCCGAGCCATTGGTCAAAGCGATCCTTGAACGCTTGCAGAACCTCGTGGATATCGGCTTGGAGTATCTCAGCCTCAGCCGCGAAACGGATACGCTTTCAGGCGGCGAGTCGCAGCGCGTGAAGGTCGTCAAGCATTTGGGCAGCAGCCTCACCGATGTCATCTACATTTTCGATGAACCAAGCGTGGGCTTGCATCCGCGCGATGTTCATCGCATGAACGAGTTGTTGCAAAAACTGCGCGACAAGGGCAACACGGTCATCGTCGTGGAACACGACCCAGACGTCATCAAAGTGGCAGACCATATCGTGGACGTGGGACCGCATGCGGGTCCGAAGGGAGGCGAGATCGTCTTCGAAGGCAGTTATGCAAATTTGCTCAAGTCCAACACGTTGACGGGCAGACACATGCAACAGTCCGTCCCGATCAAAGATTCGTTCCGCACGCCGACGGGTAAGTTGCCGATCAAGAATGCGAAGGTCAATAACTTGAAGAACGTCAGCGTGAATATTCCGACTGGCGTATTGACCGTGGTTACTGGCGTGGCGGGCTCCGGCAAGAGTTCGCTCATCAACGAAGTGTTCCAGCATCAACATCCTGACTCCATTGTGATCGATCAATCTGCAGTGGGGGTTAACAGCCGCTCGAACCCCGCTACATACACAGGCATCATGGACGATGTCCGCAAGGCGTTTGCGACGGCAAACAAAGTGCAGCCCGCGCTGTTCAGTTTCAATTCGAAAGGCGCATGTGAAAACTGTCAGGGGCTCGGCGTGATCTACACCGACCTGGCATTCCTCAACGAAGCCAAGACTCCCTGCGAAGTCTGCGGCGGGAAGCGCTTCAAAGATGAAGTGCTGGCATATAAACTCAACGGCAAATCCATCAGCGATGTGCTGTCGATGAATGTGGGGCAGGCGCTTGAATATTTTGAATTGAAAGAAGTGGTCAAGAAACTACAAGCTATGAGCGACGTCGGTTTGGATTATCTCGGACTCGGTCAACCTTTGAGCACGCTTTCAGGCGGTGAATGTCAGCGCATCAAACTTGCCAGCGAGTTGCACAAGCAAGGCAGCATCTACATCATGGACGAACCGACCACGGGCTTGCATATGTCTGATATTGGTCACTTGATGGAAGTCATCGATCGCCTTGTGGATACAGGTAACACGGTTGTCGTCATCGAACACAATCTGCATGTCATCAAAAATGCAGACTGGATCATCGACATGGGACCTGAAGGCGTCAGCAAAGGTGGGCAGGTCATGTTCGAAGGCACGCCCAAGGAGTTATTGAAAGCGAAGCAATCGCTTACGAGTGCTTATATAAAAAATTAAAAATGTGCTTTACGTTATTGGCGGCATGCTCGCCGCCAATAACGATGTATTGAAAAAAGTTTATTTCGACCTTTAGAGAATTTGGAGACTTTAACATGACGACACAAAAAATACTTCCCCCTTCTATTTCAGAATTGAGAGCCTTGTTCAATGGCAAAGTCATCGCACCCGATGACCCACGTTATGAAGAAGCGCGCACTCCCTTTTATGGCGGCGTTGATAAACATCCCGCAGCTATTGTCCGCGTGGCAGATGCAGGCGATGTTTTGCGTCTGGTTTCATTGGCGCGTGAACATGGTTTCGAACTTGCTATTCGAAGCGGCGGTCACAGCGGAGCGGGTCACAGCACGAGCGAAGGCGGCATTGTGCTCGACCTTTCCGCGATGAAAAAATTGGAGATCAATCACGAGAATCAAACCGCCTGGGTTGAAACCGGAATGACCGCTGGCGAATACACAGCCGCTGTTGGTGCGCATGGATTTGTCACCGGCTTTGGCGATACGGGTTCGGTCGGTCTTGGCGGCATCACACTTGGCGGCGGCGTTGGGTATCTCGTTCGTAAATTTGGTCTCACCATTGATAACCTGCTCGCCGCAGAAGTAGTCACAGCCGATGGGCAGCTCTTACATGTGGATGAAAATTCCCATGCCGATCTCTTCTGGGCAATTCGTGGCGGAGGCGGCAACTTCGGCGTGGCGACACGCTTCAAGTTCAAGCTTCATAAATTGGATCAAGGCTACGGCGGGATGCTAGTCCTGCCAGCCACAGCGGACGCTATCGCCTCTTTCTTAGCCGAAGCTGATTCTGCTCCCGATGAACTGTCCACCATCCTGAACATTATGCCTGCGCCCCCTATGCCTTTCCTTTCAGAAGAGGTGCATGGCAAGATGATCTTAATGGCGATGATGTTCTACGCTGGTGACGCAGCAATAGGGGAGCAGGTCATCTCCAAATTCCGAGCCATTGCCACCCCATATGCAGACATGCTCCGCCCGATGGCATACCCCGAAATGTTCCCTCCTGAAGAAGGCGGCTATCATCCCATGGGCGCATCCACCACCATGTTCCTCGATCATGTGGATAGTTCTGTTGCGCAATTCATACTTGACACCTTAGCCAATTCCACGGCGATGATGGCAGTCACTCAACTGCGCATACTTGGCGGAGCCTATTCACGAGTCCCTGCCGATGCGACAGCATATGCCCATCGCGGGTCCAAGATCATGGCGAACCTTGCCGCCTTGTATGGCAACCCGGAAGAAAAAGAACATCACGAAGCCTGGGTCGCTAAATACGAAAAGAAACTGCGTCAAAGCGACAAAGGCGCGTACGTTAACTTCCTCAATGACGTGGACCAAAAACAAGTCCGTGCGGCATACCCGGGTGAGACATGGAAACGACTCGGTAAGGTCAAGAAGAAATATGACCCGACAAACCTGTTCCGCTTGAATCAAAACATTCTCCCAAAATAGGATTCGACATGAGTAAAGTTCTTTTAGATATGTCGATGTCGCTGGACGGTTTTATCGCCGGTGCGAACGTGGGTAAAGAATATCCCATGGGCGTGAATGGTGAGGACCTTCACACCTGGATATTCAGCACACCCAAAGATAAAGTAGACGCTGATGTGGAACGCGAGATGTTCGAGAGAACGGGAGCGGTGATATTGGGGAACCGCACCTTTGAAATCGGTGTAGATCTTTGGGGCGATGTTCCTTTTCCTGCGCCGTCTTTTGTGCTCACCCACAAGAAGCGCGAACCCTTAATAAAAAAAAGCGGAACCTTTACATTTGTAACTGATGGCATTGAAAGCGCACTTAAGCAAGCTCAAGCCGTTGCAGGTGATAAAGACGTTCGTTTAATGGGAGCTGATGTTGCTCAACAATTTCTTAGCGCCGGTCTGGTCGATGAAATACAAATTAACCACGTGCCGATCCTTCTCGGTGATGGTGTACGATTATTTGAACATTTGGGCGTAAATAATAGTCAGCTCGAAAAAGACAGGGTACTTGACTCTCCGCATGCAACCCATATTCGCTATCGTGTCTTAAAGGGCAAGTAAGGCTGAGGAATTTATCATGACTGATGCAAATACAATTGCAGCAGTATCCTTCCTTAAGCTTGCTTCAAGTGGACATGTAAGCGAAGCCTACACCAAATATGTTGGCGAAAGCTTCCGACATCACAACCCCTTCTTTGAAGGTTCAGCCGAAGCATTACAAGCAGGCATGGAAGAGAATGCGCGGCAAAGCCCGGACAAAGTACTCACCATTTTGCGAACGGTCAGCGAAGGGAACTTTGTCGTCACCCATTCTCATGTCCAACAAAATCCCGCTCAACGCGGTGCGGTCATTGTTCACATCTTCCGCTTTGAGAATGGAAAGATCATCGAATTGTGGGATGTAGGACAACCCATCCCTGAGTCGTCTCCCAATCAGAATGGGATGTTTTAGTAATAGATAAGGATATAC
>Ga0075012_10006744_pt1 | contig 10383 bp, 13 predicted proteins | sample All_14_2_FD_71474 | JGI IMG/M metagenome (GOLD analysis project Ga0075012, IMG submission 71474) | Freshwater microbial communities in response to fracking from Pennsylvania, USA - Allegheny Zone_MetaG_DW_15 | ecosystem: Environmental > Aquatic > Deep subsurface > Groundwater > Drilled... | reverse complement strand
CTATGAAAATGAAATATGTATTTGTTTTAAACGCCAGCCTGATATTGTTCCTGCTGGTTGCCTGTAGTGCTATAAACCCAACGCCTGCACAGCCTGCGTCAACGCCGACTACTGTGGTAACGCCGGGAACCGGCGTGCAATATCAATATGTAACCAACACATTACTGTTACCTGCCACAAGAGATCAGACCCAAGCGTATGCTTTGAATATCGATGGAGACCCAAAACAGAATAACGAAAATAAATTCGGAGAATTACTTTCTTTGCTGGTATCTGCAGCACCCGGTCTTGAGTTGCAATCCACGCTTGATCAGGCAATAAATTTAGGTCAACTGGTCACGCTTCACATGGTAAAGACGGATGATTTTTTAAATGACCCAAGTGTTTCCTGGTTCATTTACTTAGGACAACCATCTGATGCCCCAAGCTTCGACAACTCCGACAATTTTACGTTGGATTCTAAAACGCCTCTCAACTCACCGATAATTGGTTCGATCACGAACGGCCACTTCTCAGGTGGACCGGGTTCTGTACGAGTCCGAATGTTTATTTTGGGGCAGCTGGTTGAGGTGGATTTGATCGGGGTACGGCTTGAAGCGGATGTGAATCAGAATGGGTGCGTAAACGGCAAACTGGGCGGCGGGGTAACCGTCGATGAATTCCGCACCAAGCTTCTCCCTGCGATCGCCATTGGGCTTAATCAAATTATCAAAGATAACAAAAATACAGCCCTCGTTCTTTTGAAGACCTTCGACTCCGACAAAGATAAAACAATTACCACACAGGAACTTGAGAACAATCCCATGTTGATGATCGCAATTTCCCCCGATCTGGATTTGCTGGACGCAAATAGTAATTTTAACCCAGGACAGGACGGCGAAAAAGAGTCGTATTCAATAGGCTTGGGCTTTACATGCGTTCCTGCGAGCTTTATTTTGGCAGGCGAGTAACATCAACTCCATAATTGTCTCCCTGGCTGCATCCAGCAGCTGGGGAGGATTTAAGTTAATTGGCATCCAATAGGCGGATGCTCTTGGAAAATTTGTTTCCATGATCAAACAATGCCTTTTCCAAAGCATATTATGACTGCATCTAATAAGGTAGTTAAATACATTACCCAACTAAAGCAACAAAAAGTTGACAGGATAAGGGAATTGATCCGCGATTGGGTACAGTTGTTGATTGATGCCGCAAAAGAAACCCTGAAGCCAGAGGCTGCCATTACGGCTGCCGCAATTGCTTACTTTGCCTTTTTCTCTCTTTTTCCGATCACCCTCTTAAGTATCTCCATTGCAAGTTTTAATCTTGGACCGGCAATGGACCGGCAATTCATAATTCGCAGGTTGGAATTTGTTGCACCAGCCATGGGTCAATTATTAGGTCAAAATATTGATGAAATTATCGAAGCGCGCGGTCCAGTGACCAGCATTGCCTTGGTTGGGCTGATCTGGTCCGCTTCCACGATTTTTTATACATTTACTCATACCATGAATCAGATCTGGGGGCTTAAACAGCGGCGTGCCTTCTGGAAACGCAGGGGAGTATCTATACTTTTTGTTCTTATCTTTGTAGGTCCAATTCTTTTACTGGCTTCATTTGCCAGCAGCATGATCGCTCACCTTCGTCCCTTTTTGTCTGCCTCGCTCATATCGCTGGAGATCGGGGGCGGTCTTGTGCTGGCCGTCCTGCTAGATATTGCCCTGTTTATGGTGCTTTACATGATGCTTCCTCATGGAAAATCAACCTGGCGTGAAATTTTTGTAGGCGCGATTGGTGCTGGTGTTCTGTGGGAGTTGGCAAAAATAGCCTTTTTGTCTTTTGTCTCCACTTATATCTCTGTATCCAACATGATCTATGGTTCGGTTGCCGCCATTATTGCTTTTCTTGCCTGGGGTTATTTGAGTGGTCTCATTTTTATTTTTGGCGCTTATTTAAGCGTCTTTTATGTCGAATTCAATCGACATAAAAGAGAAACAAAGGACAACTTACATCCATAGACCGCCTGCGTCAAATGGGCGGTATCAGGCTCTCCCCCAAGTGGCGGAGAGCAAAATTCCCCAGCCGATGGATGTGGTTGGGACGTATTGCTTGTATGATGAAGTTGTAAGGCAAATCAAAAAAGGAGAAATCTCATGCTTACTTGGATCATCGTAATTCTGCTCATCCTATGGTTGCTCGGTTATTTCGGACCGAATGTCTTTGCAGGCTTCCCCCGCACTGGCAATGCCGTTCACGTATTGCTTGTCCTCGTGGTCATCCTTGTTCTCTTGAATCTGTTGGGTGTCATTTAGTTGATGCTCTCTTCATAACAGGGGACAGTGAAACTGCCCCCTGTTATACATTAGTAAGAAAGGAAAATCCAATGGTATACACAATCATTATAATTTTGTTGGTACTTTTATTAATCGGTTACTTTCGATAAAGTTGCAAGTCTGTTCATGGCGAACTACTTGTGAAGGAGAATTTCTATGCAGAAGTGCGCTGATGTCATGACGAAAAATCCGGTTGCCTGCCTGCCGACAGATATGGCAGTAAAAGCAGCCGGTTTAATGAAAAGCGAGAATGTTGGTTCGATCCCTGTGATCGAAAGCGAACAAAGCAAAGTTTTGGTCGGTATCGTGACCGATCGTGACTTGGCTTTGAAGATCGTTGCTGAAGGGCTCGATGCCAAGTCTACAAACGTTGAATCGGTCATGACTCACCAAGTAGTAACCTGCCATGCTGAAGATGACCTTCAAAAAGCTGTGGATTCAATGTCTGAGAGTCAAGTACGGCGTATTCCTGTCGTTGACAAGGAAAACAAGATTCTGGGGATTATCGCCCAGGCGGATGTGGCGACACGAGCTAAGCATCCGAAGAGGACTGCAAAAATGGTGAAGGGGATCTCGCAAGTGGAAGGTAAGTAGAAGTTTTCCAGTCCAAAGATTTATAAGAGGTTCGAAATGTCTAATAAAAGAATGAACAAGTCCCAGTTTGTGGCTGCATTGTCTGAGCAAAGCGAGCTTAGCAAGAAGCAAGCCTTATCAGCACTCGATACGCTCAATGTGATCATTACCCAACAGCTCAGTAAGCAAGGCCCGGGGGAAGTACTCATCCCTGGACTGCTTAAACTTAATGTTGTAGTTAAGCCTGCCACAAGTAAGCATGAAGGGATCAACCCGTTTACAAAAGAGCCAATGACCTTCAAGGCTAAAGCAGCCCGCAAGGTCATCAAGGTAAGGCTTCATAAATCATTGCGAGACGCTGTCTGAATTCCCTGCCAATGATTCATGATATTCCTCATTGACCAGATTGGATAATTAACGTGAACATCATGCGCCGCGGTTTGAAATTTACTGCAATTTGGGTCTTGATATTCATGTTGTTGAACCTCGCCGCATGTGATATTGCGACAATAACTCCTTATGCAGTTAATGACAACGCAGTATTAATGGCTTCACCGGTACTGATCACAGAGCCTTGTGCTTCATGTGCCCAGGCGACTCTGGCGATGATCCTTACGCAGGAGAAGGGTAATTCTGATTTTCAGGCAGCTGCCACTGCCGAAATTTTGCGTGCGAATGCACAAGCAACCTTGAACTCAGCCAATGCTACATTGAATGCAGCTCAAACTCAGGAACAAAATAACACAAATATTATTGCCGCCCAAATAGCGGCTACTGCTGAGGTTGTGCGCGCCAATGCACAGGCAACGTTGAATTCGGCAAGTTCAACCCAGATCGCAGCGATGACGCAGGGGCAATACAACCTGCAGGTAACAGAGTCAGCTAGAACACAGGAGGCGGCGGCTTTGCTCATCCAACAAAATAAGGATGATATTGCTGCCAGTACCCAGACAGCTGTTGCCAATACTATTGCCACGCAAACCCAGTCTGCTGTTGCAACATCCCAATGGTATACGGATCAGGAACGCCAGCGTGATGAAGAGAGAAAAGGTCCCATAGCCTTTCTATGGACTTGGTGCCTTCCGATCTTCCTGGTACTGCTTGCGGGTTTGACCCTTTGGGGCTTCAAACGCTGGCTCAGTATCCAACAATCCAACCAACGAATTCTTGCCACGCCTGCCGAAAAACTGCCAGAACCAGTAGTGGTAGTCAGGCAGCATCGGCATGATGACCCGCAATATATTGAAAGTAAAGTGATCGATGACGGCTATCAAGTCACATCACCAGATGATCAGGTGCATCAATGGCTTGATGAAGTAAAGGATGAACTCCTAAGCAGGGATGAGAAGGATAAAGAAGATGATGAAGGGAATTGATCCGCGCCATTTCGATCAAAAATCCCAGCTAATTAAAGATCAGGTATCGGCTGTCCTTGCAAGATGGGGCTTGATACCGAGATTTAAACGCTGGCGCTTAACACAGGACCCTGAAACCGGAATGGTTGTCTTGTTCGGCATCCTAAATAATAAATATATTGCTGAACATACCTCGATCCCTTTCAGCAAGTATTTCGACCCTAATATGTTGCGTGACCTCGCCAATGAGCTGCAAGTGCAGGTGGTGTCTTGTAACAGTGATTCATTTCGTTATGCCTTTATTCTGGATCGGGGGAGTGTTGGTAAATTGCCGACCCACATAGATTATCCCTATGTTGCCAACGGTAAGGTCATGGTTAGAGTTGTTTTCGGTGACATCCATCCACAACCCGTTCCAGTTCCACCTGTTGATACCACCATCCTGAACGATAACAGGTTTATGCGTCAGGTTGCCGGTGCTTTCCTAAAGGTCTTTGAAGATATCAAGCTCAGAGACGATGCTGCTTTGTTGCTTTCTGCTCAAAATCCGCCTGATATCGTGATCATCGATGAGGATGAATTCAATAAACGGGTGACGGAGCATGAGATCAATCGCTTGAAAGTAAAACGCATTAAGGAGTTTTTTAATGAGAGAGAGAAAAGATGATGAAACTGAATTTGTACTTTATAGTAATGGACCTGCTTACTCTGCTGATATATCCGATCTTATTTTTGCATGGCAGACTGCGTCAGCTTGTAAAAGTAAAAGGAAGTGTTATTCCGGTAAATTCACTGCCTGCTGTAGCGCCGCGCTGGGTGAATGACGGGGTTGACGACATAAGTTGGCAAAGGAAAGAAGGATGATTATGCGTACGCAAACGATAGAATTTCCTGACAGAAAAACACTTTGTATCTTCCCGGTCGAGCGTTCGCAACTGTCTGAGGCTTTGACTGAGCTTAATCTCGAAAATGGTTATCCAGTTATTGTATTGATAGGCGGGGCAATTGAAAAACTGCAAGCCAAGGCGACTTTGAGAGCCATCCAGACCATTGCAAAATTGGCACACGAAGAGAAAATCCTTGTTATTTGCGGAGGTACTGATATGGGGGTGATGGCGAAGATCGGCCAAGTGCGTTCACAAAATGTTTACACCTTTCCGTTGGTCGGGATAACACTTGAGGATCTGGTTGCCTTCCCTGGTGGACCTCAGAGCACAAAGTTTTTATGGTGGGGGAGGGAACGCTGGCAATTGGAACCGCATTATCCATACTTTATTCTTGTTCCTGGCAGCCACTTTGGCGATGAATCTCCATGGATCATCGATGCAGCGCGCATATTCTCAAAAGGTAACCGTTCTGTAACGATCTTGATCAATGGTGGTGAGATCTCCAGAAAGGACATCCAACTGAGTCTTGAAGAAGGGCGTCATGTAATGGCATTGAGCCATACAGGACGCCTTGCAGATGAAATATCGCAGGACTTTGAACGGAACGGATTGATTACAGTCGTTTCGGCGAATATGGATGAACAGATCATCAAAGGCATCCATTCCATTTTACGAATCGATCAAACTCGTGTAACCACCTGAGAGTAATTTTATTCTTAGCAGTATAGAAAGTAAAAGGAGCAAGTCATGGGACGCAAAGGTACAAGCAAACGAAAGCCGAAGAAAATAAAACAAAACACCGCTTCAAATAACAGCGGCAATTCACCAGTCCAAGAGCTGGTAAAAGATAAAGGCGCGCCTGTGCAAAACGATAGTGGAAAAGCATCTGGCGGATGGAATAAAAAGAAAAAGAAACATTAAGTGACAAAATGAATATCCTGCTTGTCTATCCTGAGTTCCCAGATACCTTCTGGAGTTTCAAACATGCACTCAAGTTTGTTCGAAAGAAGGCTGGGGCTCCTCCGCTTGGCTTGCTGACAGTTGCAGCCATGCTGCCCCCCGAATGGGACAAGCGCTTGATCGATCTAAACGTCACGGATCTCAAAGACGAAGATTTGAAGTGGGCAGACTATGTCTTCATCAGTGCGATGATCGTGCAGCGTGACTCGGTGCGAACTGTCGTCAGACGCTGTAAAGCTGTCGGAGCAAAGATGGTGGCAGGCGGCCCGCTCTTCACGATGGAACACGATCAATTCCCGGATGTGGATCATTTTGTTTTGAACGAGGCTGAGGAGACGCTTAAGCCGTTCTTGCTGGACCTGGCACAGGGTCAGGCGCGACGCGTTTACTCGTCTGAAGAATTTCCAGACATCCACCAAACCCCGGTCCCGTTGTGGCAACTGGTAAATCTCAAACTGTACGACACGATCGGAGTTCAGTTCTCACGCGGCTGTCCGTTCAATTGCGATTTCTGTAATGTGACTACGCTGCTGGGGCATCGTCCGCGCACAAAGACCGCCGCACAGATCATCGCAGAGTTGGATGGGCTTTACGCGTTAGGTTGGCGCAAGAGCATCTTTTTTGTGGACGATAACTTTATCGGAAACAAGAAACAGATCAAATCTGAAGTATTACCGGCTCTGATCGAATGGCGCAAGGGAAAGACTGGCATGTCATTCAACACAGAAGCATCCATCAATCTTGCAGATGACCCCGAATTATTAAGGCTGATGGTAGAAGCCGGGTTCGATACAGTGTTTGTTGGCATCGAGACGCCCAATGAAGAAAGTTTGACAGAATGTAGTAAGAGTCAAAACAAAGGGCGTGACTTGGTCGAGAGTGTTAAGAAACTTCAACGCGCAGGTCTTCAAGTGCAGGGTGGTTTCATTGTCGGGTTCGACAATGATTCCCCTTTGATCTTTCAACAGCAGATCGATTTCATACAACAGAGCGGCATTGTGACCGCCATGGTCGGTCTTTTACAAGCTCCTTTGGGAACACGTTTGTATGACCGTATGCAAAAAGAAGACCGTTTGATAAAACAGTTTTCAGGCGATAACGTGGATGGCTCCACTAACATCGTTCCCATAATGGGAATCAAACCGCTGAAAGAAGGCTATCGCAAGATCCTTGGTCATATTTACGCGCCAAAACATTATTATGAGCGTGTTCAGACTTTTCTTCGCGAATATCAGCCGCCCAAGATCAGAATTCAATTGGAGCTCCAATATATCCTTGCGTTTTGGCGATCCATTTATCAATTAGGGATTCGCGGTGCTGAGAGGGTTCACTACTGGCGGCTCTTTTTCTGGACCTTGTTCCGCCGTCCACGCTTGTTTCCACTAGCGATCACATTCGCAATTTATGGGTTCCACTTCCGTCAGGTGATCGAATTGCACGTTGATTGAAGCTGTAGTTTACCTGCTATACCTATGAAGGAAATCGCATGGAACAAAATAAAATAAAGATCGAACGCGATAAGAAAATCGCTCTTGTGGCGCATGATAATAAAAAGCGCGACCTGGTCGAATGGGCGAAATACAACAGGGATCTTCTGGCGCATCATACGATCTATGCAACAGGAACGACGGGGGCATTGTTGGAACAGGTACTGGGCTTTCCAATTCACAAACTTGAGAGCGGACCATTGGGCGGCGATCAACAGATCGGAGCCAAGATCGTTGACGGCGATATTGAATTCCTGATCTTCTTTTGGGATCCTCTCGAGTCCATGTCTCACGACCCGGATGTCAAAGCACTATTGCGGATGGCTGTCGTTTGGAATATTCCCATAGCCTGCAATCGAGCCACTGCCGACTTCATGATCTCGTCACCGTTAATGGATGAAGAATACGACCGCCTTTTGCCGGAATATGATGAATATAGGAATCGCACGACCATGATAGTTGAGTCCGAATAATATTTATGCTAATGCACCCCGGACTTAAGAAGGAGTCCCTGTGAATACAAATCAAAAACAACATCGCGGCATTCTACAGAGTATTGCACATAGGGTGATGATCGAACGGGGACTGCTGCCTGATTTTTCAAACGAAGCGCTTACAGAACTTGAAAAGTTTCAAACCTCAGTTGGCAAACCAGATCAGGATGCCCCTAACATTCGTGACATGCGAAACCTTCTATGGGCTTCCATTGACAATGATGATTCTCTCGATCTGGATCAATTGACCTTTGCCGAAGCCATGCCAGGAGACAAGGTCAGGATCATGGTTGCCATAGCGGATGTGGATGCATTCGTCCAGAAGGGGACAGCCCTGGATAAACATGCCCAGCACAATACTACATCTGTGTATACAGCTGCCAGAATTTTTCCAATGATTCCAGACTTGCTTTCTACAAATCTAACTTCGCTTAATCTCAATGAGGATCGCCTTGCTCTTGTGGTTGAAATGGAACTTGGTGCTGATGGAACTCTTCTTAATTCCAATATCTATCGGGCTTGGGTCTGTAATCATGCCAAGCTGGCATATAACAATATTGCGCCATGGTTGGAGGGGAATGGCAAGATGCCTAACGCGATTTCCTCTGTCATCGGGCTGGATGAAAATCTGCGATTGCAAGACAAAGCTGCCCAAAGTCTGAAGAAACTCCGGCATGTTAATGGAGCACTTACGCTGGAAACCATTGCAGCAAAACCAGTTTTTGATGGTGATCAGATCAAGGCACTTGAAATTGATGAAAAGAATCGTGCCAAAGAGATCATTGAAGATTTCATGATCGCAGCGAATGGCATAACAGCACGTTATCTTTCAGCGAATGGCTTTCCCTCAATCCGCCGCGTGGTACGCACGCCGAAACGATGGGATCGTATCGTTGAAATTGCTGAGAATCATCAGTACGAACTTCCCTATGAACCAGATTCAAAAGCCCTGGAAGAATTTCTCGTCCACGCCAAAGCAGCGGACCAGATGCGGTTCTCTGACTTGTCTCTGGCTGTTATTAAACTTCTGGGCTCAGGCGAATATGTAGCCGAGTCTTCTGATGAAACCGCTTCAGGACACTTTGGGCTTGCGGTGAAAGACTATGCCCACTCCACAGCTCCGAACCGTCGCTATCCCGATTTGCTGACTCAACGCCTATTGAAAGCTGCCCTTGAAGGAAAACCAACACCTTACAATAAAGATGAGCTTGATGATTTAGCGGCGCACTGCACTGAGGCTGAAGATAATGCCACAAAGGTGGAGCGACGCGTAGAAAAATCCGCTGCCGCTCTTATGCTTGAGTCACGGATCGGAGAAAAGTTCGACTCCATCGTCACTGGTGCTTCTGAAAAAGGGACCTGGGTACGGCTGTTGTCCATTCCTATAGAAGGCAAACTCGAACAGGGGTTTGAAGGCTTGGATGTCGGCGACCAGCTCAGGGTGCAGTTGATATTGGTGGATGTACAGCAGGGATTTATCGATTTCAGAAAGATTAGCTAGATCAGATTTACAAAAGGAGAGATCTAATGAAAAAAGAAATTGGTTTATGGGTCGACCATCGGGAAGCAATTATCGTAATTCTTAGTGATGGTGAAGAGGAAATTAAGCACATTACCTCTAAGAGCGGTAAACGTATCCGCTACTCTGGCAGCTCGCATTCCAAAACTCCGCAAGGATTAAAAGAGGTGACCGGAGAGGACCAGCGGGATAGAAAATTTGCAAATACTCTCAATAAATATTATGACGAGATCATCGCTGTGATTCGTGATGCTGAGACCATTCAGATATTTGGTCCGGGTGAGGCAAAAGGGGAATTGGAAAAACGGCTCGAGCATGAAGGACTCAAAGCACATATCCTAGCAGTTGAAGCGGCAGACAAAATGACCGATCGTCAGATTTTGGCAAAGGTTCGAGAGCGTTTTCTAGTATAGAAAACGCTATAAATTAATTGATGGAATTAAGGATAAACCATGTTCGATACCATACTTGTCCCATTGGATGGTTCCCAAATGGCTGACTGTGTTCTGCCGCATGTTGCTGCCATTGCCGATCCTTTCAATGCAGAAGTCACCTTGCTGCGTATGCTGGAAAAGAATCAGGCAGGGACATCAGCCCAGTTGTTCGACCTGCTGAATTGGCAGATCAACAAGACAAGGTCCACGCTCTATTTGGAAAAGATAAAAGATCTTTTTGAAGGACCCGGTGTTCGAACGAAAGCACTTGTGTTGGAGGGTTTGGTGGCAGAAGGGATTGCTGAATATGTACAACAACAGGAAATGAAACTTGTCGTTCTGAGCAGCCACGGGCGGAGCGG
>Ga0075012_10006742_pt1 | contig 10384 bp, 9 predicted proteins | sample All_14_2_FD_71474 | JGI IMG/M metagenome (GOLD analysis project Ga0075012, IMG submission 71474) | Freshwater microbial communities in response to fracking from Pennsylvania, USA - Allegheny Zone_MetaG_DW_15 | ecosystem: Environmental > Aquatic > Deep subsurface > Groundwater > Drilled... | reverse complement strand
CCGCAGTCGCGTGAATTCCGGACGGGACAGCCCTTCGCCGGTCCGCACCGGGACCGTCAGGTCGGCGTCGCCAAGCAACTGTTCTCCGCCATGGGGATCGCGCGCGACGACAAGGAGATGCGCCAGGACTGGGTGTTGCGCGGCTTCCGCCAGTTCGATGCGCCGGTCTGCGTGATCGTGACCTATGATCGGGTACTGGACGGCAGCGACGATACGCCGTTCGATTGCGGTGCCGTGACGACGGCGCTGGTCAACGCCGCCTGGTCGCGCGGGCTCGGGGCCGTGATCAACAGCCAGGGCATCATGCAGTCGCCGGTGGTGCGCGAGCATGCCGGCATCGCCGACGACCAGGTCATCATGAAGAGCATCGCGCTGGGCTGGCCGGACGAGAGCTTCCCGGCCAACGCGGTCGTATCGGAACGGAAGTCCGTCGGTGAAGCCACGGTGTTCGTCGGCTTCGACACTTAGGCGCGTCGCCGCTCTCCCTCCCTTGACCTGAATCAAACGGTTTCCTCCCCTGCACTGATAGGTTGATTTCCGCAGCGGAGGTGAGGCCTTCGCCTGGCGCGCGAAAGCGTCCTTCGGGGGGAGGGGGAATCGATGGCCGAAGGGCCGGTCGGCTACGACGACATCGATGCACATGTCCAAAGGCTGAAGGCGTCCGGGCTGGTTCGCTCGATCGATCGCGCCATCGACAAGGACACCGAGATGCATCCGCTGGTGCGCTGGCAGTATCGTGGCGGCATCGCCGAAGCGGACCGCAAGGCGTTCATGTTCACCAACGTGGTCGACGCGAAGGGGCGTCCCTATCCCGGCGCCCGCGTCGTCATCGGCGCGCTGGCGGCCAACCGGCAGATCTACGCGCTCGGCATGAAGAGGCCCGAAACGGAAATCGGCAAGGCCTGGCTCGACGCGATTGCCCAGCCCATTGCGCCGCGACAGGTGGCAACGGCGCCCTGCCAGGAGGTGGTGGAGACCGGCGAGGCCCTGTCGATGCCCGGCCACGGGCTGGACGCGCTGCCCATTCCGATCTCGACCCCCGGCTACGATACGGCTCCCTACCTCACGGCGGCGCTGTGGTTCACCCGCGACCCCGACAGCGGCATCCAGAACATGGGCCTCTATCGCGGCAACCTGAAAGCGCCCGATCGCCTGGCCGTGATGATGGAGCGCTCGACGCTCGCGGGCGGCGGCGTGCACTGGCTCAAGTACCGCAAGCGCGGCCGGCCGATGCCGGTGGCGGTGGTGCTAGGCGCCCCGCCGATCGTGACCTTCGTCGGCCCGCAGAAGCTGCCGCTCGATTGCGACGAACTCACCGTGGCGGGCGGCCTCGCCGGCTGCCCCATCAACGTCGTCCGGTGCAGGACGGTGGATCTGCTCGTGCCGGCCGAGTCTCAGGTCGTGATCGAGGGCCTGATCGACACCGACCAGCTCGAGCCCGAGGGCCCGTTCGGCGAGTCGCACGGCTACATGGCGCTCGAAGAATACAACTTCTCGATGCGCGTGACCGCCATCACCCGGCGCCCATCCTACACCATCACCTCGATCATCTCCCAGGTCACGCCGAGCGAATCGAGTGTTATCAAGAAGGTGGCGTACGAGCCGCTCTATCTCGCCCATCTGCGCGACGGGCTGAACATCAAGGGCGTCGTGCGCGTCTCGATGCACGAACCCCTGACCAACCTCAGGCCGTTCGTCTTTCTCATCCTGAAGAAGGGCACGCCGAAGTCCGAGATCTGGCGCGCGCTCATGGGCACGGCCTCGCTCACGCCGGCGATCGGCAAGTTCTGCATCGCCCTGGACGAGGACATCGACCCCGAGGACACCGACCATGTCCTGTGGGCGATCGCCTACCGCTCCAACCCGCTGACCGACACGCATGTCGTGCCCAACCGCGGCAAGGGGCACGGGCCCGCGCTGAAAGGCTCGGAGATCGACGCGACCATGCTGATCGATGCCACGGCCAAGGGCGACTATCCGCCGGTCGCGCTGCCGAAGAAGGAATACATGGAGCGGGCTCGTACGCTCTGGGAGGAACTCGGGCTGCCGCCGCTGCGACCGCAGTCGCCGTGGAGCGGCTATTCGCTCGGCGACTGGTCCGAGGAATGGGACGCCTGCGCGGCGCGCGCCGCACGCGGCGACTGGATCGCCAACGGGCGCCGCTCGGCGGCGCATATGAGCACCACCGCCCTGCCCCAGGACCCCGCGCGCGGCATCCGATCTCAAGGCGACTGAGCCAACCCCGCAACAAGAGGAGCATTGCCGTGCAAAAAGGGTTTCAACGCAAGTACGACGATCTCAACGATCATCTGGAGAAGCTCGAGAAGGCGGATCTCCTCTGGAAGATCGACCAGGAGATCAACAAGGACCGGCATCTGCACGCCTTCGTGCGCTGGGGCTATGTCGGCGACGTCGGCACGGTGCTCAACAGCAATCCGAAGCGGGCGTTCCTGTTCACCAACGTCACCGATTCCAAGGGCCGAAGCTACAAGGGGAACTGCGACGTGCAGGTCGGTGGCACGGCGGGCTCGCCGGCGATCTACGCTCTGGCGATGGGCATCGAGCACAAGCCCGACGAGGGACTGTCGGCGCTGTCGCAGAAGATTTTCGACAAATGGTCCCATGCCTTCCAGCACCCGATTCCCGCCGTCGAGATTCCGTCGGAGGAAGCGCCCGTCCACGAGGTGGTGCTGATAGGCGACGAGCTGAAGGGCGGCGCCGGCAAGGGGCTCGACACGCTGCCGGTTCCCAACAACACACCCGGCTGGGACACCGCGCCCTATTTCTCCGCCGGCCTGTTCGTCACGCTCAATCCCGACACCAACATCCAGAACATCAGCCAGAACCGCTGCAGCCTGAAGGCGTCGGACCGCATGACGGGCATGTGGCTGATCCAGACGAATGGCGGCGCCCACCAGAACTGGGCGAAGTACAAGGAGCGCGGCGAGAAGATGCCGGTGGCGCTGATCGTCGGCGCGCCGCCCTCGCTGCAGGTCGTGGGTCCGCAGAAGGTGCCCGAGTATCTCGACGACATGGACGTGGCCGGCGCCCTGGCCGGCGCGCCCTACCGCAAGGTCAGGTGCAAGACCATCCCGCTCATGGTGCCGGCCGATGCGCAGATCATCATCGAAGGCTGGCTCGATCCCGAGAAGCTCGAGATGGAGGCGCCGTTCGGTGAGTCCTACGGCAACATGTCGGTGGAGGAATACAACCACTCGATCGCCGTCACCGCCATCACGCGGCGCCGCAAGGCGGTGCTGAGTTCGATGATCTCGCAGATGGCGCCGTCCGAATCGGGCGTCATCAAGCAGCTGAACTACAGCGCGATCATGCTCAATCACCTGAAGAACACGCTGTACATCCGGCAGGTCAAGGACGTGGCCCTGCACGGGCCGATGATCGGCGTCTCGCGGTTCACGGTCGTCGTCCTGGAGAGGAACACGCCCAAGACCGAGATCTGGCGGGCGCTCGAGGGTGCCACCACCTTCATGCGCTCGGTAGGCAAGATGACGGTCGCCGTCGACGAGGACATCAACCCGAACAATGTCGAGGAGGTGCTGTGGGCGATCGCCTATCGCACCGACCTGATGAAGTCGGTGAAGATCGTGGACCATCAGGCCAACGGCCATGCGCCCAAACTGCGCGACCGCGAATGGGAAGCCAAGATCATGATCGACGCGACCCTGCACTACGACATGCCCCCCGTGGCCCTGCCGGCGCGGGCGCTCATGGAGGAGGCCAGGACCCTCTGGGACAAGGCCGGGCTGCCGCCGGTCACGCCGCGCTGGAAGTGGTACGGCTACAGCCTCGGCGACTGGTGCGAGGAATGGACGAAGTGCGCGGAGCGTGCCGTTGACGGCGACTGGCTGATCAACGGGCTGCGGACGGCGCGCCTGGTCGATACCGATGCCGTCGGCGGTCCCACCGCAGGCGTGCCACGCGAGGGCGTCGTGCGCTGGAACGAGAAGACCGGCGAGGTGGACTATCCGCCGGGCTTTCCGCTGAAGGATCGCTTCGACACCGACGAATAGCCGGACGAGTCCGTCGCGAACGCCTTCCTTGGCCGCCCCGCATCCAATTGCCCCAGGATCCATGCCATGCCGCAACAGGACATGACGTCTTTCGTCGAGGAACTCGAAGCGATCGGGCAGCTGACGCGAATCAAGGAGCCGAAGCGGGTGGATGAACTACCCGCTCTCATGGAGGCCTCGCCGAACAAGGCGATCCTCGTCGAGAAGGTGGTCGACAGCGAGTTCAGCTTCCTGGCCGGTGCCTACAGCACGCGCGAGCAATATGCCCATGCGCTCAAGTGCGATCCGCGGGATCTCGGGAAGGCCATCTCGCGGGTCAACCTCAAGAGGGAGAAGCCGGTGCTGGTCGCGACGGCCCCTTGCAAGGAAGTCATCCTGAAGGGAAAGGACGTCGATCTGACCCGGTTCCCGCTGTTCCTCTATCACAGCTACGATGGTCACGCGTTCATCCAGGACACGAACGTCGTGTCCCGCGACCTCGAGACCGGCCTCATAAACTGGGGCATCTATCGCTTCATGTATCGTTCGAAGAACGAAACGAACATCGACATGAGGAACGACAGCCACAACGCGCGCATCCATGCCAAGAAGTACCAGAAGGCGGGCAAGGACATGCCGGTTTCCGTCGTCATCGGCGGGCCCACGCTCGACAAGATCGCCTCGATGTACTCGTTCGAGGGCCAGGACGACTGGGACATTCTCGGCGGCTTCTATGGCGAGCCGGCGAAGGTCGTCAAGTGCGAGACCAACGACCTGACGGTTCCCGCCAACGCCGAAATCATCCTCGAAGGCCGGATGATGACGTCCGAAGGCTGGATCTACGACGAGGGCCCCTACGGCGAATACACGGGAACCTACGGGTCGGGTCTTCCGATGAACTGCCGCTTCGTCGTCGACTGCATCACGTATCGCAGGAATGCGATCTACCAGTACGCCACGATCGGCGGGCTCCATCCCGGCCGCACCGATCTCATGATCTTCAACCCGACGATCGAGTCCGATATCTACAGCGCGTTGAAGCTCGCAGGCATTCACGTTCTCGACGTCCATGCCCCCTATGGCGGCAGCCACAACATCGTCTATGCGAGGATCAAGGTCGTGGGCGGCGGCGATGCCAAGCAGGCGCTCGCCCTGATGCTGAGCTGCTCGCGGCAGTGGTTTCCCAAGCTGGCCTACGTCTTCGACGAGGACATCGACATCTTCGACGACGACCAGGTGAAGTGGGCGATGGCCTGGCGGTACAACCCGCAGATCGACACCCTCGTCATTCCGGACCTGAACATCCTGCCGCTCGACCCGCTGGCGCAGACCAATCATCCGCCCGTGCACACACCGAAGGCGGGCTTCGATTGCACCATCCCCATCGTCGGAAACATCGATCGGGTCAGCTTCATGAAATGCTCGGTCACCGAGCCGTTCGGTCTGCCGCCGGCGGACCTGAAGATCCTGGCAGAGCCCGAGCTCGAACAGGCCATGGAGGCCTTTGTCAAGGAAGCGCCCCGGACCTGGGAGGACATCCTGAGGAAATTCCACGGGCAACCTTACCCGACCCTCTATCGCGCCTTCGGCGGCTTGCGGCCCAGGCTCGGCCGTGTGGCCGACCAGCGCCCCGAATATCCTTATACGATCGCCGATTCGTGCTTCGTCCATCGGGGTGGGCAATCGCCGACGGGACAGTGAGCCTGCGGAAGAACTGCAGCCAGGGGAGTCATGACATGAAGCGACTGATCGTGGGCGTCTCGGGGTCGAGCGGAGTCATTTACGGCGTTCGGCTGCTCGAAGTGTTGAAGGGCATTCGCGACGTCGAGACCCATCTCGTCCTGAGCAAGGGGGCCGAGGTCACGTTGCGGCTCGAGACGGATCGCAGCGCGGAGTCCGTCAGGGCGCTGGCGGACGTCGTGCACGCCCACGAGAATCTCGCGGCGTCGATCTCCAGCGGCTCGTTCCGGGTCACCGGCATGGTGGTGATGCCGTGCTCCATGAAGAGCCTGGCGCAGATCGCCCTGTCGCTGAACGAGAACCTGCTCACCCGCGCAGCCGACGTGACGCTGAAGGAGCGCCGCAAGCTCATCCTCGTGCCGCGCGAGACGCCGCTGCATCTCGGCCACCTGCGCCACATGACGGCCGTTGCCGAAATGGGCGGCATCATCCTGCCGCCTGCGCCGTCCTTCTACCATCGTCCGAAGACCATTATGGACGTCGTCGACCAGACGGTCGGCAAGGTTCTCGACCAGTTCGAGATCGAGCACGACCTGTTCCGGCGCTGGAGCGGCGATGACATCTGAGGAATTCGAGGCCGCCACGTCGGCACTGTTCCGCGAGGTCGCCCCCATGACTCTGGCGACCTGTGCCGGCAACGTGCCCTGGGCGAGCGATGTCTATTTTGCCCGCTCGGGCTTCAATCTCATCTTCTTTTCCTCGCCCGATTCGCGGCATTGCCGAAATCTCGTTGCCAATCCCGTCTGTGCAGTATCGGTGCACGCGCTCGCCACCAACTGGCAGGATATCAGGGGCGTGCAGATGGAAGGCGTGGCCGGGCTCGCAAGCGCGACGGGCGAAAAGGTTTCTGCGCTGGCGGCCTATGTCGCCAAGTTTCCTTTTGCCCGCGACCTCCTGGCCCATCCGGGCGAGGCGCTCCGGACTGCATTCCGTGCCCAGGCGCACATCTTCCGGCCGATCCGCATGCGCTACCTCGACAACCGCCGCGGGATCGGCGTGCGCTTCAGTGTCGGATATGTGCAGGGCAAACCCGAATGGCCGCCCCGGCGCGAGGGGACGAATGCCTGTAGCGGCCCGACAGGGCCCTGAACCATGCCACGCCTGGTTCGATGGGGCGCCGCCGGACCGACGGCGAAGTCATCACCGACGTCTTCAACATGTGCGCACCGGGAAGGCTCTGGCTGGCGCCGCCGTCGCATCGGGTCGACGCGGGCTGAGGGGCGTAGCCTTCGGATCCTCAGAGATTCTGGCGCTTGTTCTCGACGCCGAGAATGTGGCGTCCGACCATTTCGACATGGCCCATCATGGCCTGCAGATGCTGACTGGCGCTCATGGCGTCGCGGAAGCGGCGCTCGAACGGGGCTGAATCCAGGATCGCCGTGGTTCCAGCGGCGCGATAGGCGGCGATCGAGACCTCCGTCGCCTCGTTCATGCCGTAGGTGGTCGCAAGCCGCAGCCGCATGCGGCGATCGACGTCGAGCGTGCCGTTGGCCGCCGCGTCGTAGACTTGGGCTACCTCGGTATGCAGGTAGGCGCGGGCGGCAGAAAGGCGTGCCTCGAGCAGGGCGATTTCGCGCTGGACTGCATTGTTGCCCGACATGGCGTTGATCGAGGCGCGGCTGTGCTTGCCGCGCGCCAGATCGACATAGGCTTCGAGCATCCGCCGCGCGACACCCAGCGTCACGCTGCAGAAGCCGCTGGCATAGAGCAGCGTCGACATGATCGTGTAGATCGGGCCGGGCTCGCGCCTCTCCTCGAGGGCATCGCGCGCCGGCGCCTGGGCGTCGGGGATGAACAGATCCTCGACCGTATAGGTGTCGCTGCCTGTGCCGCGCAGGCCGAGCACGAACCAGTCGTCGACGATCTTCGCCTCGCTGCGCCTGAAGACGAAGCTGCGGTCGTCGGGCCGGCCGTAACGATGATGCGGCGTGCCGTCGGGATTTTGCACGGCGCTGTGGGCGCCCATCCAGGTCGTGTGCCGGCCGCCGCTGGCGAAGCTCCAGGTGCCGCTCAGCCGGTAGCCGCCCTCGACCCGGATCGCCCGGCCCGCGCCGTTGCGCGCGCCCCAGGCGAGGCCGACGCCCGGATCGCCGAACAGGGCGGCCGCGGTCTCCGGCGGCATGGCGGCGGCCGAGGTTGCCGAAGAGACATTCGACTGGTTCACGAACCAGGCGGTGCTGGCATCGGCCCAGGCGATGGCCTCGACGGTCCGACAGAAGTCGAGCAGGGGCAGTTCTTGCCCGCCAGGCTGCGGGGCAGCAGCAGGCGCAGCATGTCCTGATCCATGAGCGCGTCGACCACCTCCGGGGTGAGCTCGCGGCGGCGGTCCATCTCCGCGCCGTGCCGGTCGAGCAGCGGCTGCAGAGCGCGCGCCCGCTCCGGGGCGCCGAGGGTGGGGGCCGGCTGAACGAGCGTGTCCATGCGATCCTCGAAGATGCGTCGTGCGTGTGCTCTCCCGTCCATACTGGACCGCCCGGGCAGCCGGTCAATCGATCCGCGCGAATGCCACTACCCAGCGGAAGAGGGGCCTATCCCGCGATGTCGGCGGCGACGCGCCGGTCGCGGGCCACCGCCGTGGCAATGGCGGAGGGTCCGTCGAACTCCAGGGGGATGTGGGCGAGGCGGGCCTGGGTCTGCACCGATCGGTCGGTGCGCAATCCCACCAGCGCGGCCGTCAGCCGGTTGGCCAACGCCGCCGGTGTTGCCGCCGGCGCGAAAACGCCGAAGCTGATCGTGTAGGCGAGTTTCCTGTCCCCCACCAGTTCCGCCAGGGTCGGCACGTCCGGCAGCTGCGGCGAGCGGCGGGCGCCCGAGGTCGCGAGCACGCGCAGCTTCGTGCGATTGCGGGCATTGTGCAGCAGCGCGGTCCGCGTATCGACGACCGCGATGTCGGCGCGGCGCGTCAGGAGCAGGTCGACGGCGGCATTGGTGCCGGGCACCTCGATCGGCTCGAAGGAGAGCTTCAGACGGCGTTCGACCAGCGCCAGCAGGAGGCCGATGGTCGAGTCCGCACCCGTCGTCGCGGCCTTCAGGCGCGCCGCCCGGGCGGCGGCGAGCAGGCCCGGCCAGTCGCGGATGTCGGAGAGTTCGTTGACCGCCAGCGCCGTCGAGAAGCCGCGCGTCACCTTGGCGATCGGCTGCAGTCGCGCCAGCAGCGGCTCGGCCGGCGTCTCCTGCAATACCAGGTTCAGGATTTCGGCGATCAACAGCATCCGCCCGTCGGGCTCGGCGTCGATCACCTGGAGGGCGGCCCGGCGTCCAGCCTGGCCCAGCGTATAGTCGAACTCGACGGGCTCGTTGAGCGCGGCCGAGAAGCCGTCCTGGATCAGCTGGGCGCAGAGGTCTGTCGGGTTGCCGACGCCGAAGCCGCAGATCAGGCGGACCGCCTCCGTGGCGGCATGGGCTCGGCCGCCGATCAGCCCTGCGACGGCCATCGCCGCCGTTCCTCGCAACGCGTCGCGTCGGGCCAGCTTCATGCGCCGATGATACGTCAATGCGCCAGCGCGGTCTCGCTGGCCGGGTCGCCGGCGATGCGGCTGTGCCACATGATGCGCTTCTGGGTCATGTCCCACGGCGTCGCCTGGTGCAGCAGGCAGCGATTGTCCCACAGCACGGCGTCGCCCGGCGCCCAGTCGTGATGATAGATTCGCGGCGGCTGGCAGGCGAAGTCGATCAGCTGCTGCAGCAAGCGTTCGGACTCGGCTGGCTCCAAGCCGGGAATGGCGTGGGCGTGGCGGCCGATCAGCAGCGACTTGCGGCCGGTCTCGGGATGGATCTTCACCAGCGGCCGCAGCGGCACCGGCCCGTCATGCAGCCCGTAGCCGCTATATTCACCGTCGGCCGCCTTGGTCTGGTGGCCGAGCTTCGACTGGCTGTAATGCAGCGAGTGCCGGGCCTGCAGCGTCTCGACGCGCGCCTTCAGATCCTCGTCGAGCGCGTCGTAGGCCGCGCGCATGTCGGCGAAGCCGGTCTGGCCGCCGACGCTAGGAACCACTTCGGCACTGAACACCGCGCCCTTGGCCTGGACCGGCATGTAGGTGCTGTCGGCATGCCAGCCCATGTTGCCCTTCAGGATCTTCATCATGTCGTCGTTGTCGCTCTCGACCCGCAGGCTGCCGTCGGGCCGCACGTTGCTGATCGCGGCCATCTCGAACTCGAGTGGCCCGAAGCGACGGGCAAAGGCGATCTGCTGCTCGCGCGTGAGATGCTGATCGGGGAAAACGAGGAGTGCGTACTCGAGCCAGGCAGCCTGCAGGTCGAGCCATCCGGCATCATCGAGATCGGCGAGCTTCACGCCGGTGACGACGGCGCCGAACGTGGCGTCGAGCGGGGCGATGTCGAAGGCGGGTGACATGCGAATCCTCCTGATCGTTTTCGCCAGTGTAGCGCGCTTCCCCCAAAAGAAAACGGCCGGGCGATGCCCGGCCGTTCGTGCCTTCCGATAAGGGATCCGGTTACTGGATCACGATCTCGACGCGGCGGTTCTGCGGCTCGCGGACGTTCGGGCCGGTCTGCACCAGCAGGCCCTGCTCGCCACGGCCGAGGACGGCGATGTTGGTCGCCGGCACGCCCTCGCGGACCAGCGCGTCCTTGACGGCGTTGGCGCGACGCAGCGACAGCGCCATGTTGTAGGC
>Ga0075012_10006741_pt1 | contig 10386 bp, 11 predicted proteins | sample All_14_2_FD_71474 | JGI IMG/M metagenome (GOLD analysis project Ga0075012, IMG submission 71474) | Freshwater microbial communities in response to fracking from Pennsylvania, USA - Allegheny Zone_MetaG_DW_15 | ecosystem: Environmental > Aquatic > Deep subsurface > Groundwater > Drilled... | reverse complement strand
CTCGCCCTCTACACCCACTGGCCTCGATCCGAGTTGCTCGCCCTGGAGGTGAGCGAGTTGGTCGAGGCCTTGTCATTGGCACGGCGCTTGTCATCCGCCACGGCCACATCCTGATTTCGTTGTTTCCCGAGGTGCGTCATGGCCTATCCCGTCCAGATCAGCATCGGTGCCACGCTGGCGGCCTCCTTGGGGTCAGCTGTACGCGGTGCGCAAGCGCAGTTGAACCAGCTGGGTTCGACCATGGCGGAGCTCGGCAACAAGCAGTCCGGCATCAAGCAACTGGAGACCTTGCGTGCCCAAGCCCGAGATGCGGCGCTGGCCATGCGCGCGGCGCAGCAGAAAGTCTCCGGGCTGGAAGCCAATATCGCCGGGCAGGATGGTGGCGCTACCGCCAAGCAGACCCGCGAACTCGAGCGTGCCCGTGCCGCTGCAACCCGGGCCGAGGAGGCCTACCGGCGCCAGCGCTCGGTCGTCGATGAACTCTCGGGATCGCTGCAGCGTGCGGGCGTGAACACCCGGGCGATGGGCTCCGAATCCGCGCGGCTGGGCAGCCAGTTGGAGACGCTTCGATCTCGAACCGAAGCCCTGACCCGTGCCCAGCAGGCCCAGGCCCGTAATCTGGAAAACCGCAGTGCCTACCGCGCCCAGATGATGGATGCGGTGGCCTTGGGTGGCGCGCTCTACGGCCTGGTGCAACCGGCAGTCCAGTTTGAGTCGGTGATGGCCGATGTGAAGAAGGTGGTCAATTTCGACACCCCCGAGCAGTTCGGGCAGATGTCCAAAGAGGTGCTCTTGATGTCGACGCGCATTCCGATGGCGGCCGACGGTATCGGGGCGATTGTGGCGGCCGCAGGTCAGGCCGGTATCGCTCGCGAGGAGTTGCTGCGTTTTGCCGAGGACGCCGCCAAGATGGGCGTGGCCTTCGATCTGTCGGGCGAGCAGGCCGGTGCCGCGATGACCGGTCTGCGCTCGATCTTCGGGCTGACGCAAGACGAGGTGGTGAAGCTCGGCGATGCGATCAACCACCTGTCCAACAACATGGATGCCAAGGCGGCCGACCTGCTCAACATCGCCAACCGTGCCGGCTCGACGGCGAAGCTCTTCGGCCTATCCGGCGCGCAGCTCAATGCCCTGGGGGCGACCTTCCTCGCACTCAAGACACCCCCTGAGGTCGCCGCCACCGGCATCAATGCGCTGCTGATGAAGCTCGCCACCGCCGACAAGCAAAACGAGAAGTTCCAGCAAGGCCTGCAGGACATCGGGCTGTCGGCCGAGGTCATGAAAGAGATGATCGGCCGCGATGCCCAAGGTGCGCTGACGACCTTCCTGCAGCAGGTCAAGAAGGCCCCGGACCTGATGGGCACGCTGTCAGATCTCTTCGGCATGGAGTACGCCGACGACATTGCCAAGCTGGTGGGTTCGATGGAGACCTACGAGAAGGCGGTGGGCCTGGTTGCGGATCGGACCGCCTACGCCGGTTCGATGCAGGCCGAGTATGAGGCGCGCTCGGCCACGACGGCCAACAACCTGCAATTGCTCAAGAACCAGATGAGCCGGCTCGGCATCACGGTCGGCAATGCCCTGCTGCCGGCCTTGAACAGGCTGGTGGGTGCGCTGATGGGGCCGATTGATAGTCTCGCTAATCTGGCCGAACGGTTTCCTGTCGTCACGCAAGTGGTAGTGGGTACCGTCGGTGCCGTGCTGGGATTGAAGGTGGCGACCATTGCATTGGGCTACGCCTGGACCTTTGTAAAGGGGCCGATCCTCGGGGCGCAGGTGGCGTTTCAGTCGGCACGGGCAGGCTTGGCACTGCTGCAGGTGCAAGCGGCTGCTACGGGTGCCAGTAGCGGATTGCTGTCGCTCGCCTGGACCCGCATTCAGACGGGCGCGCTTGGCCTGATCACCCCGATCAAATCGGCAGCGCTGGCCTTCTGGTCGATGTTGCCAGCGATTGGTGCCACCACGATGGCGCTGCTCGCCAACCCGATCACCTGGATCGTGGCCGGCATCGGTGCTGCGGTCGCCGGTCTCGCGCTGGTGATCCGCAAATACTGGGACCCCATTGCTGCTTACGTCGGCAGCGTGTTTCAGGGCATTCGCGCCGCCGTGCAGCCGGCCATCACCAGCCTCTCCTCGGCACTGGCCCCGCTGGCGCCCATCGGTCAGGCAGTGGCGTCGGTGTTCGGCTTCATGGGTGATGCGATCAGCGGCCTGGTCGGTTGGGTGGGTGATCTGCTGTCCCCGGTCACCCTGACCACGGACGAGTTCAGCAGCCTGTCCGCGTCCGGCCAGTCCCTCGGTGCAGTAATCGGCGGTGTGTTGAGCACGGCTTTTACGGTACTGACGTTGCCGATTCGGGCTGTCGGCACGCTGGTGGGGTGGGTGATGGAGGGCTTCCGCGCACTCGCATCCTTCTCCCCCTTGGCCGCATTGCAAGCCGGCTGGCAGCTGCTTTCCGGGTTCTTCGGTGGCCTGTGGGCCGGCGTGGTCAGTGGTGCGCAGTCGGCCTGGCAGCAGCTGACTGCTGCGCTGAGCTCACCCAATCCACTGCAGGCACTGCAGTCGGTGATGGGGTCGCTGTTGGCAGCGCTGGGTAATTTGCCGGGGCAGTTCATGGCCCTTGGCAGTGCGATGCTGCAAGGCCTGGCGCAGGGCGTGCGCAATGCCGCGCAGCAGGCGGTGGCCGCCGTGGGGGACGTCGCCGCTGGGGTGCGCGACCGCTTCAAGGGGATGCTGGGCATCAACAGTCCCTCGCGGGTCTTTGCCACGCTGGGCAGTGCGCTGTCCTTCGGGTTGGCCCAGGGTGTGGCGGCAGCGGGCCCGGCGGTCGTCAATGAAGTCGGGCAACTGGCGCAGTCGCTGCAGGCGGTTCCGCTGTCGCTGTCCACGCCCCAGGTGAGCCAACCTGGGCTGCGGCTGCCGTCCCCGGGTCAGTTCGCTGTGGGATTGGCGGTGCCACCCGCCTGGGGGATGCCGATCCAGCGTGACACGGCGGCAAACGTAGATGACACCTCCGAGGCTTCTCATCCGCCTCGTGCAGTGCCGTCTGGGGTGACGCCCATGCCAGGGGGAGCACCATCTGCTGTACCGCCTTCGCCCAGCGCACCGCACACGCCCGGCGCGCCATCGATCCACTTCGCGCCGCAGATCACTATCCACGCAGCCCCGGGCAGCGATCCGCAGGCCCTGGCCGATCTGCTCGAAGGCCGGCTGCGCAGCCTGATCCGGGAGGCGCTACGCGGCTCCAGTGCTGCGCTGCACGACTGATCTTCTTCTTATCCGTTTTGGAGGTTGACCATGGCCGAACGCGTGATGTTGGCCCTGGGGCCGTTTCGTTTTGAGATGGGGCAATCCACCTACCAGAGCCTGGCCATGAGCCAGTCTTGGCGCTGGCCCCAGCAGGCGCGCATCGGGCGTGACCCCGCGCTGCAGTTCACCGGCCGTGAGCCAGCGGAGATCCGGCTGCAAGGGGTGCTGTTTCCCGGGTTCGATGCCGGTCTGGCTCAAGTCGAGGAGATGCGTGCGCTGGCCGATCTGGGCAAACCCCTGCAGCTGGTCGACGGGCTGGGGCGGGTGTGGGGCGCGTGGGTGATCGTCGAAGTCGGCGACACCCGCAGCGTACTGATGGACGATGGCCAGCCACGCCGGGTCGGCTTCGAGATGAAGCTGCAGGCCTACGGCGAGGACGAGACCGTCACCGACTACTCGGGCGGCTGGAGTCCCTTTGCGATGTTGATGCCCCTGATCGATGGCCTGGTGAATGACCCCGTCGGTGCGATCACCCAACTGCTGGATGACATCACCCGCCTCGATCCCTTCACGGGCACCGGCGGCTTCACAGACCTGGCCGCCCTGATCGCCATCCAGAACGCGCTGGGTGAGCTCATCGACGCGGTGGGCGCCGCCGTGCGGGGCTTGCACAGCGAATGGCTGCAGGTCGTACCTGATGCCAATCACCCGGTGCGCCAAGCTTTGGAGGCCTGGTTGGCTTCGATCACCGCAGCGCAGACGACCTTGACCGACAGCACCGGGCTGGATGCCCAGGTCGCGAGGGTCCTCACCGCCCTGGAGACCTTGCGATCCGTGCTGCATCCGCTGGCCAACGGCAGCGTGGCGACCTCGGCGGCCATCTATGACCTGGCCCAACGCACGCTGCCCGCGCTCGATGCGGCCCAAGAAGCCGCGCGAGCGCTGCAGGAGAAATTCCCATGAGCACACCTCTGAAGGTTCAAGGTCAGCTACTCCCCGCCCGCGAGGGGGAGATGCTCGACGCGCTGGTCTGGCGGCACTACGGTCGCCTCGATGTGCTGCCGCTGGTACTGGAAGCCAACCGGCAACTGGCACGACTGCCAGTCACGCAGATGCTGCGTTTGCCAGCCGGTACAGCTGTGCTGATGCCCGCGCTCAACGATCAGCCCGTGCTGCCGCTTGTGCGCATCTGGTCGTAGAGGAGGAAAGCCATGCAACCCACCTTCCTGATCCTCGCCGACCGCACCGACATCACCCGTGCTGTGGCCGACCGGCTGCTGGAGTTGGTGGTCACAGACGAAGCCGGCCTGTCCTCCGACACCTTACGCCTGACCCTGGATGACCGCCGCAGGACCGATAGCGCCATCGCGCAGCTGCCCAAGATCGGCACGGTGCTGGAAGTGTCGCTGTCCTACGCCGGCCGTTCTTGGGTGGCGATGGGCAAGTTCATCGTCGACGAGATCGAGATTCGCTCGCCGCCAGCGACGCTGTCCGTCTCGGCCAAGGCGGCTGACATGGTCGGGCCGTTTCGCAGTCCCAAGACCCGGTCCTGGGAGGCGACCACTTTGGGTGCGCTAGTGACGGCCATCGCCGCTGAGCACCGCTACCAGGCCAAGATCGATCCCGAACTCGGCGCCATCCCGATTCCGCATCTGGATCAGACGGCGGAGTCGGACATGGCGCTGCTCACCCGCTTGGCCGCCAAACACGATGCTGTAGCCAAACCCGTCGCGGGATTTCTGGTGCTAGCTCGACAAGGAGCGGCCAAGACCGTCACGGGTCAGGTGTTGCCGACGCTGCGACTGGAGCCCGAGCAGCTCGCGCAGTGGCGCTATCAGCACAGCGCCCGCAAGCCCGCCGGCACGGGCAGCGCGCAAGGTGAAAACGGCCAGTCGCCTCCGCAGGTCAGCACCGGCGGCACCAAGGCCTACTGGTGGGATTTCGAGAAGGGCGAGCGGCGCGAAGTGACCACGGGTCAGCCGCCATTCGAGGAAATCCGCTACGTCCATGCCACCGAAGCCGAGGCCAAGGCCGCCGCAGCCACGCGCAAGAACACCGGCGAACGTGCACAGGGCGAGCTCAGTTTCAGCCTGCCGGGTGATCCACGCCTGGCGGCCGAGGGCCGGCTGTCGATTTCGCTGCGCCCGGGCATCCCCACCGACTGGCGCATCAAGCGCGTCGAGCACCGGCTTGGCACCCAGGGCTACACCACGCAGGTGGAGTGCGAGCGTTTCACTGCGTCGCCCGTGCCAGTGACCGACGCCGCCACAGAACCCAACAATTAGGGAGACAAGGACTGTGACCCCTGACAAAGATCCTTCGACTTACGGCCTGATCACCTACCTGTGGGTGACGGGTCTGGCCGCCTGGGGCGGCTTGGTCAATTTCTACCGCAAGGTGAAGTCCGGCGAGACCCGGGCTTTCAATGTGGTGGAGCTCATTGGCGAGATCGCCACCTCGGCCTTCGCAGGCCTCATCACCTTCTGGTTGTGTGAGGCCGCGCAGTTCAACCCGCTGGTCACGGCAGCCCTGGTCGGCATCTCCGGTCACATGGGCAGCCAGGCCATCTATCAACTGGAACGCTGGGCGCAGTCGCGCCTGGGTAAGGAGCGGCCATGAACGCCATCGATACGATCCTCGACGACATCGTTCGCCGGGAAGGCGGCTACGTGAATCACCCCGCCGACCGGGGTGGGCCAACGAACTTTGGCATCACCGCACAGACGCTGGGTGCCTGGCGCAAACTGGGTCGCCCGGCCACGGCCGCTGAGGTGCAAGCGCTGACGGAAATGGAGGCCCGCGACATCTACCGCCAGCAGTACATCACTGGCCCCGGCTTCGAGGCCATCACCCATCCGGCTCTATTGCATCTGCTGGTGGACGCCGGCGTGCATTCCGGTCCGAAGCGGGCGGTGCAGTGGCTGCAGGCAGCGCTCGGCGTCACAGCCGATGGCGTGATCGGTCCCAAGACCCGCGCAGCACTCGCGGCGGCTGACCAAGGTGTGCTCTACGGCAAGGTCCTGGGCCAGCGCCTGCGCCATCTCGGACGGCTGATCACCAGCGACCCCAGGCAGTCAGTGTTCGCCGCTGGCTGGATGAACCGGATGGCCGAATTCGTGGAGGGCACGGAATGACCCCGCTACTCACTACCTTGGCGCCGGGCCTGCTCGAAGCCGGCAGCCGCCTGATCGACCGCCTGGTGCCGGACCCCGCAGAACGGGAGAAAGCCAAGCTCGCCTTGCTGCAGGCCGAAGGCCAATTGGCACTGCAGGAAATGCAGACCAGTCTGTCGGCGATCTTGGCCGAGGCCAACTCGCAGGACCCTTGGACCAGCCGCGCACGCCCGACCTTCCTGTACGTCATCTACGGCGTGATCCTGCTGTGCGTGATGGGTGCCATCATCGGCATCTGGTGGCCGACGCACGTTTTTCAGGCAGCGGAGAATCTGAACAAGCTCCTGGGCGCGGTGCCCGAGAGCCTGTGGTGGCTGTTCGGTGCCGGGTATCTGGGCTACACCGGAGCACGCAGCTTCGACAAGTGGCGTGGGCCGGTGCGCTGACCGGTGCTGCCGAGCACGACAAATAGACACGACGATCCCCCGATCTCACTGCCTTCGATGGTGGTGGGGTCGGGGGATTTTTGCGTTTCTTCAATGAGCAATCCTTGCATCAATAAACCCAGCCTTCAATTGGAAAAGGAAGTCAATATCGAGTACAGTAAATGGGCAATGTTTGCATCACATCGGAGGTCGCCATGAGCCGGCTCAGCGTCAAAGACAGGATGGTTCGCTCCATCGCCCTACGCAAGGGCGAGGTCGTCCTGCGCGCGGATTTCGAGGCCATGGGTAGTCCCAGCCAGATCAGCCGGGCGATCAAGGAGCTGATCGAGGCAGGCAAGATCGTTCGTCTCGGTTATGGCGTCTACGCCAAAGCGCGCCCGAGCACCCTTTCTGGCAAACCCGTGCCACGCGTCTCCTTGGAAGAGTTGGCGCAGGAAGCGCTGGAGAAGCTGGGCGTCCCTGTACAACTGGGACGTGCTCAGGCCGATTACGCCGAGGGCAAGACGACTCAGATCCCGGTGCGCACAACATTCAACACCGGCCAGCGCCGTATTTCCCGCAAGATCACCGTTGGCATCAGCACCGTTCGCTATGAAAACAATTACAGCGCGCGAGCATGACCTGATCCTGGACGTTCGTAACGAGGGCCTGACTTCGTTGCCGCCCGGGATCTTCGAGAAAGACCTGCTGATCACCGAAGTGTTGCGCACCGTCGTGGCGGTCGACAGCGATGGCATCCAGCTGGTGTTTTGTGGTGGAACCTGCCTGTCCAAGGCACACGGCCTGATTGAGCGGATGTCCGAAGACATCGATTTCAAGCTGGTGCTGCCGGAGGGTTTGTCGCGCAGCGCGCGCAGCCGGCTGCTCAGCCAGTTCAAGAAGCGCCTGGCTGTCGTACTTGAGGCTGCTGGGTTTGCAGTGCCGGCAGAGCAGATCGTGGCGCGCGATGAAAACAGCTACGTCTCGCTGAACCTGCACTACGAGAGCCGCTTTGCGCCGGTGGCCAGCCTGCGCCCAGAGATCAAGGTGGAGCTCAATGCCCGGCCACCTGTCCTACCCACAGCAGCGTTGCCCATCGCGTCGATGCTCGATGCTCTGATCCAGGCACCCAAGACGGGGCTGCAGGTCGAGTGCATCGGCGTCGAGGAAACCCTCGCTGAAAAGGTACTGTCTTTCCTGCGCCGGACGGCAGAAGCTCGCGCCGGTCGTAACCGCGCAGACTACGACGACCGCTTGGTGCGTCACCTCTACGATGTGAGAGCCATCGCCCGAGGGCGTGAAGGGCTGGCGCTGCCGCACGAACACTTTGCGGCCATGGTGGCTGGCGATGCGGCGCAGTTCCGCAATCAGTACCCGGAGTTTGAGGAAGACCCGGTGGGACAGATGCGCGTGGTACTGGAAGCATTGCATCAGGAGGCGGAGGCTTTCGAGCGCGACTACCTTCGCTTTGTCGACGAACTGGTGTTCGGCGAGGCCGTGACCTTTGCCGAAGCGCGGGCGGTGTTCATCGAGCTGGCGGAGCACCTGATCGGCCAGCTGAAGGCATAAAGCAAAAGCGCGACATCCCTGTGTCGCGCTCCTGTCATGCCTTGTCGGGCTTGGCCGTCACGCCATCGCCACCGCCTGATCTACCCCAGAGTTGGCCACCACCGGCCGCCGCCCTACGACATTCCCCACCACATTGACCGCCTCGAGCATCGCCTGCGGGGAGAGGTGCGCGTAGCGCATCGTCACCTTCGGATCGTGGTGGCCCAGGAGCTTCTGCACCTCGTACAGCGACCGCCCGGCATTGACCAGGAAACTGGCGTAGCTGTGGCGCAGGTCGTGCAGACGCACTTCCTCCAGCCCGACCTTCTTCCTGATCGAGTCCCAGGCGTAGAAGATCGACACCGGCGGCTTCTTGGTCTTGGGGTTGAAGAACACCCAAGGGATGTCCTCCTGCCGAGGCAGCGACATCAGCAACTCAATGGCCGCATCCGAAAGGGGAATGTGGCGCGGCTTCTTCGACTTCGAGCGTGCCGCCGGCACCGTCAGCATCCGCCGGTTGAAATCGATCTCGTCCCAGCGGGCGTCCAGGACTTCCCGCTTGCGTGCGCCGGTGTAGAGCAACAGCCGGATCACCTGGCCGACCTGCACATTGCGGTTGGTATCCAACTCATCAAACAGTCGCTGCACTTCGGCGGTGGTCAGGTAGCGCTCCCGGGCGCCGTGGTCCTCGAATGGCTCCACCCCATCACAAGGGTTGCTCTTGGGCGGCAGGATGTCCCAGCGGATCGCGCAGTTATAGATGAACTTCATCAACACGATCATCCGGTTGCAGGTGCCCGCCGCGTAGCCCTTCTCGAACACCGCGTGGTGGAAGGCCACCACATCGGAGCGGGTGATCCGGTTCATCCGAAACTCGGCAAACACTGGCAGCAGGTGGTTGCGCAGCATCGTCTCGTCCGTCTCCCAGCTGCGCTTGCGGGTCTTGGCGTAGGGCAGATACCGCTCGGCCACGAAATCCCCGAAGGTCGGCACGTCCTTGAAGCGGTGGCTCTCCACCTTCGGGTCGCCGCCCTCAGTGACCATCTGCTTCATCTTGTGCGCCTTGGCCCGGGCGTCTGATACCGAGATCTCATCAGAGCGGCCAATGCGGTTCAGCCGCACCTTGCCGGCGGCGTCGCGGTAGCGAAAGTAAAAGGTGGCGCCGCCGCTGGCGCGATGCTCCAGCAGGAAGCCCTTGATCTCCGTATCGAAGTAACTCACGGCCCCGGAGGCAGGCTCTCGACCTGGCAAGGTGGCCAGGAATTCGGTCGTCAACGCTTGTGCAGGCATCGTCGTGCTCCTCTATCTACTGAGGGTCATGCTACGATACAATACGCCGCAAAGGACACAAAAAACGTCTAATCAAACAGAAATATTTACCTACCAAGATCAAGCACAAGAAGAGGAGTCGACCATGATCGACGGAAGACAGATCCGCGCCGCACGCGCGATGCTGGGCTGGAGCCGGGACGACCTGCTCAAGGCCTCGGGCATCTCGATGTCAGCGCTGCTGCGCATGGAAGGGGCACTGGCCGACAGCCGGGGCTCCACGCTCAACAAGGTGGCCAAGGCCCTGACCCTGGCGGGCATCGAATTCGTCACCCGGGATGACGGGGCGATTGGCGTGATCCTCAAGGCACAAAATCCGCCTGATTCGCCACAATGAGCACAGCATGCTGGGCAACCAAAAAGGCACAAAGGCCACCTGATGAGACACATTGGGTGGCCTTTGCACTAGATGGCTTTGGGTGGTAGGTAGTTGGTACGTCGGATTGGCTGCAAAATGCGTCTATATAGATAGGTGGCGCGGCTAAGTCTTTGAAAAGACAAAATAAATATCCGATCAGACTGAAAATATGCCTTTTGCGGTAGGAAAGTGGTCGGAAGTGGGTGCTTGGAGGGCTTAAAAACGCGCGTAAGTCTTTGACTTGTAAAGGGATTGCAGAGTAGCTGGCTATTACGCTCACTGTTGGTGTGGATACTGTTGTTGGCACTGCTGCCAACGACACCATCACGGGCACCTACGACCCGATCAACAAGTTGCACACCCT
>Ga0075012_10006740_pt1 | contig 10386 bp, 11 predicted proteins | sample All_14_2_FD_71474 | JGI IMG/M metagenome (GOLD analysis project Ga0075012, IMG submission 71474) | Freshwater microbial communities in response to fracking from Pennsylvania, USA - Allegheny Zone_MetaG_DW_15 | ecosystem: Environmental > Aquatic > Deep subsurface > Groundwater > Drilled... | reverse complement strand
GAGTGACCTGCAGGTAAGTCCAGTTGCCGGTGTAGGCGAAGGCGGGCACGCCCACAAAGGTGAGTGCCGAGATTTCCGAGCCGAGCACCGAAAGCAGCACGGCCCACCAGGGGATCTGGCGGTCGCCCTGGAGCAGATCGCGGTCGGACTCGCCTTTGCTGCTGGTCATCCAACCGATACCGGCCAGAGCTGCGAAGTAAAGGAGCAGGACGGCCAGGTCCAGCGTTCTCATGGGTGGTTGGAAAAGAGGATGGCGCAGCCTTGCTGGGGGGTGCTGGGGGGGGAGACCGGCCGTCCCAGGGTCATCTGCCGGAGCGCTTTGGGCAGTTGCTTGAGGTTGCCGAAGTAGCAGAGTTGGCCTTGGGCGTCCCAGAGCAGGGCGGTGGTACTGGTGCGGATTCCCAGGCCCTTGCAGAACTGCCCGCGCGCGTCAAAAAGCACTGGCAGATTGAGGTGTTTCTTCTTGAGATAGGCCTGCACCTGAGCGGCATCATCACCCCATTGCGCATCCAGGGCGCGGATTTGCAGCTGGGGATAGTGTCTCTTCAGGCTCAACAGCTGGGTTTCGCCGCTGCGGCAGCAGGCGCAGTGGCTGCACCAGGTCATGAGCAGCAGCGGCCGGCCACTTTGGCGCAGCTCGTCCAGGGAGACGGTGCGGCCGTCCAGGGCTTTCAGGTTTTGGGCCAGCACGGCTGTGGTCAGGAGCAGCCAGCACAGCAGCCGCTTCATTTAGAGATCTTCGCCTTCCCATTGGGGTTCTTTGGTCAGGTAGGTGCGGGCTTCCCAGAGCAGGGGGAAGCAGCGTTTGCTGGTGGTGGACTCCAGGTATTTGACGCCGGCTGAGCCGCCGGTGCCTTTGCGGCCGCCGATGACGCGTTCGACCACCAGCACGTGGTGTTGGCGCCAGAGCACCAGGTATTCGTCGAATTCGATGAGGGCTTCGCTGAGGAAGTAGAGCGGCAGCTTGTGGTTGGGGTGTTGGTAGAGTTCGCGCAGAGCGTCCAGCGTCTCTTCCCGGTCTTTTTCGCTGGGTTCGTGGCCGGTCTGGCCCATCTTTTCGGGAATTCGGTAGTTTTGGGCGCGCAACAGGTCGTAGTAGGCGCTGCGCAGGGTGGGGCCGTCCAGGCGCTTTTGCAGGGCTTCGCGGTATTGGGGCCAGTTGGCGAAGATGCCCATGAATTTTTCGTTGCCCAGTCCGGCCAGGAACTCCATTTCGCGGAACTGGATGGACTGGAAGCCGCTGGCCGGGTTGAGTTTCTCGCGGAACTGGAGGAACTCCACCGGAGCCATGGTCTCAAGGATGTGGATCTGGTTGACCAGCAACTGCATGATTTTGCCGATGCGGGTGAGCCGGCGGTAGGCGGGCAGAATTTTGCGCCCCTGCATGGCTTTGACGGCCGAATCCATCTCGTGGAGAATCTGCTTGAACCAGAGCTCGTAAGCCTGGTGGATGATGATGAAAAGGGTCTCATCGTGGTGGGGCGGATCGGACTGGAGCTGCTGCAGGCTAAGCAACTGCTCGACCTGGAGATAGCGGTTGTAGGTCAGCTCGTCGGCGCGATAGACTTGGGGACCTTCGTAGGGCATTTGGGTGTCTTTGGGTCAGGTCGGGGGGCGTCCTGCCGGGTCAGGGTTTTCCCTGAGTTAATCTAACGTCTCTTGACAGGAGATAGTGAAAAGAATCACAATCTGCCTGCGCGAGGTACGTTTGACTCAATCCAGTTCAGGCTTGACTTCCTTCGGGCTATACGCCCGCCTGGTCGTCGTGTCCACGATTTTCTTAATCTTCGTCGGCGCTTTGGTAACCACCAAAGGCGCCGGTCTGGCTGTACCCGATTGGCCGCTTTCCTTTGGGCAGATTATGCCCCAGATGGTGGGCGGCGTTTTTTATGAGCACGGACACCGCATGGTGGCCTCCGGGGTGGGCTTTTTAACACTGGTGATGGCCTTCTGGGCCCAGTTTTCCAGGCAAGAGCAGGTGGTCCGCCGTCTCTCCTGGCTGGCACTGGCGCTGGTGATTGTGCAGGGGCTCCTGGGCGGGCTGACGGTGCTGTTACGCCTGCCCCGTCCCGTCTCCATCGCCCACGGCTGCACCGCCCAGATTTTCTTTTTGACGGTGGTGGCGGTGGCGCTGTATACCTCGCCGCGGTTCCGGGGCGCTCAGGCTTCTTTGGTTGGGGAACGGGCCACCGCGTTGCGCCTGACTGGTTTCCTGGCGGTGGGCGCGGTGCTCACCCAGTTGTTGATTGCGGCCACCATGCGCCATATGGGCGCCGGACTGGTGATCGGCGACTTTCCCCTGAGCCTGGGGCGCATCATTCCGCCTTTTGATTCGGCCGAAGTGGTGATCAACTACACCCACCGGGTGATGGCCCTGATCGTTCTGACCGTGCTCAGCTTCTTTGCCTTCCGTGTCTTTCGCGAACGCGCGTCCCTACCCAAGCCGGTGCAGCAAATGGCCGGCCTGATGGTTTTCTTCGTGTGTCTGCAGGTTTGTCTAGGGGCGCTGACGGTCTGGACAGCACGGGCTTTGATCCCGACCAGTTGGCACGTGGTCAACGGCGCGCTGGTGCTGGCCACCACCTTCAGTACCTGGATGTGGGTGATGCGCACTTCGCGTCACCACGTGACCCTGGGGCGCACCGAGGGCGAGGTGGGCTATGAGTTTCAGACCAGCGACCAGCCGCGCGGCGTGGCCATGCGCGACTGGATGGACCTGTTCAAGGTCAAGCTGGTGGTGATGTCGGTGATTACGGCCGCGCTGAGTTTTTGGGCCGGCCGTGGCTATTTTGAGTTGAGCGGTCTGTTTCACGTGACCGTGGGCGTGCTGCTCATTGGCAGCGGCGCCGGGGCTTTGAATCAGTTGCTGGAGATCGAAAGCGACCGCTTGATGTCGCGCACCTGCAAGCGCCCCATCCCGGGCGGACGCATTTCGCCGCAGATGGCCGAGTTCTGGGGCTGCGCGCTGTCCACCCTGGGCACATTGTATCTGGGCATTGTGGTGCACCCCCTGTCAGGCCTGCTGGCGGCGCTGGCGGTGGTGCTGTATGCCTTTGTGTATACGCCGCTGAAGAAGATTTCCAGCTACAACACTTTGATCGGCGCCATCCCGGGTGCGCTGCCCGTGCTGGTGGGCTGGACAGCAGCCACCGGAGGCCTGGAAGCGGGCGGCTGGGTGCTGTTCTTCATCCTCTTCCTGTGGCAACTGCCCCACTTCATGGCCATCGCCTGGCTGTGCAAGGACGACTACGCCAAGGCCGGCATGGCCATGGTGACGGTAAAGGACCCGGGCGGGCACACGGCCGCGGTGCAGGCCGTAGTCTATGCGCTGGCGCTGTTGCCGGTGAGCCTGGCCCCGCCGCTGTGCGGCATCGGGGGTCCGCTCTACCTGATCACGGCCTTAGCACTGGGGCTGACTTATCTTTATGCCGGCGTGAGCTGGGGACGCAACCGCAATACCCGCGGGGCTCGGCGGTTGCTTTTGACTTCGGTGGCATACTTGCCGCTACTATTTGGTGCCTTAGTTCTTTGCTAAGGCACAAGGAAACCGAACTGGTAAGTACAAAGCTGCTCGGAAATTCGAGCAATTAGTATCTGAGAAGGTAGACTCCATGAATCGATGGATTAAATACTGGCAACCACTGCTCGGGGCCCTGGCCCTGACCGGTTGTTCATTGTCCGGCAAACAGAGTACTCTGGATGCCGACGGCCCGGTTGCCCGAATCCAATACGAGACGTTTCTCGTCACGTTTTGGGTTTCGGTAGCCATCTTCGCGGTGGTGGGCGGTATGTTTTTATACGCCCTGGTCAAGTTCCGCGCACCCGGTGGTGAAGTGCCACCCGACTATCCCCTGCCCGACCAGGGTCACGGCAATCCTTTGTTGGAAATCGGCGTGATCTTCGTGTCGATCCTGTTGATTGGTATCGTGGCTGTGCCCACCGTTTACGGTGTGCTTTACGCCGGCACCGTGCCGGAAGGCCAAAAAGCCTTACGCATCAACGTTACCGGCTACCAGTGGTGGTGGAAGTTCGAGTATCCCGAGCTTGGAGTCGTCACCGGCAATGAAGCCGGTATCCCGGTAGGACGCCCGGTGGAATTCCACGTGCAAACGGCCGACGTGCTGCACAGCTTCTGGATTCCCCGCCTGGGCGGCAAGATGGACCTGACCCCCGGTCAGGACGACTGGATCTGGCTGCAGGCCGATAAACCCGACGTCTACTGGGGTCAGTGCACCGAATTCTGCGGCGAGAGTCACGCCTTCATGCGCATGCGCGTGCAGGCTTTCGAGCCCGACGCTTTTGACAAGTGGGTGGTTGCCCAGAAGGCAAACGCCGTCAACCTGAAGCCTCCCGCTGCTTTCAACAAATTCCAGTGCGCCGTGTGTCACACGGTGCGCGGCGTGCCCGGTGCGGCCGGTCTGGTTGGACCGGACATCACTCACGTGGGTAGCCGCACCTCGATTGCCGCTGGCATCAAAGACAACACCCCCGGAAACCTCAAGGAGTGGATTCACAATCCCAACGACTTGAAACCCGGAAATACGATGTATAAGGCCGGTTACAAAGCCATGTTCGAACCGATGCACATCGAAATGACCGGTGCCGACGAGGACCAACTCGTCGAGTATCTGACGAGCTTGAAGTGAGGTAGACGAAAGTGGCTTCAGCAATGCATATCGAGCCAGTAAAGGAGAAAGGCTTTTACGACTTCCTGGGTCGCCAGGTAGAACCGAAAGGCCTCGTCGGCTGGCTCACAACCGTAGACCACAAGCGCATCGGCATCTTGTATGCCGTGACCGCACTACTTTGGTTCCTCGTCGGCGGCATCGAGGCGTTGGCCATCCGCAGCCAGTTGGCCGTGGCCAACCAGCGCCTCTACTCAGCCGAGACTTACAACCAACTTTTCACCATGCACGGAACCACCATGATCTTCCTGGTGGTGATGCCTCTGGCAGCCGGCTTCTTTAACTATATGGTGCCACTGATGATCGGGGCCCGCGACGTGGCCTTCCCGCGACTGAACGCTTTCAGTTACTGGATGTTCCTCTTCGGCAGCCTGCTCATCAACGCCAGCTGGCTCTTCGGAGCGGCTCCCAACGGAAGCTGGGTGGGCTATCCTCCCCTTTCGCTGTTCCAATACAGTCAGGGCCACAACTATGATTTCTGGTTGATCGGCCTGCAGATTCTGGGCATCGCCTCGGTGGCGGCCTCGCTGAACTTTATTACCACCATCATCAACATGCGCGCTCCGGGAATGACCATGATGCGCCTGCCGGTGTTCGTGTGGATGACCTTCGTGACCAACTTCCTGGTGGTGCTGGCCTTCCCGGTCATCACCATCGCCCTGGCCGAATTGATGTTCGACCGCACTTACGCGACCAACTTCTTCAACCCCATGAAGGGCGGTTTGCCCATCTGGTGGCAGCATCTCTTCTGGGTGTTCGGCCATCCTGAGGTCTACATTCTGATTCTGCCTCCGATGGGTATTGTTTCCGAAGTCCTGCCCGTGTTCTCACGTCGGCCGCTCTTCGGCTACCCGCTGGTGGTCGGTTCCGGTATCGCTATCGGCTTCATGGGCTTCACCGTGTGGGCCCACCACATGTTTGCTTCCGGTATGGGCAATATCGCCAATGCCGCCTTCGCTCTCACGACCATGACCATCGCGGTTCCCACCGGTGTGAAAATCATCAACTGGGTCGGCACGCTGTGGAAAGGGCAAATCCGCATGCGCGCGCCCATGTTGTTCGCGCTCGGATTCATCTACCAGTTCATGATGGGCGGTTTCTCCGGCCTCATGCACGCCAACGCCGCCCACGACGCGCAGCAACACGACACCTACTTCATCGTAGCGCACTTCCACTACGTGCTCATCGGTGGCGCCCTCTTTGGACTGTGGGCCGGTATCTACTACTGGTTCCCCAAAATCACCGGACGCATGTTGAACGAGGGACGCGGCCACGCGGCTTTCTGGTTCCTCTTCATCGGCTTCAACACCACTTTCTTCCCGATGCACTGGCTGGGCCTCAACGGCATGCCGCGTCGTATCTACAGCTACTCCCACGCTCAGGGCTGGGATGACCTCAACTTCTTGTGCACCTGCGGTGCCTTCACCATGGCCGTGGCCGTGTTGCTCTTGTTCACCGATATGTTCTGGTTCTCGCTGAAAAACGGCAAGGTGGCCGGTCCCGATCCCTGGGATGCGCGCACCCTGGAGTGGTCGATTCCCTCGCCTCCTCCGGTCTACAACTTCGACGAGATTCCCCAGGTCAAGGCTCTGGATGATTTCTGGATGACCAAGCACCCGGAACTGTTGCACCACGAACCCGAAGAGGCCACTCACGCGGCCGGAGCCGGTCACGGCGAAGGCCACGTTCACCACGACGACCACGGCATTCACATGCCGGGCGGCAGCTGGTTCCCGATGTTCGCATCGGCCGGTTTCGCCCTGGGCGGCTGGGGACTGGTTCACTCGGGCGGTATGTACCACGTCAAGGAAAGCGTTCAGTCGGCCATCGATGCCGCCACCAAGGCCGGAGTGGACTGGGATCACCTGGTGGTCCTGGCCAAGCAGGTGGTTTCGACCAAAGCGGCTGACGCGCAGAACTTGCTCTCAGTGACCAGCGCCGAAACGGTGCTGAAATTGGAATCCTGCTATACGGGCGTGAAAACCGCCATCGTGGGCGGAATCTTGGGCGTATTAGGCATCTTCCTCTGGGCCTTGGAGCCCATCGGCGGCTACTACATCCACAAGAATGAGGAGGAGCACGCCCATGAGTAGTGAGGTGCTTCTAGACAACCCCCACGAGATGGGCTGCACCGGCATGCCCCATCGCAAGATCCTGATGTGGGCCTTCCTGGCCAGCGACTGTATGTTCTTTGGCTCGCTGATTTCGACCTATCTGGTCTATCGCGGTCACAGCACCACCCATCCGCTGCCGGAAGATATCTTCGACATTCCTCTGACCTCGACCAGCAGCTTCGTGCTGCTACTCAGCTCGTGGCTGATGGTGCTGGCCCTTTCGGCCGTGCAGAAGGGCAAACTCTGGGAGTTCCGTCTGTGGACTCTGGGCGTAGCCTTCTTCGGCAGTATCTTCCTGGGCTTCCAGGTCTACGAGTTTACCCACTTTATTCACGGCGGCTTGACGCTGAAGCAGAACCTTTTTGGTTCGACCTTCTTTGTCTTGACGGGAACGCACGGTTGCCACGTGGCCATCGGGGTGCTCTGGCTGATGAGCCTGTTCTTCTACAGCTTCATCGGCGGGGTGACCAAAGAACGTTCGCTGGACGTCGAGATCGCCGGTCTTTACTGGCACTTCGTGGACATCGTCTGGATCGTGATTTTCACGGCCGTCTACCTGCTCGAATACATCATCTAGGGAGCTATCATGCAGCACGCATCGGATTTGGATTTCGAACACGAAGGCCACAAAAGCGGCGGTGGGCATCCCTCGGTGTTGTTCTACAACATCATCGCCATCTCGCTCTTTGTGGTGACCGCGCTGGAGGTGGCGATTCTTTATCCCCCTCTCAACGAGTTCAGCATGTTTCTAAAGGTGAGCGTCCTGGTGGCGCTCTCGGTCGGCAAGTTCGCCATCGTGGTGGCCTTCTTTATGCACTTGTTCTTTGACGCTCCGCTGTTGACGTTTTTGTTCGCCACCGGAATGGTCATCGGCACGGGCACGGTGGTCGCTTTGATCAACGTGATGCCGGCCGCCGAACATCCCTTGCAACCGATTGGCAAACCCAAGGTGGACTTGGTGATGCCCGGTGAGCATACTTACATCGACGAATGGCGACCGAGCCGAACGGTTTAGTCAAGAAAAAGGGCCGAGGGGCCCTTTTTTCTTTTGTGCTCCCCTGGGTGCTCCTGGGCGGGCTGGGTTATGCCTGGGTTTGCTGGATGGAGCCGAAGGCGCCGGTGTGTCCGCCTGCGTTGCTTGAGGTGCCGGGGGCGCGGCTGATGTATCGCTATGAGTGCGGGCGTTGTCACACGGTGGCTTTGCCGGGCATGGACGGCAAGATGGGGCCTCCTTTGAAGGGACTGCGCGACCGGGCTTACGTCGAAGAATCCTTGCGTTTTCCGGGTCGGCGGGTGGTGCACGGCTATATTAATGGAATGCCGAGTTTCAACCAGCTGCCGGCGGCGGAAATAAAGGAATTAGTGGACTACGTGACGCGCTTATGACTTTTCACTGGCATCCTGACCCGGGAGTGATCGAGGGCCTGGTGGCCCTGACGGTGCTCTACCTGCTGGCCATGGGCCCGGCGCGGCGCTATTTGGACCCGCAGGCGGTGTTCCCGCGCTGGCGCCAGGCCTGCTTTCATCTGGGCACGTTTTTGACGTTCCTGGCGGTGGCTTCGCCGTTGGACGAGCTGTCCGAGAAGTATTTGTTTTCGGCCCATATGTTCCAGCACGTGATTTTGATCTACCCGGTGCCGGTGCTGTGGCTGTTTGGCACGCCGCCGTGGATGGTCAAGCCGTTTCTGGAGATGGACTGGAGCGCGCCCGTGCTGCGCTTCTTTACGCGACCCGTGGTGGCATTGCTGACCTTTAACATGGTCTTCTATATCTGGCACATTCCCGGGTTGTATGAGTGGGCTTTGCGCGATTCCAAAATCCACTTTCTGGAGCACGCCACCTTTATGGGGGCGGCTTTGCTGCAGTGGTGGCCTTTGATTCATCCGGTGCAGATCGGGCCGCGTTTTCACCACGCCGGGCAGCTGCTTTACTTGCTGGCCGGCGCCATTCTGCAGTTTCCGCTGTTCTTTTTGCTGGCCTTTATGAATCGCTGTTATTACCCGACCTACATCGCGGCTCCGCGAATCTGCTTTATGACGGCCATTGTGGATCAGCAGTCGGGGGCGATTTTGATGAAACTGGCCGCCATGCTGGTGATGTTCATCAGTCTGATCGTGGTGTTTGGCCGCTGGTACTATCTGGAGACGCCTCGTTCGCAGCGATAAGGCGGTAGGCGTAGTGGATCCGCTGTAGGGCGCCGATGGCGGCTGTTACTGCGAGCAGGGCAATACCGACCTGAGCTACGGTGCGGGAGACTTGGGCCAGGGCCATGCTGACCAGGAGAATGACCATGCGGTCGGCGTGATCGGCGATGCCGGGCCAGTCGTGGTTGTCGGTGTTGATGACGATGGCGACACGCGGCTTGGTGTAGCTGATGAGCATGCTGGCGGCGATGGCCCAGGCCACCACCGGGCCCAGGTCTTGAGCCATGGCCAGCAGCAGGGTGAGTTCGACCAGGCGGTCGACCACCGCTTCCAGGTAGTTGCCCCACAGGCTCTGGCGCTTCTGATAGCGGGCTACGGCGCCGTCCACGAAGTCGGTGAGCGAGGCGGCCGTGCCGATGAGGGCAGCTCCAAATGGGGTCTTCGGGTAGACGCAGGCGGCCGTGACGGCGAGCAGGAGGCCGCTCAAGGTGTAGACGCTGGGGGGAAGGCCGAGCCGCCCTAAACGCTCCCCCAGATAGCGTTTGGACGGCTCGAACCAGTCGCGTCTTTTGGCCAGCAAACTACTGAACCAGGTCGCGCACCATGGCGGCGGCTTCGCCCGGCTTCCAGTCGTTGCCGGTGAAGAGCTTGACCAGCTTGCCGCTTTTGTCGATGACGGCGGTGCGCATGTTGTGGTCGATGACGCCCTTTTCGGTGTAGTAGATGACGCCGAAGAGAGAGGCCACTTTGTTGACTTCACTGGCTTTGCCGGTCATGAAGGTCCAGTTGGTGGCGTTTTCATCTTGCCCTTGAGCGTATTTCTTGAGGGCCTCTGGGGTGTCGCGCTTGGGGTCGAGGGTGATCGAGATCACCTGAAACTGGCCTTTGGCGCTTTCCACCTGATCGAGGAGGTCCCGAGTCTTGCCCAGCTTTTGGGCCAGCATGGGGCATTTCTCGGGATAGGGGCACTGGGTGTAAAGGAAGGTCACCAGCACTACTTTGCCCTTGAAGTCGCTGAGGCTGACCTTTTTGGAGTTCTGATCGGTGAGGCTGAAGTCAGGGACTTTCTGGCCGATCTTGAGGGTGGAACCGGTGGGATCGGCCAGAGCCATCACGCTCAGGCTCAGGATGGCGAGGAGTATTTTTCGCACTATTCGGCTTCAGGAGCGGCTGCTTCGAACTGGCGGCGGACGTAGTCTTCCACCAGCAGGAGGCTGGGGCCGGCGTGCTTGATGACCTGCAGCAAGGTGCTGACGGTGGAGACTTCTTCGAGCTGCTCGGTGACGAACCACTGCAGGAAGGTGTGGGTCATGTAGTCGTTTTCGCGGTGCGAGAGGCCGACCAGATCGTTGATCTGGTTGGTGACTTTGATTTCCCCTTCCATCGCGCATTGGACGGCGTCGGTGGCGCTGGTGAAGTCGTTGCGCACGTCGGGGATGCCCT
>Ga0075012_10006739_pt1 | contig 10388 bp, 10 predicted proteins | sample All_14_2_FD_71474 | JGI IMG/M metagenome (GOLD analysis project Ga0075012, IMG submission 71474) | Freshwater microbial communities in response to fracking from Pennsylvania, USA - Allegheny Zone_MetaG_DW_15 | ecosystem: Environmental > Aquatic > Deep subsurface > Groundwater > Drilled... | reverse complement strand
CGGTGGCTGGGGGCGTGCGCACTGGCCTTCCTGGGCCTGCACATGCTCCTGCTCCTGGTCGACCCCTTCCTTCCGTTCAGCCTCTGGCAGATCCTGATTCCTGGCCAGGCCTCGTGGGAGCCACTCGCCGTCGCCTTCGGGATCCTGGCCTTCTGGATGCTCATCCCGGTGTCGATCATCGGACGCCTGCGCCCGCGCATGGCCAACTCCGGCGCGGCCATCTTCCAGCGCAGCCACTGGCTTGCCTACGCGGCCTGGCCGATGGCCACTGCCCACTACGTGCTGGCGGGCACCGATGCGCTCGCGGAATGGTCACTTGGGATCCTCATCGCCGGGACGGCCCTGCTCGTGCTCGGACTGCTGGCTCGTGGATTCGTGCCCGCACCCGGACCTACTCGGGCCGCAGGCTCGGTCGTGATCCGCTAGAGCGGCAGCACCGGCACCGACTGACCTCGTACCCCATCACCGGGCACGACGACGGCAACAGCGTCCGCATTCGCCCAATGCGCCACGTGGGCGAATCCACCCGGCAGGATCCGCGCGACCGGGTGGCCTGCTGAGGCATCAAGCTGCACCGGCACGAGCCGGGTGTCGTCGGCGTAGTCACCGGGATCGACGTCATCGACAAGTACTGCATGCCTCGGCGCGTCCTGTGCTGCGCCGCGCAGGGCGAGCAGCAATGGCCGGACGATGGTGACCAGGCCTGCGAGTGCGGCAGCGGGATCGCCGGGCAGTCCGATGACGAAGCGATCATCGGGCAGGCGCGCGAGCAGCATCTGTGCGCCGGGGGACACGGCCACCCCATCGATGAGCCAGCGCGCGCCCAGATCGCGCAGCACCTCGCGCACGTGGTTCTCCGGCGAGGGCGCAGTGGACCCGGTAGTGATGAGCACATCGACATTGGCATCGGCGATGTGCTCGCGCAGCAGCACTGCAGTGTCAGGGGCACGCATCGGCGGATTCGAGCGGGCGCCCTGGCGACCGGCGAAGTACGCCACGGCATCTCCCAGGGCATCGCGAACTCGACCGTCTCGCGGAAGCCCATGCGAGAGCAGGCTTCGGCCAAGCACCAGCGTGCCGACGACCGGTGGCCGGATGACTTCGAGCCAGTCGTGCCCGGCTGCAGCGGCAAGGGCCAGGACTGGGGAGTTCGCCAGGCGCCCAGCGGGCACCAGGCTGCCGCCGATCCCCATGCGCTCGGCCTGCCTGATGATGCCGGTGCCAAGCGCAGGGCGCGCGGTCTCATCCACGACGCCGGTCAGCTCATCCAGGGCGATCACCACGAGAGTCCCGTCCGCGGCGCGGCGGGTGTCGGCGCCCTCAGCCGCGAGCACGGCATCGGTGTGCAGGGCGGTCGACTGGCCTGCGCGCACGACCTGGCACTCGCCTGGCCGCAGGCGGTCCGCGTCGACTGCAAGCCACGGGCCTTCGCCGCAGATCGCGTAGCCGTCGAAGGCGGCACAGTCCTGCGGGGGATCGTCCAGGAGCAGGGTCAGATCGCGGCCCAGGATGCTGCCGCCAGCCTCATCCAGCCGCGCTGCGACTACCGGCAGCGGCCGGCCAGCCGTCAGCGCGACGTGCACCGCCTGCGACCAGGCGAGCACTCCGTCCAGTCCGAAGGTGCTCATACCTGCGCAACAGTACGGGCAGCTCAGCGCGATTCTTGGCTAGTCGTCGTCGCCATCACGGTCATCTGGTCCCTCGTCGTCATGGGACGGGACGATGGGAGCCGCAGGCGAGGTGTGCGGACTCGCTGGGCCAGCCTTGGTGGGCGCTGACGTGGATGCGGGCGCTCGGTGCACGGGTGCGGCAGGCGCGGGCGTTGAGGTGTCGGCGCTCGCGCTCGGTGCAGCTGAGTGCACGGGGATCAGGTTGATGGAGTTCGACGTCGGAGTCGTCTGGGTGGCGTTGACGACGGAGATGGCGGCAGCAGTGCAGGCGATCAGGATGCCGGCCGTGGCCGCCGAGACCGCCATCATCGATGCGCGAGTCATGCCTGCCTCCCGAGTGCTGGTGTGCAGTCCACGGTAGGCGCAGTGGCGTCGGCGCAGGCCAAAGCGGAGGTTAAGTCACGGTAAGGACTTGCGCTGGGGCCATTCCTGCGGCGCGATCAGGCGTTCGAACTGCGACGATGTCACCGTGCGCATCCTCGTTGTCGAAGACGACACGGCAGTTGCGGAGCCCCTGATCGAGGGCCTGCATCGCAACGGCTTCGAGGTCGAGCATGTGGCCTACGCACTGAGTGTCGTGCCTGCGGTCATCTCGGGCATCGGGATCGATGTGGTCCTGCTGGATCTTGGACTTCCCGATGGCGATGGGCTGGATGTGCTCCGCGAGCTTCGCCGGGTCAGTGACGTGCCGGTGATCATCGCCACGGCTCGGGGGGATGAGACGGATCGGATCGTCGGGCTCGAGCTCGGCGCAGACGACTACGTCGTCAAGCCCTTCAGCGTGCGCGAGCTGGCTGCACGCATCCGGGCGGTCGCGCGCCGCCGGCGCATCGAGTCCACGTCAACCGGGCATCGCGTCGTGGTGAACCGATCCAGGCGAAGCGTGCTCGTCGATGGTGCCGAGATCGAGCTCACGGCCAAGGAGTTCGACCTGCTCGCTGTCCTGGCCGAGGAGCCCGGGCGCGCGGTCCCGCGGCAGGAGCTGTTCTCACGTGTCTGGGATCCGGTGTGGGTAGGCACGGGCAAGACCCTGGACGTGCACATCGCCTCATTGCGCAAGAAGCTCGGCGACCCGGAGCTGGTGGAGACCGTTCGCGGAGTGGGCTATCGACTGGCTGATCGATCCGCATGAGGCTTCGCCTGCTGGTGGTGATGACGGCCATCGCTGCTGGAGTTGCCCTGGCGCTGGCCATCCCGATGGCGATCATCATCTCCACTGACCTGCGCTCGTCCTTCGTCTCGCAACTGGAGGTCGACACGCTGTCCACCGCCGTCACGCTCGCCAGCCAGCCGAGCACGGAGTGGCCAAGCACCATCGCGAAGGTCGCTGAGCGCACGGGTGCTCGCGTGGTGATCGTCGACGAGGATCGCTCGCTGATGGCTGACAGCGCCCAGTCCACGACCGACCGGTCCTTCGACCGGCCCGAGATCTCACAGGCCCTGGCCGGCACGCTCACGTCGAGTGTGCGCTTCTCCGAGACCCTTGGCACCGATCTTCGCTACGTTGCGGCCCCGATCGTCAAGGGCGAGCAGGTGAGTGCCGCAGTGCGGCTGTCGCTCCCTGAGGATGAGGTCAATGCGCTCGTGCATCGGTCCCAGGCCTGGCTGGCGGTGTTCGTCGTTGCCGTGATGTTCCTGGCCGCGATGGTGGCGCTCCTGCTGTCCCGCTCGATCACGGCTCCGCTCTCGCGCCTGGCGGAAGTCGCCCGCGGCCTGCCGGATGATCTTGCGCTGCGCGCCCGCGATGGCGATGGGCCGGCCGAGGTCCAGGCCGTCGCCGGTGCACTCAACCAGACGGCCGATCGACTGACCGGGATGGTGGAGCGTACCCAGGCGGTGGCTGTGGAGGCCTCCCATCACCTGAAGACACCGCTGACCAGCGTGCGCCTGAGGCTGGAGGCGATCGAGGAGCTCAGCGATCAGGAGCCGGTTCGGCTGCAGGCCCAACGAGCCACGGCTGAAGTCGATCGGCTGACCCATCGCATCGACCAGGTGCTGGAACTGGCAAGGGCTGATGCCGGTGCAGGTGCCGTGGGTCTGGCCGATGGCTCGGCCGTCGTGCTCCAGCGCGCCGCTGCGGCGCAGGTGATCGCTGACGAGCGTGGGCTGCAGCTGCAGGTGGCGGTCGACCCGGAGATCTGGATCGGCATGAGCGCCTCGATTCTGGCACGCATCGTCGACGAACTGCTCGGAAACGCCCTGGACTACGCACGGTCGCAGGTGCGAGTGAGGCTCTCGGTCCTGGATGCGATGGCCGTCCTGCTGGTCGAGGACGATGGCCTGGGCATTCCAGCGGCGGAGGCTGAGCTGGTCTTCCAGCGATTTGTCCGCGGCACCACCGCGATCCCAGGCGGCAGCGGGCTCGGACTGGCACTCGTGCGAGAGACGGCTCGGGCCTGCGGGGGCAGCGCAGTCGCCACCAGCTCGGTTCTCGGCGGGCTCGGGATTCGGGTGAGCCTGCCCTTGCGCACACCTGAATAGGCTCAGCGCATGTCCATGCGCGCGGATCTGGTCGTCATCGGCGCAGGCGTCGTCGGCTTGGCGATCGCCGACGCCTGGCTGCTGCGAAACCCGAGCAGTTCGGTCATCGTCCTGGAGAAGGAGTCGAGCCTCGCGGCACATGCCTCCGGTCGCAACAGCGGTGTGCTGCATGCGGGCTTCTACTACGCACCGGATTCGCTGAAGGCTCGCCTGACAAGGCAGGGCAATGCCCAGCTGCGCGAGTTCTGTCGCGAGGCCGGCGTGCCGGTGCGCGAGACCGGCAAGGTCGTGGTGACGCAGTCCGCCGAGGAGCTGCCAGCGCTTCAGGAGCTGCACAGGCGCGCAGTGGCCAACGGCGTCGAGGTCGAGCTCGTCGATGAGCAGCAGCTGCACGAGCTTGAGCCACTCGCGCGCACGCATGGCCAGGCGCTGTGGTCGCCAACCACGGCTGTGGCCAACCCGGTTGCCGTCGTTGAAGCGCTGGCAGCGCGCGTGGTGAATCGTGGCGGACAGCTGCTGACCGGCACTGAGGTGCTCGGTGCCGGGCCGGGCTGGGTGCGCACCGCCAATCACGGCGAGATCAGTGCAGGGCACATCGTCAATGCGGCCGGGCTGTACGCCGATGTGATTGCCCATTGGTTCGATGTCGGCACGGACTACCGGATGCTGCCGTTCAAGGGGCTGTACTGGTACGGCTCATGGCAGCCCGGACGCCTGCAGCGTCATGTCTATCCAGTGCCGGATGCGCGCAATCCCTTCCTGGGGGTGCACCTCACCGTCACTGTCGACGGCCGAGCCAAGATCGGGCCAACGGCCATCCCTGCCCTCTGGCGCGAGGACTACGGCGGAGTGCATGGGCTCAATGCCGCGGAGGGCCTGGAGATCGCGCGCACCTATCCGCGCTTCTTCACCAGCAAGGACCATGACGTCGCGGGCCTGATCCGCTCAGAACTGCCGAAGTACTCGCGCAAGCACCTGGTGCGCCAGGCGGCGGGTCTGGTGCCATCAGTGCGTGTCGAGGACTTCAAGGAGAAGGGTCGGGTCGGCGTGCGGGCGCAGCTGTTCCACCTGCCGAGCAGGAAGCTGGAGATGGACTTCGTGGTGGAGCAGGGTGAGCAGTCCACCCACGTCCTGAATGCTGTCTCACCTGGGTGGACGAGCTCGCTGGCCTTCGCCAGCTATGTCATCGATGCAGTGATGGCCTGAGCAGGCCCGTCTGCGATGTCATGCAGCGATGGTCGCGTGTAGTCGCCTGCAGCAACATCGAGGGCTGGCGTGCGCGAGAGCGCAGCGCGCATGACCTGAATGGCCTGCTCGTGCAGTTCTGACAGCGGCCGATTGCGATGGGTGCGGGTGCCGAGGTCGACCTGGGTGATGCTCGCGACTCCGTATGCGCGTGCGATGTCGATGAGCAGGCCCATCTCGACTCCATAGTCCACTTCGAAGGGGATGGACAGGGCGACGTCACGTCGGATCGCATACTCGCCACCGAGCGGCTGGCGGATGTGCGCAAGCTCGGGATACAGGAGCTTGAGCACGGGGCGAGCGGTCAGCTCGGTGACCCGGCCGCCCTCGTCCCCCTCACCGTGGAAGGTGCGCCGGTAGGTGGAGCGCACCAGGGCGATCTCGTCGTCCTGCAGCAGCGGCTCGAGCAGTCCGGTGACGTACCCAGGAGTGAACGATGCGAGGTCGGCATCCAGCCAAACGATGAAGTCGCCGCTGGAAGCCTCGATGGACCGCCACAGGACATCACCCTTGCCGAGTGCCGGACCGAACTCGGCGAGCACCTCGCTCGCACTGATCACCGTTGCACCGCATTCGACTGCCACCTCCGCTGTCTGGTCGGTGGACTCGTGATCCATCACGATGAGCTCGTCGACCAGGGGCTGGGCGTCCATCAGCTCGCGCGTGATGCGCAGCAGGATGGGGGCGATCGTCGCGGCTTCATTTCGGGCCGGGATGCAGACGCTGACGCGCCGATCACCCTTGCTTGCCACAAGCTCGGCAACAGCGAGATCAGAGGTCAGACGCAGCGGGCGTACGGACGCCATGCTCGCTCCCTCCGGGTGTGGTGATGCGCGGTGCTGCTGCTCCAAGAGTCTCATATCGCCGAAGTCGGCCTGCGGCGTGCTGACGCAGTGAGCGCACGAGGGACTAGACGGCAGGCAGCACGCGACCGAAGCCGGACAGGTGCTCGGCGAACCAGTCGTCGTAGATGCCAGCCACCTCGACGCCATCGCGTGGACGTGCTGCGTGCACCATCTTGCCGGCGCCGATGTACACCCCGACGTGGTGGACGCCACGCTTGAAGAAGAAGACAAGGTCCCCAGGGAGCAGGCTCTTGCGGGAGATCTTGGTTGAGGCGCGGTACTGGGTCCATGAGGTTCGCGAGATGGTCTTGCCGGTGGCAGTGCGGTAGACGTAGCTCGTCAGGCCTGAGCAGTCGAAGGCATTGGGCCCTGTGTGGCCGGCCACGTACTTGTCGCCGAGCTGTGCACGAGCGATCTTCACGATGCGGTTGCGCGTCAGCATCATGCGCGCCCGAGCCATGAGCGTGGGCGAGGTCTTGGCGGCGAGCGTGCCACTTCGCATGCTGAACTTCAGTGCACCGATGCCGGTATTGGGTGAACCGGTGCCAGCGGTGGGGGCAAGCTCGGCAGTCGCCGCTGAGGCACTGCCGTTGCCGAAACCCATGGTGGCCATGAGCAGAGCGCCGGTGACGGCGCCGGTCAGGACTCGAGTCGGTCGGGCTGAGCGGACTCGCACGTGTCGTACCCCTTTGGTCTGGCGGCCATTGGCCGTGTTTCCTTCGGTCGTGCGGTCGAGATTGGGTGGACCGCCATGTTCAGCGGGCCTGACCGTTCCACGAGCCGGTGACGCTAGGTGGACAACGAGCAGATGCACATCCCCAGTGCCCGTATTGCGGACGCGGCTTTGGAGGCATGTGGGATGGATCACAGGACCTTGGTCCTCTTCGCCTCGTGAGTCACATCAGCCACTTGCGCAATTCAGACACCAGCTGGGCAGCCGTTCCGGTGGCTTCCAGCCGTGCGTGAGCACCCCGCGAGCCATGACTCAGGAATGCTCAAGTGGCTCCAGGCTCCCCGTACTCTTGCCCAGTGGATCAGCCGCGCGCAGCGCTCGCCAAGGGCTTGGTGTTCGTAGGCATTGCCACCCTCGTCGGCAACGGCGCCGCCTACGGCCTGTCGATGATCGCCGCTCGGGTGCTGGACCCTGCGCAGTTCGGCGCCTTCGGCGCCTTGATGGGTGTGCTGATCATCGTGTCGACCCTGTCGATCGCACTGCAGACCGTCACTGCCCGCCGGGTGGCTGTCGCCACGACTGATCGTGCCCTGGTGGAGGGCCAGTCAGTGCGGCTGGCGATGTACATCGCGGGCGCGATCCTGGGTGTCGGCGTCCTTGCCGCCTGGCCAGCCGGCGAGCTGCTGTCGATCCCGTACGCCGCCATGTTCATGGGCCTGGCCTCGCTCGCCTTCGTCGTCCTCGGCACTGCCTCATTGGGCATCGCGCAGGGACGTGAGGAGCACCTGCGCTTCAGCGCCGGCTTCATCGCCAACGGCATGGGGCGAGCGATCGTCGGCATCGCCTTCCTGCTGCTGTTCGGCAGCCTCGAGGCCGCGGCGCTCGGCATCCTCATCGGCTGTGCGCTCGGGGCCTTCATCAGCTACCGCATCATCTGCCCTGGCACGTGGGGAAGCTCGATCTCCACCGGCTCCCTGCCGGAGTTCGGCCACGTGGCCCACGCACTCGTGGTGCTGTTCACCCTGACCAATGTCGACGTGCTCCTGGCCCGAGTGTTCCTGACCGAGTCGGAGTCGGGGGAGTACTCCGTCGGTGTGCTGCTGGCCAAGATCGCCTTCTTCCTGCCCAACGCCATCATCATCGTGCTGTTCCCGAAGATGACTTCAGGCGACAACCGCCGAGCGGTCTTCATCGCGACTGGGTTGACTGCCATCCTTGGTGCCTGCATCACGCTGTTCAGCCTGCTGTTCGGGCCATTGGTCATCCGGGTGCTGGGCGGTGCTCAGTACATCGACCTCGGGCTGGGCGAGAGTGCCTGGCGATTCGCGCTGGAGGGCTCGGCCTTCGCACTCGTGCAGGTGCTGCTCTACGCGCGTCTTGCCGCGCAGGATCGGCGGGCAGTGCTGCTGGTGTGGGCCGCGCTGGTCGTGCTGGTGACCAGCGTCTCGCTGTGGTTCCACAATTCCGTCGAGCAGATCGTCACGACTGTGGTGGTCGTCTCGCTGGTGCTCACCGCCGTGGGGCTGTTCATCGACCGACGGTCCGCGCCGAAGGGCGCGCTGGTCGTACCGATCGAGGCCGCTGAATAGCAGGCCGCGGACACATCAGAGCAGGAACTGGCGCACCCAGGCACCCAGGTGCTCGGCACAGTCGTCCACGGACTCCTTCCAGCTGCGCGCAGCCCCGGCTCCTGCCTCGTCGCTGACCTGCTTGACCACCCGCACTGGGATGTCGGCTGCCATCGCGGCACGCGCCACGGCATAGCCCTCCATGTCCACCAGGTCGGCCTGCTCGGCCAGTCGCGCCCGATCAGCCGGGTCGGCGATGAATGCGTCGCCGGTGGTGAGGGTCAGCCCGGCCCCGCCGAGGTCAAGGGGCTCGCCGAAGTGCAGACCGACCAGGTCGAAGAGCGATGCATCGTCCAGGTCATGCTGGGTGATCCGGCTGATCACATGCGTGCCGATCAGTCCTTCGCGCAGGGCTCCGGCGGTGCCGAGATTGACGACCTCGCTGGGGGACTCCTGGCCGAGGATGGTCGCCACGGCGATCGCTGCATTGACCTTGCCCGCTCCTGTGACCAGCACCGGAAGCTCGCTCACGTGCAGGTGCGCGGCCTCCTCTTCAAGGGCCACGACGAGCAGTGGGCGGTCGGGGGAAATCGTCCGATGCAGGCGCATGGGCGTCACGCTAACGTGAGGCTTCAACATCAGGAGGCAGTCCATGCGCATGCCCACGCTGAGGATGTCCCCAGCAGTGCGAAAGGCATTGATCGTGCTGTTGGTGCTCGCAGTCGGGGCCGCCGGATTCCTGCTGGCCCGGGCAACCGCCGACTCCACGCCAGCCTCGATTCCCGTTGGCGGCGAGGACGCCTCCACTGCCTCACCGTCACCCGGCTCCACGGCACCACAGCCGACGGCACTGTCGCCGGATGTGTCAGCCATCCACCAGGGGCAGGTCAGTTCCACCACCTTCGAGGCTGCTCCCGACCTGCCCAATACGCCCTCGGTTGCCATCGGCTACCGGGTGGCGACGGGCAAGCTCAAGCCCCAGCAGCTGGCCTCGGTCATCGCCCAGCAGTTCGGCGTGCTGGGCAGCCCGGCAAGCACCGATGAGGGTGGCTGGAAGGTCGGCGGCGCCACCGATGTCGCGCCGGTCGTCAATGTCTACGACGATCCGCTGGTTCGCTGGGTGTTCACAGATGAGCACCTCACCGCGGGTCCGGCGATCGATTCGGATCGAGCCAAGCAGATCGCCACCACTTTGCTCTCCCCGCTGGGCGTGCCCGTCGATGAGGTCGAATGGGAGATCCTGCGCGAGCAGAACCGGGTCGTGGTGCACGCCTGGCTGGTGCTCAAGGGCCTGCGGACTGAGCTGGGCTGGACCGTGGTGGTGGCTCCCGATGGCGAGGTGGTGTGGGCCGACGGCTTCGCCGCCACCCTGGTGCCGGTGCCGGGCTACCCGGTGCTTGGAGCCACGGACTCGCTGAATCGCGCGCTCAAGCCCGGCTGGCAGTTCGCCGGGCCGACGCCGTGGACTGGAGCCGGCGCTGATCCAGCGATGGCAGTCCCCGGTCCGGTGCCCACGGTGAAGGGCAAGCCCGCGCTCGTCGCCGGAGTGCAGGTGCTGACGGCGGATCGCGCCGAACTCGGCCTCGCGCAGTTCTGGCAGCCAGATGGCAGCCTGCTGATCCTGCCCTCGTATGTGATCACCACCAACGACGATCGCAAGTGGACTCTGCTGGCGGTGACGAACGCCTATGTCGACGTGCGTGACATGGTGCCCGCCGCTGACGTGCCGGCGCCCATCATCCCCGTGCCGTGATCAGCACAGGCCGCTGAGCAGGGGGTAGCCTTCATCCTCGCGTCCGATTCGGATGCATGGCGAGGTGGCAGAGCGGCCGATTGCAGGCGCCTTGAAAGCGCCCGTGGGGAAACTCACCGGGGGTTCAAATCCCTCCCTCGCCGCAGAGACGGA
>Ga0075012_10006737_pt1 | contig 10389 bp, 8 predicted proteins | sample All_14_2_FD_71474 | JGI IMG/M metagenome (GOLD analysis project Ga0075012, IMG submission 71474) | Freshwater microbial communities in response to fracking from Pennsylvania, USA - Allegheny Zone_MetaG_DW_15 | ecosystem: Environmental > Aquatic > Deep subsurface > Groundwater > Drilled... | reverse complement strand
GCTTCCCGGGTCATCTCCCAGGCCGCCGACCAGGCCAGCGTGCGGGGGAGCGGCTCGGCGATATCGGCGATACGGGACAGCACCGTCTGCAGCGACTGCGGGTCCAGCCGCGACGAGCAGTACGTCAGATCGTCGTCGTTGACCAACACGAACCGGCCACGCGCCACGCCGACCATTGCGGGCACCTCGGTGCGCGCGCCCTCGATGTCGAACTCCTCGCGATGCACCCGCACCAACTTGCCGGAGGCGTCCTCGTCGTAGACGCCGACGGCCAGGCGATGCACCCGGGTCTCGCCGGCACCCGGCGCGGCGCCGGACTGCAGCACGGCGAAGCGGGTGAAGGCGCCGTCGGCGTCGACGTCGAAATCGGCCCGCAACGTGTTCAGCCCGGTGGTCTTGAGCCACTGCTGACCCCAGCCGGACAGGTCGCGGCCCGAGGACTTCTCCAGTGCGCCGAGCAGATCGCCGAAGGTCGCGTTGCCGAACGCGTGATCGCGGAAGTAGTCGCGCAGCCCGGCCAGGAACGCGTCCAAGCCGACATAGGCCACCAGCTGCTTGAGCACGCTGGCGCCCTTGGCGTAGGTGATGCCGTCGAAGTTCACCTCGACCGCGTGCAGATCCGGGATGTCGGCGGCCACCGGGTGGGTGGAGGGCAGCTGGTCCTGGCGGTAGGCCCAGGACTTCTCCACGTTGGCGAACGTCGTCCAGGCCTGTGCGTACTCGGTGGCCTCGGCCTGGCACAGCACCGAGGCGAAGGTGGCGAAGGATTCGTTGAGCCACAGGTCATCCCACCAGGCCATGGTGACCAGGTCGCCGAACCACATGTGCGCCATCTCGTGCAGCACGGTCTCGGCGCGGCGCTCATAGCTGTACCGGGTCACCTTGGACCGGAAGACGTAGTCCTCCAGGAACGTGACCGCGCCGGCGTTCTCCATGGCGCCCGCGTTGAACTCGGGCACGAACAGCTGGTCGTACTTGCCGAACGCGTACGGTTCGCCGAAGTTGCGGTGGTAGAAGCCGAAGCCCTGCTTGGTCTCGGTGAACAGCCGCTCGGCGTCCATGAACTCGGCCAGCGAGGCGCGGCAGAAGATGCCCAGCGGGATATCGCCGTGGTCGTCGGTGTAGACGTCGTCCCAACGGGCGTACGGGCCGGCGATGAGCGCCACCAGGTAGGTGCTCATCTTCGGGGTGGTGACGAACGTGTGCCGCCCGTCCTGTACGGATTGGGTTGCGCCGTTGGAGATCACCTGCCAGTGCTCGGGCGCGGTGACGGTGACGTCGAAGGTGGCCTTCAGGTCCGGCTGATCGAAGCAGGCGAACATCCGCTTGGCGTCCGCGGTTTCGAACTGCGAATACAGGTACACCTCGTTGTCGACGGGGTCGACGAAGCGGTGCAGACCCTCACCGGTGTTCGAGTAACGGCAGTCGGCGTCGACGACGAGTTCGTTGCGCTCGGCCAGTCCGGTCAGCGCGATGCCGGTGGATTCGTCGTACCCGGAGACGTCCAGCGCGTGGCCGTTGAGGGTCGCGCTGCGCACGGTGTCCGCGGCGATGTCGATGAAGGTGTCCGCACCGGCGAGCGCGGAGAACGTCACGGTGGTGACGGACCGGAAGGTCGTGTCGCCGGATGTCAGGTCCAGGTCGATGCGGTAGTTGTCGACGGTCACCAGCGTTGCGCGTTCGACCGCCTGGTCGCGAGTCAGATTGGGGAGTGCCACGCCGACCAACTTAGTCCCCGCCGGGGAACATCTGCCGGGCGACAACAGTTGTGCCGTCGTGGAGACTGACCACATTCGAGGCGAGAGGACCGAGCCCATGGCTGTCAAGGACGCTGGAAAAGACTCGGCAGGATTCTGGTTCGACCCGTTGTGCCCGTGGTGCTGGATCACCTCACGGTGGATCCTCGAGGTGGAGAAGGTCCGCGATATCGAGGTGAATTTCCACGTCATGAGCCTGGCGGTGCTCAACGAGGGCCGTGACCTGCCCGACGAATACCAGGAGATGATGAAGAAGGCCTGGGGTCCGGTGCGGGTGGCGATTGCCGCGGAGCAGGCGCACGGCCCGGAGATCCTGTCCCCGCTGTACACCGCGATGGGCACGCTGATCCACAACGAGGGCAACAAGGATTTCGACGACGTCATCAAGAGGTCGCTGGAGCAGGTCGGCCTGCCCGCCGAGTTGGCCGAGGCCGCCACCACCGACACCTACGACGACGCCCTGCGCAAGAGTCATCACGCGGGGATGGACGCCGTCGGCGACGATGTCGGCACCCCCACCATCCACGTCAACGGCGTCGCGTTCTTCGGTCCGGTGCTCTCCCGCATCCCGCGCGGCGAGGAGGCCGGCAAGCTCTGGGACGCCTCGGTGATCTTCGCGTCCTATCCACACTTCTTCGAACTCAAGCGAACCCGGGACGAGGCTCCGGAGTTCGACTGAGGGACCTACAGTCCCTGCAGCTGCGACAGGGTGGCGTGGGCGATCATGAAGTAGATGATCAACCCGGTGCCGTCGACGATGGTGGCGATCATCGGCGCCGACACCACGGCCGGGTCGACCCGGCATTTCTTGAGCACCGGCGGCAGGATCGACGCCACGAACGAAGACCACAGCACGATCGCGGCCACCGTCAGGCACACCGTCAGCGTGATCTCCGGGCCGACCCCGAGCATCCAGGCCCGGATGAGCGCCGCCAGCGCCATGGTCAGCGCGATCATCATCCCGGTCGACATCTCCTTGACCAGCACCGCGGGCACATCGCGCAGCCGGACCTGGCCGGTGGCCATCGCCCGGACCAGCGTGGTGGTGATCTGGGTGCCGGTGTTGCCGCCGGTGCCGATGAGCAGCGGGATGAAGAACGCCAGGGCGACGACGGCCTCCATCTCCTCCTCGAAATGCCGCAACACCGTGCCGGTGTAGGCCTCCGCGACGAACAGCAGCAGCAACCAGCCGATCCGTTTGCGCCACAGCAGCCAGGGCGACGCGCGCAGATAGGGCACCTCCAGCGGTTCCGAACCGCCCTGGCGTTCGGCGTCCTCGGTGACCTCTTCGGAGGTGATGTCGGCGGCGGTGTTCTCGGTCAGCATGCCGAGCAGCCGATTGCCGTCGTGGACGACCGGCATCGCGACCAGGTTGTGGTCCATCAGCGCCTGCGCGGCGACTTCGGCGTCGGTCAGGGGGGACACCGACAGCACGTCGCGGTTGGTCAGCGCCGACACGGTGTCCTGCGGATCACTGAGCACCAGGTCGCGGAACGCCACCACACCGAGTAGCCGGTTGTCCTCATCGGTGACGTAAACGTATGCACCCGTGCGGGAATCGCTGCGCAGCGTGGCAGCGTCATCGCGCAGCGCGGCGACCGCGCCACCGACGGACATGTCGGGGCGTACGGTCAGTGCCTCGGGCACCATGTGCGCGGCCACCGAGTCCTCGGGCCAGCGCAGCAGGCCGCGCAGCGCCTCCGCGCGGGCCTGCGGCAGCCCCGACAACAACTGCTCCCGCGGGCCGGGTTTGATATCGCGCAGCACGTGGGCGGCATGGTCGAGGTCGAGGACGTCGACGAGATCGGCGGCATCGCGGGCCGGCATCGCTTCGAGCAGGCGGGCGGCCAGTTCGTCGTCGATCGATTCGAACAGGTCGGTGCCGCCGTGCCGGTCGAGCAGGGTGCCGAGGGCGCGCAACTCGGTGCTCGACAGTTTGGCGAGTTGATGGGCGCGCTCGGCGGGATCCCTGACCGATCGCAGCCACGCGGACACGTTCTCGCCCGCGATCGCCTCCCGTATCGACGCTGCGGTGGTGCTGCCCATCCGTGTCTCCATCTCTGCCGATTGCGAAGGTCACCCTAGCGTGCCGCTGTCGGGGCGGGATAGCTTGCACGGCAATGCATTAGCAGGTGAACAACAGTGCAATCCCGGGTGTCGCAGGGGGATACGGCGACGAAATCCGCAGGTGTGAGATTCGGTGGTTCCGGTTGCAACCATGTGCCGCGCGCGTCAAAGTGCTCAGAATGACAGCGGCTGAGCCCACCACCGACGGCAGCTACCGGGACCGCCTTGTCGCGGTGGAGCCGGGAGGCAACGAGTTCATCGCCGAGGCCGACCGGCACGGCCGGCCCAGCCAGCTGCTGTGGACCTGGGCATCGCCGAACCTCGAGTTCGCGACGATCTTCCTGGGTGTGCTCGCCGTCTCCTACTTCGGCATGACGTTCTGGCAGGCCGCGGCGGGCATCGTCGTCGGTGCGGGGCTGGGCGCACTGGCGCATTTCTTCCTGTCCGCCCGCGGGCCGCAGCTCGGTGTCCCGCAGATGGTGATCGGCCGGTTGCCGTTCGGTTTCAAGGGCAACGCGGTGCCCTCGGTGCTGATGGCGATCACCGCCGGTGTCGGCTGGTTCGCCACCAACAGTGTCAGTGGCGCGTTCGCACTGTCCACCTTGTTGGGCATCGGCCCGCTGCTGGCGCTGGTGCTGGTGGTGGCGGTCCAGACGGCGCTGGCGTTCTTCGGGCACAACCTGGTGCAGGCGTTCGAGCGCTGGGCCTTCCCGGTGCTCGCGGTGATCTTCGCGATCACCGCGGTGGTCATCATGGGCAAGGCCGACCTGAGTGCGCCCGCCGTGGAGGGCGGTGTGGGAGGCGTCGGCGGCTTTCTGCTGACGGTGGGTGCGGTCTTCGGCTATGTGGCCGGATGGGCGCCCTATGCCGCCGACTTCAGTCGTTATCTGCCGGCCACCGTCTCCCCGGTGCGCACCGGGCTGTTCGCCGCCGCGGGGCTGTTCTCGGCGTGCACCATCCTGGCGATCGTCGGCGCGGCCTCGGTCACCATCGTCACTGCGGCGACCGACAATCCGACGGATGCCTTCACCAGTTCGCTGCCGGGGTGGCTGGCGGCGGCCACCCTGCTCGCCATCGCGATCGGCGCCGTCGCGGCCAATGCCATCAACGTGTACTCGGCCGGCATGGCGTTCGTCACCACCGGGGTCAAACTGCCCGCTCATATCGCGCGGGCACTGGCCACGGCGTTCTTCGGAGTGGCCGGCTTCCTGATCGCCTGGTGGGCGCTGGCCGATGCCGCCGCCAGCTACGAGGCGTTCCTGCTGCTGATCGCCTACTGGGTCGGGCCGTGGCTCGGAGTGGTCTTCGCCGACCAGTATCTGCGCCGCGGCCACCGCGTCGACGGCTTTCTCTATGATCGCAGCTACACCAACTGGCCTGGCCTGGCGTCATTCCTGATCGGCCTGGTGGTGTCGGTCTTGCTGTTCTGCAATCAGGAGAAGTTTGTGGGGTTCGTGGTGCGGGCGGTGCCGGAGTTGGGCGATATCACCTTCTTCATCGGCTTCCTGCTCGCCGCCGGCTGCTACCTGGTGTTGTGCCGGTCGAAGATCGAGTCGGAACGGGTGGCCGTGTGAATCCTGCCGAGATGCTCGACGTTGCCGTCGAGGAGGCGCGTAAAGGGTTGGCCGAAGGCGGGATCCCGATCGGCGCGGCGTTGTTCACCGCAGACGGTGTGCTGCTGGGCAGCGGGCACAACCGCCGCGTGCAGAACGACGACCCGTCGGTGCACGGCGAGACCGACGCCTTCCGCAACGCCGGCCGCCAGCGCGATTACCGCAAGACCGTCATGGTGACGACACTGTCGCCGTGCTGGTACTGCAGCGGTCTGGTGCGCCAGTTCAACATCGGCGCCGTCGTGATCGGGGAGGCCACGACATTCTCCGGTGGCCACGAGTGGTTGGCCGAGAACGGCGTGCAGGTCACCCTGCTCGACGATCAGCGGTGCGTGACGATGATGCGGGAGTTCATCGCCGAGCATCCGGAACTATGGAACGAGGACATCGGAGTGGCTGAATGAGCGCCATTGCCACCGTGGACATCTCACGGTGGTACGCCGGCGGTGCGGATGCGGACGCGCTGGCGGCCGAGGTCGACGAAGGCTTGCAGCGGGCCGGGTTCATCGTGGTCACCGGCCACGGTGTGGACGCCGGTCTGGCGGCCCGGGTCCGGGCCGCGAGTCGGGAGTTCTTCGCGCTGCCCGAGGAGATCAAGCAACGCTACTCGGTGCCCGTCGGCGGGCACGGCTGGATCGGTCCCGGTGCGGAGGCCAACGCCTACGCCGAGGGCACCGAAACGCCGCCCGATCTCAAGGAGAGTTTCTCCCTGGGGGCGGAGACCGCCACCGGCGACCCGGAGGTCGACCGAATCTGGTTCGCGCCCAACGTCTGGCCCGCCGAGGTGGCGCACCTGCAGGGGTTGGTGGCCGAGTACACCGCCGCCATGCGCCGGCTCTCCGATGACCTGCTGGCCCTGTTCGCGCGGGCTCTGGGCCTCTCGGACAACCCGTTCGCGGCCTTGGCGAGCCGACCCACCTGGACGATGAACATCAACCATTACCCGCCGGTGAGTGTGGTCGGAGAACCCGAGCCCGGGCAGTTCCGGATCGGCCCGCACACCGACTTCGGCACCGTCACCGTGCTGGACCGCGAACCGGGAGCCGGTGGCCTGCAGGTCTATTCGGAGGCCGAGGGCTGGGAGGACGCGCCCTGGGAGCCGGGCGCGCTGACCGTCAACATCGGTGACCTACTGGAGTATTGGAGTGGGCGGCGCTGGCCGTCGGGGCGCCACCGGGTACTGCCGCCGCAGCCGCACGCCCCCGAAGAGGATCTGGTGTCGTTGATCTACTTCTACGAGGCCAATCATGATGCGGTCGTCACCCCGCTGGAGCCGCCGATCGGTCGGGTGTCCGGGCTGGACCCGGTGACCTCGGCCGATTTCATCAAGGAACGCCTGGACGCCATCACCGTCGGCTGAGGTCACTGGGCGAACGAGAAGCCCCCGTTGACCGGAATTGTCTGTCCGGTGATCCAGGCGCCCTGGTCACCGGCCAGCAACACTGCGAGCGGGGCAACGTCGTCGGGCAGTCCCGGGCGGCGCACCACGTAGTTCTGCAGGATGGCCTTGGCCTGCGAGGAGTCGGGCTCGGCCCACAGCGACTCGGTGATCGGCGTGCGCATGGTGCCCAGCGCAATGTTGTTGGCGGTGATGCCGTGACGCCCGTGTTCGAGCGCCACCGACCGGGTGAATCCCGCCGCGCCGGCCTTGGCTCCGGCATACACAGCGGAACTGGGATCACCGACCCGGCCGGCGTCTGAAACGATCGTGACAATGCGTCCCCACTTGGTGGCGATCATGCCCGGCAGCACGGCGCGAGTGCAGTTGAGCACCCCGTAGAGATTGACGCGCAGGAAGGGCTCCCAGTCCTGCGGGGTCGATTCGGCGAAGCGTCCGCGCGCACCGAAACCGTGCGCCCCGGCGTTGCCGGCGTTGTTCACCAGGATGTCGACGGTGTCGGTGGCTGCCACGGCAGCGTTCACAGCGTCATAGTCGGTGACGTCGAACGGCGCCGGGTGCGCTGCCCCGCCTGCGTCTCGCACATCGGCGGCGACCTCGTCGGCGAGGTCCGGCCGTAGATCGTTGACCAGGACTTCGGCGCCGGCGGACGCGAAGGCAAGGGCCAGGCCGCGCCCGACTCCCTGGCCGGCGCCGGTGATCAGCACGCGGCGTCCCGACAGGTCGATGCGCAGGCTCATGGGCCGAGTCTCCTTCAGTTCTCTGGACATTTCGCCACGACTCTACGATAGTAGAGAAATGCTGCGTTGTGACCTGGGCCATATTGCGCCGGAGGTTGACCGGGTGTCATGCCGATGAACACACGCAGCCCGGTGGCGACATCGGGAATCCGGCGCAAGCCCGACCCCGACTCGCGTCGCCGCGAAATATGCGACGCCGCCATCGAATTGCTGGCCGAGGGCGGTGTGAAGGGGCTCAGTCACCTGAAGGTCGATCGTCGGCTGTCCCTGCCCGACGGTACGACGTCGTTCTACTTCCGGACCCGCTCGGCTCTGGTTCATGCACTCGCACAGCGTGTCGCCGAGCGAGATCTGGCCGAACTGACCGCGGCCACCGAATTCCAGGCGAACCCGACACCGGGCCCGTCCGGGCTGGCCAGGCTGGTGATGGCGTCGGCAGCCGGAGAGCCCTTCGCGAGGACGAAGGCGCGGTACGAGCTCATGCTGCAAGCCAACCGCAATCCCGATCTGGCCGTGGTCGTGCAGAGCAATTCCGACCGCTTCCGGGGGTTGATCCGCGACTTCGTCGAGCGGATGAACCCCAGGGCCGCCGAGATCTCACGGGCGGTGCTCGATCAGCAGGCCTACGTGCTGACCCAACTGATCAGCGGCATCATGCTGGCGTTCACTGCCGGTGACAACACCATCGCCGACGCCGGGGAATTGGATCGCATCATGGCGGCTGTCGTCGCCGGGATCGCCGGCGCGCACTGAAAACGCTGCACGCCGTTCAGAAGTCCGAAACCGGCTGCGGCCGGTCTTGATTCAAGGAGTGATGATCGATGGCCGATACGGTGCTCGAGACCGGAGTGCTGGCTGGTGACGGTCGGATGCTGATCGGTGGTGAACTTCAGGGTACGGCCAGTGGGGCGGTGTTCGACGTCGTGCACCCGGCCAGCGAGCAGGTTGTGGGTCAGGCTGCGGACGGCACGGTCGACGATATGGCCCGCGCCGTCGAAGCCGCCCGGCGCGCCTTCGATGGGACAGATTGGTCGCTCGATGTCGAGTTCCGCCAGCACTGCCTGATGCAGCTGCACGCTGCGTTGGAGCGCAACAGCGACCGGCTGCGCCGGATCCTGGTGACCGAGGTGGGCTGCCCGGTGACGGTGACGGGTTCCCAGATCGAGAGCCCTATCGAGGAGGTCAGGCATTGGGCCGCATACGGTCGGTCCTTCGACTACGTAGTGGACACCGGACTGCATGACACGCCCATGGGGCCGGCGCGACGCCAACTGCACTACGAGCCAGTGGGGGTGGTCGGCGCCATCACGCCCTGGAATGTGCCGTTCTACCTGAATATCGCGGAAACAATGCCGGCGTTGATGGCCGGGAACACCGTGGTGCTCAAGCCGGCTCAACTCACTCCGTGGTCGGGTACCGAGCTGGGACGCATCGTCGCCGAAGAAACCGACATTCCTGCGGGGGTGTTCAACGTGGTGTCCTCGAACGCCAACGAAGTCGGCGCCGCGTTGTCGGCCGATCCCTGCGTGGACATGATCACCTTCACCGGATCGACCGCCACTGGGCGGGCGATCCTGGCAGCCGGCGCGCCAACGGTCAAAAAGACCCTGTTGGAGTTGGGCGGCAAATCCGCCCACATCGTGCTCGAGGACGCCGACCTCTCTTCGGCGCTGCCCATCGCCGCGATGATGGCGTGTGTCATGTCGGGCCAGTCGTGTGTGTTGCCGAGCCGGATTCTTCTGCCGCGCAATCGCTATGAGGAGGGCCTGGAGATTCTGAAGGTGTCGATGGAGAACTTCCCGGTCGGGGATCCCTGGACGCCGGGAATCATGCAGGGTCCTCAGATCAGCGACCAGCAGCGCCGGAAGGTGCTCGGACTCATCGCTCATGGGATCGGGTCCGGGGCGCGACTGATCACCGGCGGCGGCATCCCGGAGCACCTGCCGGTGGGCTACTACACCGAACCCACGTTGCTGGCCGATGTCGATCCAGATGCGCGGGTGGCGCAGGAGGAGATTTTCGGTCCGGTGCTCACCGTGACGCCCTATGACACCGAGGATGAGGCGATCGAGATCGCCAACAATTCGATTTACGGTCTGTCCGGTGAGGTGTCGGGAGGAGACATCGACCGCGCCCTGGCGGTGGCCAAGCGCATCCGCACCGGCAATGTGTCGATCAATGCCAAGAGCCACTTCGGCATCAACAGTCCGTTCGGCGGCACCGGTCAATCCGGTCTTGGCTACCGCAACGGTCCGGAGGGCTACCGCGAGTACTTGGCGATCAAGACGATCGGGCTGCCGGAATGAACACGTCGGCCGAAGAGCACGTTCCGGGCCGGACGCAGCACGCGTGAAGCTCGCGTTCGGGTTGCCCCACACCTTGCGGATCAAGGCGATGGTTCAGCCGTGGGAATCGGGCGTTACCGGCGCGGACCAAACCCGCATGGTCAAACTCGCCGACGAGCTGGGGTACGACATGGTCGCGATCCCAGAGCATTTCGTCATCCCGCGTGACCACGTGGAGGTGTCCGGCCCGCACTACTTTCACGCAGCCTCGGCGCAGGCCTACATTGCGGGAGCCACACAACGCATCGTGGTGAACTCATGCATCACCATCCTGCCGTTGCAGAATCCGATCGTGCTGGGCAAGGCCCTGGCCACTGCCGACTGGTTGAGCAGCGGCCGAATGATGATGTCGGTCGGCGTCGGGTGGTTGGAGGCGGAGTTCGACTCCTTGGGTGTCCCGTTCCGGGAGCGGGGTCGGATCTGCGACGAGTATCTGGCCGCGATCATCGAGTTGTGGACGAGCGACAC
>Ga0075012_10006735_pt1 | contig 10391 bp, 8 predicted proteins | sample All_14_2_FD_71474 | JGI IMG/M metagenome (GOLD analysis project Ga0075012, IMG submission 71474) | Freshwater microbial communities in response to fracking from Pennsylvania, USA - Allegheny Zone_MetaG_DW_15 | ecosystem: Environmental > Aquatic > Deep subsurface > Groundwater > Drilled... | reverse complement strand
GCGAAGAACCCGCGCACCACCAGTTGGCGCGCCACCTCAAGGGGAAGGCCGCGGGACTGCAGGTAGAAGAGCTGCTCATCATCGAATCGCCCAGTGGCGCTGGCATGCCCAGCGCGGACGATCTCGCCGGTCTCCAGCTCGAGGTTGGGGACGGAGTCCGCTCGCGCTCCCTCGGACAGCAGCAGATTGCGATTGACCTGATGGGTGTCGGTGCCGATTGCCAGCTTGCGCACCAGCACATCGCCGATCCAGGCACTGCGCGCACCCGGGCTCATCAGGGCGCCCTTGTAGAGCACATCGCTCGTGCAGTGCGGCTGCTCATGCTCGATGAAGACCCGCTGCTCGATGTGCTGGCCGGTCTCGGCCAGGAAGGCGCCGACCAGCTCGGCACGGCCGCCGGTGGACAGGTATTCAACCGTGGCATTGACCCGCACTGCCCCGCCCGCAAGTGCGGCGAATGCTCCGACATAGGTGGCATCGCGACCGACGAACACCGGCATGTGCATGGCGTAGGCCGGTGTCAGCTCACCCTCGAGCACGGTGATCACCGTGAGATGTGCGCCGTCGCCGAGAGTTGCGGCAATCGTTCCGTTGACATCGCCCGAGAGATGCTGGCGCAGCACGATGGTCGCGGTGCTGAAGGCACCAGCAACGATCTCTACGTGCTGGTAGCCGGTCGGGCTCGTCGATCGCAGGTCGATGACCAGTGGCTCGTCCAGCTGGGCCTCGGCTGGAATGGACACCAGGCTTGCCTGCTTGACGCCGGATCGCGCGATGGCCGATGGCAGGTCCGAGGGGATCGACCGAGACGGGATCTCGGCGCTGGGAATGAGGCGCACCAGCTCGGCACTGCCACTGCTGACCGAGCCGAGGACGGTCTCGGCCTGCTCGTCGAGGCTGAAGAACTGCTGCAGCCCAGCGACGGGTGAGAAGCGCCATTCCTCCTCGCGCCCCGTGGGCGCGGCGAAGTCGAGGGCGTTGAAGGAGTGCACCCGAGGCGAGAGATCCAGGGGTGGGGTGGTGACCGTGCTCATCCGACCGCGCCCTCCATCTGCATTTCGATCAGTCGGTTGAGCTCCAGGGCGTACTCCATCGGCAGTTCGCGTGCGATCGGCTCGATGAAGCCGCGCACGATCATGGCCATCGCCTCGTCCTCGGTCATGCCCCGGGACATCAGGTAGAACAGCTGGGTGTCGCTGATCTTTGACACCGTGGCCTCGTGCCCCATCGACACATCGTCTTCGCGCACGTCGATGTACGGGTAGGTGTCGGATCGCGACTCATCATCGACGAGCAGCGCATCGCACTTCACTGTCGCTCGCGAGCCGTGGCAGCCCTCATTGATCTGCACCAGTCCGCGATAGGACGTGCGACCGCCACCACGGGCAACCGACTTGGACACGATGGTCGACGTGGTGTTCGGGGCGGCGTGCACCATCTTGGAGCCGGCATCCTGATGCTGCCCGGCACCGGCGAAGGCGATCGACAGGGTCTCGCCATGCGCGCGCTCGCCCATCAGCCACACGGCCGGGTACTTCATGGTGACCTTGGAGCCGAGGTTGCCGTCGACCCATTCCATGGTGGCGCCTTCATGCGCGACCGCTCGCTTGGTGACCAGGTTGTAGACGTTGTTCGACCAGTTCTGGATCGTCGTGTAGCGGCAGCGGGCGCCCTTCTTCACGATGATCTCGACCACGGCCGAATGCAGGGAGTCCGAGGAGTAGATCGGTGCCGTGCAGCCCTCCACGTAGTGCACGTACGCGCCTTCATCGATGATCATCAGCGTGCGCTCGAACTGGCCCATGTTCTCGGTGTTGATGCGGAAGTAGGCCTGCAGCGGGATCTCCACGTGCACGCCCTTGGGCACATAGATGAAGGATCCGCCCGACCATACGGCCGTGTTGAGTGCTGCGAACTTGTTGTCGCCCGCCGGGATCACGGTGCCGAAGTACTCGCGGAACATCTCCGGCTGCTCGCGCAGTGCAGTGTCGGTGTCCAGGAACAGGACGCCCTGCTCCTCAAGATCCTCGCGGATCTTGTGGTAGACGACCTCGGACTCATACTGGGCTGCAACGCCGGCGACCAGGCGCTGCTTCTCTGCCTCCGGGATGCCCAGGCGGTCATAGGTGTTCTTGATGTCGTCGGGCAGGTCCTCCCAGTTGGTCGCCTGCTTCTCCGTGGAGCGCACGAAGTACTTGATGTTGTCGAAGTCGATGCCGCTGAGGTTGGAGCCCCATGTGGGCATCGGCTTGCGATCGAACAGGCGCAGGCCCTTCAGGCGCATCTCGAGCATCCACTCAGGCTCGTTCTTCTTCGCGCTGATGTCGCGTACGACCTCTTCGCTCAGCCCGCGGCGGGCGTTGGTGCCAGCCGAGTCCGGGTCATGCCAGCCAAAGTCGTAGCGACCCAGTTCATCGATGGTCGCTGCCTGTTCTGTACTCATGCCAGTGCCTTTCGCTGGACGATTGGAATCACGGTTGTGCACACGCCATCGCCCTTGGCCAAGGTGGCCAGGCGGGTGACGTGCAGACCAAGGGCATCGCTCAGGGCCTGGGTCTCTGCTTCACAGAGTTCGGGGAACTCGGCCGCGGCGTCCACGACGGGGCAGTGGTGCTGGCACAGCTGCACTGCGTGGCCGCCCTCGCCCGTGTGCTCGACCGACGCCGCATAGCCTGCAGTGGTCAGCATCTGCGCCAGCTGCTCGAGTGCCGCCACTGGCTCGTCCCCACAGGGCTGCAGGCCAGCCATCAGCTTGTCCGAACGCGCGCGGGCGAAGCGCGCAACCGCGCCGCGTCCGGATTCCTGGGCTACGAAGCGCAGGGCATCGATCGCCAGATCGTCGTATTCCTGGCTCAGTGCCGCGTGTCCACGGGCGGTGAGGCTGAAGACCTGACTGGGTCGTCCACGTCGGCGGGCCGGAGCCGGCCCGTACGGCGCCCGATCGGCACCCGTGACCAGGCCGTCGGCCGTCAGCGCAGACAGGGACTTGCGCACGGCAGCCGAGGTCAGCGCCAGGCGCTGGGCCAGCTGGGTCGGGGTGCCCGGCCCCTGGTCGAGCAGGCTGCGCGCGACGCGCTCTGCGGCCTCACCGGGGAATTTCACAACCCCATTGTTGCGTAATTGCCTCGGGGGACAAAACCCGGGGGGCAGGGGGGCCGTTCAGGCTGCCTATGCTCATGGGGTGCCAGTGGTCGAAATCTCCGATCTCGTCGTTGCATACGGACAGATCCGAGCAGTCGACGGGCTGGATTTCTGTGCCGAAGCCGGGCACATCACGGCCATCCTCGGGCCGAACGGTGCAGGCAAGTCCAGCACCATCGAGGTCGCGTGCAATCTGCGTGCACCGGACTCCGGGAGCGTTCGGCTCTTCGGACTGTCCCCCTCCGCAGCTGCGGTGCGTCCGCGCATGGGCGTGATGCTGCAGACCGGCGGGCTGTACCCGACGGCCCGACCCCTGGAATGGCTGGAGTACCTCGCCAGGCTGTATCCGCAGCACGACGAGCCGAGCTCCCTGCTGGAAGCTGTCGGGATCGACCCGGGCACCCGAACCCAGACCCGGCGACTGTCCGGCGGTGAGCAGCAGCGGGTCAAGCTCGCGGCCGCACTCCTGGGTCGCCCTGACCTGCTCTTCCTGGACGAGCCGACTGCCGGGCTTGATGCCCTGGCTCGACGCAATCTGCTCGAACTGCTCAAGCAACGGCGAAGCACAGGTGCGGCGATCGTGCTGACCACGCACATGCTTCCTGACGTGGAGGATCTCGCCGACTCCATCACGGTGATATCCAAGGGCCGAGTCGCCATGCGTGGCTCCCTTGCTGAGCTGACCGGCACGCGCAATGCCCTCTCCTTCGGCGGACCCGCCGGCCTGGACTGCCAAGGACTTGCCGTATCGCTGCCTGCCGAGTACACGGTTCGCGAGACCCAGCCCGGCAAGTACGTCGTGGCCGGCACCCCGACGCCGGAGATCATGGCCCGCATCACGGCCTGGAGCGCAGCGCACGGGGTCATGGTCTCCGACCTGGGCATCGGCGATCGCACACTGGAGGAGCTCCTGATCGACACCTCGACGGCGGACGCACCATGACCCCGACGACTCCTGCGACGCGCATGCGCGCACACGCCCGATGGGAGCTGCGACTGCTGCTGCGCAATGGCGAGCAGCTGCTGCTGATGTTCATCGTGCCAGTGCTGCTGCTGTTCGCGCTCGGACTGTCCGGACTGTCGACCAAGGGCATCAACGCAGCCGTGCCGACGGTGCTGGCGGTGAGCATCATGGCGACCTGCTTCACGTCCCTGGCCATCGGCACCGGATTCGAGCGTCGCTCCGGCGCACTGCGCTACCTCGGCACCACTCCTCTGACCCGGCTGGACCTGATCTCGGGGAAGTTCCTGGCCACCGGCGCCCTGACGGCGATGTCGGCAGCTGTTGTCGTCGCACTTGGACTGGCAATGTCCTGGCATCCGGCGCTGTCCGGGCTGCTCTCGGCTGCACTGGTCGCAGTGCTGGCAGCCGCAGCCTGGGTCTCGTGGGCGATGGTCCTTGCGGGGATCCTGCGCGCCGAGGCTGTCCTGGCCATCGCCAACGGCCTGTTCCTGCTGTTCATCGCCTTCGGAGGCGTCGCAGTCGCCACCTCGCAGATGCCGGGACCCGTTGCCGCCGTCATCGACCTGCTTCCCAGCGCCGCGCTGGCCAACGGACTTCGCACCTCACTGGAGACCGGCGCCTTCCCAACGCTTGCCGTCATCGTGCTGGCCGCGTGGACCGTGGTCGGTGTCGTGCTCGCCCGCCGGACCTTCCGATGGGAGCCGTGAAGGTGACCGTCATCTCCGGTCGATCTGCAGCACCGGCTCGTGCGGTGTACATCGCCAATCTGGTCGCGCAGGGGGCGATCATCGTGACCGGGGCGACTGTCCGACTGACCGGCTCCGGGCTCGGCTGCCCGACCTGGCCGCAGTGCGTCGATGGCTCGTACATTCCGGTTGCCCGCCAGGAGCAGGAGTGGCACAAGTACGTGGAGTTCGGCAACCGCTCGCTCACCTTCATCCTGGGGCTGCTGGCCATCGCCGCCGTGATCGCCGCCTTCGTGGACCAGCGCGCTCGGATGAAGCGAGGTGGCGCTCGCCGAAGCATCCTGCTGTTCCTTGCTGCCATTCCCCTCCTAGGCACCGTCGCCCAGGCGGTGCTCGGCGGCATCACGGTGCTGACGGGCCTGAACCCGGTCACCGTCTCCCTGCACTTCCTGCTGTCCATGGGCCTGGTGGCAGGCGTCGTGGCGCTGGTGGTGCGCTCAGCCGATGACGGAGATGCGGCTCCCGTGCTCCTGGTGCGCAAGGAGATTCGCGGGCTCACCTGGGTCCTGGTGGCCGTCACGGCCCTGGTCGTCGTGCTCGGCACCCTGGTCACCGGCAGTGGACCGCACAGCGGCGATGCCAAGGCCGAGCATCGCTTCGGCCTTGACCCGCGCACGATCTCGTGGATTCACGCAGATGCCGTGCTGCTGTTCCTTGGACTGCTTGCCGGCCTGCTCTTCGCTCTGTACCTCACGCGGGCTCCCCGTCGCGTGATCCTCTCCACCTGGCTTCTGGCCGGCATCTCCCTGGCCCAGGCCGCCATCGGCTACGCGCAGTACTTCACGGGCCTGCCGATTGTCCTGGTGCTGCTGCATGTCGCAGGAGCCGTGCTGCTGTGGATGGCCATCCTGTTCGTGCTGGCAAGCGAGCGCACTCGAGGTGTGCCCGCCTGACCTCGCCTGAGAAACCCGGCTAGAGGACGAAGGGATCGATGGCAACCGCAAGGAACAGCAGCGCCAGGTATGAGATCGAGTAGTGGAACAGGCGCATGGCAATCAGGTTGATCTCGTCCTCCCCGCGACGAGCCGCACCCAGCAGGCGGTAGGCCTGGAAGAGGAAGACGGCCCCGAGGATCACCGCGGAGACTGAGTAGACGGGGCCCATGGGTGCCACGGGGATCAGCACGAGTGACACCAGCACCATGACCCAGCTGTAGCGAACGATGCTGACGCAGACGTACTGAGCTGACTTCAGCACCGGGAGCATCGGCACGCCGGCGCGTGCATAGTCGTCCTTGTACTTCATCGCCAGCGGCCAGTAGTGCGGCGGCGTCCAGAAGAAGACGATGAGGAACAGCACGACAGGCGTCCAGGTCAAGGATCCGGTCACGGCAGACCAGGCGATCAGCACCGGCATGCACCCGGCAGCGCCACCCCACACGATGTTCTGGGCAGTGCGACGCTTCAGCAGCATGGTGTAGCCCACGGCATAGGCAGCGATGGCCACCAGCGCAAGCACTGCTGCCAGGAGATTGGTCCACCATGCGAGGAAGAAGGCGCTGGCGATGCTGAGGACAAGGCCCTGGAACAGGCCGGCCCTGACGCTGACGATCCCCATGGCTGCAGGTCGCCGATCCGTGCGGTGCATGAGCGCATCGATGTCGCGGTCGTACACGCTGTTCAGCGTGTTGGCGCCCATGCCGGCGAGCGCCCCGCCCACCAGCACCGCGACAGTCGCCTGCAGGGTCGGCAGCCCATCGGCCGCCAGGAACATGGTCGGCACCGCGGTGACCAGCAGGAGTTCCACGATGCGCGGCTTGGTCAACGCCACGTGCGCCAACACGCGCTCCCGAGTGCTCGTCCCAGGCAGCTGCAGACCCATGCTCACCCGACCAGCCTAGCCCTGGACTCCTCGTACAGGTGAGGTGCCAATCGCACTAGGGTTTCGCCTGTGAAAGCCCTCGAGTGGTCCACCACAGATGATCGCGCCACTGCCTACCTTCGCGCGCTTGCGATGGACGCAGTCCAGAAGGCCGGGAACGGCCATCCCGGCACAGCGATGGCACTGGCGCCGCTGGCCTACCTGCTCTTCCAGCGCGAGATGCGGCACGATCCCACCGATCCGCATTGGATCGGGCGCGATCGATTCGTCCTGAGCTGCGGTCACTCCAGCCTCACGCTCTACAGCGAGCTCTTCCTCAGCGGCTACGGGCTGACGATGGCCGACCTCGAGCAGTTCCGCTCGACCGGCTCGCGAACCCCCGGGCATCCTGAGCACGGCCACACCACTGGGGTGGAGACCACCACCGGCCCACTGGGCAATGGCCTTGCCACCGCAGTCGGCATGGCCATGGGCGCGCGCTACGAGCGCGGCCTGTTCGATCCCGACGCACCAGCGGGCACCAGCCCATTCGACCATCACGTCTGGGTGATCGCCTCTGACGGCGACCTCGAGGAGGGCGTCTCCGGCGAGGCCTCCTCACTTGCCGGCACCCAGGCGCTGGACAACCTCACGGTCATCTGGGACGACAACCACATCTCGATCGAGGGCAACACCGCTGTCTCCTTCACCGAGGATGTGGTGGCCCGGTACGCCGCCTACGGCTTCGCCACGCATTTCGTCGACTTCCTGCCCGATGGCAATGTCGACCTTCCCGGCATGGCCAAGGCGATCGCCGCGGCCAGGGCCGAGAAGAACCGACCGACCTTCATCGCCATGCGCTCCACCATCGCCTGGCCGGCCCCGCACGCACGCAACACCGGCAAGGCCCATGGCGCGGCTCTGGGAGCTGAGGAGGTGGCCGCCACCAAGGTAGAGCTCGGCTTGGATCCGGATGCCTTCTTCGCCTTCGATGAGCAGGTGCTTGCCGACGTCCGGGCCAGGCTGCATGCACGAGTCACCACCGAGCGCTCGGCGTGGGAGGCCTCCTTCGCCGAGTGGAAGTCCCGCGAGGGTGCCCGCGCCGCGCTGCTGGAGCGCATCCAGGCCGGCGAGCTCCCCGTCGGCTTCGATGCCGCGCTTCCCTCCTGGGAGCTCGGCTCCTCGTCGTCCACGCGCAAGGCCTCAGGCGAGGCGATCAATGCCATCGCAGCAGTCATGCCCGAGTTCTGGGGCGGCTCCGCAGACCTCGCAGAGTCCAACAACACGACCATCGAGGGCGGGCTGAGCTTCCTGCCGGCCTCCACGACCATGCCGGACGCCTCGCCGTACGGACGCATCCTGCACTTCGGCATCCGCGAGCACGCGATGGGTGCTGCACTCAACGGGATGTCGCTCAGTGGCCTGAATCGACCCTTCGGCGGCACCTTCCTCATCTTCAGTGACTACATGCGCGGCTCGGTTCGCCTTGCGGCCGTCATGCAGACACCAGTGACCTTCGTCTGGACGCATGACTCGATCGGCCTTGGCGAGGATGGCCCGACACACCAGCCGGTCGAGCAGCTGTGGGGCCTGCGCGCCCTTCCGGGCTTCTCCGTCGTGCGCCCCGCCGACGCCAATGAGACGGCAGCTGCCTGGCATGCCATCCTGACCCAGCGCCGCCCCGTCGGCCTTGTCCTGACCCGTCAGAACGTGCCCACGCTTGTCTCGGGCGCCGATGCGCTGCAAGGAGTGCGCAAGGGGGCCTATGTGGTGGCTGACGCGCCCGACCCGAAGATCCTGCTCATCGGCACCGGCTCCGAACTGCAGCTCGCCGTCCGTGCGCATGAAGCGCTGCTGGCCGAGGGCATGGCAAGTCGAGTCATCTCGATGCCGTGCACCGAATGGTTCGACGAGCAGGATCAGGCGTATCGCGACTCCGTGCTGTTGCCAAGTGTTCGTGCACGCGTTGCCGTCGAGGCCGGCGCAACACTGGGCTGGTGGAAGTACGTTGGCGACCGCGGACGCGTCATCGGCCTTGATCACTTCGGTGCAAGTGCGCCTGAGCAGGTGCTCTTCAACGAATTCGGCATCACGGTGGATGCAGTCGTGGCGGCCGCGAAAGCATCACTGCACGATCCAGCCTGACAACCCCGAGGGAGTCGCTCATGTCAACACCCGCGCTGCAAGAACTGACCGACGCCGGAGTGTCCATCTGGCTGGATGACCTCAGCCGATCGCGATTGACCACCGGCAGTCTTGCCGCGCTCGTGCGGGAGAAGTGCGTGCGGGGCGTCACCTCCAACCCCTCGATCTTCGAGTCGGCGATCTCCAAGGGCGCTGCCGACTATGCAGCCGACCTCAAGGACCTGGCCAAGCAGGGACTCGACGTCGATCAGGTCATCCAGCGGCTGACCACCGACGATGTCCGTAATGCATGCGAGGTCATGCTTCCGGTCTACCAGTCCAGCGGGGGCATCGACGGGCGCGTGTCGATCGAGGTCGATCCACGCCTCGGGCATGACACCGAGGGCACGATCCAGCAGGCTCGCGAGCTCTGGGACCTCATCGACCAGCCGAACCTGCTCATCAAGATCCCCGCAACGCTCGAGGGCCTCCCGGCGATCACTGCGACGATCGCCCATGGCATCAGCGTGAATGTCACCTTGATCTTCGCTGTCGATCGCTATGAGGCCGTCGTGGCCGCCTACGAGGAGGGGCTGCGTCAGGCGGCTGCCAAGGGCATCGACCTCGGTGGCATCCACTCCGTCGCCTCCTTCTTCGTCAGCCGGGTCGACACCGAGGTCGACAAGCGCCTCGATGCACTGGGCACTGAGGAGGCCAGGGCCCTGCGCGGCAAGGCGGCGCTGGCCAATGCCCGACTTGCCTGGGCCTCCTTCGAGGCACGCACTGCACGTGATGAGTGGTCAGCGCTGGCGGCGCTCGGCGCCAACCCGCAGCGCCCGCTGTGGGCCTCGACGGGCGTCAAGGATCCGGCCTATGACGACACGCGCTATGTCATCGATCTTGCCGTGCGTGGCTGCGTGAACACGATGCCCGAGGGCACCCTGGATGCCGTCGACGACCACGGCCAGTTCATGGGCGACACGGTGACCGGCACCGGCGCTGAGTCCGCAGCCGTGTGGGCTGCCCTCAGCGCACTGGGCATCGAGCAGGCGGACGTGTGTTCTCACCTGGAGGTCGATGGCGTCAAGAAGTTCATCGATGCCTGGGAGGAACTGCGGTCCACCGTCCAGTCCGCCATGGACCTGATCTCCTAGTCGACCCGAGGACACGATGACAAACCCACTGCGCAATCCCAAGGATCAGCGCCTCCCGCGCATTGCCGGCCCCTGCGGCATGGTCCTGTTCGGCGTCACTGGCGATCTGTCGCGCAAGAAGGTGATGCCCGCGATCTACGACCTGGCCAACCGCGGCTTCCTGCCGCCGGGGTTCAGCCTCGTGGGCTTCGCCAGGCGCGACTGGGCCGACGAGGATTTCGCGCAGGTGGTGCACGACGCGGTGCGCGAGCACGCGCGCACTCCCTTCCGCGAGGACACCTGGCAGCAGCTGTGCGAGGGCATCCGCTTCGTGCAGGGCGATCTCGGAGACGCCGACGCCTACCTGGAGCTCGCCAAGACCGTTGGCGAACTCGACGAGACGCGAGGCACCGGAGGCAATCACGCCTTCTACCTCTCGATCCCGCCGGGACTGTTCCCCGTGGTCCTGGAGCACCTGAAGGC
>Ga0075012_10006733_pt1 | contig 10391 bp, 6 predicted proteins | sample All_14_2_FD_71474 | JGI IMG/M metagenome (GOLD analysis project Ga0075012, IMG submission 71474) | Freshwater microbial communities in response to fracking from Pennsylvania, USA - Allegheny Zone_MetaG_DW_15 | ecosystem: Environmental > Aquatic > Deep subsurface > Groundwater > Drilled... | reverse complement strand
GTTTATTATCAACGCATCGACTCTTCATGGACAGGCTCGAATACCTGGAAATAAATCAGGAACAGCGAGGGGCATCATTTTTGGATCTCTTGCAGAAGGTACGACGACTCTTATCAATCCCCTGACAAATCTGGACAGTTATTCCATTGTAAAGATGATGACTGCACTCGGAGCAAACATCGACACCTCCGATGATACAAAGTGGATCATTGAGGGGACCGGTGGGAACCTGAAAGTACCGGCTTGTGTCTTGGATGCTGAGAACTCCGGCACCGGATTCTATTTCCTGCTTGCCCTTTGCGGCTTAATCCCCGGCTACAGCGTGCTTACCGGTGACTATCAAATCTGCTATAGACCCGCACAACCCATGATTGATGCAATCAATGCCCTTGGTGGCCAGGCTTTCTCTACCAGGGGAAGCGGCACTGCTCCTGTGGTGGTGAAGGGACCCATCAAGGGAGGCGAGATTTCACTGCCAGGGGTAAATTCCCAATGGATGACACCCTTTTTGTGCGCCTGTTCGATGGCGGAAGGTGATACCCTCATCCACGAAACCAATCTCCTGGAACGGCCCTACGTTGATATGACTATTGGAATGCTCAAGCTTGCAGGAATAACCGTGGAGAACCGCAACTATGATGAGTTTTTTATTCCTGGCCGACAGCGTTTCAAAGCCTTTACCTACACACTGCCCAGCGATTGGGGTACATCAGGATATCCTCTGATCGCCACCGCCATTACCAAAGGATCGAAGGTGACTTTCCATGGGCTCGACCTCAATGACTACGCAGGAGAAAAAGCGTTTGTACAAATATTGAAGGACATGGGTGCAAAGATCGAGGTCGTTGACAATGGCTTGGGCGGCATTACGGTGGAAGGTGGACATCCATTGCAAGGAATCGAGATTGATTGCAGCGGTACTCCCGATGCAGTTCCCATCCTATCGGTCCTCGGCTGTTACGCCCAAGGCAAGACAGTACTCAAGAATATCGGGGCCTGTCGTCTCAAAGAGACGGATAGAGCAAAATCAATCCGGCAGGAACTTGAGAAAATGGGAGCAACGTTTGAAGAAACACAAGACTCGTTGACAATCTATCATTCGAAGCTGCATGGCGCAAAACTGAACGGTCATCATGATCATAGAATCGTAATGGCTTCTTCTGTCGCTGCCCTGATTGCTGAAGGTCCGAGCGAGGTTGAGCATGCAGAGTATGCAGCCGTATCGTTCCCCAACTTCTATGAGCTTATGACTTCGATTAATGCAAATATTATTCGACAATAAAAGGAGATGATTATGAAAAAAAGTGTAGTGTTGCTTATGGTCCTTTGCTTGGTCATAGGATCTGTTTGGGCTCAAGGAGGAAGTGAGGTTCCCGCAAAGGAAGCAGAGCCGCAACTTAAGCGAATATCAATTGGTACTGCCGGTACTGCCGGCTCTCTCTATCCCATGGGAGTTGCCATGTCGGAGACCATCACAAAGCATGTGCCGGGAATTGCCAGTACAGGAGAAGCAACGGCTGCCTCAGTTGAGAACATCCGCAACCTGACCAGCGGCAAATTGGCGATGGGCATCTCGCAAAGTGATATTGCATGGCTAGCCTACAATGGACAAGGTGATTTTGCAAAACGTAAAGCCGATGATCTTCGTTCCTTGTTCAGCACCATCTACAGCTATGTTCAGGCTTTTGCGCTGGCCGATGGCCCTGTCAAGTCGATATCGGACTTCAAGGGCAAAGCCATCGGGGTTGGAGCTGCAGGAAGTGGTGGAGAGATGGCTGCCCGCATGCTGCTGAATTTCTATGGCATCACCTATGATGACATCAGGCCGCAGTTCATCCCTGAGAGTGAAGCCGTAACTGCATTGAAGGATAACAAAATTGCGGCCTTCATCTGCACGCATCCTCTGAAATCTGCAGCCCTCATGGACTTGACGACTTCGGCGAAGGTGCGAATGATTTCCTTTGATGATGATGCACTGTACAAAACCTTCCCGTTCTGGACACGCTATGAAATCCCTGCCGGAACCTATGCAAATGTTGATACGGTTACTACGGTTCCCATTAGCCGGGTTGTCATGCTGACATCCACCAAAGCCGGCCTAACCGATGACGAAGTGTACAATATCGTAAAAGCCATTTGGGAGAATCGTGAGGAGTGGGGAAGTGTTACTGCAGCAGTTTCAAAACAAGTGGTACTTGAAACCGCAGTCTCTGAAATTCCAGTACCCTTGCATGTTGGAGCGGTCAAGTATTTCAAGGAGAAAGGGTTCTCCATTCCAGCTTCACTGATGCCTCCTGAGGCAAAATAAGTAGTATAACGACAGGATGCAGGATACATTGCTCTGAACGGGTGGTGTATCCTGCGTATGGAAGGAGAGAACGTTCGTGCAGCAGCTGAAATCTGAAAAAACAGGATACTTGGGTTGGCTCATCGTAGTATTGTCCATTGGAATTTGTGTATTCCATCTCTATATCACTACAAACACTTCTGTAAGTGTTATGCAAAGCAGGGTATTGCATCTATTTTCATTGATGCTGATGTGGTACTTGTACAAAGTTCGCTCTGCCAAATCCAGGGCTGCAAGAATTTGGTTTTCATTTGTCTCATTGGTAATCCTTGCATTGTGGATATATTACATGACACAAACAACCCGGACGGCTTTGATGGACAAGGGTATCTGGGGAATCTCCATCATGGATATGCTCGCTGGAGTGGTGCTGATCCTTCTCATTTTGGAAACCTCACGACAATCCATCGGGCTGGCTCTGCCGATTATAGCCATGGTGTTTCTTGGCTACGCATTATTCGGGCCCTACCTGCCGAATATTATTGCACACCGTGGATACGATTTTACGTATATAACGAGCTATCTTGCATGGACGAATGAAGGGATTTTTGGAACTCCGATCGGGGCGGCTGTTTCCTTTGTCGTTCTGTATATCATTTTTGGAGAGTTGCTCGACAAGTTCGGTGCAGGCAAGTTTTTCATCGATTTTGCCTATGCACTTACCGGGCGCATGCGAGGCGGTCCTGCAGAGGCGGCAGTCCTTTCCAGTGCGCTTATGGGGTCCATCAACGGATCGGCCGTAGCAAATGTAGTAACGACAGGAACCTTTACCATTCCCTTGATGAAACAAGTCGGGTACGAAAAAAACTATGCCGGTGCAGTTGAGGCGGTAGCATCAACCGGAGGACAGATACTTCCCCCTGTCATGGGAGCAGCAGCTTTTGTTATGGCTGATATGACGGGCATCGCTTACTCCACCATCATCATTGCTGCATTGATACCCGGGATTCTCTACTATGTCAGCTTGGCTGCAGCCGTTTATTTTGAGGCCGGTCGGTTGGGAATCAAACCAGAGGAGAGTTCTAAACTACAAAAAGCCGGAACAATCCTCAAGCAAGGATATTATCATCTCATCCCTATGATCGTTCTCATCGTCTGCCTCCTGGGTTTTGGCTTCTCTGCAAGTTACTCAGCCATATTCGCAATTGCCACAATTCTCTGTATCGGGATCGTCAGAACTTATATGCTAGAAAAACGCTTTCCCTGGAAGGAGCTGAGAGACGTAGCGCTTCATGCAACAAAATCCTCAATACCTGTTACGATAGCTTGTGCCAGTGCAGGCATAGTGATCGGGATTGTGAGCATGACCGGCTTGGGGGTGAGGTTTGCTCAAATTGTCTTTCAACTGGCCGGAGGGAATCTCTTTCTCATGCTCTTTATGACCATGATAGCCTGCATCATCCTTGGAATGGGCCTTCCTTCGACCGCAGCCTATGTGATTGCCGCCACAGTTGCTGCTCCAGCCCTTCTTGAAGCAGGTATACTGCCATTGGCTTCCAATTTATTTGTGTTCTACTTTGCCATCATTTCCTTCATCACCCCGCCTGTAGCAATGGCTGCATACGCGGCTTCGGGTATCGCTGAATCGGATTCCATGAAGACAGGTTTGCAGGCATTCAAGCTGGGCATAGCTGGGTTCATCATTCCCTTCTTGTTCATTTATTATCCCGGTCTGCTTATTGTAGGAACATCAGTCTCTGAAACGTTGTATGCCTTATTGATTGCGGTAAGTTCGGTTTTATTAATTGCCGCATCCTTTGAAGGGTGGGTGGGAGTCAAGCTCTCTCCTATACTGCGTTTCATCATGCTGCTGCTCGGATGCATAACGCTCATACCTCATTCACTTGCAGACAGCATCGGGCTTTCTGGGGCTGTATTTGTGAGTGCGTATGTGTTGATGCTAAATAAAAAAGCCTTGAGAAAACGTTGAAGCTATTGGAGCAGACGCTATTGGGTATCTCTTGCAATATAAATATCCGGATAGATATATTTTTATAGAGTAAAAAGTTACAAAGTATTTCCCCTTGCAACAAAAAGGCAGGGGGAGTACAATCGCCCTATGAAGGGAAACCATGGTAATCCCTGGGGGTAGCGCCATTGCTCAGTACATCGCTGTTCGCCATGCTTTACATCACCGTATGCACTGTGTCGTTGGTTACCGGAATCCTGGTTCTGCAGAACGACCGAAGTTCGAAAACCAATCACGCCTACTTTGCCCTTGTCGTCTCCTTGATCATCTGGACACTTGGTTTGACCGTATCTACTGTCACTTCCAGCATCACAATTGCTGTTTGGGGACAAATGGTATCCAGCTATGGTTGGGCGAACCTCTATGCGATTCTGCTTGTATTCGTTCTACGCCTGACAGGTCGTAAAGAGCGAGGCAATCACTATGCTCTCTTCATTCCCCCGATATTGTTGATGGTCGTCTATGGCCTTCCTCTGAATCTCTATGCATACAACTTGGAATTTTCCCCTTTCGGCTGGCTTTTCACCTCTACCAATACCTTTTGGGATTATGTGTTCTATGTCTATTTTACCGGATACACACTGCTGAGCCTATTCCTTTTGATCGCTTGGAAGACCGAAACGGAGAAGCACCAGAAGAAGCAGATATTGCTCTCCCTCACTGTTGCCTTTCTTGTCGGCAGCGCATCCGATATTTACCTACCTTCATTTGGTGTACAGCTTCCTCAGCTGGCCCCGATCATCCTGGTCGTGCCCATTGTGCTCATAGCACAAGCCTTGCGAAGCAGGAATCCCGTTGTAACAGGTATTGATGCAGCCCCGCGGTATACGTACATATTTGTCGGTGTCGCCCTCTATGTGCTCATTTCAGTCCTGCAGGTTCGCTTGACGGCTTCCTCAAGTATTTTAATGGCCTTGAATCTGAATGAATCGACCTTTCGAGGCATCATAACACAGCTTCAGATGTTCATATCCATCTACCTTGTCATGCGGCAGAAGAAGACCGGAGTCATCGCCGCTTTGCTGATCAATGGTGCAAACCTTGTTTCCTCGGTGCTGTACTTGATCAGGACCAACTTGCCGGACCCTATCCCGGGCATCATCTCGTATATTGCAGTGATGTTGTTGATTTATCTCATAAGGGTGTTTGAACAACGCTCTGAATGGTACATATCTCACATCGATTCACAGCGTAGTGAGCTAGAGAAGTCACAGGACAGACTCTATAGCCTGGCATTCTATGACTCGTTGACCAAGCTGCCCAACCGTGACTATTTCATCAACCATGTCGACCAAACAATTACTACGTTGTCTGATGGCAGGCAGAAGCTTGCCATCCTGTTTCTCGATTTCGATTCCTTCAAGTCGATCAACGACACAGCCGGACATGCAACAGGTGATCTGGTATTGAGTAAAATCGCCCAGGTGCTTGTTTCTGTCTTGGATAAGGAGGATGTAATTGCACGTTTCGGAGGCGATGAGTTCCTTGTCGAGGTGAGAAGGCCGAAAGAGGAAGCCTTACTATTGGTGACCAACACCATCATGCAGGCGCTCAAGAACCCAATTGTACTCGAGCAAGAAGAGTACTTCCTGCCTGCAAGCATAGGTGTCTCCATCCATCCCGCCGATGGACGAGATGCCCATACCTTGATCATGAATGCAGACATCGCCATGTACAGCGCAAAAGCAAAGGGCAAGAACCAGGTGGTGTTCTGCAACGAAGAAGTGAAGGCACAGACAACTAGGCGGCTGCGCCTTACCAACGGTCTTTATCGTGCTCTTGATCGGAATGAACTGTTTGTCATGTATCAACCACAGATGTGTACTGAAACGCAAAAGGTTTGTGGCTTTGAAGCGCTTGTGCGGTGGAACAATCCTGAATATGGATTGGTCCAGCCTCTGTCTTTCATTCCTTTGGCTGAGCAGACGGGTCTCATTCGTCCTATAGGTATGTTTGTATTCGAGCAAGCCTGCAGGCAATTGATTGCCTTCCAGCAGACATGCCAAGAGAGGTTGACCATGTCGGTCAACCTCTCGGTGGTGCAGCTCAAGGACGCACGCATTGTCGAGAATATGAAGAAGATTCTGAAGAAAACCGGGGTTGATGTTCATGCACTTCAAATTGAAATAACCGAGAGTGCGACTTTCTTGGACGAGCCGATTCTCCTAGAGCGTCTATTTGAGCTGAAGCAGCTCGGCCTCAGCCTGGCCATCGATGACTTTGGAACCGGCCACTCCTCCTTCAGCAGATTGAAAACCTATCCGATCGACCAACTGAAGATCGACATTGAATTCGTGCAAGGAATCACCACAGGTTCGGATAAGGACAAGGCCTTGATCAAGAGCATCATCCAGACAGCGAAGAACTTGGGAATGGAAGTCTTGGCAGAAGGTGTCGAGACAGAAAAACAACTGCAATTCCTCTCCCAACACGGCTGTGACAAGGTACAGGGTTTCTATTTCTCCAAGCCTTTGAAGGTTGAGGAGATTAGTTGTGAAAGCCTGCTGACAACTCATTGATGTAAATGCAGGATTCCCTCCTTGTTTCGACTTGTTCGCAGCTCCAATCGGCCTTACAATCAACGTCAAGGAGTCTGTATGCACAAAGTAGTCGTGTGCTTGACAGCAATACTCTACATGACGGCAGGTCTCGTTGCCACCGGTACCAGCGAGGTTGAGTCAGAAGCGAATGAACTGGTGCTTTACACCTCCCATGCAAAAGACTGGACTGAGCCCATCATCTCGGAATTCGAGAAGCATACAGGTATCACTGTTACGCTTGTCAGCGGAGGCACCGGCGACTTGATCGAGCGAATCCACTCAGAAAAGGAAGCTCCTGTTGCCGATATTCTCTGGGGAGGAGGTTCGGACTCCTATCAGGCAATCATCAATTTGCTGCAACCGTATGCACACAAGCATATGAGCAAAGTTCTTGACGTCACCCGCGACCCGGGCAACTGCTGGCATGGTACCACCATCGATCCGATGGTGATTATTTACAATCCAACATTGGTGGAGGAAGCATCCGCACCCAAGGGTTGGGCTGATTTGCTCAATCCTGCATTCAAAGGAAACATTGCCCATGCAGATCCCGAGCGGTCAGGGTCGGCTTTCATGGCGCTTGTCATCCAGCTGCTCAGCATGGGGGGTGACAACGAAACCGGTTGGACGTATATGAAGCGCTTTGTAGAGGCCCTGGACGGGAAAGTCCTCTCATCCTCCTCTGCAGTCTATGAGGGCGTAGCCGACGGCCGGTATGCAGTGGGAATCACCTACGAAGAGGCGGCCCTCAAGTCTGCAAGCGCCGGTGCCGATTTGAAGGTTGTCTATCCCGTCGAAGGTTCATCGAAGGTCCCCAGTCCGATTGCCATTATCAAAGGAGCAAGGAACCTTGGCAATGCCCGAAAGTTTGTGGACTACATCCTCAGCAAGGAAGTTCAGACAGTGATGGGCGACATCAACCGCAGGACCGTACGTACCGACATACAGCTGCCTGCGAACATGGTTCCCAACAATAAGCTTGGGGACATTCCCTACGACCCACTCTGGGTCGGGGGGAATAAGCAACGCTTGCTGGACCGCTGGAATCAGCTCATTGATGCACAATAACATACAGTGTTCCGATTGGCATGGTTGACAGGTGGGAACACCGGGTCTACAGTTTTGCCTAGGTGCGAAGCACACAAGGGGGAACTGATGAATCTGTGGTGGGTTTTCGTAACAGTTGGAATTCTCTTGATGGCCATGGAAGTCATAACACCAGGGTTCATCATCATGTGGTTCGGGCTTGCGACCATAGTTGCAGCCATACCTGTCTATTTTGGTGCCTCAACGTCCGTGGTATTGATTACCTTTGCCGTAACCCTGCTCATTCTCACCGTGTTTGTACGGAGGATCTTCACCAATCGCCTTACGAGCAAGCGTGGGGTCAACACAAACGCAGCCTCCTTGATCGGCCAACAGGCCGTGGTCATCGAGCCGATCGATCCACTCAAGGCGACGGGGAAGGTGCGGGTTCGCAAGGAAGTCTGGAGTGCTACAGCAAAAGGTACAGAAACACTTGCCGTCGACCAGATAGTCACCGTGAAGGCACTTGACGGTGTGAAGCTGCTGGTTGCAAAGGAGTAGGGGATGGAAGAGCTTTATATTATTCTTGCGATTACATTCTTTGTCATTCTGATCGTCCTTAAGGGAATCAAGCAAGTGCCCCAGGGCCAGGCGATGATCATCGAGCGGTTGGGAAAATACGTACGCACCCTGGATTCGGGCATCAACTTCATCATCCCCTTTCTGGACCGCAAGCGGGTGGTCAAGCACCTGAACTACAAGCCCGACGGGCTTTCCGCCTATTGCGTCGACCTTCGTGAGCAGGTCTATGACATCCCCTCGCAGGCGGTGATCACACGTGACAACATCAGCCTGACCGTCGATACCCTGATTTTCTACCAGATTGTGGAACCCCATCGTGCCCTGTATGAGATCAGCGACCTTATCATGGCCATACGCGAGCTCTCCAAAACCACCATGCGCAACGTCTTCGGAGAGATGGATCTCGATACCAGCCTCTCCTCACGCGATACGGTGAATCAACGGCTGCGCACCATCCTCGATGAGGCGACCGACAAATGGGGAGTAAAAATCCTTCGCGTCGAGATCCAAGACATTGTTCCCCCTGCAGATCTCAAGGAGGACATGGAGCGGCAGATGCGCGCCGAGCGTACCCGAAGGCAGGAAGTCACCATCGCCGAAGGAAAGAAGCAGGCCGCCATCCTTGAGGCGGAAGGAATCAAGCAGAGCTTGATCCTCAATGCACAAGGTGAGAGCGAATCGCGTATTATGAAGGCTGAGGCGATCAAGGCGGAGAAAATCCTGCTCGCCCAAGGCGAGGCCGAATCGATCCAGTTGGTACAACAGGCAAAGGCGGTAGGTCTTGATGCGGTGCGCAAGGTCTACTCCGAGCAAGGCGGGTCGGAAAACCTGCTTATGATGGAGATATTGCGTTCACAGAATGAAATTGCCAAGGACCTTGCCAACGGGACAAGCCAGAAGATATTCCTCCCCACCGAGGCAGCCGGGCTGTTCGGGTCCATCAAGGGTATCCAAGAACTGCTGGCTACCCGGCAGTCATTGAAAGACGTGAACGAAGCGTAAGACTCTGCTGTGGACCAAGACTACGAAATCCACTCTGCTCGGGTGCCAGCTTCGAATTAGGTGCATCGATGATCCAGGTCTGCGGCTCTGCACAGACAAACCCTTCACAGCCTCCCTTGTTGAAAAGCATCCAATAGTCCAAAGGGGATTCTGCGCTATAGTGAATGCTGGTTCGGCTCGGTTGGTGCCTATACCATAGTTCATGCACCGGTTCCCGCTTTGTAGTGAAGTGGTTGGAAAGAGACTGTGTGTATGGACGATAGGTTCCCTGTCGCAGTGTTTCCAACAGCTCATTGGATTGAACATACTCACCGGTAGGGATGAATGTCGGCCGGTCGATAAGGATTTCCTGTCCGGCGTCCAAACAAAGCACGTACTCCTCTTCCTTTCCGGTACCCAGAAAGTCAGCATTGAACGTAGTATGGAATCCAACACCCACCGGCATCTCAATTTCTGAGGTGTTGGTGATGGTCAACGCATGTCCGAGCCCGTCCTCTGAAAGAGAGAATGCCGACTCGACCTTGAATGTATGACCAAACTGTAGATAGGGGTCATCTGCAGCAGCCTCATAGACAAAGCTGATATGAGCTTGGGTCTCATTGTACCATCTTGCCTTTGGCTTGAAAGGCGTGCTGCTCAAAAACCCATGGATGTGATGACCACGCTCAGGCTCGTTGATTGGAAAACGATACACCCTTCCTTCAAACATATATCGTCCTTCCTTGATCCGATTGGGAGGAAAGAGCAGGGGAATCCCGTACAGGTTTGGTTGGGCGGCGAACTGCTCCCGTGAGGGGGGAGTGCGCAGCAGCGACACATCATCTTTGGTCAGCTGGATGCAGTTCGCCCCCATGTGGGCACAGATGAATGCACTGTATCCACCTGAGAACAAGCGATACCCGCTGATGCCGTTGCAGGTCTCTTC
>Ga0075012_10006732_pt1 | contig 10393 bp, 4 predicted proteins | sample All_14_2_FD_71474 | JGI IMG/M metagenome (GOLD analysis project Ga0075012, IMG submission 71474) | Freshwater microbial communities in response to fracking from Pennsylvania, USA - Allegheny Zone_MetaG_DW_15 | ecosystem: Environmental > Aquatic > Deep subsurface > Groundwater > Drilled... | reverse complement strand
ATGCGCTCGAGATCGCCGTGGCGGCGCTGGCGGGCACGCTCGCCGGCCTCGCCGCCGGGGTGGCGGTGACCCCGCTCCTCGCCCGCGCGCTCGATGGCCTGCTCCCGGTGGCGCAAGGGGTGATCCTTGCCCCCGGCGCGCTGGCGCTGGCGGCGGGCTATGGCCTGCTCGTGGCCTTTGCCTTTGCCGCTGCGCCCCTGCTGCGCGCGCGCACCTTTCCCGCAATGGCGCTGATGCGCGCGGGCGTGGTGCCGCTGGCGCGCGACGCGCGCGCGCTCGGCGCCACCGCGCTTGGCCTGGCCGCGATTGGCGCGCTGGCGCTTGCCACCACCGCTCAGCCACGCCTTGCCGGGGGGTTCCTCGCCGGCGCCGGGGCGGCGCTGGCGCTGCTCGCTGCGATTGGCTGGGCCATCGCCGCGCTCGCCCGGCGCCTGCCACGCCCGGCCAACCCGCTGCTGCGCAGCGCCATCGCCAATCTCCACCGCCCCGGCGCGCCCACGGCAGCGCTCGTCACCGCACTCGGCTTTGGCCTTGCCGCCTTCGTGCTCCTTGCCGCGGTGCAAAGCGCGATCGAGGGCAATATCGCCCGCCGCGTACCGCGCGAAGCGCCCGAATATTTCGTGCTCGACGTGCCGCAGAAGGACGAACCGCGCTTCTTTGCGCTGGTCGAGAGGGAGTTTCCCAAGGCCGCGATCCGCACCGTGCCGACGCTGCGCGGCGCGGTGCTGGCCTATGGCCCCAAGGACCAGATGACCCGCGTGGCCGATCTTGCGGAGATCCCTGAGGGCGCCTGGGCGCTGCGCGGCGAGCGGGCGCTCACCTATGCCGACACCATCCCGCCCGGCAACCGCCTGGTTGCCGGCCAGTGGTGGAGCCCCTTCCACGCGGGCGAGCCGCTGGTTTCGGTCGATGCCGAATTTGCCAAGGCGGTGGGGCTCAAGGTCGGCGATTATCTGACGGTCGGCATCCTCGGGGTCGAGCGGCGCGCCCGGGTGGCCTCGCTGCGCGAGATCGACTGGGAGAGCATGGGCTTCAATTTCGTGCTGGTGTTCAGTCGCAACGCGATTGCCGATGCGCCGCACAATCTGGTCGCCAGCATCGATCTGCCCGCCGATGCCGATGCGGCCGCGCGCGGGCGGCTGCTGAGGGGGCTGGTGCGCGCCTTTCCCTCAAGCTCGGTGATCGAGGTCGGCGGGCTGCTGACCGAGGCGCGCCGGCTACTCGAACAGGTGAGCCTTGCCACGCTTGCTGCGGCCGGGGTGACGGTGCTGGCAGGGCTTGCCGTGCTGATGGGCGCGATCGCCGCGGCGCGCGCGGCGCGCACCTATGACACGGTGATGCTGCGGGTGCTCGGCGCAAGCCGGCGGCAGATCCTGCTGATGCAACTTGCCGAGTTCGGCCTCCTCGCCGCGCTGCTCGGCCTCGTCGCGCTGGGGCTGGGGAGCCTGCTTGCCTGGGTGGTGATCACCCGGGTGTTCAGCTTCGACTGGCTGCCCGATTGGGGCATGGTCGTGAGCGTGCTCGGCGCCGGGGTGGCGCTGGTGCTGGCCTTTGCCCTTGCCGGATCGCTGCCGCTGCTGCGGGTGAGGCCTGCGCGCGCGCTCCGGGAGCTTTAGGCCCCCCGGGGCGCGGCGCGGCCCACCCTTCGCCGCGGCTCAGGCGAAGACTTCGCTCTCGAAGGGATCCTTGGGATCGGGGCCAAAGCGGTTCGGCCCCTTGGTGCCCGGCAGCAGCAGCACCACGAACAGCGCCACGCTGGCGAGCAAGCCGACAATGGGGATAAGCCCCGCGACAATCGCGCCCAGATACCACCAGCCCGAAAGATCGCGGTCATGCAGCCGACGCACCGTCACCGCGATGCTGGGGATGAAGGCCGCCAGCGCATAGAGCGCATAAAGCCCGATACCGAACATGCCGAATGTGCCGATCCCCGACAGGGGCGCGCTTTCTATCATGCTCGGATCAGTCAGCCCGGCGGACACTAGTGAAAATGCCACCGGCCCGGCCAGCACGAGGCCGACGATCAGATTGAAAAGCTGGAACATCCAGAATTCCATCCGCCGCGAACGGCCCTGAAAATCGGCATAGCGCCGGAACGGCATGATCATCCACTGCATCGCCACCCCCCTCTTGGCAAAGGATCCTTGAAGCGCAGCAGACCACATCTGCGCCTGCACCTCAAGAAAAAAGAGGCCCCGCGCAAGGCTTTGCGCGAGGCCCCTTGTGTCGCTGCGCGCGCAGCAGCCGCGCGCGGCCCTGTCAGAAGCGGTAACGCACCACCCCGCCCCAGGTGCGCGGCTGGCTGGGATAGCCCGACACCGTGCCCGCCTGCGCCACGCCGTCGAACACGGTGAGCACATAGCGATCATCGAGCAGGTTGCGCGCGAAGGCCCCGATCTCCAGCCCGTTGCTGAGCGCCAGGGTCATCGAGGCGTTGACGAGGTTGACCTCGCGGGTGAAGATCCGGGTGTTGCCCAGCTGCCGGTTGAAGGTCGGCAGGCCGTTGTTGATCGGCGTGCTGCTCTCGTGGTTATAATCCACCCGGGTGATGAGGCGATTGCCGCTCGAGCCGAACTCGTGGGTGTAGGTCGCCGAGGTGGCGATGCTCCATTCGGGGATGCCGCCGACCTTCTGGCCCGAAAGATCGCCGAGCACGCTGCCCGGGAAGCTGTCGAACACCGCATCGAGATAGGTGGTGGCAAAGGTGAACACCAGCTGGTCGATCGGCTGGATCGTGGCATCGAACTCGAAGCCCTTGACCGACTGCTGCCCGGCGTTCTGCAGGGCAAAGCCAAGGCCGGTGAAGGCAAGGCTCTGGAAGCCCTTGATCGACTGGTCGAACAGCGCGAGGTTGAAGCCGAAGCCCGGCCACTGCGCCTTCATCCCGATTTCATAGACTTCCGCCTCTTCCGGCCCGGCAAAGCGGGTGCCGGTGGAAAGGTTGGGCGTGGCCAGCCCGGCATTGAGGATCGGCGAGGCCGGCGCGGCGAAGGTCGAACCGCGCGGGCCGGGGATGTAGTCACCCAAGAGCGGGCGGCTGTCGCGCGAGAGGTTGATCGAGCTTGCCTTGAAGCCGGTGGCGTAGCTCGCATAGACATTGACCTCGGGCGAGATCTCGTAGGCCACGCGCAGCAGGTAGGTGAACTCGTCATCGCGGGTGCGCCCGTCTTCGACCGCGTTGGGCACCGCCGGGAACGGGGTCTGGAACTGCAGCGCGGACAGGCCCAGCAGCTGGTTGACCGCCGGATTGGTGGCCGCGGCAAGCAATGCCTGCTGGTTGGCCGCAGGCAGCGCCTGGAAGGCCGCCCGGCTGTTCACCGCCCCGCCGGTGGCCAGGGTGATGAAGGCATCGACGAGGTTGATGTTGGCCAGCGGATCGAGCGCGGCAAAATCGATCGCAAAGTCCTTCTTGTCGTCGGTGTAGTTGAACCCGGCGGTAAAGACGAGGCCATCGATCGGCTCGAAATCAACCGTGCCGAAGATCGACCACGACTGGTTGTCCACGGCAAAGCGCTCACGCGTGAGGAAGTCGCCGCCGAAGATGCTGCCGATCGGAAGGCCGAGCGTGGCCTCGGCATTGGCGAGCACCGCATTGCCCACCGCGATCCGCTGGGCCGGGGTGGGATTGGGCGGCAGCAACGCCGCGGGCGCGGCCTGGATCGCGGCGAAATTGCGGAAATCCTCGCCCACGGTGAGGAAGCTGTCCTGCCCGATCTGCTCGTCGAAATAGTAGGCGCCGAGCAGGAAATTGATCGGCCCGTCGAAATCCGAGGTCAGCCGCAGCTCCTGGGTGAAGGTGTTGACGCTCTGGTCGCGCCCTTCGGCGATGATGTCGGCGCTGGTGAAGTCAACGTCCTGGATGAAGGAGTTGCGCAGCTCGCGATAGGCGGTGATCGAGGTCAGCTTGAGGTTCCCGAAGGACCAGTCAAGCTGGCCGGAAATGCCGTAGTTCTCGTTCTTGTTGACCGGCACGACATTGAGGAAATTGTCGTCGCTGAAGAAATCGGTCGGGAACTGGCCGCCCACCCCGCCGATGGCCAGCTGGGTCAGCGGGCCGACCACGAGGTTGCTGGTCTGGCAGCAGATCTCGTCGATCTTGTTGTAATCGGCGATGATGCGGATCTTGACGTCGGCCGTCGGCTCGATCAGCAGCTGGCCGCGCGCCGACCAGCGGTTGCGATCGTTGATTTCCTCGTCGAGGTTGACGATCCGGCCGATCCCGTCGCGGCGCTGATAGGTGCCGTCGAGCGAGAAGGCGACATTCTCGGCCAGCGGCCCGGTGATCTCGCCGCGCAGGAACACCTGGTTGAAATTGCCATAGACCGCCTCGACCATGCCGCCCCAGTTGTATTGCGGCTCCCTGGTGACGACCGAGATCACCCCGGCGCTGGCGTTCTTGCCGAACAGCGTCGATTGCGGGCCGTTGAGCACCTCGACGCGCTGGACCATGTTGAGGTCGGACAGGGCCGAGGCCGAGCGCGAGCGGAACACGCCGTCGATGAACACGCCCACCGAAGGCTCGATGCCGAAATTGTTGTCGCCATTGCCGAAGCCGCGGATGATGAAGGTAGTGGCCGAGGAGGTCTGCAGCTGGCTCACCCGCAGCGAGGGCACCACGGTCTGAAGATCGAGCACGTCGCGGATCTGCGCCTGTTCGAGCACTTCGCCGCTGGTGACCGACACCGCGATCGGGGTCTCCTGCAGGGTCTGTTCGCGCTTCGAGGCGGTGACGATGATGACATTGTCAGGCTCGGGCGCCTCGACCGCGTCGGCCTGGTCCTGCGCCAGCGCCACGCCCGGGGCGGCGAGCGCCAGCGCCGCCGCACCGGCCAGCAGGGTGAATCGGAACGCGCCGGCAGCGCCGGTGATGGTCGATTTCATGGAAACTCCTCTCTCCTTGATCCCGCGAACCCGGCGCCGGGCTGTGCGATCGCGCGGCCCGAACCGTCCGATCCGGCTGTGCCCCGGGGTCTCAGAGCAGGGGTTATAGGCCAGTGCCGGCGCCCCCACAAGCCGCGAACTCGCGTTTTTGCCAGGGCTTGCAAGGCACTGTTGCGCCAAGGTTACAGTATCGCAACCGCGTCACGCGCGGGCCTGCAGGCGGGCGCTTGCCCTGCGCCCCGGCCCCTGCTAGGCGCCGCGCCCATGGTGCAGCGCAGCACGCCTGCTGGGCTGTCCGCGGTGCCGTAGCGTCACGGCGCCCGTGCCATGCCCGAACCTGCCCCGCCGCCCCGGGCGCCCGCCGCGGCGCCGCCAACCACAAGCCTGCTTGTCGCCCTCACCCCGCCTGCGTCCCTTTACCGGAACCCTTCCCCCATGCCTGCCGCCACGCTCGCTGCCCTGCGCAATATCGCCATCATCGCCCATGTTGACCACGGCAAGACCACGCTGGTCGATCAGCTGTTCCGCCAATCGGGCACCTTCCGCGACAACCAGCGGGTCGAGGAGCGGGCGATGGATTCGGGCGATCTCGAAAAGGAGCGCGGCATCACCATCCTCGCCAAGTGCACCAGCGTGGAGTGGGAGGAGGCTGGCACCACCACCCGCATCAACATCGTCGATACCCCCGGCCATGCCGATTTCGGCGCCGAGGTTGAGCGCATCCTCACCATGGTCGATGGGGTGATCCTGCTGGTCGACAGCGCCGAAGGCCCGATGCCGCAGACCAAGTTCGTCACCGGCAAGGCGCTGGCGCTGGGCCTCAAGCCCATCGTGGTGGTCAACAAGATCGACCGGCCCGATGCCCGCCCGCAAGCCGTGCTCGACGAGGTGTTCGACCTCTTCGTCGCCCTCGATGCCAATGACGAACAGCTCGATTTTCCCGTGCTCTATGCGAGCGGGCGCGAGGGCTATGCGAGCGAGGATCCCGCGGCGCGCAGCGGCACGCTCGCCCCGCTGTTTTCCCGGATCATCGCCCATGTGCCGCCCCCAGGGCTCGATCCCGAGGCGCGCTTTGCCTTCCTTGCCACGCTGCTCGATCGTGACAACTTCATGGGCCGGGTGCTCACCGGGCGGGTGCAGGCCGGCACCATCCGCGTCAACGATCCGATCCACGCGCTCGATGGCGAAGGCCGGGTGATCGAAACGGGCCGTGCAACCAAGCTGTTGAGCTTCCGCGGGCTTGAACGCGTGCCGGTCGAAAGCGCCCGGGCCGGTGACATCATCGCCATCGCCGGGCTGGAGAAGGCGACCGTCGCCCACACCATCTGCGACCCGGCGGTCACCACCCCGATCGCCGCCCAGCCGATCGACCCGCCGACGCTGGCGATGCGCTTTTCGGTGAACGATTCCCCCCTCGCCGGGCGCGAGGGCAGCAAGGTGACCAGCCGCATGATCCGCGACCGCCTGCTGCGCGAGGCCGAGGCCAATGTCGCCATCCGCGTCACCGAAAGCGCCGACAAGGACAGTTTCGAGGTGGCCGGGCGGGGCGAATTGCAACTGGGCGTGCTGATCGAGACGATGCGGCGCGAGGGCTTTGAACTGGGCATCAGCCGCCCGCGGGTGCTGCTGCGCGAGGAAGGCGGGCAGCGGCTCGAGCCCTATGAGACCGTGGTGATCGACGTTGACGATGAATACGCCGGCACGGTGGTGGACAAGATGCAGCGGCGCAAGGCCGATCTCATCGAGATGCGCCCCTCGGGCCAGGGCAAGACCCGCATCACCTTTTCCGCCCCCAGCCGCGGGCTGATCGGCTATCACGGCGAGTTCCTCTCCGACACCCGCGGCACCGGGATCATGAACCGGCTGTTCGAGAAATATGGCCCCTACAAGGGCCCGATCGAGGGGCGGATCAATGGCGTCCTGATCTCCAACGGCGATGGCGAGGCGGTGGCCTATGCGCTGGGCGCGCTGGAGGAGCGCGGCACGCTGTTCATCGCGCCGCAGACCAAGGTTTACCAGGGCATGATCATCGGCGAGAACGCCAAGCCCGAGGACCTCGAAGTCAATCCGCTGAAGGCCAAGCAGCTCACCAACATCCGCTCGGCAGGCAAGGATGATGCGATCCGCCTCACCCCGCCGCGGCGGATGAGCCTCGAGCAGGCGATCGCCTATATCGCCGATGACGAGATGGTCGAGGTCACCCCGCTCTCGATCCGGTTGAGGAAAGCGATCCTCGACCCGCACGAGCGCAAGAAGGCGCGGCGCAAGCGCGAGGAATGAGGGGGGCCCTTCCCGCTTGCATGTAAGGCCGCAGTCGTGCCTGCGCAGCGCGGCTTGTATGCGTGATCTTGCCGGTTAATCATGCTCCCCGGAGGGGGGCGGGTAACATGATTCTCGGCGGCAAATCATGGCCTGGCTGGATCGCTCGCACTGCAGGCGCGACGGCAGTGTGGCTCGGTGGCGGGCTGGTGGCCGTGCGCGAAGCCAGCGCGAGCATTCCCAAGCCGCCCCTTAATCCGAGCTTGCTGGACCTCGCGCAATGGATCGCCAGCGGGTCTGACCCAGCAGCGCTAATCGCGGCGGTGGCCTCGGGCCTCGGGCTGGTGGCTTCGCTGTTCCAGATCTTTGGGCCCAAGCCCTACACGGCCGAACAGGGCAGGCGCGATCGCGAGCATCAGAACGCATCCTTCAAGGCAGCCGACCAGCGCCAGGCCGCACGGCACGCCGAGGACATTGCCGCGCATCACACCACGCAAACCGAACTTGCCGCGCTGCGCGCGCAGATTGCTGTGCTGACGCAGTCCATTGCGCAAAAGGCACCCGATCAGGCCTCGAGCTTCGCCGAGGCTGCCGAGGAACTCATCGCGTCGCAAGACGAGAGCGATATTGAACTTGCGCGCGAAGTTGCCGCCGGCCGCCCGGAAGAGGCCGCCGATGCGCTGATGCGCGAGGTGCAAGAGGGCAAGCAACGCAATGCCGAACGCGCCCGGCAGGCGGCGCGGCTCTATGCCCCATTCGCACCGGGCAAGGCCAAGCTGGCCTATGAAGAGGCGACACAGCTTGACCCGGCTGACCTGTGGTCATGGATCGAGTTGGGGCGGCTGCGCATGGCCTATGACGGGCTGGCCGCGGCGCGGAGCTGTTTCGAGACCGCGCTGCAATATGTAGCGAACGAGCGCGACCGGATGGTGCTGCACAACGCGTTCGGCAATGTGCTGATGGCCGAAGGGCGGCTGCGCGAGGCCCGCCATGAATATGAGGCCAGCCTCGCCATCGCCGAAGCCCACGTCCAGCGTGAACCCGGCAATCTCGATTGGCAACGCGAACTTTCGGTCAGCCACAATGGGCTCGGTGATGTTGAATTTGCTGACGGCAACCTCCCCGCCGCGCGCGGGCACTTCACCGCCAGCCTCGCGATCCGCAAAGCCCTCGCCCAGCGCGAACCCAAACATGTAGAGCGGCTGCGCGACCTTGCGATCAGCCTGCAGAGGCTAGGCAATACTGAAAAAGCGGCAGGCGACCTCGCCGCCGCACATGAACACTTGATTGGCAGCTTTTCCATCTTCGAAGCCCTCGTCAAGTCCAATCCTGGCAATGTCAATTGGCAGCGCAACTTGGCGATTAGCCTGCAGAATCTCGGCGATATTGAATTTGCTGCCGGAAACCTCGCCAGCGCGCGCGAACGCTTCGCCGCAAGCCTCACCATCCGCGAAGCCCTTGCCTCACGCGAACCCGGCAATGCCGAGTGGCAACGCGATCTTTCGGTCAGCCTCCATCGGCTCGGCGAGCTCGAGTTTACCGCCGGAAATTTTGTGGCCGCTCAAGAGCACTACGCAGCCGACCTCGCAATCGCGGAAGCCCTCGCCCAGCTTGAACCCGACATTGGCGAGCGGCAGCGCGACCTTTCGATCAGCTATAACATGCTGGGCAATGTCGAGTTCGCCGCCGGAAACCTCGCCGCCGCGCGCCAACGCTTCGCCAAGAGCCTCGCCATCGCCGAAGCCCTTGCCGAGCGCGAACCCGGCAATGCCGGCTGGCAGCGCGGTCGTTACGTTTCGCACGTCATGCTTGGCCAGCTGGCCTTGGCCGAAGGGGATCGGGCGCGCGCGCTTGTATCTCTGCATGAGGCCGAGCGCGTCATGGCGGCGCTCTGCGCACGCTGGCCCGATCATCCGGGCTTCGCGCGCGATCTGGCTAAGGTACGCCAGATCATCGCGGGAAGCCAAGATAAGGGCAGCGATGCGGGATAAGCGCGCTGGCGCGATGGCCAAGCGCCTTGCCGCTTGATACCCCTCGCGCACATGAGCCCTTATACCCTCATCACCCTCGCGCTCTACTTCGCCCTCATGCTCGCCATCGGGCTTTATGCCTGGCGCCGATCGAGCAGCGACAGCGCGGGATATCTCCTTGCCGGGCGGCGGCTGCCGCCGGCGGTGGCGGCGCTTTCTGCCGGGGCGTCCGACATGTCGGGCTGGCTGCTGCTGGGGCTGCCCGGCGCGCTGTTTGTGAGCGGGCTGGTCGAGGCCTGGATCGCCATCGGCCTTGCCATCGGCGCTGCGGCCAACTGGATCATCGTCGCCCCGCGGCTGCGCGAGGCGAGCGAGCGGCTCGGCAATGCGCTCACCATCCCGCAGTTCCTCGCCAACCGCTTCCCCGAACAGGGCACGCTGCTGAGGCTCGTGGCCGCAGTGATCATCGTGGCCTTCTTCACCGTCTATACCGCCGCCGGGCTGGTGGGCGGGGGCAAGCTGTTCGCCACCGCCTTTGCCGGGGCGCTGCCGGGGCTGGGCTTGTCCGATTACATGCTGGGGGTGATCCTCACCGCGGGGATCGTGCTTGCCTATACCATGGTGGGCGGGTTCCTGGCGGTGAGCCTCACCGATTTCGTCCAGGGGCTGATCATGATGGCGGCGCTGGTGGTGATGCCGCTCACCGTGCTGATGGCTCCTGGCACCGGAGCAAGCCTGGGCGCGGTGCCGCAGGAGGGGTTCCTCAGCCTCACCCATGGCCTTACCACCTTGGGGCTCATCAGCGCGGTGACCTGGGGGCTCGGCTATTTCGGCCAGCCGCATATCATCGTGCGCTTCATGGCGATCGATCGGGTGGCGCATGTGCCGCGCGCCGGGTGGATCGCGATGGGCTGGATGGTGGTCTCGCTTGCCGGAGCGATCGGGGTGGGCCTGGCCGGGCGCGCCTATGCCGAGGCGCGCGGCCTCGCCGTGCCCGACCCGGAGACGATCTTCATCCTGCTCGCCGAGGCGCTGTTCCACCCGGCGGTGACCGGCTTTCTCTATGCCGCGCTGCTGGCGGCGATCATGAGCACGATCTCCTCGCAGCTGCTGGTCTCCTCCTCCTCGCTCACCGAGGATTTCTACCGCCTGTTCCTGCGCCGCGGGGCGAGCGAGGCCGAGGCGGTGCAAATCGGGCGGCTGTGCGTGGCGCTGGTGGCGGCGGCAGCGGTGGCAATCGCCGCCGATCCGGCGAGCGAGGTGCTGGGCCTTGTTGCCAATGC
>Ga0075012_10006731_pt1 | contig 10393 bp, 10 predicted proteins | sample All_14_2_FD_71474 | JGI IMG/M metagenome (GOLD analysis project Ga0075012, IMG submission 71474) | Freshwater microbial communities in response to fracking from Pennsylvania, USA - Allegheny Zone_MetaG_DW_15 | ecosystem: Environmental > Aquatic > Deep subsurface > Groundwater > Drilled... | reverse complement strand
TGAAGGAAGTGATGGTGGAAAAGTCAGTCTTGTAGATATTTGAAAAGAGCAGCGTGGGCAGAAAGACGCGGAACACCACGTTGTTCATCTCCTTGAGAGACTTCTCAGAAAGCAGCTTGATGCTCCTGATGCCATAACCCAAGGCCATTTTAGCAAACAATGGGAAGAGAACGGAAAAAGCTGTTAAGAATATCATGAAACATCCCTTTGCCATAAAAATTGAACGAACCGGTGGGTAAACCTAGTTCGTTTCGAATTGCTGCAACAGTAACTATGTCACTTTACCAATTTTCCAACAGTCTGAACAGAGCGACTGAAAAGCGTGCTAGTGCTTTTGAAAATACTGGTAATCGAAAGAGGATTCTATATGATCCACAAGATCGGAAAGAAAGAGTTCTTTGTTCTTGTGCTTAAGTGCTTCAATCATTCCCGAATGTCGCTTTCTGAGGTAATCCGAAGGAAGAATCTGAGGTTTTGTATAGGACTGGATATATTGGATTCTTGTCCGCAGCACCTTCCACAAACGCAGCATCAAGTCATTGTCACACTTTCGGAAGAAATACTCATGGAAGTTCAAGTCTTCCTCGGTTGCTTCAAAGATGAAGCCCTTCGAGCAGTACTCGTCAGAGCGCTCTGTATGTAATATCAATTCCTGTGCATCTTCTTCTGTAAGAGAATCGAAGCAAAGACTGACAGCTCCTGTCTCCAGGATTACCCTGGTCTGGATTGCATTTTTCACATATGCATACGATATCTCTGTAACATATGTCCCTTTGAACGGGTAGACAGTCAACAATCCTTCGTTGGCGAGTTCCGAGAAAGCCTGCCGAACCGGAGTGATGCTCACAGCTAGGTCTTTTGCCATCTTGGTTTCAACCAACCGCTCACCACTTGGGATGGATTTATTGATGATAAGCCTTCTGATAGTATCGCAAACCTGGTCACTGATACTTTTACTTTCGTGTCCAAAACCGGCTGATAGGTTTGTCATATACCTCTTTCCTCATGGTAATAAGCGAATTCAGCGTAATTCTATAAAAAAGGAGAGATTGATGCAATCAGCAGAGAGAACGTTCTACCAAATACAAGGGCCTTGGATAGAACAATTTCCACCCTTGGCCCATACCCATAGTGTTACAGATTTACCACATTTACCGGTGTTCCCTGAAGAAAGCTCTTGAGATTTTGCGTTGCAATATCCATCAACCGCTGTCTGGATTCCTTGGGAGCCCAGGCAATGTGGGGAGTAATGATGCAATTCTCAAGGCCTATCAAAGGGTTGTCGGATTGGATGGGCTCCTTGGAAACTACATCCAATGCTGCGCCAAAGACCTTTCCAGACTTCAGTGCTTGAGCAAGGTCGGCCTCGTTTATCAAAGGCCCTCGTGAGGTATTCAGAATAATCACTCCATCCTTCATAGTAGCTATCGAGTCGGCATTAATCATACCCTCTGTTTGTACCGTGAGCGGGGTATGCAGTGAAATCACATCCGACTTCTCAAGCAAAACCTCCAGACCAACATATCTGCAATGTTCGTTCTCCAAATCTGGAATCTGGTAGGCGTCATACGCAAGAACATTCATTCCGAATGCTAGGGCCAAAGCACTGACACTCTGACCAATTCTTCCAAAGCCGATGATACCCATGGTCTTACCGGCAAGCTCAATTAATGGATAGTCCCAGTAACAAAAGTCAGGGCACTTTGTCCATGCACCTGCATGCACCGTATTACTATGATGCCCAACATGATGGCAGATTTCCAATAAGAGGGCCATTGTAAATTGGGCTACTGCTGCAGTTCCGTACGTGGGAATATTCGTTACTATGACACCCCTATGCTTTGCAGCGCTTATATCCACAACATTAAACCCGGTAGCAAGAACACCAACATACTTTATGGACGGACACGCTTCAAAGACCGATGCATCAAGAGTGACTTTATTTGTGATTACAATCTCTGCAGATCCAATTCTTTCTACAACTTCGCTAGGATTACTACGGTCATACACTGTCACATTCCCCAACGCTTCAAATCCTTCCCAGGACAAATCTCCGGGATTCTCAGTGTAGCCGTCTAAAATTACAATCTTCATACATAATACCTCAAATAATCTATTTCTTCTCTTCAGTTCGGTCGGTTGCAGGGGGTGGATCGATAGACAGGCTGCTGATCTCTCTTCTCCATTCATCTGTCATCTGAATGTCAAGGGAAGCCAAGGCAGATTCGAGTTGAGCGAGATTCCTTGCTCCGATGAGAGGGGCTGTCACTGCAGGATGAGACATTACCCATGCAATAGCTAGGGCAACCGGTTGAACGCCTTTTTCTCTTGCATGTGCTACAAAAGCATCAGCGATACTGTAGTAACTCTCATCACTATAGCGGCCCTTGTAACGATCACTTGTTGAAATCCTTCCTTCAGAGGGCTTCTTTCCACCGGCATACTTTCCAGTCAACAAGCCTGCAGCAAGAGGACTATAGGTGATAACACCAAGATTCTCATGCTGGGCCAATTGAAGTATCTCAACTTCAGCTTGGCGTTTCACTAGATTGTACATCGGTTCAATGCAGGCGAATTTTGCCAATCCATCCCGTTCGGAAATCCCCAGCGAACGAGCTATCTGCCATGCAGCTGCGTTGCTGATTGCCGGATAAAGGATCTTTCCCTGACGTTGCAAATCATCCAATGCCCGTAACGTTTCCTCCATCGGAGTCTTCGCATCCATTTTGTGCAGAAAGTAGAGATCAATTCTGTCCGTCTTAAGACGTTTCAAGCTCTTCTCAACCTCGATCATGATATACCGTCTTGAGAGTCCCCCGTCGTTTTCCTTCCCCCAGCGGGGGGTTCCTACTTTAGTGGTGATTACCACTTCGTCACGACAATCCTTGATAAGATTCCCCAGTATTTCCTCAGCCTCGCCATCACGTGCATCCCCGTAGATGTTGGCAGTATCGAAAAGATTGATTCCTGCTTCCCTACAACGGTAGAAAAGCTGCTTACTCATATCCTCATCAGCTTCACTAGCAAATGTCATGGTACCAAATCCTAATTTTGAGACGTGGATCCCAGTGTTACCCAAAACTCTGTATTCCATTACATAACCTCCAGCTTCACACCTTACAGAGATTTGATAATATCACGGATAGCCTCGCCATCACGGGACCAAGAAGCCATCAACTTCCACATTTGATCGCCCATGCAGAAATCCTTTACACCCAAGTTCATATAATAACGTGCATCCTCCGGATTCTGCATCTCGCAACGTGGACGGACCCCGTGTGCAAGTGCTGTTTTAATCATATAACGTTCTGCTTCCTTGGTCTCATCAATATGATCCTTGACATCCCATCCTCTGCTCAACGAGTAGTCTGAGGGACCGAACTGTACCATATCGACTCCAGGAACTGAACAAATCTCATCAATACTATCGATAGCTGCTTTCTTTTCAATCATCAAGGAGACAACTATATCGCGCTGTCGTTGAGCATGAGCAGATTGACTGATTCTTGGTTGAAATCCGATATACCTGCGATTTGCATATCCAAATGTACCTCCCTCCTGCTCTGTTTCAGGAGTAATCATCTTCAGAGACTCTCTCACCTCATCAGCATTTCGACAATCTGTGAACATGACCGATTGAAAGCCACTCTGAATGGCTTTTTGTGCAAAGTATCCTCGGTTCTGGTAATCCAGCTTGATCATTGACCCCATTCCATGGAGCTCACATGCCATACACAGATTGTCAAAATCATAGAGAGTGAAGGGAGCATACTCCGCAACAAATTCGATGTAGTCGTACAATCCTGTAGCACCAACTGCTTCAGTGAAAAATGGGAGTGTTGACCACATTCGGGTCCCGATTGTAGGTTTACCCTCTTTTAAAAGATTGCGAAGTTTGTTTTCTTTCATAGCGCGCCACCTTGATTATAATTATGAGCTGTTCAGGCCCAATCATCGACTTTCGTTTTCCTTATTCTTTTGCTCATAGTCAGCAAGAGCATCTTCTGAGAACACTTTCTTCTTCTTGAAAACCGGAGAAAGAAGGGTGAAAATTGTTAAGCCAAAAACAATAGGGGCAATAGGAGTCTTCTGACTGCATTCGATGAAGTACTGAAGATAGTGTCCGTCGGAGAGAGCCAGCCACCTTCTTAAATTCTCTTCCATCAGAGGGCCAAGGATAAGAGCCAGTACTATGGGTGCCCTTGGAACCTCCAGTTTGGTAAAAAGATACCCAATTACGGCAAAAATCACCATCATTCGTACATCAAACATACTATTCTGGACACCAAAAGTTCCAACAACACAAAGAATTAAAATCACGGTATTAAGCAAATGTCTGGGAAAGGTGAGCAATCGTGCAAAATAGGGAGCACCTAAAAGTCCAAGCACCAAAATCAGAATATTGATTAGGAACATACCGATGAAAATCGCCGATACCAGCGAGTAATTGGTATTAAAAAGGTTGGGTCCGGGTTGCAATCCATGAATAATAAAAGCACCCATAAGGATTCCGGTTACAGCATCACCAGGGATGCCGAGCGAGAGCAAGGTCGTCATCGCCCCACCGGTGCATGCGTTATTTGCTGATTCTGCTGCAACTATACCTTCTACAGCGCCAGAGCCCATTGCATCAGGATTCTTGGACAACTTCTTCTGTTGGGCATAGGCAATTATGGAAGCTATGGTCCCTCCGGCTCCGGGAATGGCACCAACGATAACGCCTATGAAACTGGAACGCAGCAAATTCCAAAATGACTTTCTGAAATACTTAAAACATTCAAACGTGTCTTTCACTTCATGCTGCAATTCAGTTCTTCCCTGCTTGATTTTCTTTTCAGCACTTAACATAATCTCCGTCAGACCAAAAAGGCCTATCATTGCTGCAGTGAAGTTCACACCGCTGTTTAGATAGATGGTTCCGAAATTGAACCGCAGTACCGATGTATTGGGATCAAAGCCTATTGTGGCAACCATGAGGCCGAACACTCCAGCCATCAACCCTTTTACTGTTGAGCCTTTGGAGATGAATGCCATGATGCTGATACCAAAAATTGCGATGGAGAGAATCTCCAAGGAAGTGAATTGGAGTGCAAATTTGGCAACCAGTGGACTAATCATAGAAAGCACGATGACACTTAGGAAGCCCCCGATTGCAGAAGACATGGTGGCTAGCCCGATTGCCAACCCTGCCTTGCCCTGTTTTGCCATGGGAAATGCATCGAGAGTGGTCATAACTGCGGATGGGGTTCCAGGAATATTGACCAAAGTTGCGGAAATACTCCCACCGTAGTTGGCTCCACAATAGACGCCCAACAGCATCAATATTGCTACTTCTGCAGTCATTCCATACGTAAGGGGAACCAGGATTGATACTGCCATCATTGCACTGAGTCCAGGAAGTGCACCGATGATAATACCTAAAAGAGTTCCGCCAAGAATAGCAAGAATGGTAGTTAGTCCAAGTAAAGGAAGTCCGGCAGTATAAAGTGAAAAATCAAACATAATGGTTTTCCTTTATAGAAATGAGAGAAAGCCTTTTGGCAAGGGTACCTTGAGCAGGTATGAAAACACAAAATAGACAACCAGCGAAATGGGAAGGGCGTAGATTGCAGCCTGCTTGCGGGTAGAACCCAGAAACCAAATCATGGAAAAAGAGAATACTGTTGTACTGAGAATGAAACCTACTGATTTGAGAATCACTATATAGAGAATAAGTATGCCCAGAAACTTGCCGATATTTACTAGAAGTTCACGATTCACCTTCATGGTAACGACCTGTCGCTTCCGAAGGGCTCCAATAAGTATACCGCAAGACATCAAAGCAAGCAGCAGTGCTAAGATTCGTGGGTAATAAGCGGGATTCTCCGAGAGCCCTTGTCCTACGCGCTTGAAGGCATCCGAGACAACATACGCGTAGATCGACAACACAAGACCCGATATTCCAATGACATAATCTTTCATATAGTTGTCTCCAATTGTAGCATCCGGCTACCCTTTTCAGCAGCCGGACGTACCATACCCGAATTACAGGGATTTCATCAACTCGGAGTAAATAGCTATTTCTTTTTCCACAAACTCTTTGAATTGCTTGTGATCTCGATAACGAATGGGAAGGCCGTTGTTCTTGGCATACTCAACAAATTCCGGGGATTCGGTAGCAGCTTTAAAAGCCTTGTCAATCTCTGCCAGAATCTCATCGCTTGCACCAACTTTGGTAAAGACTCCACGCCATACGGGGAATATGAAATCAACACCAGATTCAACCATTGTAGGAATGTTGAAAACATCCAGACGGGTCTCACCAAGGGAGGCTATAGGTCGTACCAAGCCGGAATCAACCATTGCCTTACCTTCAGCAGCATTCACGATGCACAGGTCGACTTCGCCGGCAGCAAGAGCGGTCAGCATTTGAGTCCCCCCGGATGAGTAAGCGATGTAGCGGAAGTTTACACCTGTTGCTTTTGCAAGCTGCAAGGAGGCAAGATGCCAAAGCGCTCCGTTTCCATTGTGTCCCATTTTCAAGGTGGTACTCTTCATTGCAGTAAGAAGATCCTTGATGGTTTTGTATGGCGAATCGGCTTTCACATAGATGACGCCGGTATCTTCAACAACCTGTGCAATCGGCTGGAACTGAGAGAGGTCAAGGTTGGGCATTGTGCTGAAGGGCAAGAGAATCAACGTCTGGGAATTGAAGTAGAAAGTCCGACCGTCCGGTTTTGCATTGATAATATTTTGGGCGGCAACCGCTCCCTTCGACTCACCTTGGTTCAAGGGAACAACATTTACACCAAAGGTCCTTTGAAGACTTGGAATCAGAGCGCGCGTGGTCAAGTCATTGCCACCACCGGCACTATTTGGAACGATGAACGAAATATCCCCTGCTGGATACTTGGCAACGACAGGTACCTGCTCTCCTGAGCCCTGTGCAAAAATCATGGTTGTGACAAGAACCAGAAGCATGAATCCCACAATAATTTTTCTCATTCGTTTTTCTCCTTTTTTGACACTCATACGAAGAATGTGTATGAAGTCAACTGCAGGCTACCATTGGAATATGCATCTGTCAATAAAATATTATACATCCTGCAGGATATATAATATATGAGATAATTTTCTCTTATCTGTACTTTAAGAAATTTTTGATTACATTAAGTTAGTATTATTACTCTTTGTGATGATCACATGAGCAACCATCTCCGTGATGGTGATGTCCATGGTCATGATTGCAGGAACAACCCTCTTCATGGTGATGATGCTCATGCCCTTCTTCGGTGAACAAGTCATGCATCATATCCATGAGAATCGACTCGATCTCCTCATTCTTTCCACCGTCAACAACCATGATGCCCATTTGGGGAGCAATCTTCTCAAGAAGCGGCAGCGTACGTTTGCCAAAGCAGTGGATGGCCTGCGGCTTCCCCTCTTTCTCAAAGATTTCCAGCAGGTGGCTGATAAATGCGCCATGTTCTTGTTCGTAATTTTCAACCATGAAGATGTCGAGAATCTGATGCGCCTGAGGATCGTAGACCAATTGGTAAATGGGAAAGAGCGGACGCCCTCCCTTCTCCCCCAACATCGGCTCGGGAAGCATGCCGGTGGCGGTATAGAGAATTTTCCCCGGTCTTGATTTCATCCGTTTGTAGTAACGTTGTTTTTCTTCGTTGGTGAAGAAAGCCTGAGGATAGGAGAACCCATACGCTTCATCCTGGAGAATTCTTGCAGTGACGACAAAGGATCCATCCTGCTCTTCAATACAGGGAATGTACTCCTTGCCGCCGCTCTCCTTCAGATTCAGGGAATCCAGCCAATACGAGAAGGAGTTTGTCCTGCTCGTTTTCTTATAGGAAGCAAAGTACTCTTTGGCAAAAAGAACCGCTCGGAAGATCTGTATGAGGTCTTTTCCTTCATGTTCTTCAATATACCAAGGATACTGGTATTGGAGCTTGCTTCTGAATTGTGGGTACATACCATCATCAAAGGATACGCCGCTGTCGACAATGGCTTGGTAATCGGCCTCCTCGATATCCTCCCTGCTGTTGTTGAAAAGGCAGAGCAGGCACTCCTGCTCCTGCTCCATCTCCATGTATTCAAACGAATCGGTCTGTTCATCGGAGAGCGAAAGGGCAAGGTATCCGGTAAGGCCCTTTTCTCCACGGTAAGCGGCAAAAGCCGAGTCTACAAGCGAAACATAGTAGGGTGTCTTGTCTTCAGCAATAATGCAAATAAGGTCGTTCTCCGAGAAAACGGAAGAGACTGCTGACTCGGTATAGACCTTGGCGAGGCTGTATAAGGTATGGGTATCCATTCTTTTCTCCATCGGTTCATCATACAATAATCCAAAGGCTTGTCCAGTGACTTTGCCTATAGTACTTGCTATGGTAATCTACACATTGTACCATAAGTGTATGCATCATTTGAAGGATGGTTCTTCATGACAGGATTTGAGAAACTGCAGCAAGCAAAGCGATTCGATATGAAGAAAAAGCCCATCCGCCAGCGTCAGTTTTTAAGACCTGTGACCTGGCTGCTGAGCTATCCGACCGTATGGTCCCATCGTCTGAAAATCAACCGCATCAATATGGAAGGCATAAAGCCTCCATTTCTTCTCTTGTGCACCCACCATGCATTCATCGATTTCAAGGTGACTACCGCCGCCCTTTTCCCCTACCGGGCAAACTATGTGGTTGCCATCGACGGTTTTCTCAAGCGCGAGTGGCTTTTACGAAATGCAGGAGGCATCTGCAAGAGAAAATTTACCAATGACCTTCAATTGATCAGGCAGATCCGAGAGGTACTGGCAGTAAACAAGGATGTTTTGGCCCTCTATCCCGAAGCACGATACACCCTGGTGGGAACCACCGCCGTGTTACCTGATTCACTGGGAAAAATGGCGAAGCTCCTCGGGGTGCCGGTAGTCATGCTCAATATGCACGGCCATTATCTGAGCAGTCCCGTATGGAATCTGAAGGACCGGGGCAGCCGCATTGAAGCCGATTACAGCCTGCTGTTCACCAAGGAGGATCTGGCGAAGAGCTCGGTTTCCCACATCAATGCAGTGATCAGAAAGGCGTTCGAGTACGATGAATATCGGTGGCAAAAAGATAATAAGATCCGTATAAGCTATCCAAAGCGGGCTGAGGGCCTGCATAAGCCGCTGTATCAATGTCCTCATTGCCTCAGCGAGTACACAACCTATAGCGAGGGAATCCATATCGGATGCTCGACTTGTCATAAAAAGTGGGAGATGACCGAATACGGAGAGTTGCGGGCAATCCAAAGGGCGGATGACGAACAGCTGTTGGTTACTGAGTTTCCCCATATTCCCGACTGGTATGAGTTCGAGCGCAAGCAGGTGCGCGTCCAAATTGAAGCTGGAACGTATTGCCTGAAGACAAAAGTACACGTGGAAGCCCTCCCGAATGCAAAGGGGTACATTCCCCTTGGTGATGCCTTGCTCATTCACGACATGCAAGGCTTCAAGTTGGAAGGCATGTTCGGAAAAGAGGGTTTTCTCCTTGCAAAAACCCCCCTGTCGATGTACTCATGCCACATCGAGTATGAGTATTTCGGCAAGGGAGACTGCATCGACCTCTCCACCTTGGAAGACACTTACTACATCTATCCGAAAGAACAAAAGTTCTCGGTCACCAAAATCGCTTTGGCAACCGAGGAGCTGTTTGCCTACTATAGCAAGGAGCAGGAAATTACTCCTCATATCTTGCTTGAGGCGGTTGCCCAATCACCTTCCTGACAGGATGGATGCGAGTTCCGCTTCACTGATATAGCGTGCTTCGTAGGTAACCCCATACCGGTCAAGCTGTCTGATAAAGGAACGCATGTGGTTCTCCGATCCCTTCAAGAGATTGGTATATACCCATATTTCAGCTTCATCAGTAGTCTTTGAAAGATACTCCTTCAAATCGTAGATATCCAAATCCTCGATGATGGCTCCTACCAAATAGGCTTCTTGGATTGACTTCATGCCCTGTTCCACCAAGGAGGTGTAGAGAGCAGCCAGGTCGGCGTTCTTGAACTCACCGGCTGCAGAACCTGCAACAGGATCCTCGATGTTTCGTACTGCAAGCAGTGCTCCCACTGCATCCATGTGCTGTTGTTCAGCCTCTGCAATATTCAGGAATGTCCTGGCACCCCATCTTTCATATAAGGCGAGATACACATCGCGGGCAAGTTTCTCTTCCTCACGCATATACAAAAGTCCGTCTTCTGTTGAGCCGGATTCGGCCAAGAGAGCTTCGACCGCTGGAGGCGAATTAACTTGCACCTCTTCAATCGGCTGTGCAGCTAGAGAAAACGAGGTAACTAAAATCAGTGCCAAAACTATGATGCTTGTATGCTTGTACATATGCAGCTCCTATGATTGTTGAATCTGACT
>Ga0075012_10006730_pt1 | contig 10394 bp, 18 predicted proteins | sample All_14_2_FD_71474 | JGI IMG/M metagenome (GOLD analysis project Ga0075012, IMG submission 71474) | Freshwater microbial communities in response to fracking from Pennsylvania, USA - Allegheny Zone_MetaG_DW_15 | ecosystem: Environmental > Aquatic > Deep subsurface > Groundwater > Drilled... | reverse complement strand
GGAGAACGCAACGGCCGACGGTAAGGGCGTCCGAGTTACCCTGCGATCCGCTGGCGAACCAGGTCAGTTCGCCCCAGTCGAAAGGCAATTTTTCGCACTGCTCCGAGAGAAGGATCTGGATTTCGGAATTGCTCATCACCAGACAGGCAATAACGAAGCGGCCTGCCCGGCAAGCTATTTTTTGAATTCTACTTTCCTTTTATTCAAACTTGTTGAATAAAAATTTTATCGTCCCGCGAAAACGGCGAGATAGCGGACTTTGGCGGTGAGGGGTTCCAGGTCGTGCTCCTCCTCGGCGTTGAAATACAGGCCATCACCTGGGCCGAGGGTGTGGGAGCCGGTGCCTACGTGATAGCGCATCCGGCCTTCCAGCACGAAAATGAATTCCTCGCCTTCGTGGGTCATGCGGCCTGGTTTTACCTTTCCCTGCTCCGCGACAAACAGGAACGGCTGCATGAGCTTCGCCGGGCGTTCAGCGGCCAGCAGATGGAAGGCATACCCTTTGTCCGTGCGGGACGCTTTGTGCGCGCCCCGTTTGCTGGCCGGAATGAACACCGTCCGATCTTCGGCCCGCGATTCCACGAGTTCAGCCAGACTCACACCCAGCGCCGCAGCAATTCTGGTGAGGGTCGCCACCGGAGGATTGCTTTTTCCCGACTCGATTTTGGAAAGAAGGCTGACGGTAAAACCGCATTGGTCGGCAATATCCTTGAGCGTGCGTTTTTGCATGCGCCTCAGGGAGCGGATGCGCGCGGGAAGATGTTCCATGGGCTCACATTTTAACGCGGATGCTCGATTTGAGAAGAAGGGAGAACAACCCGTTTGAAAGAGGACCTCGGCGGCTCCGAGCCGGACGCAATATGTATCTTGGCGATGAAGAGGTCTGGCCCGATCCTGTAAAGGAACTGCCCGCTCGAAATGTGGGCAAAATAAGCCTCAGGCTTTCTCCTGATTGGAGGAGTGTGGGGCAGTCGTTTGAAGAGAACACGGAGGTGTCTGCCACCGCTAACAGGAAAGGCCGAGCATCAAGGCACAAAAAAGCCCCGTTATGGGAACGGGGCTTTTCGATGTATCGAGCGAGAGTTTAGAAGAGCGCTCTTCCGATCAATTTGAATGGTTTCAATGAATTTGGTGCGAGGAGTAAAGCTGCGGAGCGAACGTGGTCATTAATTTCGAGCGCTTTGTTCGGATTGTTCAGTGCCTCTAATCCCGATCTTGCGCATTCGAGCATAGACGCCTGAAGCCACTTGGTCTCGAAGATGGTCAGGAAGTTGCCCTAACCTGCCGCTCAATTCGTCTTCAATCGAGTGGCCTGCAGCTTGTCGCGCTTTTAGAGCATAGAGTAATGCCCCCATACTGTGATCGGCGGCGTGGGCAGTTCCGACGGCTTGGCCGACCGCGCGGGCCGCTGCAATTGCCGCCTTATTCTTTGCCTCTCGCGCAGCCGCGTGGGCCGATCGTGCAGCCACCATCGCGACGCCGGTCTTAACCTCCCCATCGACCCATTTTCTGAGGATTTCGAGCGCTTCAGTTAAGCGTTCGTCTTGATGCCGGCGGGTATAATAGTGCAACACACCTTCGGCGCAGTCGGCAGCCCATCGGGCGAGAACGACACGATTATCATGATCGAGTGGCCCCCCGCGGTGCTTCGCAACAAATCTCCGATCCCTCATGAAGCGTAATTTTTTGAATCTTTGCTAACGTGAAGCTGAGCTGTAGCCACGACGACCACCCTGCAGAAGTTGTCGAGGGAAAAAGGCGAAAAGTCTGGAAGTAAACTACGGAACGCTGCTGGCCCTTATCTCAAGCACCTTGTTCGTCATTTAATGTTTTAGAATCTTGATGCCGAAGGATGGAGCTATGGAAATCATACGAGCGATGTCCTCAGCAGTAAAAGGCAAGGGAGGGGCGTTCCTGTCGGAAAGTGGATGGCCGGCAGCTTCAAAGAAGCGTTCAACGCCAGCAGGTGACGCCGTCTCAAGGAGAATGGCCTCCTGAGTGCCAGTGTTTTTGAAATAATGAGGAATTCCTCGGGGGGCGAAGATAAAATCACCAGTCCTTAGCACTTTGGTTGTATCTCCAAGGAAGAAGGTAATCTCGCCGGATAGAACGAGCATAGTCTCATCTTCATTGTGATGAATGTGAGGCGGCGGACCTCCGTTTGGGGGAAGAGTCGCCTCCATGACAGTATATTTCTGATCGGTAACCGTTCCATCCAAGAGGATGACAACGCGATCTCCGGCAACGGATAATACTTTCATACATTAATTGGCTTGCTTAGGAGTAGCCCAGTGTAATGAGGGCTGATTTCAACCATTCATTGGCGGCGATCCCAGCGACGATGCAAAGAGCTATCACGATCCAGCCAATAAGCGTCAGCTGTTGTTTGCCGCGGTGGGTCTTCTGAATGGTTTGGCGAAAATTTTGGCCGAAAAGAATCAGGAGCAGCCCAAAAATCAAAGCGGTTGGTGTAAGGAAAAGGACTTGGGAAGTGCCGCTCACCTCGGGGGCGTGATTTTTTGCCGCCTCCCAAGGAACGTAGGCGAAGAAATATCCCAAAATTACACCAAGTGAGACAAGGCCCGCTCCCACGACTCGAAGTCTTTGATCGTTCATGTGAACCGCCACCTTAAAAGCGGTTGAATGGGCGTGTCAGCAACAATGATCCGTGAAACTGTTTTTCCATATTGGCCGAACGCCGAGCTGAGATATGGCCCAACGCGATCACCTCGCAAAGGTTGCCGGGTAAAAGAAAGGGAGAAACTCGGATGTAATCCCCGGAACGCTTCAGGCCATTGTTCCAAGCATCTTATTCAAGGTTATCTTACGAGTTTTGACCGGATGGCCTCGGCTTCTTCTTTGGGAAAAGTTCCCAATAACGGCTCGATGGTAAACCCACCATGAATCATTTCGTTTTTGATATACATCCAATCTGAAATATCCTCCTTCTTAATCGTCCAAGGTTGGCCGAATTTGACGTTTTTAACGATGCCTGGGTCGTTGCCAATCAGGCCAGAGAAAGCGCCGTCTTTGTAGGTAACATCGGTGACCCAAAAATGCTCGGTGCCATGTTTATCTGTAATTGGCGCTTTAACGGAGTAGGAATCCGCATTTTTGGCTTGGAGTTCATCAATAAAATCTTGAACGGAGGATTTGGCTTTGGCGATGGCTGCATCCATTTGTTTCTCATCGAACTTGCTTACCAAGGTGTCAGGAGTTTTCGAGCAAGCAATGCAGACTAAAAATATTAGGATAAGTGGTAATAATGTCTTCATAATAAATCATTCCGAACGTCACGCTGAGTTGTGGCGAACGGAAAGCCAGAGCACCCTCTATGGGACGAATGGAGTTACTGACTTAAGCGCATTGTTCGATTTTTTACGAGTGCTTCTGCCAGACGCAATGCCTTGAGTCTATTTCTCTGCAAAGTATGCTGGGAAGTTCCGACCGAAAATGTTGCTTGAGCCTTTTCAGTCTTGCCTATCATCGAGGCAAACGCATTTAGAGCTTCTCGTAAATCATTCTGAGTGAAGCTATCCGTTTCGTCAGTTTCCCTATTCATCAGAGCAGCCGCGATGCGCAATGCTTTAAGGTTGTCTCGCAGCATCGTATGTTGCCAAGTCTCCGGCGCTAATTTCTGCAGTGCCTTTTCAGACTTGCCGATTAGTGAAGCTATCGGTCGAAGCGCTTCCTGAAATTCTCCCGCGTTCTTCATGTGGTTGACGGATATTTTGCCGAGGGTGAAGCTGAGTGATGGCGAGCGGGTTCCCGTTGCAGAAATTGCCTGCCTGGTTAACGAGAAGTTAAAACGTAATCCACGGAACGCGTGTAGGCGTTAACTCAAGTGTTTCGTTCGACATCTGTCTTTGACCCTGATTCGGAGGCCATGGTCGAAAATCTCGCGATTGCCCCTCTCTGCCATAGCGACTTCCCAATGGCCCAGATGACGGCTTCAAAGAAGCCGGGAGCAAAGGCGGGGGATGAACGCATTGGGAAAGGTATTCCTCCGAAATCGCCCGTTTGGAAGCCGCGCTTCAATAAACCTGCAATCCCCGCGCCTCGCGGTGACCGTCGCGCCACGCTTCATGCGAATTGTGTCGCGGCAATTCTTTCACTCGAAGCCCGGATTTTTCCGGATCTTCGTGATGGGAATACCAATCGGCCAAACGCGCATCGAGTTCGGCTTGCACGTCGCGGTAATCCTCCCAGCCCGCTAAATTAAAGGTTTCGCGTGGATCGATCTCCAAGTCAAACAAGTCGAAGGGACCGTTCGGATAGCGCCGCACCCATTTATAACGTTCGGTGCGAATCATTCGCAGATCGCCGTATTCTCCGAATTTTTCTCCCGGCCACGAAACCGCTTTTCCCGCCGTCAATGGCGCGAGGCTCCGTCCCGGGAAACCATCGCCACCCGGCGGCAGCCCAGCCCATTCCAGGATGACCTCGAACAAATCGTAATGATCTACCAATTCCCGAATCCACCGGCCGGAGTCGATGCCCGGGCCGCGAATGAGCAGCGGAACCCGCAAGGATGTTTCATACATGTTGAGCGGCCGCGTGGAATTGCCTTTGCCCAAAAATCCCTGATGCCCGAGCGCGCAGCCGGGATCGGAGACGTAGATCACGATCGTGCTCTCCCGGAGTTCGCGTTCGTCCAACGCCGCCAGCACCCGGCCGACCTCGCGGTCCAACTCGGCCACGGCGGCATGATAACCTACATAACGCCGGCGCAATTCGGCGGCATCCCCGCAGGCGGCGGTAACCATTCCTTCATTTTTCAGCCAGGGATGCGGCCGGTATTCCGGCAGATCGTGAAACATCAAATGCTCGACCTCGCGAACGCGCTCGGGGTCGTGAGCCTCGGCGTCATACGGAGAATGCGTGGCAATATAGCCCACGTTCAAGAAGAACGGCCGATCCGCGGGTGCCGCAGCGAGCAGCTTCAGTGCGTGATCGGTGACGACTTGGCTCTTGTTGCCTTCAATGACGCAGGGTTCGCCATCGGCACAATAGGTGTAAGGCCCACTGTGAACTCCCTGCGATCCCGCCAGCGCAAACGCGTGGTCGAACCCGGCGGGCACGCGGCCGCGCGAACCGAGATGCCATTTCCCGGCGAGCAACGTGGAATATCCCGCGGCCTGCAGCCGTCGGGGCAGCGTAAATTCATTCGCAAGCCGATCACGCTCGCCAATACTCCCGATTCCTTCCTCCAGCCAGTCATGCAAGCCGGTTTGTGATGGCGTGCGGCCCGTCAACAGACAGGCCCGCGCCGGAGAACAAACGGGACAGGGCGTGAAGGCGTTTTCAAAAAGTGCCCCCTCCCGTCCAAGCCGATCGAAGTTCGGCGTGGCCATTTCGGAATGGCCATACGCCGGTAATGACCACGGCGCGTGATCATCGGTGAGGAATAGCAGAATATTGGGACGATTCATTGTTCAATTCAGATCCAGCCGGAGGGATTGCTTAGAGAACCCCTCGTAGCGGAGCATTTCGGCTGGGTAACGCGGCGCAGAATTCGCAGTCATTCGGAAAAACTCCGTTCACTCGGGCGAACATGAGAGTGCGGCCATTAGCTCAAACGCCTTGTTCGGTATTTTCGTTATAACGATTTAATGCCCAATATGGAGAGGAATGAAGGGGAGAGCTGCTGCTAAGCATGTAGTTCCAAAAAATAATAATGAGGAAGTGAACCCAATCGACGACATGATAAGAGTGCCGGTTAGAGTCCATGTAGTATCTCGTTTTAGTAGAGAGAGCGTGAACCCAAAAAGCAGGGCTGTAACGACGAATACTATTGGAATAAACAGAATGCTCTGAGTCATACTAATAATCCATATCTTAGTTAACTGAGGTAAAGGACGGTCACCGAGATACACAAGATAGCCATGGGAAGAGATTCTGGCTATAAAGGAACAGAGCAATGCCATAACAGGCATTGAAATAAATGCTGCCGATACCGCAATGATTCGGAGAGTTGAATGGATTATTTTTACCGAACGTCGAGCTGAGTTATGGCGAACGGGGTCTCATTTCAAGGGTTGCATGTCTGGCTGGCGGGAAGTCGGAACGTAGGCAACGGAGCGAATGTAGCCATTAACTCAAGCGCCTTGTTCGGCTTTTTGAGCTAGAGCCAGCAACTTGAGAACATGCGAGAAAAAGGCGCATTTGATAGAGCAAATTGTTCTGCAATCTTCCTGTATCGAGGGTGAATCTGCAGCAAGTGTTCAAGCAGACACGTAGACAATGCCATTTGTAGATCTTCATCCGAGGTATTTCCGTGCTTGAGAATAAATTGCCAAATAGGTTCAGGGTCGGAATCCATAAAACTGTCAATCTTGATAATCGCTTGCCACCGAGAATCGATACCCGTTTCGGTGGGCAGGTTAGGGAGCAAGGCCTCTGCTTTGTGGATTGCGTCGAAAACGGTCATATTTTTTGCCGAACGTCAAGCTGAGTTATGGCGAACGGGCTCACACTTCAAGGGTGAACTTGTCTAGCTAGTGGGAAGTCGGAATGTAATCCACGGAACGCATGTAGCCATTAACTCCAGCGTCTTGTTCGGCGGTTTTGTAGGATTTAGACATCCTCGCTGAAAGCGACTTTGAAGTCAGAAACCAGTGGGATAATGAGGCCATGAGGAGGAGAGGTAATCCGATTGGAATCTTTCATAAAAGCGAAGGAGCCGTCGAGCTGTTGCTGAGAGCAGTAATCGACAATTAATTGGAATTTGGGTAATGCGGGAAAGCTAGCGGGATTGGTAATGCGGATTAACCTGTAAGATTGAATTTGATGGTTGGCGATCAAATCCCCGAGGAATGAGTGACATTTATCAATGAGTTCGGAATCCGAGGTTTCAGATTTGGGAGAAAAATAGACGTGATAAGAGGGCATTTGAATCTTGCCGAACGTTGAAGCTGAGTTATGGCGAACGGGACCTCACTTCAAGAGTTGCATGTCTGGTTGACGGGAAGTCGGAACGTAGGCGAGGGAACGCATGTAGCCATTAATTCAAGCGCCTTGTTCGACTTTATTTTGATTGGGTTTGAACACCTTTGTTGTGTCTGTAATGAAAGTTACCACCAATGGAGATTGCAAAAGTCCAATTGTCTTTTTGATAACTCATCAAGGCTATGTCCTTTACGTCATCCGCATATGGATTTGTGATGACAGTTTTCGGAGGAATATAAATAAGGTTGGTAGATGCAATGATGTTTTTTGCAGAGAGTTCTTTCGCTAAATAATCTGTAGATAATAAGGTGTTGAGGGATTCAGGGTAATGACCATCGTGGTCCAGTGAATAACCGAGCAACGCGGTCTGTAATCCCCTCAGAAGGAACCCATCAGATGGGGGCATTTTAGAGACACGCGGCTGTGGCGCGAATGTGAAATAGATCCCAATCAAAGCAGCAATAATGAACCATTTTGATATGGAATATTGCATATTGTCGAACGTTAAGCTGAGCTATGGCGAACGGAGCCTCACTTCAAGGGTTGCATGTTTGGTTAGTGGGAAGTCGGAACGTAGGCAACGGAGCGAATGTAGCCATTAACTCAAGCGCCTTGTTCGGCTTTTCTCGGTAGAGGAAGGAGAAATTCGGGTTCGACCAAAATGGAGTTGTCAGTCGGAGGATCTCCGTTTGGACCAGTGTTAGTGATCCAAATTTCAGCCATGCCAATCTCGTTAAATTCATGGATGTTAGACTCTTGATTCAGTGCTTTCTCAAATAGTGCGAGAGTCTCTGAAAATCGTTTAGAATCAGTAATGAACTTAGTAGGAATGGCTGGGTAGCAGAAGCCAAAGAGCAATTCCAATGATGATAGAAGCAATCGCGAATCTCGCAAATTTTGGATGTCTTTCGACGTTAAAAAATGTCCATAGAAGGAGGAAGAATGCGGCTAAAGCGGAATAAGGTAATAGCTTTGGAGTGAGCCCGGCGCGTGTGAAAATAGACGCAAAGGTTAAAAGTGGAGGAAGCAACACAAATATCTCTAGAAAATAAAAAGTGATTTTGTTCACGTGCATTTAATGTAGCCGAACGTTCAAGCTGAGCTATGGCGAACGGGGCCTCACTTCAAGTTTGATGTGGCTTTGCAGGAGGGAAGTCGGAATGTAATCCACGGAGCGCATGTAGCCATTAGCTCAAGCGCCTTGTTGGGCTTATTTATCTATTGGATAAGGCCGGGCCCACCAAGTGTTTCGGTTTGTTCTTTGATAAATTAATACAAAATGCTGATTCTCGCTAACATAGAGTAAAGCTTTAAAATGGGGGTTTTCATCGGATATGATAACATCTCGTGCTTCTAAAATTCGGAAATCTCGTTCTTTCCTCAATAGACGCTGGTGTATAAACGGGTTGGATGAAAATGGGGAAATAGCAGCTCGAACTATTTCAAAAGACATCGCATTTTCAGGGAGATTGATGTCAGCAAATGCGCCATTCTTCCACATCGAATTGCTGTTAAGGCGGGCTACGGTCCTCTCGATAGGATCTTCTTCTCCGAGAGTGATTCCGACCGTTAACAATAACCAAGCAAGAGTTATTTTTATCATATTTTATAGCCCAACGTCAAGCTGAGCTATGGCGAACGGGGCCTCACTTCAAGGGTTGCGTGGCTTTGCAGGAGGGAAGTCGGAATGTAATCCACGGAGCGAATGTAGCCATTAGCTCAAGCGCCTTGTTGGGCTTTTTAGTTCTGTTCTGTTACTTTTCCAAGAATCTGGCCTGCGGTTAACAGACCCCATACTCGGCTATCATTTGCCTCGGGATTATCGCCACAAACAAAAAATGATCCGTCAGGGACCTGAAGGGGGAATTGGGGTGTCCGAGCCTGAACTCGGTTGGAACGTTTGTAAAGAATGTCACCTGACTTCGAAGTATATTTAGCAGGTTGTCCGTTGACCAAAATACTTGAGTCTGCGGTGGAAATAATATCACCAGGAATTCCAATAATCCGGAACATCCAAAGTTGGTGATCACCGGAGAAGTTTGATGCGTAATCTGAAGGTTTGAATAAGACAATATCCCAGCGCTTAGGAGAAGCCTTCTTGTATGCTGAAAAGTCTGCGGTAACGCTCTCATTTTGCTGAATAGATGGAGACATAGACTGAGACCTCTGAATGAATGACTTTTGATCACAGCCTGCAAAGCAGGTAATGATGAGAACAGTAAATAGAAATCTCATGTGCTGTTATATATTTTGCCCAACGTTAAGCTGAGTTATGGTGAACGGACTCTCACTTCAAGAATGGCATGTCTGGCTGGCGGGAAGTCGGAGCGTAAGCAACGGAACGAATGTAGCCATTAACTCAAGCGCTTTGTTCGGCTTTCCTCTTTTTAGCGAGGTTTACAGCGATGTTGGCTGGAAAATGGTTCTTTTTGTTCTGGGGTTCGATGGGTCTAAAAACGGCAAAATCGCTTTTTTGTCCGACAAGTCTCTGAATTCCTTTTTCCGTCATGGATGGTTTGCTTCGATAGAAGATTTCACAGCCGTCTCCAAGCTCATCGTGGATGATATTCAATTCTGCTATGCCGCGGAAGCGGCAGTGAACCATCTGCCCGTATAAATTTTTGTATTTTGTTTCGCCGTCTTTTCCAAACTTGAGTGCCTTTTTGTAGGCTTTGCTTGGGGAACCAGCGCGAATCAGAATTGTGTTAATCCAGACAGTCTGACGCTTTCTGCCAGTGACGCGAATTTCTTCGACCAAGTCGGCGACATACCACTGAGCATCTTTTGGAATGTAGGCCATATATATTTCTGCCGAACGTCAAGCTGAGTTATGGCGAACGGGCTCACCCTTCAAAGGTTGCATGTCTACTAGGCGGAGAGTCGGAATATAAGCCGCAGAACGAATGTAGCCATTAACTCAAGCGTCTTGTTCGGCTGTTTTATCATGTGCTAAAAGGATCAAGTTTATCGGCACGACGTATCATAGAGAGGAGAAAGCAGCCGCCACCAAGTAATGCGGAAGCTCTGATCCATTGATAGCTCATGATACTTTTGAATAATTCTGGATCCTTTTCTTTGGAGGCTTGAACGATCTGAAAACTGCGGTTGGGGCTGATAGCTTTCGCCTTGCTGGAAATCTGATCGACCGCCGCATCTGCGAGTAGAACAAGAGATAGAATGATTAGGAAGTATGCGCCGAATCTGATCATTTATTGCCGAACGTTAAGCTGAGATATGGCGAACGGGCTCTCACTTCAAAGGTTGCATGTTTCCTGAGCGGAGAGTCGGAACATAAACCGCGGAACGAATGTAGCCATTATCTCAAGCGCCTTGTTAGGCTTCTTTTGTTTCAGGAAAATAGCAGTCGATTAGTTGTGAGAGTATCCGCTTATCCTGCTCAAGATCTGTTAATGCGTATTGTGAAGGTTCTCTGCTGACCCACGAAT
>Ga0075012_10006729_pt1 | contig 10394 bp, 9 predicted proteins | sample All_14_2_FD_71474 | JGI IMG/M metagenome (GOLD analysis project Ga0075012, IMG submission 71474) | Freshwater microbial communities in response to fracking from Pennsylvania, USA - Allegheny Zone_MetaG_DW_15 | ecosystem: Environmental > Aquatic > Deep subsurface > Groundwater > Drilled... | reverse complement strand
CAATGGTGCTGCTCTCGGGGGCGCTGGCCGGGCTGGCCGGCGGGGTGATCGTCACCGGCACCGAATTCCGCCTGTCGCAATATCTCGGGAATAATTACACCTTCAGCGGCATCGTCATCGGTTTCCTGGGTCGGGCGCATCCGCTTGGCGTGATCGTCGCCGCCTTTGCCGTCGCCGGCATGTTCACCGCCGGCAGCTCGCTGAAGGTTTTCTACTCCCTTTCGGATGCGGTCGTGGTCCTGATCCAGGGCATGGTCCTGATCAGCCTGCTGTCGGCCCAGTTCTTCTCCACCTATCGGCTGGCCGTGGCCCGGCGGAACAGCGCAGCATGATGGATTTCCTGATCACCTGGGCGGCCAGCACGCCCACTTTTGCCGGGCCCATCATGCTGGCCTGCATCGGCCTGATCATGTCGGAACGGGCCGGGGTCATGAACCTCGGGGCGGAGGGGATGATGGCCGTGGGGGCCATGGCCGCCGTCGCCCTGACCCTGGAGACCGGCCATCCCTGGCTGGGGCTTGCCGGCGGGCTGGGCGCGGGCGTGCTGCTGGCCCTGATCTTCGGCCTTGCGGTGGTCGTGCTCCGGGCCGATCAGATCCTCGCCGGGCTGGCTGCGGTCGCCATCGGCCTCGGCGCTGCCGGGCTGATCGGTAAACCCTATGTGCATAAGACCGTGGCCGGGATTCCCCGACTCGACCTTCCCGTGCTCGGCGATCTGCCGGTGCTCGGCCCGATCCTGTTCCGGCAGGACCCGGTCTTCTACCTCACCCTGGGGCTGGCGCTTGTCGCCTGGTGGTTCCTGATGCGCAGCCTGCCGGGCCTGCGGCTGCGCGCTGTCGGCGAGGATCCGGGGGCGGCGGATGTCGCCGGCACCGATGTCCAGCTTACGCAGATGGTGGCCGTGCTGGTTTCGGGCGCGGCCTGCGGGCTGGCCGGTGCCTATCTCTCCGTCGTTGCCTCCCAGGTCTGGGTCGAGGGCATGGTGGCGGGGCGCGGCTGGATCGCCATCGGTCTCGTCATCTTCGCGCGCTGGAACCCCTTGCGGGCGGTGCTCGGCGCCCTGATCTTCGGCGGGGCCGATGCGCTGACGCCACGGCTCCAGGCGGTCGGGGCCGATGTCCCCGCCTATGTCATGATGATGCTGCCCTATGTCCTGACCATCGCCGTGCTGGTGGCGCCGGCCCTGCTGCGCCGGGGCCGGGGGGCGGAGCCGGCCGCCCTGGGCCTTGCCTTCATCCGCCAGGACCGGCGCTGATCAATGGGCGGGGCGGCTCAGGAAGGGTTCCAGGGCTTCCGCCAGCGGCAGCGGGCGGCGGATCTCCCCCTCCTCGAGGAAGAAACCCTTCACGACCAGGCGGTTGTGCTCCGCCAGCAGGTCCTGCGCCTTCTTGATCTGGCGCTTCTCGATCAGGTCGAGGATGCGGATATGGTCGTCCGCCAGCAGGCACTGGTCGAATTCGGTGCGATACATCGAATGCAGCAAGGTAACCCGCCGGGTCAATTGCGCATGCATATCCTCGAGGATGCGATTGGCGGTCAGCCGCACCAGGTCGAAGTGAAAGCCGATGCCGAGGTGATCGGACAGATCATGGTTCGCCTCATGGGCCGCCCGGCGCTGGAGATCCGCCTTCCGGCGCAATTCACCCCAGGCCGATGTGCCGATCCGCGTCACCGCCAGCGCCGCCGCGCCCTGTTCGATCACCGTCATCGCCTCATAGGTCTGCAGGGTTTCCTGCAGGCTGGGCTTGGCGACAAAGGCGCCGCGGTTGCGCTCGATGGTCACGAGGCCGTCCTCCGACATGCGGATCAGGGCCTGGCGGACGACGATGCGGCTGACCCCCATGGCTTCGGCCAATTCGCGCTCGCCCAGCTTGGCGCCGGGGATCAGGCGCTTGCCCATGATGGCATGGGTCAGGATCTCGGCGATTTCACCCGAACGGCTGCTCATGAGCGCTGGTGCATTCCTGGCAATGGTAGTGAACCCTTAGAGGCTTGATCGCAGGAAATCGCCCGGCGTTCAAGTGGATTGCGCATAAGATCTGCCCCGATCAGGGCCCGAACATGCTTAAATTGGATTCCAATCATGTTGATTTTGGAATCCAATTTATTAGACTGACTCTCGTCTCTGGTCCGTGGAGGATGGGAAGTTGAGCGTTGCCGCCGGGATCGATCCCGATACATGGAACCGCTGGCATGTGGTCGCCCGGCTGGACGAAATGCCGGCGGACGGCATCCGCCGCACCCGCCTGCTTGGCCATGACATCACCGTCGCCCTGGCGCCCGATGGCACGGTTGAAGTCACGCGCGGCCCGGGCGAGATCCTGCCGGTTACCTTTGCCTATGGCTTTGCCTGGGCCAGTCTCGGCACGCCGTCCGCCCCCCTCTTCGCCATCCCGGAATATCACGAGGCGGACCGCCGCAACCTGAATGGCGGCACTTTCCGGGTGAAGACCTCGGCCCCGCGCGCGATCGAGAATTTTCTCGACATGGCGCATTTCCCCTTCGTCCACACCGGCGTCCTCGGGGCGGAACCCCATACCGAAGTCAAGGATTATGATGTCGCCATCGCCGCCGATGGCACCGAAGTGACCGCGACCCGCTGCCTGTTCTATCAACCGCTGGCCGCCGCCTCTTCCACCGGCGGGGCCGATGTCGCCTATCGTTACCGGGTGCCGCATCCCTATTGCGCCATCCTTTACAAGGACAGTCCGGCGCATCCGGGGCGGATGGATGTGATCACGATCTTCATTCAGCCGGCGGAGGAGGAAGAGGTGATCGCCAGCCTCTTTCTCTCGCTGCTCGACGACGAGACGCCGGATGAGGATATCCGGCGCTTCCAGCAGCATATTTTCGCCGAAGACAAGCCGATCCTGGAAAACCAGCTACCCCGCCGGCTGCCCCTGGCGCCCCGGGCCGAGACGCCGATCCGGGCCGACAAATCCTCCATCGCCTACCGCCGCTGGCTGCGCCAGCAGGGCACCAGCTTCGGGGTGATCCGATGACCCCGGCCCGTTACTTCCCGGTCGCGGCCGAACGCGACCTGCCCTATCGCCATGTCTTTCACGCCCGCTTGTTCGACCAGGAACTGGCGATCTGGCGCGCCGACGACGACCAGATAAACATCTGGGACAACCGCTGCCGGCACCGGGGCGTGCGCCTGTCCATCGGCCAGAACATGGGCCGGGATCTCCGCTGCCAATATCACGGCTGGCGCTATGCCAGCGGTGACGGCGCCTGCACCACGGTGCCCGCCCATCCCGCCGGCCCGGTGCCGGAGGCGCTCTGCGCCCGCCGCTTCCCGGTGGCCCGCGCGGGCGGCCTGATCTGGACCAGCCTCGACGATCGCGCCCCCCTGCCGGACCTGGCCGGCGGTGCCCTGGTGCTGCGCGCCCTGCCGATCATGGCTGAGAGCAGCCGCGTCATGGACGCCATCGCGGCCTGGCCGGGGGCGGCACGGCTCGACCCTTTCACCCTGCAGGTCGACGGGGACCTTCGCCTGATGGCGCAGCCGGCAGGGCCGGGCCAGATGGTGCTGCATGCCCTGCACCTCGGGCCGGCCGGAGACGCCATGGCCCTGCGCCGGGCGGTGAATCACCGTCTGGAAGATCTCCGCCGCCAGATCGAGGGGGATCGGTGATGGTTCTTTACGATTACGAATTATCCGCCGACTGCTATGCCGTCCGCCTGCTGGCCGCCCTGCTCCGCCTCGATCTGGCGCTGGTCCCCGTTGCCTTCTACCCGGCGCGCGAGCATGAAGGCGCCGCCTTCCGCCGCATCAACCCCAAGGGCAGCCTGCCCGCCCTGGTCGATGGCGACATGACATTGACCGAAACCGGGGCGATCCTGGCCCATCTGGCCGCCCGGGGCGATGCCAATGGCCATTGGCTGCCGCAGGAGCGCCTGGCCCCGGTGCTCGAATGGTTGGGTTTTGCCGCCAGGCTGGGCGCCAGCGCCGGCCTTGCCCGGCTGCACGACGGCTTCATGTTGCCCGCCGATATCGGCCAGGCGAGGCGCGAGGCCGAGGCCTGCTTCCGCTATCTCGACGCCCATCTCTGGTTCGCGGAGGCAGCAGGCCAGGACTGGCTCTGCCCCGGCGCACGGCCGACCATTGCCGATATCGCCTGTTTCCCCCATGTCATGCTGGCGGAGGAAGGCGGCATCGAGCGCATTCATTATCCCGCCATCCGGCGCTGGCTGGACCGGGTACGCAGCCTGCCCGGCTTCATCGGCATGCCGGGGATTTTCGTGCCGGCCCCGGTGCCAGCACGCGCGGGGGGTTGAATTCCCCCCGCTCGACGATCATATTGCGACCGCTATTGCGAGCGAATTGCAGATTGTCACCAAGGGGAACCCCCATGCGCCGTCTTCTCGCCACCTTTGCCCTGGGGCTTGGCCTTGCCGCCACTGCTGCCGAGGCGCAGGAACTGAACATCTATTCTTCCCGCCACTATCCGTCGGACGAAATCCTGTTCGGCAAGTTCAAGGAAGAAACGGGCATCACGGTCAACCTGATCCAGGGCAAGGCACCCGAGCTGATCGAGCGCATCAAGCTCGAAGGCGCCAACAGCCCGGCCGACATCTTCATCACCACCGATGCCGCCAACCTGTGGCGCGCCCAGGATGCCGGCCTGTTCCAGCCCGTGACCTCGCCCGCGCTGGAAAAGGCCGTGCCGGACCAGTTCCACGAGCCGACCGGCCTCTGGTATGCCTTCGCGACCCGGGCCCGCATCCTTGTCTACAACAAGGAAAAGGTGAAGCCGGAGCAGCTCTCGACCTATGAAGCCCTGGCCGCGCCGGAATGGAAAGGCCGGGTGATTTCCCGTTCCTCGAACAATGAATATGTCCAGTCGATGACGGCGGCGCTGATCGCTCATCTGGGTGTCGAGAAGACAGAAGCCTGGGCCAAGGGCCTGGTGGCCAATTTCGCCCGAGACCCGAAGGGCGGCGATACCGACCAGATCAAAGCGGTCGCGGCGGGCGATGCCGATGTCGCCATCGTCAATCACTATTACCTCGCCCGTCTGATCGCTTCGGACAAGCAGGGGGACAAGGATGTGGTGGCCAAGGTCGCGGCCTTCTTCCCGAACCAGGAGAGCTTTGGCACCCACACCAATGTCTCCGGTGCCGGCGTCGTGAAAAATGCGCCGAACAAGGATGCGGCGGTCAAATTCCTCGAATATCTGGCCAGCCCGCATGCCCAGGCGATCTTCGCCGAGGCGAATAATGAATTCCCGATCCTTGACGGGGTGGCCCCCTCCTCCGTCGTCCAGGCCTTCGGGACCTTCAAGCGCGACGCGCTGCCGATCGTCGAACTCGGCCGCAATAATGCGGCGGCGGTCCAGTTGCTCGACCGCGCCGGCTGGAAATAAGCCAGCCATGCGGGAACCGGCGGCCGTCCATGACGGCTGCCGGCCCTTGCCCCTGGTGACGACTCGTCCGCCTTCGCGCATGATCCGCGCGAGGAGAACCGCCAGGACATGAGCGACACCAAGGACGAGTCCGCCCGCAAGAAGGCGGCCGAGGAAAATCGGGCGACTCTGCCCATGGACCCGCGCGACCGCCGCCGGGCCTTTTTCGTTCTCACCATCGGCTTGATGTGCACGGGCTTCAGCCAGTCCGTGGTCTATGCCATCCTGCCGCCCATCGCCCGCGACCTCGGCCTGTCCGAAATGCAGGTCGGCAGCATCTTCGTGCTGTCCTCCCTGTTCTGGGTGCTGACCACGCCCTGGTGGGGCCGGCGCTCCGACCGCCTGGGGCGGAAAGTCTCGGTCCTGATCGGGCTGTTCGGCTTCAGCCTGTCGATGCTGCTCTTCACCCTGACGCTGGAAGCCGCCCAGGCGAAATGGCTGGCGCTTTCGACCGCCTTTCCGCTGCTGATCGTCACCCGGTCGCTCTATGGCCTGATCGTTTCGGCGGCCGGGCCCGCGTCGCAGGCCTATGTCGCCGACCGCACCTCGCGGGACGAACGGACCAAGGCGACCGCGACCATCGGCGCCGCCTATGGCCTGGGCGCCACCATCGGGCCGGGGATCTCCGCCAGCCTGGTCATCCTCGGGATTCTGGTGCCTTTCTATTTCACCGTGCTGCTGGGCCTGCTCAGCGCCCTGCTGATCTGGGCCTATCTGCCCGAGCGCGAGCGCCCCATTCCCTCGGCGCGGAAGGTGAAGCTTTCGGTCTTCGACCGGCGGGTGATCCTGAACCTGACCAATGGCGGGCTGATCTCATCGGCCCAGGCGATCATGATCCAGACCGTCGCCTTCTACATGATGGACCGGCTGGCCCTGCCGCTGGATCATGCCGCGCAATATGCCGGGATCGGCCTGATGGCGGCCTCCATGGCGGCGCTGTTCGGGCAATTGGTCATCGTGCACCGTTTCCGCATGTCGGCCCCGGTGCTGGAACGCACCGGGCTGGCCATTGCCGCCGGCGCCTTTCTGCTGCTGGCGCTGGCCCATCAGATCGGGCCTTTGGTCTTCGCCCTGACCATGATCGGTCTCGGCCAGGGGCTGGCGCGGCCGGGCAATGCCGCCGTCGCCTCCCTCGTCGTCCGGCGGCACGAACAGGGGGCCATCGCCGGCCTCAGCAATGCGACCAATGCCTTCGGCTTCCTGATCATGCCCTTCATCGCCATGCCGGCCTATAAGCTCGACCCGGCCCTGCCCTATTTCATCGGCATGGGCCTGCTGGCCCTGGCCATCCTGCTGTCGCTGATCGACCCCAATGCCCGGCGCGCCGGCCTGCATGGACCCGACGGCTATGACGCCGAAGACACAGAAGAGCCGATCCAGCCCCTCTGACCGCATCATCCCCTTGACCTTGGCCCGCGCCATCCCCAGCTTTGCGGCCATTGTCTAGGGGGTATTGTCCATGCTTGAACGTCTGATCGAACAGGCCATTCTGGCCAGCCGCTGGATGCTGGTGCCCATGTATCTGGGCCTCGCCGCCATGCTGCTGGTCCTCACGTTCCAGTTCTATGCCGATTTCTTCCATCTGGTCGGCACGCTGGGGGCGACCGACGATTCCACCATCGTGCTGGAAGCACTGGCCTTGATCGACCTGGTGCTGGTCGCCGGCCTGGTCACAATGGTGGTGATCAGTTCCTACGAGAATTTCGTCTCGAAGATCGATGTGAAGGAAAGCAGCGATACGCCGCCGCTCTTCGGCAAGCTCGACCCGGGCACGCTGAAGATCAAGCTGGGCGCCTCCATGGTCGCCATTTCCTCGATCCAGTTGCTGAAGGCTTTCGTCAGTGTCGAGAAATATACCTCGGTCCAGCTCGGCTGGCTGATCGGAATTCACATGACTCTGGTGGTCTCGACCCTGCTGATGGCGATCATCGACCGCATCACCTTCGCCAAGGACCGCAACAAGGCAAAGGCCTGAGGGATGAAGGGGCCGGGTCGCCGGCCCCTATTCCACCGTAACCGATTTCGCCAGGTTGCGCGGCTGGTCCACATCCGTGCCCTTGGCCACCGCCGTGTGATAGGCGAGCAATTGCACCGGGATCGCGTAGAGCACCGGCGTGACGAAGGGATCGACCTTCGGCAGTTCGATGATTTCCGCCGCATGGCGCCCCTCGGTGGCGACGCCATCCATATCCGACAGAAGGATCACCCGCCCGCCCCGGGCCAGGACTTCCTGCATGTTCGAGACCGTCTTTTCGAACAGGGGGCCATGGGGCGCCAGCACGATCACCGGCACCTGATCGTCGATCAGGGCGATGGGCCCATGCTTCAACTCGCCGGCCGCATAGCCTTCCGCATGGATATAGGAAATTTCCTTCAGCTTCAGCGCGCCTTCCAGTGCCACCGGGAAGATCGCCCCGCGCCCGAGATAGAGGACATCGCGGGCCTCCGCCAGGTTCAGGGCGATGGCGCGGATCTTCTCGTCGTGGTTCAGCACTTCAAGGGCGCGCGCCGGGACTTCTGAAAGGGCCGCGCAGAGCCTTGCCTCTTCCGCGGCCGAAAGCGTGCCGCGCTGGCGCGCCACCGCCAGCACCAGGCACATGAGCACCGTCAACTGGCAGGTAAAGGCCTTGGTCGAGGCCACACCGATCTCAGGCCCCGCCAGGATCGGCAGCACCAGATCCGCCTCCCGCGCCATCGAACTTTCAGGCACATTCACCAGGGCAATGATGAACTGCCCCTCCTGCTTCGCATAGCGAAGGGCCGCCAGCGTATCCGCCGTCTCGCCCGACTGGGAGATAAAGAGCGCAGCACCGCCCTCCGGCAGGGGCGCTTCGCGGTAGCGGAATTCGGACGCGATATCGACCTCGACCGACAGGCGCGCCACCTGCTCGAACCAATATTTGGCCACCAGCGCGGCATAGGACGATGTTCCGCAGGCGACGATGGTCAGCCGCCCGACCCTGCGCCAGTCCGGCCCGCCGTCCGGCAGGCGCGGCAGGCGGGTGGCCGGGTCGAGATAGGTCGCCAGGGCATCGCCGATCACCTGCGGCTGCTCGAAGATTTCCTTCTGCATATAGTGGCGGTAATTGCCCTTCTCGATCATGGCCGGGGACAGTGCCACCGTGCGGATGCCGCGCTCCACCGGCCGATCCTCGGCGTCGAAGACCTGGGCGCCCTCGTGGTTCAGCACCACCCAGTCGCCTTCCTCGAGATAAAGCACCCGCCGCGTCCAGGACGACAGCGCCATGGCATCGGAGCCGAGGAACATTTCCCCCTCGCCGAAGCCGACCGCCAGCGGGCTGCCGCGCCGCGCCCCGATCAGCAAGCCGTCATGGCCGGCAAAAAGCATGGCCAGGGCGAAAGCTCCGCGTAGCCGGCGCAGGGCCGCCGCCACCGCCGCCTGCGGCGTCAGGCCCTGCTCGATCCCATCGGAAACCAGATGGGCGACCACCTCGGAATCCGTCTCGCTTTCAAAGACGTGGCCGCGCTCGACCAATTCGTCCTTCAGTTCGCGGAAATTCTCGATGATGCCATTGTGCACCACCGCCACCTCGCGCGTCGCATGGGGATGGGCATTGGTCGTCGTCGGCGCGCCATGGGTCGCCCAGCGGGTATGGCCGATGCCGGTGACGCCCGGCAGAGGGGTCGCGGTCAGGAGATCCGCCAGGGCTTGCAGCTTGCCTTCGGCCCGGCGCCGGTCGATGGCGCCATCGACCAGGGTGGCAAGCCCTGCCGAGTCATAGCCCCGGTACTCGAGCCGCCTCAGCCCATCGACCAGACGCGTCGCGACCTGATCCCGCCCGACGATGCCGACGATTCCGCACATTGGCTACTCTCCGTTACTTGGACTTGGCAAAGCGGGCGCGGAAACGCGCGGCCCAGCCCGGTTTCTGCACCGGCTTTGCCCGTTCGAGATAAAGCGCATCGGCCGCCACCGGCTCGACCACCACCGAGCCGGCGCCGACGATGGCGCCAGCGCCGACGCTGACCGGAGCGACCAGCGCCGAATTGGAGCCGATGAAGGCGCCGGCGCCGATCTCCGTCTTCGATTTGTTGAAGCCGTCGTAATTGCAGGTGATGGTGCCCGCACCGATATTCGCCTTCGGACCGACGGTGGCATCGCCGAGATAGCTCAGATGATTGGCCTTGGCGCCATCGCCGAGAATGGTGTTCTTCAGTTCGACGAAATTGCCGACATGGGCCTCGACCCCGACCTGGGCCCCGGGGCGCAGCCGGGCATAGGGACCGATGATGGCCCCCGACGCCACCCGCGCCCCCTCCAGATGGCTGAAGGCATGGATGCGGACATTATCCGCCACCGTAACCCCCGGCCCGAAGACCACCTGGGGCGCCACCGTGACATCGCGGCCGAGCACCGTATCGGCCGACAGGCGCACCGAGGCCGGGTCCTCGAAACTGACGCCGGCCTCCATGTGGCGGCGGCGCAGACGGGCCTGGAACACGGCCTCGGCTTCGGCCAGTTCGACCCGGCTGTTGACGCCCAGCACTTCATCCGCCGCGCCCTCGACCACGGCGGCACCCAGGCCTCGGCCACGGGCAATCGCGATGATATCGGTCAGGTAATATTCGCCCTTGGCATTGTCGTTGCCGATGGCGCCGATCAGGCCGGCCAGATGCTCGGCCCGGATCGCCATCACCCCGGCATTGCACAGGGGAATGGCCAATTGCTCGGGCGTCGCCTCGGCCGCCTCGACGATGGCGGCAAGGCGCCCCTCGCCATCCTGCACCAGCCGGCCATAGGCGCCGGCCACCGCCGGCCGGAAGCCGAGCACCGCCACCGCCACCCCCGGCGCCTCCAGCGCCGTGCGCAGGCGATGCAGGGTCTCCGCCTCGATCAGGGGCGTGTCGCCGAAAAGCACCAGCACGCCGCCGGCAAAGCCTTCGAGCGCCGGCAGGGCCGCCGCGACCGCATGGCCGGTGCCCTGGGGCGGGTCCTGAATGGCGATGGCCACGCCGGGCAGGCTG
>Ga0075012_10006724_pt1 | contig 10395 bp, 13 predicted proteins | sample All_14_2_FD_71474 | JGI IMG/M metagenome (GOLD analysis project Ga0075012, IMG submission 71474) | Freshwater microbial communities in response to fracking from Pennsylvania, USA - Allegheny Zone_MetaG_DW_15 | ecosystem: Environmental > Aquatic > Deep subsurface > Groundwater > Drilled... | reverse complement strand
TCAACACTGGTCTCGGGGGCTGGCTGTACCGAGCTGGCTGGAGCCCATCCCGGCTGGTCAGGGCCTCGCACTTGTGGGGCGAAAAAGCCCGGCTTCTGAGGGGCCGACACAGGTTTCGGACAGGCCCACCGACATCGGACAGTATGACAAACACCCTCCATCTTAATCCCTTGATAATGCGCGCCCGTTTGTCGTCGCCGCGCGGTTTTTCTGCCCTGACCAAATTCATGAATGAACCTTCATTCAGTTGTCACATAGTCACGCTAGTCGATGGAAAACCCGAACTCAAGCGGTGAGTCCCGGACCTTTCCGGCCTCACCGGACAACAGCCAGACCCAGCCATCCCGCCGCGGCCACCGGCCGCGATCAGGAAAGGCATGCCCAAGGAGACCCGCGATGCCAAAGACCTTCGTTCACCTCACCGACCTGCACATGTCGAACCCAGATGTTGACGAACCGCACCTCTATTCCGACACGGCCGCGATCCTGCGGGACGCGCTTGCCCGGATCGACGCCCTGCCCGACCGGCCCGAGTTCATCATCGTCAGCGGCGACCTGACCAACAACGAAGACCCGGTCGCCTATCAGCGCCTGCGGGCGATCTGGGACGACGTCGATATTCCGACCCTCTTTGCCCTTGGCAACCACGACAGCCGCCCCGATTTCCGGCGCGAGATGCTGGGCGAAAGCGCCGATCTGGACGCGCCTTACGATCATGAGGCGGTCATCGCGGGGGTCCATGTCATCGTTCTCGACAGCTCGACCCCGGATCAGATCCACGGCACGCTTGAGGACGCGCAGCTTGAATGGCTGGCCGCCGCGCTCGACCGTCACGCGGACCTGCCAAAGGTGGTCGTCCTGCATCACCCGCCGATGATGGGTGCAGACGAACCGGCCTTTGCATGCCTCGCTGCCGAAGATACCGAAAAGCTCCGCAAGGTCCTGAGCGGACGGCCCCTGTTGGGCCTCTTCTGCGGCCATATCCATCAGGACCGCGTGTCGATCTGGAACGGCGTCCCGGTCTTTGTCGGCAACGGCCACCACTCCCGGATGCAGCCCTTCAGCGACATGGCGATCGAAGCCACCGACGGCACCGGATTCTCGGTCTGCACCCTGCGCGACAGCGGGCTGACCGTGAACTTCCTGCCCCAGCCCTCCGAAGGCCGCACCGTAATGGCGATGAGCCATGAAGACGCCGCCCGCCTGATGTCCGAACCCGCCGCCGAGGTCGTGGGCTGATCCTCAGGCCCGCGACCACACCCAAACAAACCGACAGTAGACACCATGACCTTCCCCCTATCCCGCCGCGCGCTGCTTGCGCTTGGTATTGCCACCATGGCCACCGGCCCCGTCTGGGCGCAAATGGCCGACGAGATCATCGAACCGGTCGAGATCAGTTTCTACAACTACAACCTCGCCACCGCCGGGGCGGGTCACGACGCGACCGTTCAGCTGATCGAAGAATTCATGGCCGCGAACCCGATGATCAAGGTCGAGGGCGTCGGCGTGAACGTCAATGACATGGGCACCCGCGTCCAGACCGATATCGCCGCCCGCCGTCCACCGGATGTCGCGCAGGTGATCTTCTCGGACCTCGCCTACGCCGGGCAGCAGCTGGGCGCCGTGCCGATTGATCAGGCCGTGCCACAGGCCGAATGGGATGCGCATGTGGAGGGCATGGTCCCCTCGGGCCTCGACCTCGGCAAGGTCGGCGACAAGACCTATGCACTGGCTTATACCTTCTCCACCCCGATGGTATTCTACAACGCCGACCTCTTTCGTGAGGCCGGGCTGGACCCCGACCAGCCACCCAAGACATGGGAAGAGGTCAAGGACTACGCCCTGACCATTCAGGACAAGACCGAGGCCAACGGATTTGCCGGCGGCATCATCGGCGTGCAGGCCGGCCCGTACGACTGGCTGCTGCAATCCGTCATCCTGTCCAACGGCGGCAGCGTGATAAACGATGCGGGCACGGCCGTCACCTTTGACCGGCCCGAGACCATCGAGGCAGTCGCCATGCTGCGCGGTCTCAAGGATGCGGGCGTCTACGGCAATATCTCTACCGGGGAGGCGCTGGAAAGCATGGCGGCGGGCAAGCTTGCGATGTACATCAACTCATCTGGCCTGCAGAACCACCTGCTGAGCCAGGCCGAAGGCAACTATGAACTGCGCGCCGCGCAGATGCCGGGCTTTGGCGAGCGTCCCGCGTCGCCGACCAATTCCGGCAGCGGGCTGGTCATGTTCTCTCAGGACCCGGTCAAGCAGCGCGCGGCGTGGGAGCTGATGAAGTTCCTCACCTCCGAACGGGGCTACACGATCATCACCTCCAAGATTGGCTACCTGCCGCTGCGGACCGCCATCGTCGACGATCCGGAGTATCTGAAGGACTGGGTCGATGCGAACCCGCTGGTCCGCCCGAACCTCGCCCAGCTTGAGCGGATGGAGCCGTGGCGGTCGTACCCCGGCACCAGCTATCGCCAAGTCGCCGCAACGCTGATGGAGGCCGCCGAGCAAGCCGTCTTTGGCGACGGCGACGTGGCCGAGATCATGCAAGGCGCGCAAGCCCGAGCCCAGGCCATGATGCCCGGAAGCTGACCTGAACTTCGGGTCGGCCCCCGGGTCGGCCCGATCCGCCCCCGTTCCTTCGAGGAGCCGAAATGACCGTCGCCGATATCCACACCCCTGCCCGCGCACAGCCGCGCCGATCCCTGAAGATCGGGCGCCTTTCGTTGCCCTGGTTCTTCCTCTTCCCGGCGATTGCCACCTTCGTCATCTGGATCTACGCGCCGCTTGTGCAGGCGGCATGGCTCAGCTTCTACGACTGGAACATGCTCCCTTTCGCACCCAAGACTTTCGTGGGCTGGAAGAACTACGAAAACATCCTCGCCCTGCCCAAGCTCTGGCAGGCGCTTGGCAATACCGCGATCTACATGCTGGGGATGCTGCCCTTTTCGGTGCTCGTGCCGCTGGCCATCGCCATCTGGACCGAAGATCTGCCGCCCCGCGCCCGCAACATCTATCGCGCGCTGATCTTCCTGCCGATGATCATCGCCCCCGTGGTCGCCGCATCTGTCTTCCGCTGGCTGCTCGACCCCGGGCACGGGCTGGTGAATGTCGGGATCACGGCGCTTGGCTTCGAACCCGTCCAGTTCCTGAACGACCCCGATATCGCCATCTGGACGATCATCTTCATCACCGGGTGGAAGCTCGTCGGCTTCGCGACCCTTATCCTGTCGGCCGCCAATGCCAATATCGACCCCTCGCTGGTCGAGGCCGCGCGGATGGACGGCGCGACCCGCTGGCAGATCATCCGCGACATCCGCCTGCCGCTGCTCAGTTCGACCATCCTCTTCCTCGTGATGATGACAATCCTTCTGGGCGCACAGTGGAGCTTTTCCTATATCCACGTCCTGACCGAAGGCGGCCCGCTCGGCGCGACAACGAACATCTACTACCTGCTGTGGGAGTTCGGGTTTTCCTCCCTCTCCGTCGGGTGGAGTTCCGCCGCCGCGATGATCCTCTTCCTCGGCTTCGGCGCCCTCGCCTTCCTCCTGCTGCGTCTGATGGAGCGCTATTCTTTCCATGACAGCTGAAACCGCGACCTTCGCCGTCCCGCGCCGCCGGGCTGTCCGCCGCGCGGGCGCGACCCGGATGCTGCCGGGCCATGCGGCCATGATCCTTCTGTCGCTCATCTGCGTCTTCCCGGTCTACTGGATGATCGTCAGCTCCCTGAGGCCCGCCAACCGCATCTTCGAAGGCACGCTCTGGCCGACGGCCCCGTCGCTGGAAAACTACGCCCAGGCCCTTCAGTCGATCCCCATGGGCGCGATGCTGTGGAACACGGTTGTCGTCTCCGCCTCCGTCACGGTGATCCAGCTTCTGACCGGGGTGCTCGCGGCCTATGCCTTCGCACGCTTCCGGTTCCGGCTGGACTGGGTGGTCTTCGGGCTGGTCGCGCTGACATGGCTGGTCCCGTTGCAGGTCGTGATGATCCCGAACTACCTGCTGGTCGCCCGGCTTGGCCTTCTGGACACGGTCACGGCGCTGGTCCTGCCACATTTCGCCCATGCGCTGGCGATCATGCTGCTGACCCAGTCGATCCGCGCCTTCCCGAAAGAGGTGCTCGAGGCCGCGCGCATGGACGGGGCTGGACATTGGCGGGTTCTGTGGGGGATCATCGTGCCGAACCTCCGCGGGATGATCGCCTCGCTTGCGATCCTGATCTTCATCTCGACCTGGAACGAATATTTCTGGCCGCTGCTGCTGACCCGCACGGCCGAAAATTCGGTCGTCCAGATCGGCATCCAGATGTTCATCACGCAGGAAGGGACGCAATGGGGTCCGCTGATGGCCGCCTCGACCATGGCCAGCCTGCCGATCCTGATCTTTTACGTGGTCCTGCAAAGGCAGGTCATTCAATCCTTTATGAAATCGGGGTTGCGCTGATGAAATTCGACCGAATTCTTTCCGTGCCGGGGGCCTATAACATCCGTGACCTCGGCGGATATCCGGGCACGCAGGGCAGCACCCGCTGGCGCAGCATCCTGCGCGCCGACAGCCTGCACCGGCTGGACGGCCCCGCGATGGACCAGCTGCACGCCATGGGGCTCACTACGGTAATCGACCTGCGGCACGCGGCGGAACACGCACGCTTCCCCAACCCCTTTGCTGACCATCCGGCGGTGATCTACCTTCAGATTCCGCTGTTCGAGAGCCTGCGGATCCCCCACGACATTCCCGAAGATCAGGTGCTGCGCACGCTCTACACCCAGGCGCTCGACAAGCGGCACGACGCCATCGCCCGGACCCTGACCGCGATTGCCGAGGCCCCCGATGGCGCGGTCATGTTCCACTGCACCGCCGGCAAGGACCGCACCGGGCTGATCGCCGCGCTGCTGCTCGCGCTTGGCGGGGTGGATGCCGAGACCATCGCCACCGACTATGCCATGACGCGCGAGTTGCTGGAGCCGATCATCGACGGCCTTCAGGCACATGTTCTGGAACAAGGCACCGACCCGGCCATTGCCGCCGCCGTGCTGGGCAGCGACCCGCAGTCGATGCTGCATCTGCTGGCCCATCTGGACGCGACCTACGGCGGCATCCACCCCTATCTCGACCGGATCGGCCTGACGCCTGCGACGGTCGACGCCCTTTGCGCCCGTATCATCGACATGGAGGCAACCGCATGACCGGTGTCAGCATCCGCGACATCCGCAAATCCTATGACGGCAAACAGGTGGTTCATGGCCTGAACGCCGAGATCCCGGATGGCTGTTTCGCCGCTATCGTCGGCCCGTCGGGCTGCGGCAAGTCCACCCTGCTGCGCATGATCGCGGGGCTGGAGCAGATCACCGGCGGAGAGCTGCGGATCGGCGATCACTTGATGAACGATATCGAACCCTCGGACCGGGGTTGCGCCATGGTCTTTCAGAACTACGCGCTCTATCCTCATATGACCGTGGCCGAGAACCTCGCCTATCCGCTCAAGATCGCCCGCCTGCCCAAGCCCGAGCGTCAGACCCGGATCGAGGAAGCCGCCCGCATCCTCGGCCTCTCCGAGCTTCTGGACCGCCGTCCCGCGCAGCTCTCCGGCGGGCAGCGGCAACGTGTCGCCATGGGCCGGGCCATCGTGCGCAAGCCGGATGTGTTTCTGTTTGACGAACCGCTCTCGAACCTCGATGCCAAGCTGCGGGTACAGATGCGGCTTGAGATCAAGCGCCTGCACCGTCAGCTTGGTGCAACCTCGGTCTTCGTCACCCATGATCAGGTCGAGGCGATGACCATGGCCGATCTGCTGATCGTCATGAACGGCGGCCGGATCGAACAGATCGGCTCCCCGGCCGAGGTCTACGCCCACCCCGCTACGACCTTCGCCGCCAGCTTCATTGGCTCGCCCGCGATGTCGCTGTTTCCCGTCCGGATCGCCGATGGTGTTGGTCATCTGACCGGCGCGGAGGATCATAGGATCGACCTGCCGGGCGTCCGGGCCTCCGGCGACACGATCCTTGGGCTGCGGTCCGAAGATGTCTCCCTCTCGCCCGCCACCGGCAAGGTCCAAGTCCGGATCGAGCTGATCGAGGATTTCGGCGCCGCGCGGCTGGCCCATTGCCGGATGCCGTCGGGCGACTCCGTGGCCGCCACCTTGCCCAAGTCGACCACCCTGCGCGAAGACATGCTGGCGTGGCTCGACTGGCCAGCAGAGGCGCTTCACCTGTTCGACCCACTCAACGGCAGGCGGACCGACCGCACCGGTATGGCCACGTCGAACGTCGGCCCCGAATTCGTCAGCTGATTCGGGGCGCGATTGCCGTCACGCCGGACCTGGACCGCCGATCTTGACCTGTCGGTTAAGGTCGGCGGCGCGCTCAACTTCCAGCACCAGCGCGTCGCTCAGCGGCAGGGCATAGCCGTCGTCCATCAGCGCCTTGATCCGTGCGATGTGGGCCGGGTCCCATTGCGCGATCCCCTCGGCCACCTCGCGCGCGGCACTGGCCAGCGCGTCATCCGGCACGACCCGCGTGACAAAACCAAGCGAAGCAGCCTCTGTCGCAGGCACGCGGCGGGCGGTGAGGGAGATTTCCTTCGCCGTCGACGGCCCGACGACCCGCGGTAGGCGCTGCGACAGGCCCCAGCCCGGCAGCAGCCCGATCTTGGCATGGGTGTCCTGGAAATACGCGCTCTTGTCACTTAGCACTTAAATGTGAGAATGCGGTCGATTTGAAGATTTTTGGCACTTTAAGCTGAGAATCATCTGGCCCGGGTTTCATATCAGTTGGAACTGCTGGGGTGGTCCCCACTCGATCGCCGGGCTTACCAAATGGTCTGTCGCCATGACAAAGCGCTTTCTGTTCTCGCCCATCATGTGCCCGTGCAGCATCTTCAGCATCGGTGGCCCTGCGCGGTCAATGATCGCCACGCCTGCCAGGAGCGCGGGTCGGATGCAGAGTGGCAGGATGGGGTGTTTTGGCGAATGTGGAAACGAAGTCTCCCTGGCCAGTATGGCATCGAAATCGGGGACGATGGCGCCGAGGAGCCGGTAGCGCCAGAGATCGCCGTCACGCGGGGGCGGCCAACCGCTGAGCCCTGCGCGCGGTCTACTGACGACGATAGTCGCGCGGACGTGGGAGGATCGGAAGCGGCTCGCCAAGGTCATCCCCGAGCTCTCGTCGGCGCAGAGCGCTGTCACGATCCTTTCCGAGGAACCGCCGGACCGGAACCGCAAAGTCAGCGACTTCGTCAAGAAGATCGAGGGAATGCTCGAGCTCGGCCGCCGCACAATCGCGATCCTATCTACCCCGGAGATACTGTCCCCGCCGCTGGCTCTTCTTGAGACCGCCCGGGTCATCCTGCCGCCGCTCAATGCGCGCATGCTCACCTTGATGCTCGAATATCTGTACCCCGGCGCCGATATTCAGGTCCCGCTGACGGACATCCAGATAAGCGCCTTCCCGCCGCTGGCGTTCGGTCCGGCTTTCATCGCTGAAGACGCGGAGGAAGCGGTCACCCATCTGCGTCGCCTCGCGGCACGCCCTATCGCCATGACGACCGGTCCAACGCTCGACCATGTCCATGGCCAGCCCGAAGCCGTCGGGGCGCTCCGGCAGGTCGTGCGCGACCTCGAGGCGTGGCGGGCCGGGAAGATCAGGTGGGCCGAGGTGACCAGATCGTTCCTCTTGTACGGGCCGCCCGGGACGGGAAAGACGCTACTCGCCCACGCTCTGGCTGGATCGGCCGGTATCGATTTCGTGAAGACCAGCTACAGTGACTGTCAAAAATTCGGGCACCAAGGTGACATGCTGCGCGAGCTGAACGCAGCGGCAGACCGCGCGATCGCCGGGACACCCGCAGCGTTTTTCGTCGATGAAATCGACAGTTTTTACGCGCGCGGCATGTCTCATAACGGATATGTGATCGGAGTCGTCAACGGCTTGCTCACATTGATCGACCGGCTTTCGGCGACCGAAGGGGTCGTTTTGATCGCCGCCACAAACGACCCGCAGAGGGTCGATCCCGCCGTCATCCGGTCCGGGCGGTTTGACCGTCACGTCCGGGTCAACGCGCCGGATCGGGCCGGAATCCGCAGCATGCTGGAGGCGGCCCTACGATGAACGTGACTGACACAGACCTGGATCGTCTGGCGGATCAACTCCTCGGCCTCTCCGGGGCGGAGGTGGCTGCCGTCATCCGTGACGCGCGCACCAGGGCCCGGTCGGCGGAGCGTGAGCTGACGCTCACGGACCTCCAGGCCGCAGCTGACGCGGTCCAGCCGAACCCGGACCAGGACCTTCTCTGGCGCGTCTGTATACACGAGGCCGGTCACATAGTCGCGGGGCATCTGCTGAGCCTGCCGCCAGCGACATCGGCCCGCGTCACGCCGCGCGGAGGTGAGGTTCTACGGGCCCACTTCGCTGCAAGACGATGACGACCGAGATGACCTTGTCTGAGATCGACGTGGAGCTCCAGGGCGGGGCGACCGTTGCCGACTTTGGCTTGGCTCAAGCTGCTATCAATCGCGAAGTCGCCTCCATCCGCCTCCGGGACAGTGTCGGCGAGATACTAGCCGGTCTGCCGATAAGGTATGGCGTGTGCAGTAATTTGAGCGTCGACTATGTCACTGCACTGAAAATGTTCCCCGAAATCAAACCCGAGTTCAGCATCCTCTCATGTTTTTCCGGCTGTATGAAGCCGGACCCCCGAATTTATGAGCTGGTGCTCGAGGCCGCAGGCGTGCCAGCAAGCCGCATCCTCTTCGTCGGCGACACCCCTGCGGCTGACATCGACGGGCCGCGTCGGGCCGGGATGCGCGCGATGCACATAGATGATCTGATCGCGGTTCTCACTGGCGGGGGGACGGGCGGACCCGACGCTTTCACCAAAGCGTTTCGCGCAGCCCGAGGCTCCATTTCAAAGGACCTCGACATAGAAAGCTGATCGGTCACAGATCGGCGCCGTCCCGTGGGTCGACAAGAATGTCCTCTAAGGGGTGAGGATGTAGCTCATGCCAACGCGACTGCGCGGCGAACTCAACCGCGTTCTCTTGCTGCCAACAGCGACGAGCGTCCGCATCCGGCGCTGGCGCCGCGTCGTCCTTACGCTCGTCGACCATCTGATCCCCTCTTAATTTACAGACCGGGACCACGGTCCCGCCACTGACCCGAGCCACGGGTAAGTCATGCGCGAAATCGCGATCAGTTTATCATGATTGAAGCCGAAACAATCATCGTTATCTATGGATCCGCCCTCTAGCTCGGTAGATTCGGCCGGGCTTCCAGCCTGACCCATATGCGAAAAAAGAACACGCTGGGTGAACGGCGGAGAGGTTTTATCTTGCTCGGGGGCGATGCAGGTTGGCATCGTCGATCTAGACAACGCGAAAAAATCACCTATCTTAGTCCTCGACACTGGTGCGTTAGCGCGCCTCGGACCCCGCGAATGGACGCGACGGTCTTAAAGGTCACCTAGAAAAGATATACATCGGCCGACCTGCTTCTCGTGGGTCCTGAGGGTCGACCCCCCGGAATCTAGGTGATCAGCGTCTCTACGCCTTCAGGCTAAGACTTCAGTATCCGCCAGGTTTCGTTCTCAAAACGGTTCTAGGCAGATATCAGATGGGCTTCTTTTCACTTACAGATAACGGGCGGAGCGCTGAGCTCGATCGGCGGACGGGGTTTGCGAAAAACCATCTTGTTGGCCGATGCCATCACCCTGCGGTTTGTGGGGTGATCGCGTGAAGCACGAGGCCCAGAACCTTGAACACATGCAGGCGCAGATGGCGCTCCTCGCCCATGCGGACCCCAGTAATCTGGTTACGCCCGTTGAAGCCTCAGTCGCCACCAACGCTGAGCGCCCAGAAACAGATATCTATGACATCGACCTGAAGAACCCGGGCCTGACGCGAGCGCAGCTCGAAGATCAGCGCTGGAAGGTAAGCGCGCCGGTAGCTGCAGCCACCTTCATGCGCCTCGGGCTTTCGCTCGAAGGTAGGGCGACCCGTCGGATCTATGCGTGGCCCCTCATCCTCAAGCTCGAAGGGGTATCCGAAGAGCTGGCGCAGTGCGCTTCTCCTGACACTCACCCGCATCTCTTCGAAGATCTGATCGATGCGAAAAACGCAGCCCTCTTGCTGGGGATGTCACAGCCGCATCTGCGGAAGCTGGTGGATGCTGGACAGCTGTCTGGGTGCGACGTCATCCGCCTCGGGGCACGGCGCATGTACCGGTTCAGAGCGGCCGAGATCGAGGCCGAAGCGCGTCGTAGGATCGCTGCGCGTCTGGTCGGAGGAACCTCCAGATGCGCGCAATAACTCAATGTGCGCGCATCGCCCAGCAGGTGCGCTTTCCACCTCAATCTAAACGGAATAACAGAAACACTAGGTCAAAGAGTCACCCGCTC
>Ga0075012_10006723_pt1 | contig 10396 bp, 10 predicted proteins | sample All_14_2_FD_71474 | JGI IMG/M metagenome (GOLD analysis project Ga0075012, IMG submission 71474) | Freshwater microbial communities in response to fracking from Pennsylvania, USA - Allegheny Zone_MetaG_DW_15 | ecosystem: Environmental > Aquatic > Deep subsurface > Groundwater > Drilled... | reverse complement strand
GGTTTCGGAAGCAGAAATGAATGTTTTTTCTAATTTTATCCAAAATACCACTCAACAATGAACGAAGGCATCCAAGCCCCCTCGCACGTCAATTCATCTCCCGACAATCGAGGTAGCGCCCGGACTGGCAGTCCCGGCCTGTGGTGAGGCTTGATTTTTCGCCCAGTTTGATGAGTACATTTTGGTCAAACACCTGCTTTTTGCGCTGGTTTCCTGCTTTCCAGGTGCAGACGACTTTTTCATCCTGCTGAAACAGGTTGAAGAAAAGCTGCTTCTTCAATTCGTAATGCTGAACTTCCATGACCGGGCCGCCGATTAAATGCCGAACCCGGTCCCCGGGATTGAATCTTCTCTTTGACATAGGTTACACAGAATTTTAAATGGTGAAGGATGCTATAGTGCCCTTAACAAGTTTGCACAAGCAATCGTTGAGTAGCAAAGGAAAAAAAACAGATTTTTTTGATGGACAACGGCCCGAACCATTTACCGCACCACCACCAAGCGCCGCAGCAGGTTGGCCTTGTTCGTTTTTATTTCCAAGAAATAGGCCCCAGTGGGATATTGCTGCATATCCAACGGCGTCTCGCCATTCGTCAACCAGATTTTCCGGCAAAAGCGCCCGCTCGCATCGTACAGCTTGGCTGCTATTGGCGTGCGGATGCCTTGGGCAATGATTCGGAAATCACCTGCGCCGATATTGGGTTTTACCGTCACCTCGAAGATGGGGTTGGGTTCCTCCACATCAGCCAGACAGGTGATTTTGGGCAGGTTGGCGTCCATCCAAGCGAAGCGCTGGCGTAGGAATTTCTTCAGTTTGGCCACCTCCCCGGCGTAAGTGGTCGGATAAGGCTGTGCTTCTGGCGCTCCGCTGTCGTAGCCCAGGCATTGCCACCGCTGGAAGTGGCGTTCCTTGGCCGCATCCAGCACGGCAGCCGTCGAGTCAATATAAGCGAAAACCTGCACGGTATCCAGCACCGAAGTTCGGAGCGTCGTCCAGCGCTGGCAGACTTTCTGCTGGAAAAAACTGTCCGCCAGTAGCCGCTTGAAATAAGGGACGTAGAGCACGTCCTGCGTGCAGGGGTCCACGGAGTAGAGCCAGCCCGAACCATTGGGGAAGCCATTTTCGCCGAGGTATTTCAGCGCCCAATCGAAGTCCCAGATGGGGCCGATTTTGAGCAGGCTGTCCCGGTCCTTGTGGTAGTACATGGATTTTTTGTAGGCGTCCACATTCCCCGAAAGCTCGCTGAGCAGGAAATAATCCATCCAAGAATTCAGGTCCAGGTACTGTCGGTAGCCCGTTTCTGGGTCATCAAAATTTGGGGAAAACAGCGCCTCCTCCGCATCGTCGAGGTAGCTGGTCAGGTAGTCCAGTTGGGCGGGAGTGATGCTGGCGGCGTCGGGGTATTCCAGTTCAAAATTCAGCCAACGGTCGGAGCAGTTTTGCGGGTGCCAATTATCGGTGCCAAAATCCCAGCCATAGTCGTGCTTGAAGATGTAGCCGCCGGAGACTTCGGGCAGGGCGTTGTCTTCGGACGTCAGTTTTTTCACGATCACCCGTTTGGAGTCCCGCTTTATTTTCTCGCAGAACGTGTAGATGCCCTCGTAATTGCCGTTCAGCAGCACTTCGACGTGGCGGGTATGCGGCGCCCAATGGCCCATGCGGCGGGCCAGTTCGAACATGAGCGGGTTCCGCACGAGCGATTTATCGTTCCAATTGGCCAGCAGAATCCAGTCCTCCTCCTTCGGCATTCCGAGCAGAGCAACGGAAGTATCCAAGTCCGTTGCGGGGTCGTGGGTTTCCAAAGCGTAGGGTTTTTGCGGCAGCAAAGCCGAATAATTGCCCCGCAGGCGAATGGCGATTGTCCCTTCGTAGGCGGGCGGGTCGTCCGGGTGGTTCAGTTGCCCGCTAGGGCCGTCCACCACTTTGAAGTTTGCTTGGATGGTTTGGAAATCAATAGCTTGGCCGCTTGTCTCCAATGAGATGATAGGCAGGTTGGTGGACGTGAGCGTTTGGGCCGAGGCAGTGGTATTGGCACAAGCGGCCATCAAAAAAAGGAGTAGGTAACGCTGCATGTGAAATGGGTTGGGTGGTTTTGCGCAAGCCTGCCAAAGTATTGCATATAGAAAGCGGTGGCTCCTTCTGGGAAGGGGCCACCGCTATTCAGAAGGTTGTTTTAAGAAATGCTTTTCGGGTTTTACATTGAAATAATGTTGGGTAGCCTAGCCATTGTTTTACATCCCAATTGGAGCCATTGTCTTTTTCCCAAAATTATCTGCAATTGTGACTAAGTTCGTCGCTGTGTCTTTATCCCTTAGTGCCTCTTCGAACAATTCTCTTTGGGCCACTAGTTTGTCCATTGCGTCAACCAATATCAATTTTTGACCATCTTCTTGAATCAAATCTGAATAGAGAAGTTGGCGCATCACTTCAATATAGCCATTCATCATGGCAATGCGGGTTTCAATGGATTGCTGCCAATTTTCATTTTTGAAGAAAAAGGCGTCGAACATGAACTTTGAAACTTCTCCGATTTCTTTCGCATCGAATTGGTTCCTGTTTTGAAATAAATCTTTGATTTTGACCATGTTACATCTCTTCTAAAGTGATTAAGATTTTGCCATTTTCATTCCTAAGCCCCAAAGCTTTAAAATTTGTTTTGCTTTTGAACAATACTTCTTGCTCATTCAATGGACTTTGAATTCCATGAAATGCCAGTGCTTCAATGGACTTGCCCGATTTTGAAATGATGCGGAAAATGGTGTTGCCTTTGCTGAACATCTCGGCAATCTGCCTTGATTTACTTGCTGACGTAAAACCTAGTTCCACAAGCCTTTCCTTTTTTTCAACCGCCATTTTATACCTATCTATCTGTGTTTTGGATAAAACACATCCTCGGTAAACCACATCCTTGAAATCGGGCAGCTTTTCCAAAACATAGTTCAAATATAGTTCAAATTCTGGCGTCCTGCCAGCTCGAAGCTCTTCATTCAAATCCTCGAAAGCATCTAACGTGTACTTATAAACCAAAGTTTTTTCGGGATAAGAGAGATGTTCCAACTTAGCACCTATTTGATTGGCCTTCACAGCCTTCATGTCAGAGGAGTATCTGCCCTCTACAAATTTTTTCAACTTCTGCTCAGTATTGTTTGGAAGGCCATAATCTTTCAGATTTCCTAACACATTTGCCTTGATAGTTTCGTGAACTTCTGGTGTGCTTTCATCAATTCCTCTTTGAACTCGTTCTAGAAAAGAGGCAGAATAGCTCTTTCCTTCAGTTATTTCCTCGTTAATAAACTCCTTTGAGAAATTGGTTATATCTTCATCTAGGTATGCTTTTTTTTCAACGATGTAAAAAGTTGATTCCCAGTTAATTTCATTATCAGGGCATTCAGTCTGAATGATTTTTGCAAGCTCATACAGTACGGAATTATCATCAAGCCATGTTTTGTCCAACAATTGTAAAATCCAGTCAGAACAGTTGCCACCTGCAGGTCTAATTGCATCTAATCCATATTTGCTAATCACATAATCGTAGCCATCTTCTATGATAAGCTTGACACCCAATTTATCTTGTACAATCTGTATTGGCATTTTATTATCAAGCGTGAAAAATGGCAATATCCTAAAACAAGGTTAGAATATTGCCATTCTCAATTTTTCCATTAATCCGCCTTCCTCGCAATCCGGTACAGTACCCAGCCCATGAAGGCGAAGAAAGCCACGCCGAGGAGCATGAAGCCCGTTTCGCCAAGGGCATCGGCGAGGAACATTTTTTCCAAGTTGATTTTGTCCAACTGTTCCGACAGGCTCACCGACAGGATGGCGATTACCACGCCCATGAGCGCACCGCCCGCCACGAGGCCCGTGGCAAAGAGGTTGCCCTTGCCGAGTTCGTCGTCGCCTTCTACTTTCTCGCCTTTGCGCTCTTTGACCCATTCTACCGCACCTTTGACGGCGCCGCCGAGGAAGATGGGCAGCGTGGTGCTGAGAGGCAGGTAAAGGCCGACAGCGAAAGAAAGCGACTTCACGCCGCAAAGCTCCACCACGACGGCGATGAATACGCCGACCATGATGAACTGCCAATCGAGTCCTTCGCCCAAAAGCCCTTTGATCAAGGTGGACATGAGGCCAGCCTGCGGTGCAGGGAATACTTCCCCGATGGCATGTTGGATGCCTTTTGCTGCCAGTGCTGGGGTTGGCGTGTCAAGGTATTTGACCGTGAGGCCAATGACCACGCTGGAAACAATGGCCCCAATGAAAAGCGCTATCTGTTGGTATTTGGGCGTAGCCCCGACGATATAACCCGTTTTCAGGTCTTGACTGGTCGCACCTGCATTGGCGGCTGCGATGCAAATCATGCCACCGACCACCAGCACCATTGGCTCGTAAGCTTTGCCCGTCCAGCCGATGCCGATGAACACGAGCGCCGTGGCCATGATGGTCGCAATGGTCATGCCCGAAATCGGGCTGTTCGAAGAACCGATGATGCCTACGATGCGGCTGGCAACTGTTACGAAGAAAAAACCGAAAAGCACTACCAAAAGGCCCAACACGAGCTTTGGGCCAAAGCCGGTGCCCGGTATGATGGGCAGCGCTGCCATGAGCAGGACGAGCGCCAAGCTTCCGAAGCCCACGACTTTGATGCTGAGGTCGTTCTCTGTGCGGCTGACGGTGCCACCAGCATTGCGTTCTTTTATCGCTCCCATGCTTTCCTTGAAGGAGGAGACGATGGTCGGAATCGTTTTTATCAAGGTGATGAAACCGCCTGCCGTGACAGCACCGGCCCCAATCTGGCGCACATAAGCCCGGTAGATGGCGCTTGCGGTATCGCCAAAGCTGTGGGTTACAGGGTTCCACTCGCCAGGGCCGCCGATTTTCAGCACGCCCGTTGCGGCGTCAATGGCCAGCTTCTGCGTTTCTTTGTCCAATAAACCAATCATACCCGTAGCCGGGTCTTTGAACAAATACCCCAGTTTGGCCAACTGTTCTGCCACTACATCTGGCGGCACGAGCGACGCCAGCAGCGGAATCAAGCCCAGCCATGCCAACACACCGCCTGCCACCAGCACCCCTGCAATGCGGGGGCCGATGATATAACCAACGCCCATGTATTCCGGCGTGATTTCACCGCTGATGGTCGCTGCTGGGAAATGCTTATAGGCCAGCTTCGTCCCGAACGAGGGCACTTCTGAAATGACGTGAAAAACCTTTTGCAGCAGCGCATACACAAAGGCGAAACCGAGGCCCTGGTAGGCAGTTTTGGCAAACGAACCACCCTTGTCGCCAGCGATGAGCACTTGGCCGCAGGCCGTGCCTTCGGGGTAGGGGAGGTTGTCGTGCTCCTTCACGATGAGGCTTCGCCGCAGCGGTATCATCATCAGCGTGCCGAGGATACCGCCGAGGACGGCCAGCGCAAAAATCGTCCAGTAACGGAAGTACTGGTCGCCAACGCCCGCATCGCTGAGGAAGAGGAAGGCGGGCAGCGTGAACACCACGCCCGCTGCGATGCTCTCGCCCGCCGAGCCAGTGGTCTGGATGATGTTGTTTTCGAGGATGGTCGTCCCGAAAAACTTCTGCCCCAAGGAAATGGCCAGTACGGCAATGGGGATGGAGGCGCTGACGGTGAGGCCCGCCTTGAGCGCCAAATACACGGTACTGGCCCCGAAGATGATGCCGAACAAGGAACCTAACACGATGGCCCGCAAAGTGAACTCCTTGACGTTGGTGTTTTCGGATGCGATGTAAGGTTTGAACTCTTTTTTCATTGCTTCAACGTTTCATGATTCATGGATTTCCCCCTTTCCGGGAATGTCCGGCTAAATGTAGCGCAAATGATTTTATCCAAGAAAAAAGAAGCCAAACAGTGCGCAGAAACGGAAGCCAGTTGGCAGAAATAAAAACGGGCAGCTTATGGCTGCCCGCTGGTATCGTATGATTTGCTCCGCAAAAAAGGAAAGCTACTTTTTGGAATTGTTTAAAAAGCCTGTTTGCAGAACCTTGTCCCTCCAATCAAACTAACCCTCAAAACTTGCACGATATTCTTCTGGATGGAAGGTTAAAGTGGGCAAATCAAACTCCTAAAACAAATCAAACTCCTCAAACAATTCGAACCCTACTGCGCCCCCGGCGGCACTGCCACCAGTTTCACCTTCAAGTTGATGAAATCGGAAATCATCTCGTCCTTCACCGTGCCGATGATGCCCGATTTGTACTGGATGCCCCACTCCGTGCGGATGACGGAAAATTCAGGCGTTTCCACGTAGATTTTTCCATCCTTGAACGTGTAGTTGAACGGGATGCGGATGGATTTTGGGATGCCCTTCAGCGTGAGTTCGCCAGCGGCCACGTTCCTGTACTTGGCGGTGTCCGGCTCCGGCATGGTGCTGCCGAATTTGAAACTGCCCTCCGGGAATTTCGCCGTGTCGAAAAAGTCGGGGCTTTTCAGGTGACCTTCCAGCTTGCCCTTTTTGTCGGGCTCCATGCCTGCTGCTGCGATGGAATTCATGTCCATGACCATGTTGCCTCCGGTAATATGCCCCCGGTGAATTTCCAGTTCGCCGCTTTTCAGCGTGACCGTGCCCGTGTGCTCGCCGCCCGTGGGTTTGGTTCCTTTCCACTCTATGACGCTGTTTGCGAGGTCAACGGTGTAGATGCCAGCGGCGGTCGAGTCAATGACCTGAGCCGCTTCTGGCGCAGTGGCGGTGGGCGTTTCGGTAGTCGAGGCGGCTTCGCTGGAGCCGTCGTTCTTGCAGGAAGCAAAAATGACTGCCGCCGTGATGAATAGGAAAATGGCTTGCTTTTTCATTGAAAAATGATTGTGGATTTTGTTTTATGGTTGAATAAAATGGCTTCCGATTTGTTCAAAAATCGTGCTTGTATTGTCGGCAAAGAAAAAGGAAATCTTAAGGTAGGGGAGTAAATGCTTTACCGCATCTTAAAAAAAAGTCAAGTTTTGCCAATCATTTGGAGGATTCTGGCAGCTTGGTGTATTTTTCGCAGGTAAAAACCCGAAGCGCACTATTACAGACACGATAACTGACCAGTGCCTATGAAGACGACTGCTTTACTCTTGGTTTTCCTCTTGTCAACGGCGACGGCTGCTTTTTCGCAGTATTTTTCCTTTGGCGTCCAGTTGATTGGCCTTTCTGTCCATCTGAAAAAAAGCAAAAACGAGCGCCTGTTCAAGGGCAAAATCACCCACGACGGCAGGTTGGTGGTTAATGGCGGTGTGCTGCTCACGGCCCGCTACCACGTCAATGACCACTGGGGTTTTCAGGCTTCGCAGGCGCTAGTGGCGAGGGACTGCTCTGGCCGCTTCCTCGGCATGACGCACGTGGGCGGTTTCGTGAAAATGAACGACCTCTGGAACTCCCCCAACAGCGTGGACCTGAGCTTCGGCCCCATGTTTTTTTACCGCCAAAACTGGGCGCTGCTGCCCGGCTACGTGGACGAGGGCCTGTTCAAAATCAGCGACAACCAGCAGTGGATGACCAAGTTCGTCTGGCATGGCGGCATGGTCTCGTGGCGGCATCGCATGGCAGCCAACCAGTATTTTCAGGTGGATATGCTGCCAGGTTTCCCCGAAATCATCTCCCTGGGGCCGGGCATGTCGTTCATGCAGGTGAAGAACTGAAGCTATTTGTAAATATATTCAAAACACCCAATATCCGGCTGGCTGGCGTCCCTGTCCGTGCCAATCAAATCCTTTAAAATACCGGGAATCGGAGCTGCCATTTTCTCTGCCACCGAAAGTGTGTCGAGCTGGTAATCGTCCTCATTCACCTCGGCGAACAGGGCGTCCTGCGTGGTGGGCGTCAGGCAGGCGTTGCAATGGTTGAAAAAATCGGGGAAACCTGTGTTGGGGTCGAGCAGGTCATCTACCCGCACGATGCAGTGGTCGAATTGGTAGTTGAAATTCAGGGGGTCTATGCCGTGGTTATTGGTGAAATCGGTGGCCACGATTTCGTCCCGCTTGCTGCCGTAGATGATGCAATTGGTGAACTTGGCTCGCAGCGGATTTATACGGATAAGGGAGGGGCTGCAAAACTCGTCATCGCAAACGCCGTTGCCCATATTCAGTGCGGAGGCGTCCGTGCCGTAGTTGGCGAGGGTGCAGTAGGTGAAGTCGTAGTTGCCGCCGTAGGCGAGCTGCACGGCGTGCGTACCGTTGTTGTAAAAAAGGCAGTTTTCGGCTTCCACTTGTGCATGGTAGGCAAAAAGCCCAACGCCGGAGGTGTTGTAAACCTGCACATTTTTCATCGTCAATTCTGCTAGTGAATCCACGTAGAGGCCAAAGAGCGAGTTCTTGATGGTTGCATTTTCAATTTTATGGCCGTGGCTCCCCGCTCCGAAAATGATGCCCGTCCACTGCCCGTCTATGTCCGTAAAGTCCGATTCCAGGCGGTCTCCCTCAATGATGACGGGGTTTTCCACCGTGCCCTCCACGTTCAGCCGCCCATTTTCCAAGAAAAATAGCCTGCCGGAATTGTAAATCAGCGTCTCCATCGAAGTCGGGTCAATGGTCTTCGTCAGGCCGCCGTGTACGTGTACCCTTGCGCCAGCGGGCAGCGTCAGCGTGCAGTTGTCAAAGGCCACGATTCCGTAGATAACGTAAGGCTTTGGGTCGTCCCAGATGACCTCGCCGCCGCCGCAGGAGTAGAGCGTGATGCTGTCCTTCGACCAGCGGTTGGGGATGTAATTGGCGTTTTGGCCGAAGGCCTCCAATGTCACATGCTGCACGTTGCCGTTCGTTTCAAACTGAATGGAATCGTAAACAAAAAACGGGCTGCTGCTGAGTGGCTCGTTGGGGTTGATTTTCACTTCCACGAACACATAAATCGAATCATGTGGGTAAATGACTACGTCCTCGTGCTCATCGCCGGGGATGCCGTCCACGTTCAAATTGAACTTAGATTGCTGGTTTCCAACGAGTTGTATCTTCGAAATGCGGATACTTTCTTCATGGCGGTTGTAAACCCGAATGTAGCGGGTGTCGCTGCCGAGTTCCGTGAAGACAGTATCGAACCGCAGCGTGTCCACCGAAAATTCGAGCTTGTCGGCGCTGTCGGTCGTGAATTTTTCGTCCTTCCGGCAAGCTGAGAGCAGGAACAAAACGAGCGTGGAGGCTAGTAGGAAATATTTCATTTTATGTGACTGCTTGCCCCTTTGGGGGTGATTAGTAATTAGCGATTAGTGATTGGGGCGAGCATTCTAACGAGCTTCAAAGGTTTTTGATTTGAAGTGCATGTTTTTTGTCTCAATTCATCCGAAAACGGTCGTCCGTCAGCGCCTCCAAAAACGCCTTCAAATCCGCCTTCTCGCCTGCCGTTAGGCCGAGCGGCTTCGCAAAGGTCGTGTCCCGGTTGATGGCATCGGGCACCACTTTCGACGGGTCGTTGTAGAATTCGATGACTTCATTGAGGTTGCGGAACTGGCCGTTGTGCATGTACGGGGCCGTGAGCGCCACATTGCGCAAGCCGGGTACCTTGAATTTGCCGAGGTCGTCCTGCTTTTTAGTGATGGCAAAACGGCCCACGTCATTGAGGTTTTTACCGTTGTAAAGTCCAACGTTCTTGAATTCATCGGCGGTGAAATCCGGCGTGAAATGGCAACTGAAGCACTTGCCTTTTTCCAAAAAAATGTCCCGCCCACGGGCCGCTGCCTCGCTCATGCCGCCCGGCTCATCGAACATCCAGCGGTCGTAGGGTGTGGCAGAGGTTTCGAGCGTCCGCACAAATTCGGCTAGCGCCTTGCCGAGGTCTTCGGCGTTGGCCTTCCGGCCAAAAACACGTTCGAACGCAGATCCGTACACGGCATGTCGGCGCAGCCGCTGCTCCAGTTCGGGCAGTTTCAGCCGCATTTCCACGGTGTCCTGAATCGGCATCAGCACTTGGTCTTCGAGCGCCACCACCCGCCCGTCGTAGAAGTAGTGCTGCCGTGCCGCCATGTTGGTGATGCTGGGTGCGTTCCGTCGGCCCAGCCTGCCGCCAACGCCCAGGCTGAACCTCGCCGTATCCGCAAAAGCGAAGGCTGGGATGTGGCACGACTGGCAGCTCACCGTGCTATCAAGCGAGAGGATGGGGTCGGCGAAAAGTTGCTGGCCCAGTTCCACGGCATCCTTCGGCTCGGTGCTGGAAAAAGCGAGCAGCAGCGAAGCCAGCAGGACAGGCAAAATCAAACGGCGGATTTTCATCGAAAAAATGGATTTGCGGCTTTGGCACATCGGTTTGCGCCGCAAAAGTAACACGGACTGGCAGTCTGTGTTACAAAAAACGGGCGTCCCGACTACTGTCGAAACGCCCGTTGAATGACGGATTGGCGGTCCGTTCTACTCGACGGCCAGTTTGCCTTGGCCGATTCTCATGCCACCTAAATTTAGCTCGTAGAAATAAAGCC